>Ga0209506_1000110_pt1 | contig 114271 bp, 133 predicted proteins | sample AD_JPNHG2_MetaG_FD_184409 | JGI IMG/M metagenome (GOLD analysis project Ga0209506, IMG submission 184409) | Active sludge microbial communities of municipal wastewater-treating anaerobic digesters from Japan - AD_JPNHG2_MetaG (SPAdes) (version 2) | ecosystem: Engineered > Bioreactor >...
GCTAGATCCAAAGTCGGTCTAGTAAAGTAAATAGGGCCATTGTAACCAACAGAATAAAGATACGGTGCATATCCGCAATGATCAAGATGTGCATGAGATATGATAACAGCTTCAATTGCAGAAATATTAACATCAGAAAAATCTGGATATGTTCCATCTCCGGAAATTTTTACACCGCAGTCAAGGATAAATATTCTTCCATCGATATTAACTTCAACACAAGATCTTCCAACTTCGCCGGCAGCACCTAACCATCTTATCTTCATGCTAGCTCAAAAGTAATAACCTTTAAAAGATTTGTCAAAAGATAAGTATTATGGAGCTTCAATACCATATAAAGTGCAAGGAAGGGGATGTTTTCCCTTACACAATACTACCTGGGGATCCAGACAGAGTTCACCTAATTGGTAGTTTCATGGAAGATGTAAAGAAAATTGCATCTAACAGAGAGTATACCACAATTTCTGGTTACTATCGCGGTGTTGGGATAAGCGTTACCTCGACAGGCATTGGCGCACCTTCAACTTCCATAGCAATAGAAGAGCTTGCTAGAATAGGTGCAAAGACCTTAATCAGAGTTGGAAGCACTGGAGCATTAAATGAAAATATTAAGTGCGGGGATTTAGTAATAAATACCGCTTCAGTAAGATATGATGGTGCAACAAAAGACTATGTCAATCCATTTTACCCAGCTGTTGCATCTTATGATGTAACTTTAGCATTAATTGAAGCATGTGAAAAATTAAAATACAAGTACCATGTTGGAATTGGAGCTAGCAAGGATACATTTTATGGCGGCCAAGAAAGGCCTTCTTTTAAGAATTATCACCAATCATTTATGGATAATTTGATAGATGACCTTGAAAATGCAAACGTATTGAATCTAGAGATGGAAGCGTCAACTGTCTTTACACTATCGAGCCTATTTGGACTTAGATCTGGGGCGATATTGGCTGTATTTGGAAATCGTAAAACCCAGGAATTTAAAGTAAAGGGAGAAGAGGAAGCTATAAAAGCAACTCTTGAATCGGTAAAGATCCTATCGGATTGGGATAAAATTAAAGAAATTACAAATAAAAAATACCTTTATCCTTCTCTACTTTAAAATAGCAAATGTTTTAAAATGGCCTAAATTTATTACATTAATCATGCCGTTGTAGCAAAGCTCGGTCATGCGCTAGACTCGTAATCTAGTTCAACGGGGGTTCAAATCCCCCCAACGGCTCTAAAACTCAGTTAGAAGGCTTTTAGCTATTTTTTAAGAAAAAAATAAAATTATTGCAAGATTGGCCTTAAAACTAGCTTGTATCCTTTATCTTTTTATAGATTACACTTCTCTAGTTTATGGAGAATACAACTATGCAGTTTTTTAGCCCTAGATGAAACAAGTTGCCCCTACAAAATCTCTAAGATAAGCGTTGATCTCTTCTTCGCTTAAAAATTAATCAGCACGCTAAAAGAATATTTGTATTTTAGATTAATAAAAATAAAAATATATTATGGCGCTTCTGAAACAGGCCCTGAGAAAATTTCATCCGCCGTTTTTACCTTTGTTAAATGATCTAATCTTTTTTCAACTTCCTCAAGACTCTTTTTCATTTTTTCTATTTCTTTTCTAATAACTTTAATATCTTTATCTCTCATCACATCACACCCATTGTCCAAGGGAAGGAAATCATAAACATCGAATACAATTTCATTACCGATTAAATAGTTAGTTAGATTATCTCCTAGCCCCGCTATATGATACTCCTTCAATGTTTATATATTTTTGGATTTAAAATTGCACGCTCTAATCCAGTGCCTCCAATAATCTTAATAACTGATCCCATATAATCAATTCAAATTATAGGCAGGTAAGATAAATGAAATTAAATGATTTTGAAAGAATGGTCTATGAAGGATTAATGAAGTGCGATAATCTTGAGGATTGTAATACTATTGTCAAAGAATCAATAAATATGTTGAATGAATTCAAAGACGATGATAATTACAAGCCGTATTATTTAATGACTCTTTCAAATCTTTCTACGATGCTTCAGATGATGGGCCACTCTTTATCCGTAGAACAATTTAAAGAAGAACTTAACAAAATAGTTGAACTATAATTATAAATAGTAGTAAAATCTATACTTATCTCCTTTATTTATTCCTTCTATGTTTTCATTTATTAGGATAAAGCCACTTGAGTTAGAAATAGAGGATATCACTCCAGAGCCAGAAAGTCTTATTGGATAGATTTCATTATTTTTTAATATACACCTTACAAATTCAACTCTTCCCAACTCAGAGGAATAATTCTCAGAAAAATTCAATTCAACTGATTTTAATAAATTCGTTTTGAGTATATTTTCTATATAATGAATCACAAAAATATAAAACTGTACAAAAGATGCAACTGGATAACCAGACATTATGAATATTGGGATATCTTGGATGGCAAATCCTATTGGTTTGCCAGGTTTTATTGTCACCCCGTGGAATAATATATTATCAATTAGTTTAGGGAGATAATCTTTTTTTCCAAATGAACTCCCTCCAGTTATTAGTATTATATCAGAATCATTTTTTGATATTTTTATTGCATTTAGTATTTCTTCTTGATCATCTGAGACTCTTATTTGGTGACTTATATCGCACATGGATTTCTTTAAAAGTGATGATAGCATTATAGAATTTGAATCAATGATTTTCCCATCACTTGCTTCATCCGCCCTGTCCACTAACTCATCGCCAGTTACAATAATTGAAGCTCTTGGACGTTTTTTAACATTGATTTTCTCTATTCCAAGAGACTTTAATAAGGAAAGTTGTTCAGGAGCCACAATTGTTCCTTTTTTTAATATTAAATCCCCTTTTCTAATATCCTCTCCTTTTCTTGAAACATGCATATATGGAAAAACTTTTTTATAGACTTTGATTGTTCCATTCTCTCTTTCGGTAAATTCTTGCATTACTACTGAATCAGCCCCTTTAGGGATCATTGCACCCGTCATGACTTCTATTGCCTCCCCCACCGATACTTCCATCTCTGAAATAGTTCCTGCAGCAATAGAATCAATAACTTTTAGGGTAACATATGATCCTTCTGAAATTGTAAAGGTGTCTTTAGCCTGTATAGCATACCCATCCATCGCAGACCTATCAAAGGCGGGAGAGTCTATATCAGAAAAGATATCTTCAGAGACCACCCTATCAATAGATTCTTCTACCCCTATAATCTCAGAAGGAAATTCCTTTGAATATGATCTTAATAGTTCCAATGCCTTGGCATATGGCATTAATGATTTAAACTCATTCATTTACTCCCTCAGATGTTTTATCAAGTGCCCTGCCTCAGAAATTATGATATTAATGCCTAATTTTACAGCATTGAGGCTTCCAGGTAAGCAGAATATAATTTTGTCTCCAATTGTGCCACAAAGTGCACTTGAAATAATACCGGGAAAACCTATTTCTTTGTAGCTAAGATGTCGAAATATTTCGCCAAAACCAATTACTTCCTTATCAAGCAACTGTTTTACAGTTTGTATGGTAACATCTCTCTTTGTAATACCAGTACCGCCAGTTGTCACAATACAGTCGACATCACCTAAAATTTCTAAGATTGCCTTTTTTATTTGTTCGCCATCATCAGGCACTATTGTTTTTTTTATAACTTGATTTGTCTCTGACAATTTTTCTGCTATATATTTACCCGACCTATCTTCAGCTAAACCTTTGCTACAGGAATCAGATACTGTGATTATTCCATATTTTAGGCTCTTAGGGGCCTTGTTTTTATGTTCCTCGGAAGACATATCTATTTCTCCTTTTTAGTAACTTTTATCTGGCTTATTTCAGTATCTGGATATTGGCCAGAGCCATCCTTTTCATTTGATTTCACCATATCCCATATGGTAAGTAATGCGACTGATGCACCTGTTAGCGCCTCCATTTCAACGCCAGTTTTTGATTCAGTTTTTACTGTGCAAATTACACGTATCGACTCTCTCTTAACATCAAAATCTATTTCTACCTTATTGATTGGGAGTTCGTGACAAAGAGGTATTATGTTAGATGTCATTTTAACTGCTTGAATTCCTGAAATCTGTGCAGTTGTCAAAACATTCCCTTTTGTAATCTTGTTCTTCTTAATCAAATTTATGGTGTCTTTCTTAAGTTTTATTTCACCTTCGGCTGTTGCCGTTCTAACAGTTATATTTTTTGAAGTGATATCAACCATCTTTACTCCCTTATCGGATGAGTGTGAAAACATGACTATGCACCTCCATGCCAGAATATTCCATCTTCCGCATATTCTTTTTTGAAGATAGGAACTTCCTCTTTAATTCTCTCAAGTATATATTTAGCAGCTTCAAAGGATTTTGTCCTATCAATTGATTTGACAATTATTAAAACAATTGAGTCCCCGACACATAATTCTCCGTATCTATGTATGATTAAACATTCTACAATTGAATATATGTTTTTAGCATCGGCCTCAATTTCTAAAAGTTTTTTTTCTGCCATTTCAACATAGGCATCTAGTTCCAATTTTATGACTTTCTTATCATTCATTTCCGATTTAACGGTACCTAAAAAAATAACTGAAGCTCCACATTTATCATTTTTTATTTTTTTCAGTTCTTCATCTATGCTGAAATCTTCTTTTTTGATTTTGATCATTTTATCCCCCACTGGGAGGTATCATTATGGCAAGCTCATCACCATCATGTAGTTTAACATCGCTCTTTACATACTCTTGATTCACTGACAAAACAACGTTTTCTTTATTTTCTATGTTATATTTTTTCATAATTATTTCCAAAAGATCATCTATAGTTGTATCACTACTTACTTCCATTTGCTCGTGAGTAACCCCTGTCTTTTCCTTAAAAAATGCAAAATATTTAATTGTTATCTTCATTCTAGCACCAATAAGGCGTTTTTGTTTTAATGGAAAAAATCAATTTATCCTTTAATTTTTTATGATCTGAAAAATCCGATATTTTGATTAAATTATCATTTCTAAATAGACAGTTTTTAATTTCACCTTCACTTGTTACTCGTATACTTGAGCAGTTATTACAGAATACAGTATTATGCATGGATCTCACTACTTCAATTTCTTGGGGTACAAAATATTTCTTTCGCCTCTGTTTTTCTCTTTCAATAATCCTAATTGAATGTTTCTCTAAGTATTCTTCAATAGGAACTAGGCTTGCATAGTTCTCTTTATAAAACTTGGATTCTGTACCATCTTTATCCGATATTAATTCAATTAATTGGAGAACCATTCCCTCTTTTGTGTAATTTATTAAATTTTTAATTTCTCTATAGTTTCTTTGCATTACTACCATGTTTACCTTAATTGGAAAAATTTTTTCTTCATATGTTTTTTCTATTCCGGCTAATACTTCTTGTAGTTTATTTTTTCCAGTAATGCTCTTATATACATCTTCATTTAATGTATTCAAGGTGACATTGACTCTAGATATCCCTGCCCTTTTTAAATCAGAAATAGTATCACTTAACAAAACTCCATTTGTTGATATGGATATATCGTCCATATATTTTGAAGCAATTTCAATGATTTCTACTATGTCCTTCCTTAAAAGAGGCTCCCCTCCTGTAAATCTTACTTTTTTTATCCCCAAGTCTTTAGAAACTTTTAGGAGATCCTCAATATCTTCCTTTTTTATCTCATTTTTAACGTTGTTAGCTTGAGAACATTCACCTTCATGGTGGCAATATATACAATTTAGATTACACCTTTGAGTTAATGCAGCCCTAAGCACCTTTACTGGCAACTCTGACATATTAATCTTCCAATAGTATTACTTCTAATTCTTCACCTTTATCAACAAATTCAGTGTTTTCCCCGATGATGGCAATTCCTTCTGCTTTTAAAAAACTTGATATCGCACCACTGCCACGAAATACAGAATAGAATTCTTTTCCATCTACCCTTACAGGTAAAAAATCTTTTCTGCCTCTTGTAGAATAGATTCTTTCATTTGTAATCAATTTTTTAACTTCCATTTTTTTTTCTAGGCCCGCCATCTTAAAGACAAAAGGCAATACTAGAATATTAAATAGTACATATGAGGATGTGGGATGCCCAGGGAGACCAAAAATGAGCTTGCCATCTTTCAGACCCACCAAAGTTGGCTTTCCAGGTTTAATACTTATGCCGTGAATTATTAGTTTACCAAAACTTTTTATCGCTTCTTCTACAAAATCTCTTTCTCCTTTTGATGCACCAGCAGAGAGTATTATCATATCATAGTTACTTGCTTCAATCAATTTTGAAAGTATTTCTTCTTTGCTGTCTTTTGCTACGCCCAGATTATAGGTTTCACAGCCCAATTTTTCTAACTTTGAAGAGATATAAAATGAATTCACATCGTATGTTTTTCCAAAATCTAGAGCTTCCCCGGGAAGCACTATTTCGTTTCCTGTAGAAAAAACTCCGATTTTTAGTTTTTTATAAACTCTGACTGTTTTAAGGCCAAGCCCTGAAAGTAATCCAACTACCTTGGGAGTAATAAGAGTATTTTTAGGTAGGATACAGTTTCCCACTTTTATGTCATACCCTACTTTCATTACATTTTCTCCGGGTGTAATCCCCTTTGTGATTGTGATATAATCCTCTTGAAGTTGTACATTTTCTATCATGACAACAGAATCTGCACCTTCAGGCACAGGGGCACCTGTAGCTACATAGGAACAAGTATTTTTTTCTACAAAAAATTTAGGGGCACTTCCTGCATTGATACTTTCAATTAATTTAATTTTTATAGGAGAAGTTTCACTAGCTTTGAAAGTATCCTCTGATCTAACGGCATACCCATCCATTTGGGATTTTGGGTAGTGTGGAACATCGATAGGAGAAATTAAATCAACTGATAGAATTCTATTTAATGAAGATATAACGGGAATCTCCTCTGACTTCAACTCATAAGATATGCTATCTTGAATTTTTTTTATAGCTTCTTCATAAGTATCAAGCTTTAAGAACTTCAAATAATCCCTCTGTTCCGATTCATTTCTTAATAACTTGAATTGAAGTTGCTTTAAAAAATATATCGATGTTTTTACCCTCTTTGATATTTAAGTTTTCAATGGACTGCTTTGTAACAGCAGCTTCAACTTGAAATCCACAATCCACCCTTACTATGTTGTAAAATCCATGCTTTATTACATCAGAAACTACACCTTTAAACACATTTCTTGCGCTAGTGTTACCTTCGCCAATTACAACATCTTCAGGCCTTATAATCAATCTGACTTCATCGCCAACTTTAAAGTGATTTGAGATGGCAACAATTTTTTTTCCTTTTATTTCAATGACAATTTCTTCATTTCTTTTTTCTATGACTTTGCCCTCCCAAATATTTTCAATTTTGACAAAACGGGCAATTTCTTTAGTTTTTGGTTTATAGAAGATTTCCTCTGGCGTTCCTATCTGGGCAATTGTTCCATTCATTATTATGCCTATCCTATCTGCAAGTATCATAGCTTCTTCCTGACTATGCGTGACGTGGATGAATGTAATGCCTTCTTTTCGGTGGAGTTCTTTCATCTCAGATATTAGATTGGCCTTTGTATTTTCATCTAATGCAGAAAATGGTTCATCTAGAAGTAAAACCTTAGGATTTGTTGCAAGAGCTCTAGCAAGGGCAACTCTTTGTTGCTCTCCCCCACTTAGTGTAGTTACATCTCTATGCATCAAATTTTGAATCTTAAACATTTTCGATAATTCTTTTAGCTTATTCTCAATCTCTGTTTTAGACATATTTCTAAGTTTCATCCCATATTCAATATTTTTTCTAACTGAGAAATGAGGGAAAAGTGAATAATCTTGGTATAAGAATCCAAGATTTCTTTTTTCTGGGACTTCATAAGTAATGTCTTTTCCTTCTATGAAAATTTTCCCTTTATTTGGGATGTATAAGCCTACGATAAGTTCAAGTAGCAATGTTTTTCCTGATCCAGTTGGGCCTAAGATAACAAAGTATTCGCCTTGTTTGACTTCTAATGAAACATTTTTTAGTTCAAATTCTCCCCAATTATTGCTTATATCTTTGACCCTTATCATATTCTCACTTTTTTCTCGATATTAGTCTTAAAAACAGAAATATAACAAAACATAATAATATTAATAATACGGCAATGGGTTGTGACTCCTTAAGCCCGCCAGTATTAAATCTATAGAATATCATTGTAGCGGCAATCATAGGGTAATATGCAATTACAACAACAGCACCAAATTCACTAATCCCTCTCGCCCAGCTCATAATTGCTCCAGAAATTAAATGGTGGTATGAAAGAGGAAGTGCTATTTGATAAAACGATTTCAGTTGGGATGCCCCTAAAGTTCTAGCAACTCGTTCATAGTTTGGATTAACACTTTTAAATCCCTCTTTTGCTGAATTAACAAACAGTGGATAGCTGACAAAAAACATTGCAATTACTACCCCCCAAAGTGAATCTTGGAATACTATTCCAAGGTTTCCAAAGACGGTACCCAGGGTACTTCGTCTGGATAGAAGAGAAAACAATGCGATTCCAGCCACCGTATGGGGAATGATAACGGGGATATCTATTATTGATTCAATTAAATTTTTACCATAAAATTCGTTTCTTGCAATTACATAAGCAAGAGGGACTCCCAGCAATATCGCTAGGATTGTTGCAAGAAAAGACGAATATAAAGTGAACATAATTGATTTTAGTACGTATTGATCTTTTAATATTGCAATAAAATTTTCAGGACTCAATATTAACTGTTTATATAACATATTAAATAGAGTACCAACTACAAAAACTATTATGGTAATCCCAATAAAGAAAAAAATGAAGGAAAAAGGATTCCTTCTAAATTCAAGTTTTATTCTCTTTTTCATTAATTATCAACCACATATTTTAGTAATATTTGTGGAGCTTTTGTTTTATCGGGCCCTACTATTGCTGGAACAACTGGTGGTTGACCGTCTTCTTCGAAAACACTTTGCCCAAATTCATCTATCATATATTTAACGAATTCATTTGCTAATTCCACATTTGGTGCATTTTTTGGAACTGTAACGCCATAGACTATTGGTTTCCCTATTTGTGTCTTACCATCTGCAGTCTTCACCTGAACTCTCTTATAGGTATCTGTATAGGCAACGTCGCTTAGATTGATAGATCCTGGCAATCTAATATATTTCATATTGTTCTGTACAGCGACAGAAATATATTCCCAAGCATAATCAAGTCCACCATCTTGTACCATTGAAACTAGCTCTACCGACTTGTTTCTTATAGTTAACTTGTTTGTAGCGGGGTCTAAATTTTCTGGTGTAGTTATCAAATAAATTCCATTGACTTCATCTACAGTTATCTTCGATTTGGAAGTTATTAAATTTTCAAATATTTTATCGTTTTTATATTCTAACTCTGCTAATTGTATTGTCATTGGTGTTCTGTATCCACATGGATCTAAATTTGGATTTGAAAATGCCCATACTACATCAGGCTTATCAAGTATCTCGTACCAATTGTTTTTGTTAATAATATCCGCATATTTGCTTTTTTCTGAAAATGTCAAAACCATTTCATTTTTTGCAAATAGTACGTACCAATCTGCATACTCTGGAATCATCATTGACGGTATTAGTGTGTAATCTGCAGATGCAAAAACATCTGCTTCAACGCCAAGCTCAGTAATTTTTTGAACACATTCTATACTCCCTGCAGGCTCAAACTGTACATCAACGTTAGGATGGTCTGCTTCAAATTTTTTCTCTATTTTTTCCATAGGTGAAACTAGACTTCCTGCCATAAGTACTTTCAAAACTTTTTTTTGTCCACCACTTTGCGAGGATGTGTCAGTCTGATTTGCACACCCAACTACCAAAACTACCATTATCCCTATGAGGAACAATGCCGATATTTTAAGGTATGTTTTCCTTTTATTGATAATATCACCTCGTTATGATTAAATAAAGATAACGTTTTATAAATATTACGAATAATAATTCAATTTAAACAAAATAACTTTAATATTAGATAAAAGTCGTGTTAGCATGACAGGCGTTTTCTGAAGATTTTATGCATAAGTCACAGATTAACTGATTTCACATTTAAGTACATTATATGATGAAATTCAACTGAAATAGTACCCATTCCTTAGGCAAAAATTAAATACTATAGAGTATTTTTAAAACAAGTTTTATATTTTAAGCATCTATTAGCAATAGATACTACTTTCATTAAAATAATATATAATTTATAAATAATATAGCCAAGAAGGTATTTTTAGTATCCCATAAAATTTATATATGCACTTACTGTAGTAAAATATAGCGTTGATGAGCAGGATAGCAATGTATATAGAAGGCGGAAGTTTCACATTGTGGGAAGAATTTTATAATGCGTCTATTTTACAATTGAAGATGGAAAAATATTCAGAGGCAAAAAGACTAGCAAAAAAATCATTAGACGAAGCTATTGATATTTATGGCCCATCCCATTCAACTTCAGGAATGAGTTTATTTTTACTAGGATTGATATCCCAATATCAAACAGAATTTATAGAGGCTGAATTATTTTATGAAAAGGCATTATCTATATTTGAGAAGGTATTTCCTAAAAATGATAATGTTGTTTTGAATGTATTACAAAATCTTGCATTTGTTTATCAGTCCCAGGGAAAATATCCAGAAGCGGAACAACTCTACAAAAGGGTATTAAAAATCAAAGAAGAGGACTATGGAAAAGAAAATTCTCAGATTATCCCAATTTTATGCTCACTTGCAGATCTATTAAAACAAATGAAGAAGTACGATGAATCAGAAGAGCTATATACAAGGGGGCTCCAAATTTTGATACATGAGTACGGCCCAGATCATCCACAAGTGGGGGACATCTACATTAATCTTCACAAAATCTATTCGATATTAAATAAGAGGGACGAAGACAAACAACTTTACAATTTCTTAAAAAAGCATTCTGACTATCTCTAATGCATTTTATCAAATATATTTATAAGAATTATTTTAAAATTAATTATATGAAAAGAATATGTTATTCCCCTATTGGGATTGTTCACTCTGAATTTAAAGAAAAAATTAACGTTCCAATCCAATCCATTTTTTCTAATAAAAAAGGTATAATAGAAATATTTCCTGAGTTTGTTGAAGGTTTAGATGATCTAGACGGATTTTCACATATTTTCTTACTCTATCATTTTCATCTTTCAAAAGGAGTTTCATTGAAAGTAAAACCTTATCTCGATGATGTCGAAAGAGGAGTTTTTTCAACTAGAGCGCCTAAAAGACCAAATAGTATTGGTTTATCAATCCTTGGTATTGAGAAGATAGAGGGAAATAAGATATTTGTATCGGGTGTGGACATCATTGATAATACCCCGGTATTGGACATTAAGCCTTATGTCCCTGATTTTGATCATAGGCAAAATGTAAAAAATGGCTGGTTTTCTAAAAAAGTAGATAAAAAAGAATATTTATCAGATGATAGATTCTTGGATTAGATCATATGATGATAAAAGAGTTTGAGTTTAATTTAAGGGAACTTGCAGGTTCAATGGGTGACTTTGGAACTCTCTTGCCTTTAGCTATAGGGTACATTGTTGTAAATGGCCTTAATCCTGCAGGATTTCTCATTATGATGGGTATTGTCAATGTGTTTTTAGGATTAACGTATAAGCTCCCAATGCCGTTACAGCCAAAAAAAACTGTTGCTACAGTTGCAATAGCCCAGGGATGGGCACCATCATTAATTTACTCTACGGGATTTGGCTTAGGTATTGTATGGTTATTTCTTTATTTCACAAATTTAATTCAGAAAATAGTAAAGTATACCCCTAAATCAGTTACAAGAGGAATTACTCTAGCTTTGGGGGTTACCCTATTTAGAACTGGATTTGAATTCTTTAAATCTGATATTTATATTGGGCTTATTGCTCTATTGATAATATTAGTTTTTAGAAAAAACACTAAGCTTCCCGCAGCAATTCTTTTATTTTTGTTTGGATTTGCTTTAATTATTTTTAAAGGTGAGATAAATGGCATAATTGATATAGGATTTACACTTCCACCTATTACGTCTATTTCTCTAAATGATATCTATAAAGGAATGATTTTAGTTGGAATTGCCCAAATACCGCTTACTTTGACAAATGCCGTTATAGCTGTGACTGCATTATTAAAAGACTATTTCCCAGAAAAACCTGTATCTGAAAAAAAATTATTGTTTAATATGGGAATAGCCAATGTAATCGTTCCATTTTTTGGCGGATTTCCGATGTGTCACGGTGCAGGAGGATTGGCCGGCCAATATGCCTTCGGTGCAAGAACTGGTGGTGCAAACATTATGGAAGGAACGATTGAAATTTGCTTAGGTTTATTTTTATCAAAATCAATTTTGAATTTATTTACAATATTTCCAATGAGTATAGTTGGAGCAATGTTGTTTTACGTATCTTATGAACTTGCTAAACTAGTCCAAGATATTAAATCAAATTCAGAAAGATTAGTAATGATTCTTACAGCTATTATCTCTGTAATTTTAAACATGGCCCTAGGATTTATAGCAGGAATTATAGTATTTCATCTCATGAAAAAATTACAATTATAAATATTTAATTTTAAATTGATATGATTATCAAATATACTTCTATGATTTCATGTCTTTATAGAGAATAATACTAATGTTTATAAGGATATGATTAATACTTCATATCGGTGATATAATTGAAAAAAATGATACCATTCTTAGTGTGTTCTCTATTAGTAGTGTCAATGTTTGCTGGGTGTATTGGACAAGGTACCGATAATAAAACAGCGACAGAGGCTACGAGAACGATAGTCGATATGGCCGGAAATAAAGTAACTATCCCAAAAAATATTGAGAGAGTTGCTATTTTTGGCGGACCGATTGGACAAGTTCCATATATATTAGGTGTTGAAAATAAATTATGTGCAGTATCTAAAGGACATAAAACATCAGCTTTGCTTGCAGCAATGGATCCAAGAATAATGACCCTCCCTGCACCAAGGACTGTAAATGGAGTCATTAATATTGAAGAACTATTGGCTTCTAATCCACAATTCGTCATTGCAGGGGATGTAGATGGGGAAATAGTAGCTAAAAATACAAAAATACCTGTTGTTCAATTTTTTGCAAAATCTGATGGTAACTTCGCCCAAACAAAGGCTGAAGTACTCTTTTTAGGGGAGATTTTTGAAAGGCCAAATGAAGCAAAGAAATTCTGTGATTACCTCGATAATACACTAAAGTTCATTGATAGCAGATTAGCCGATCTTCCTGAGGATGAGAGAATGGTCTTATTTAATGGATTTGACAGTAATCACTTAGTTACATACGGTACCGGATCATACATGGAAGAGAGAATTAATACTGCAGGATGTATAAATGCGGCAAGCAAAGTATCCACAGCAGGAAAGAAAGAGGGAATCCATGCCGGATTAGATCAGATATCAATGGAACAATTGATTTCTTGGAATCCTGATATTATCGTGATTGATTATGGAAAGCCTGAAGATCTGTATAATGACCCAAAATGGGCAAAAATATCTGCAATTAAAAACAAAAAAGTCTACAGACTTCCAAGTGCTGTCTTTATATGGAACAGACCATCCGCAGAATCAGCTGTATTACACCCCTTATGGATGGCTAAAATTGCACATCCCGATAGATTCAAAGATGTTGATATAAGGGCGGAAATTAAAAGATTCTACCGTGAAATATTTGAATATGAGCTTAGTGAAGAACAAGTTGATAAAATTATAGCTGGCGAATATGCTAGTGCTGTTGGCGGATTAAGTGGCGGATATTCAGGTGGACAGCAAAGCGGTCAAAAATAAATAAATTTATTTTTTTATTTTTTTGAGGTGTTAATTTGGGTATGAATTCAACTAATAAGATTTTGAGTGACACCTTAGATATTTTAGATGATTTATACCGAGAAAATAAAATCGAAAAGCCCAAGATAAAAAAAGTAATTTTAAAACAAGAATGGAACGTAATTTTTGGAACAAATAATTTTTGTGGAATGGCAATTAATTTTACAGGAATCCATGCGGTGCATGGTGAGCAAAAACTCATAGATAGAACAGATTCAATAAAAAAAATAATAGGTAAAAATTTATTCGATATGGCTTCAGAGTACATACATTCGAAAGATATCCAAGAAAGATCTTTAGCTGTTGGCTCAATTAGTTGTCTATCTCAACCTTTCTTATCACATGCACAGATAAAAAAAAGAGGATTCAATAAGTGTAAAGATGTAATGGAAATGCTAAAGCCAACTGATACTGTTACAATTGTTGGCTACGGGGGATTTGTAAGAAAGTTTTTAGGTAAATGCAAAGAAATTCATGTGACTGAAATGAGACCGAAAGAAAGATTTGAATCAATTATTATCGGGGAAGACGTTGATTTCGGACCTAAAGAGATACATGTCCATACTGAAAAGGAAAATAAAAAAGTTTTAATGAAATCTGATATAGTTATGATAACTGCATCTGCATTAGTTAATGGAACTTTTGATAAATTAATAGGATATTCTAAAAATGCAAGGATAAGGGGATTGTACGGCCCTAGCGGGGCGGTAATTTCGGATGTACTCTTTGAAGTTGGATTAAATCATCACAGATTTTATGAAATAACAGATGTCAAAAGATTTGAATATGATTCCATAAATGATAATTCTTTGGAAACAGCTTTAAAGGAAAATCAAACTCCACATTGTGTAAGCCCAAGGTTGATATGAATGCCATACAAGATAAAAGAAAAAAAATTTTCTAGAAAAAATATAAGATCCAATTCTGTTAATCTCTTCCTTCTTGTATTGCCCATTGTTATTTTTATATTTTCAATGTTTATAGGAAGATACGTTATTTCTCCAATTTTAGTTATTAAAATACTTCTTTCGAAGATTATTTACATCGATCCAACTTGGCATCCCACTATGGAAAGTGTAATATGGGATGTTAGGCTTCCTAGAGCCGTTGCGGCGATGCTTGTTGGGGCGGGACTTTCTGTTTCAGGAGCTTCTTTTCAAGGTCTTTTCAAAAATCCCTTAGTTTCCCCACAAATATTAGGAGTCTCTGCAGGAGCTGGATTCGGTGCAGCTTTGGCTTTACTTCTTTTAGACAAATTAATTTTAGTACAAATAAGTGCTTTTATAGGAGGAGTAGTTGCAGTTGCATTTACTTACAAAATTAGTAAAATTTACAAAACAACTCCTTTGCTTATGTTAGTTCTATCTGGAATGGTCACAGCAGCCTTATTCTCTGCATTAACTTCTTTAATTAAGTATGTAGCTGATCCTTTGAATAAATTACCCGCTGTTGTTTTTTGGCTAATGGGATCTTTTAATGCTGTATCTAGAGGAGATCTAGTATTTCTAGGACCGTTTATAATAGTTGGAAGTGCCGTATTAGTTTTAATAAGGTGGAGAATAAATGTGCTATCCCTAGGTGAAGAAGAAGCTCGTTCAATGGGGATAAACACCGAACAGTTAAAATTCATTATTATATCAAGTGCCACAATAATAACAGCCGCTAGTGTATGTATGAGTGGTATTATAGGATGGGTCGGTCTTGTAATACCTCACGTAGGAAGAATATTAGTTGGGCCTGACCATAAAAAACTTATTCCAGTTTCTTTGATTTTGGGAGCCTCCTATTTACTCATTGTAGATGACATTGCAAGATCTGCCATTTCAACTGAAATTCCAATTGGGATACTTACCGCAATTATAGGGGCGCCATTTTTTGCCTACTTAATTAGGAAATCTAAATCGGGGTGGAATTATTGAAATCGATACTCCAAATGAAAAAGGGCGGCTTTGGCTATATGGAGAACAATTTTATATTTCGAAATATAAATTTCTCTCTAAAAGAAGGCGAAGTAATGTGTCTTTTGGGGCCTAACGGCACTGGAAAATCAACATTGATAAAATGCCTTACTAAAATATTGCCATTGGATGAAGGAACTATTATTTATGATGGCTTAGAAATGTCAAATCTTTCAACTGAGGAAATTGCAAGAGGAATTGGTTATGTCCCTCAGGCACATTTTTCTGCTTTCCCTTATTCAGTGAGAGACTTAATTGTCATGGGAAGAGCACCGCATTTAGGTTTGTTTTCCGTTCCCTCCCATAAAGACTTTGATTTAGTTAATGAATCAATGGAAACAGTTGGGATATCCCACCTTGCAGATAGGCCTTGTACAGAACTTAGTGGGGGGGAGCAGAGACTAGTCCTTATAGCAAGGGTATTAACGCAGCAGCCTAAGATCCTTCTACTTGATGAACCTACTTCCCATTTAGACTTGGGTAATCAGATAAGATTACTCAGATTAATTAACAATCTCGCAAAAACAGGCCTAAGTATCATAATGTCCTCACATTTTCCAGATCATGCTTTTATCTCATCTCAAAAAGTCGCCCTAATGAAAGAAGGAAAATTAACTGGATTGGGCTCACCCGATGAAACAGTAAACGAGGAAAATCTTAGAAAAGTATATGGAATAGATGTAAAGATTAAAGAGATTAAGGAAGGAATCAATAGAAAAATATGTATACCAATAGTCTGATTCCTTAAGCTACAATAAAACACTTTATATGTGGGCTAAATTAATCTTAAATACTTCTAAATCAATATTCATTTGGTGATAGAATGGCCATTAGTGCAAGAAATAGTATGGAAGGAGTTATTAAAGAAATAAAAAAAGGTGAAGTTGCAGCTACAGTTAAAGTGGAGGTAACAAAACCGTCAGTAATTACTTCAATGATTACAAGAGATGCGGTAGACTCTTTAGAATTAAAGGTGGGGCAAAAAGTTAAAGTTATAGTTAAATCAACAGAAGTAATGATTGGAGTAGATGAATAGATTTTATTGTATTTGGATTGACAAAGAAAGAAAAGTAATAGGGAAAAACAAAAATTAATATGTCAATCGCCAAACTGATTGGCATATTAATCAAATAAATGCCTCCGTTTTTTGTTAATAAATTTAAACAAATAAGAGTGAGTACAGTATTATAAAAACTATAAAGGTTCCTATCGCTGTACCCAAGTGCAGTTGTATTGGCGATATCCTGCTCCGTTCTCTTAGTAAATTTAAAACAAACTGCATACCTGGGAGCGTTAAAGTTAATCCCCACGACAAATATCTGAAATTAGCAGTGTTCTTGCTAGATTTTTGTTGCTCTTCTTTTGCTTTGATAAGTTCATCTTTTAAATCTTTTATATCTGTAGTTAATTCTTGATTTTTGGTCTTGTAACTTTCAACAGACCTTTGCATTTCAATGATATTTTCTGTCAGTTTTGCATTTTCTTGGGTCAACTTCGTTATTTCATACTTAAGCGAATTAATGGATCCCCCATAATCCTCTTCTTCATAAAATACAGTATAAAAATTTTTTTCAGGTTCGGTAAGGGATGTGGAATAAAAGAATCTCCCCCCTTGGAGTCTCCATCCAGTTGAATCAAACGGTTTATACCCTGAGGGAAGAGTGATTTTAACTGTAGCGATATCATCTGGACCTATCTCCAAATCAGAAGAAATAACATAGTCAAATGAGTTTAGAACATTTGGTGTCAGATTAAATATGGTCCTAGTGCTGATAATATATATCACGTTAAATTGATAATCAAACACCCCTCTCTTATCTTGGGTGTCTATTTTAATTTTAGTATTTTCTGAATTTTCGAAAATGAAGTCTAATTTGTTCCAAGAAGAATTTGAGTCTTTATAACTTAGGTCTATATTATATATGAGATTACGTGGGATGCTATTCTCAAAAATAAGATTACCCTGCACTTCTGAAAGTATGACTTGGTGTGTTAGGTATGTATAATCCTTATCTATATTTACATCTGTTAAAATGTTAATGTGTGAATGGCCTAAGTCTATGGTATCTGATTCTATGTTAAAAGAATATAAAAAACTCTCCGCACTAACACTAGGGAAATTTAGAACAAAGGCCCCAATTAATATAAATGATAATAGTGCATAAACTTTTATTTTTTTTGACATATCTGTCCTCCTTGATTTGAAAGTAACAATATGCTTTAAATCGCTTTTGATTTTTCCCTTATAGTTTCTCTTAAATTGTAGGTGATATGCAATATCAAATGTAATGGCAAAAATACAGATCTATTATGTGTAATCAACATGTCGGAGTTTACTAATATATCCGCCATAATTTTTTTTATATTTATTTTTAAGATATCCTTTTAAAGAAATATAAAATATAATATTTATGGCAACTTTGGATGATGTGTTACATGTTATATCAACAGATGATGAGAAAGCAAAAATTGTTGCCATGGAGCTTGCAAATGATAATGGAAGACGAATAATTGATGCTTTTTTTATTGAGCCGCAGTCAGCTAGCGATCTAGCAAAGAAATTAGGTCTCCCAATGTCCACTGTAATGTTTCATATAGAAAGATTGATGGAAATAGGGATTATAGACGTTGTTGATAAGAAATTATCAAGAAAATTTAAGGATATAAAATATTACGGTCCCAAAAAAACTGCTATTTTGATAGTTCCCTCCCAAAAAGAAGAAACTGTTAGAAGTTTATCCACAAGCCTTAAAACATCTTATATTCCGCCCCCCACAGCCTTATTAGTTTTGTTCCTAGTTGTTGTCTTGGGGATAGGCTTTAGTGCTCCAGGCATTTTTAAAAGCTTACATCCAAGTGCATCAAAAATTATAATTGAAGACTATGGGAGTAATGGCGAAGTACGACAAATGAATCACTCTGAAGGCACTATGCTGGCGGCTTCAGAACCAATACAAGAGAATCCCATTTTACCCTTAATTTACACCATTACAGGTGGTGTAGCATCTATATTATTACTACTAATATTACTTAAAATTAAAAGGTAGATTATTTTGAGAATAGGTATCATCTCTAGAAGAGACAGGGAGAAGGCATTAGAAACTGCTAAGGATATATCTGACATTTTGAAAGAAAAATATGAAGTTTATTTTGATGATACATTAATTCCTTTTTTTATTAACAACAAATATTCAAGTAAAAAAGGGGATGTAGAGTTTTTGATCTCTATTGGTGGTGATGGAACTATACTAAAGTCTGTAAGGAAATATAAAGATACCCCGATATTAGGAGTTAATGTTGGAACAGTTGGTTACCTAAGTGAAATATCCCCCAAAGAAATAAATTCTTTACCCCATATAATTGAAAATCATACAATTGAAGAGCGCTCTATGATATCCTGCACAATAGGCAATAGAACAATTGAAGCATTAAATGATATAGTAATAAGAACTGAAGTTGCTACAAGAGTATCCCAAGTTAAGGTAGAAATATCTGGCCAGAAATACATCATATCTGGAGATGGAATTATTATTACCACACCAACGGGATCTACAGCTTACTCTTATTCAGCAGGCGGACCAATCATAAGGCCAAACTCACAAGAATTTGGCATAACTCCAATTTGTCCTCTTTATAGAAAAGCAAGTCCCATTGTATTTCCCGACCACGAGGATGTCATAGTTACGGCATTGGATAAGTCATGCGCCATAGTGGCTGACGGCTTCCCTGAAGGCAAAATGAATCCAGGAGATACAATAAAAATCAAAAAGAGCCCTATAAGAGCTAGATTTGTAAAGAAGTGAAGTTAGTGAAGTATGTCTTAGACTCTTCAGCAGTTATAGGAGGATTTTTACCCGAAGAAGATGAATACTTCACAGTTTATGAAGTAATAGGTGAAATCGAAGACGATGCCTCCAAGGAAAGACTCTCCTATTTTTTAAATTCAGGAAAGATTAAAATAAAAACTCCAAAACAGGAAAGCATCAATAGAGTTAGAAAAAAAGCTACGGAATCTGGAGACAATTTATCGTTAACGGATATTAAACTAATAGCTCTTTCATTAGAATTGGATTCTTCAATTATTTCTGAAGATTATGGGATACAAAATGTGTCTTCCATGTTGAACATTAAGTTCAAATCAATAAGGGAATTAGGGATTAAAGAAATAATTCAGTGGGAATACTACTGCATGGGCTGCAGAAAGATATATTCTAAAGATAAAAAAAACTGTGAAGATTGTGGGAGTATTATCAAAAGACGCCCTATGGCTAATAAATATCAATTATAGTTAACTGGAAAATATTTCTTAATTCCCTATAACAATAAGATTTATATTTAGGAATACTGAATAATGTTAGTATGGACGATACCACAGAAACTGAAGAAGATTATTTGAAAGCTATTTTAAGTATCACAGAAAACAAAGGTTTTGCTAGGACAAAAGATGTCGCTAAAGCTTTGGGCGTACGACCTGCAACAACTGTTGAGATGTTAAAGAAACTTGAACAGAAAGGCCTGATAAAGAGGGAACATTATGGGCCAACAGTTTTAACTGAAAAAGGTACGAACATTGCAAAAGTCACACTGAAAAAAAATAAAGTCCTCTTTGATTTTTTTAAGATGATTCTTGTGCCTGAGGAAGATGCTATAAGAGATGCTTGTGATATGGAACACAGTCTAAGCAAAGTCACAAATGAGCAGCTTATAAAGTTCATGGAGTTTTTATCACACGAGGGCTTCTTTGAAGTGTGGGAAAAAAAATTTAGGGAATATTCAACAAGCGGTAAATTGAAACCCATTAAATTTTCTGATGAAGAATACTATTACGATTTGGCATCTCAAAATATAAAGTAATCTTTGCGTAAGAAATAAACTATTTAAAAAGAAAAGAAATAGTTAATTCATGATATCTCTTGGGATAGAAGGTACTGCGCATACACTTGGAGTTGGGATAGTTTCTGAAGAAGCTGTACTTTCAAATATTACAGATTCTTATTGCTCGGATGGAGGCATCCATCCTAGAGAAGCTGCAGATCACCACGCTAGTGTCATAGGCAGTGTTATGCATAAATCTCTTTCTGAAGCAGGAATAAAAAAAAGTGATATCGATTTAGTTTCATTCTCAATGGGCCCCGGTCTTGGACCGTGTCTTAGAATTGTTGCAAGTGCAGCAAGGTCTCTTTCTATTAATCTGAATATACCAGTAATTGGGGTTAATCATTGTGTGGCCCATATTGAAATAGGAAGATTCATTACTGGAGCAATGGATCCGGTCACACTATATGTTTCAGGAGGCAATACTCAAATACTAGCTTATGCCGAAGGAAAATACAGGGTATTTGGGGAAACTCTTGATGTAGGGATAGGAAATATGCAAGATACTTTTGGCAGAGAGCTTGGTATAGGTTTTCCTTGTGGAAAACAGATTGATGAGATTTCAAGTAAAGGAAAGAAGTATCTACAGCTGCCGTATACCATAAAAGGTATGGATTTCTCATTTTCAGGTCTTTTGACTGAGTCAATTAGGAAATTAAAAACTAATACCCAAGAAGATGTAACTTTTTCACTTATGGAAACTGCATATTCTTTAGTAGTAGAAGCCTCAGAAAGAGCAATGTCTCACACCGAAAAAAATGAGTTATTATTAACTGGAGGTGTTGCCTCTTCAAAAAGGCTAAAAGAAATGTGCAGCATAATGTGCAAAGAAAGAGATGCAAAGATTTTTGTCCCGCCACCGGCCTTATGTAGGGACAACGGCGCTATGATTGCATATCAAGGTCTTTTAGAGTACACCAATGGTAAAAGAATGAATATTGAAGACACCATAATAAAACAAAAGTGGCGAACTGATGAGGTGGAGGTAAATTGGATATAGGTGAAATCAAAAAGGCCGCAATGATTATAGTAAATGGTGGAATAGTAGTATACCCAACTGATACTTGTTATGGTATAGGGTGTGACGCAACAAATCCAGCGGCGATAGAAAAAATATTTTTGATAAAAGAGAGAAATAAAGATAAACCGCTTCCATTAATAGCTTCATCAATTGAGATGGTAAGAGATTATGTATATTTGGATAAAAGGGCATTAAAACTATTCAATGCTTTTCCTGGGATATCTGTTGCTCTCAAGAAAAAAGGAAAAGCTATTCCTGATATCGTAAACAATGATAAAGTCGCCTTTCGGATACCTTCAAATGAAGTTTCAAGGAAGTTATGTGAATTATCAGGTAGGCCCATCATTTCAACAAGTGCAAATAAATCGGGAGACCTCTCCCCATATTCTATCAAAGAGGTAAAATCAAGTCTCAAAAATTATTTAGATTATATCGATTTCTTCATTGATTGTGGAGTTCTTGATAAGAATCCTCCTTCAACTATAGTTGATTTAGTTACTGGTAAAGTTAGTAGGGTAGGCAAAGTAACAGAAAAACAAATATTAGATTTACTTGGGGGTAAACTTTGATTATAAAGAAAGGTGCTGAAGCAGATCTTTACCTTGAAGAATTCAAGGATACTTTCGGTTTTGAGTTCTATAATGAAAAAGTCATAATAAAGAAAAGAATAAAGAAAAATTACAGAATAAATGAAATTGATGATATGATTAGGGGATTTAGGACCGTAAAGGAAGCAAAGATAATTAATAAAGCAAAACTTTACGGAGTCAATTCACCCACTTTATACCATGTGAACTTAAAAGAAAAAAGCATTATAATGGAATATCTTGATGGCATCAGATTAAAGGAATATTTCACTTCAAAAGGACTTGACAGGGATATTGGACTCCAGATTGGAAAATCAATCGGCTCTTTGCACAAAGGGGGCATAATCCATGGAGATCTAACAACATCAAACATGATATTAAAAGATGGAAGAGTATATTTCATTGATTTTGGATTATCTGAAGAGTCCGAAGAAATCGAAAAACAAGGTATAGACATACATTTACTAAGACAGGCTTTAGAAAGCACTCATTTTGACATATCCAACGAATTATTTGAAACAATACTTGAAGGGTATGCAATAACGCTTGGAAATAAGAAAAAGGAAGAAATCCTTCAAAGGATTGAACAGATAGAAAAGAGAGGAAGATATAGAAAAAGAGATTAAATCTTTTCTAATTCGCTCAATACTTCCCAGAGAATTGTCCTCGTATGCATTGGCATATTTGGATCATTTGATATTTCGTCCAAAAGTTCAACTGCAGCATGGGCTCTTGATTGAATGGGCTCAGAAGTATCGAGTAGTCTGTCAGCTGCTTCTTTGGCAGCTCTTCTAATGTTTCGCGGAACACTGTTATCCTCATTAACAAATTCATTTAAGTAGTCAACAATACCTTTAATATTTTCTTCAGGCATCGAATCACCTCTTCTATATATCGCATGAATATTAAATTACTTTAAAACCTTTATCTTTGGAATGTTAAGTTAACATTAAAAAATAGGTTAAAATTATAGCTATAATGCCAAAAAAAGCTCCAATAAACCAAATTAATAGAACTAGCTTTTTTTCGGTGAGTTTAAAATGGGAAGTAAGCAAGTTTGCAACGGAAATAAAGTTTTGGGGATGCAAGATCCCTTCTTCATCCACCATTGTAGGCCCATATTTCTTACTACTAAATTTCCTAATTGACTTAAACAGGAACTCGATAATCTGGGGAAACAGAAGGATTGCACCAATTATTTCTATATTTTTTATTATAGAAAATGATGCTATCACTGCCCCAACTATCAATGTACCTGTATCTCCCGGAAAAATTTTTGCTGGAAATTTGTTATATATCAAAAAGGCTAAAAAGGCCATTGTGAATGTTAATAGATAAATTGAAGTTTTTATATCTCCTATCAGTAATATACAAATTGAAAGAGAAAGAGAGGATATAAATCCAAGCCCCATTTCTTCCCCGTTAAATCCAGCAAGAATGTTTGTTAGATTTGAAGCAGCTGTAATTCCAATAGGGATTGCAAGATAGAATAAATTATTGATATCAATTTTAAATAAAATAAAGTTTAGAGATGAATTCTGGACAAAAAATAAGAGGGGTACGCCCCCCAAGAGACATGCCAAAGTTTTAATGTATTGGGGTATGTTATAAACATCGTCAATAAATCCAATAATTCCAATTATGGTGACTGGAAGTATGAACATTAAGATTGATATGTCGAAAGTTATGAGGTAAAACAAAATGAAAATTGGGATTGTGCCAAGGAGTATTGCAGCCCCGCCTGCCTCTGGGATCTCAAATCTTTCCTTTTTATGTAAGTCAATGCCAAACATCCCATGCTTTTTATTGAATTTACCAACAATGGGGGTCAAAATCATTGTGGTAATCAGCGATATAATTGGTAGAAAAATGACATTCATGAAATAAGTATTATATAGGCCTTCTTAAATATTTTTATTATGGAAAAATCACTATCCAAATATGCTCTTTTTCTCTTTGATATGGACGGAACTTTAGTTAAATTTAAGCTTGACTTTGAACATCTAAAAAAAGTCGCAAGAGGAATACTTGAGGATAATGGAATTTACATAGAGATCAAAGGATCATTAATTGAAACTATGAAAGAGTTAAGGCCTATATTTAAAGATGAGTTAGATTATATTGAATTCACCAAAAGTATGGAAAAAATTATAGTGGACCATGAACTTGAGGCGTCTGAAAAAGCTGAGGCGTTTCCCCAATCAATAGAGTTATTAAAAATTTTAAAATCAAAAGGAAAAAGTGTTGGGATAATTACAAGAAATAGTAAAGCCGCTTCAATGAAAACATTGGAACTCTCAGGCTTATTGGACTATATGGATGTGATTATCACAAGAGAGGATGTCCAAAAAGTGAAGCCTGACCCGGAACATGTAGAGGTTGCAATAAATTATCTAAGAAAGAAGGCAGAAGACACTGTTGTAATTGGGGATCATACATATGATATCTTATCTGGCAAAAGAGCAGGATGCTTCACAATAGGAATATTATCAGGAATATCTTCGAAAGAATGCCTCAATAATGCAGACCTTATTTTATCTTCTGTAGAGGATATTATTTCTTTTTTATAGAATTAGACAATAAAGTTTTTAAACAACAGTTAAATCGATTCCTATATATCTAACGATAGGAGGGTCACAATGGAATACAAAGTTATTGTTTCTTACAAAGATGGTAAAACTGTACAAAAAGAAGTAAAAGACAAGCAGGCAGAGTCCCTCTTTGGTTTAAAGATTGGCGAAGAGTTTAACGGTGAAAACATAGGACTCTCTGGCCATGTATTGAAGATTACAGGTGGATCTGACAAAGATGGATTCCCAATGAGAAAAGACCTTGATGGCAATAGAAGAGTAAAACTTCTACTTTCCAAGGGCGTGGGCTTCAATCCATCAGAACATGGCGAAAGAAGAAAAAAGAGAGTTAGGGGCAATACCATAAATGAAGACACTGTACAAATTAATACCAAAGTAATAAAGCCTGAAAAATATGAAAATCCTGAAGAAAAGAAAGAGGATGAAGTAACTAAAACGGAAGCATAAGACATATTGATTTAGGATAAAGGAGATATAAGTTGGCACAAGCAGAAGTAAATATAGGTCTTGTAGGGCATGTCGATCATGGTAAAACTACTTTGACTAGAGCTCTATCTGGCGTTTGGACAGACAAACATAGTGAAGAGCTTAGGAGAGGCATTACAATTAGACTTGGGTATGCAGACATTGAATTTAGAATATGTGAAACATGCAAAGGTGTCGAAGCTTATACTACTGAAAAAAATTGTCCTAAGTGCGGAGGCCCGTCAAAAGTTTTAAGAAAAGTTTCCTTTGTCGATGCACCTGGGCATGAAACTTTAATGGCGACTATGCTTTCAGGCGCAGCAATAATGGACGGGGCAATATTAGTTATTGCGGCTAATGAAAAATGCCCACAGCCCCAGACTAAAGAACATCTGATGGCCTTAAACATTGTTGGGATTAAGAATATAGTCATTGCTCAGAATAAAATTGAACTTGTTTCAAAAGAAAAGGCTATTGAAAATTACAATCAAATTAAAAATTTTATTAAAGGTACTGTGGCTGAAAATGCTCCAATCATCCCCATATCTGCTCAACATAGAGTCAACATCGATTATTTGATTAAATCGGTAGAAGATGTAATTAAAACCCCAAAAAGAGATTCAAGCAAGCCCCCCATCATGTTTGTTGCAAGATCATTTGATACAAGTAGGCCGGGAATATCCCCTGAAGAACTTAAAGGTGGGATATTGGGCGGCTCCTTAATCCAAGGAAAATTGAAAGTTGGCGATAAGATAGAGATAAGGCCGGGATTTGAAAAGGTTGAACAGAATAAAAAAATCTTCAAGCCAATATTAACTGAAGTTTCAAGTTTAAACGCTAGTAATGAATCAGTAGAGGAAGCATTTCCCGGTGGACTTTTAGGGGTTGGGACACTTCTTGATCCTGCTGTCACAAAATCAGACACACTGGCAGGCAGTATATTGGGCCATCCTGGTGAACTGCCAAAAGTTTGGGAAAATTTAACGCTTGAAATACATCTTCTTGAAAGGGTAGTCGGTACCGAAGATGAAATTGAAGTTGAGCCTATACGGCCCAAAGAAATGCTTCTGTTAAATATAGGAACCGCAAAAACGATAGGTACGGCTATCAAGGTAGGAAAAGTTACAGAATTAACTTTAAAACTCCCAGTTTGTTCATTGATTGAGGAAAGGGTAGCTATAAGTAGAAGGATCGGAGCCAGATGGAGACTGATAGGCTACGGAATAATCAAATAACTGTAATTTTAGATACAAACTTTCTCCTTCTTCCCGGAAGATTTAATCTTAGAATTGAGTCAATTGAAGACGTCGTAGAAAGAAAATGTAAGATACTTATCCCAACAAATGTCATTTTAGAATTAAATAAAATACGTCTTACTGGCTCTGACAAAATTTCTAAAGAAATTGCATTAAAATTATCTGAGCGATATGACAAAATCAATTTAGAAGGCCCAGTTGACAGAAGTATCCTTGAATATGCAAAAAATAACAAGTGCATAGTAGCTACAAACGACATGAAGTTAAAATCTGATTTAAGAAAACTACAAATTCCAGTTATTTTTTTAAAAAAGGGTGCAAGGCTTGCACTTGAAGGTTATATTGAATAGATTTTTAGTTTTATTGTGTCAATATTAGTTTTTACAGTATTAGAGGTATCAATTTCAATTATGTCTTCCTCAAAGCCCTCAAATATTTTCTTCATTTCAAGATAAACATTATAATCTGCATCGCTAAATTTATCTTTCCTATTATCAATCCTTTTTTTAAGAATATCTTCAGGAGTTTTGCAGTAAACAAAGTATACTTTTTGTGAGAGTAGTGTTCCAACTTCTTTCGCCCTATTTCTCAATGCTTTTGTATAAAATGTCCCATCAAGTATTACATTTCTGCCCATTTTCGCATATTTTTCAGCTTGTGAAAAGAGTTCATTGTATACAATTCTTTTATCCTCCTCATTATATACGGGATTTCTAAAAATCTTTTTTCGTATTTTATCTGTAGAAAAAACGACAGCATCTATCTCTTTTGCAAGTGCATTGGCAATTGTAGTTTTGCCAGTTCCTGGTAGCCCAGTGATTATTATAATCATAACTATGCCTTCTAAGGTAAGTTTTAAATATATTGCCCAAAATATAAACTGAGGGATAATTTGGCAGATAGATTCACTAAGCCACCATTTAAGAAAGTAAAAATAAAAGAAATACCAAATGAAAAATACGTTAGTGTCGTAGGGGCCATAATCAAAAAAAATGGAAACGACATACTTTTAGACGATGGTACTGGTCAAATTGAAGTAGTTTTTGGTGATGATATCAGTTTTAAAGAAGGGGACATCGTTAGAGTATTTGGCATTACAATCTCAGGATCTCTTAAAGGTGAATTAATCCAAGATATGTCAGAACTTGATATTAAACTTTATAGGGAAAGTTTTGACAAGATTAGAAGCCTTTATTATAAATAATTTCCAATAAATTTATATAAATATACTAAAAATTATCATATATATGTATAGTAAGGTGAGCGAATGTTTGAAGCTGTTTTGAGTGCAGAAACATGGAGGAAATGTGTAACTGCTATTGGTAGTCTTGTAGAGGAAGTTCCATTAAAGATTACTTCGGATGGTATTGAGCTAAGAGCCATGGATCCATCTCATGTGAGCATGATCGATTTTAAAATGAACAAGGAAGTATTTGCAGAATTTAAAACAGACAAGGAAGTCATTATAGGCATTGATATTGAAGATATGTCAAAATTTATAAATCGAAGCAGAAGTGACGATATTCTTGTTCTAAAACTTGATGAGGAAAAAAACAAAATACTAATGGTCCTTAAGGGAACATCAACTAGGAGATTTGGCTGTCAGCTAATTGATGTCACAGAGCAATCAAATCTTAAAATGCCGACATTGAATACAACATCAAAGATAAGATTAAGCTCCCAAGCATTTAGGGAAGGCCTAAAGGATGCAAATATAGTTTCAGACCATGTCACACTTAGAGCTGAGGATGCATTTTATATGAATGCAGACGGTGACACAGGAGATATTGAAGTAAAACTTGAAAAAGGAGATCCTGACCTTTATGAGATTATTGTTTCATCAGGAGCCGCTTCAACATTTAATTTGAGTTATTTAACCGACATGTCAAAGTCAATACCTGGTGAAATGTCAATTGAGATTGGAAACGATATGCCTGTTAAAATTGAGTTTGAAATTGAAGGCGCTTCGTTTGTATTTATTCTAGCCCCAAGGGTCGAAAGATGAGTAGAATATGGGAAAAGATAATGAAAATCTCTTAAATATTTTTAAGAAAGAATGTATCAAGTCAGGTATTTTCGACTCTATTGGGGGGGATTTTAAAGAGATCACCGATCTATTAACTGTAGAGTATGACGAAAGTTCGCTTGAAGGAAAAATAAAAAAGGCTAAATGCGAATATATTAAAAAAAAATTTGAGATTTTCTGCAGAAAAAGATTTAGATTGATGTTAGATGGCTCTGTTGTGGATTTACAATCAGAAAGTGATTTTGAAAGTAACATATCTAAAAATATTGATGATCTTTTTAATGAATATATGAAAAATATCCTTAATAGTGATGTTTCCATCAAAGAAATAAGGGAAAAGGTTTTTAAGGAAGTAAGGCTCTCACAAGATGTACCGGAGTTCATAGGAGAGGATATGAGGTCCTATGGTCCATTTAAAAAGGGAGAAGTAATTTCAATCCCTTTGAGAAACGCCGAGATACTTATAAGAGAGAAACTTGCTGAGAACTAATCGTGAGTGATTCTTATGAAAATGCCAAAAAAAATGAATACCTACTGCCCGACTTGCAAAAAACATACATCACACAAAGTTGAGACTGTGAAGAAGAGAAAAAGGGGAGAACTTAGTGCAGGTCAGAGAAGGTATAGAAGAAAAATTAAAGGTTACAGGGGTTTTCCCAGATCGTCAGTTAGTGGTGGGAAAACTGTGAGTAAACTTGATCTAAGATACAGATGCGAATTATGTAAAAAAGCCACTACAAGAAAAGGCTTTAGGGCTAAAAAGTTAGAGTTTGTGGAGGCATAGAATGAAAAAACTAATTTCAAAGTTTTTAAGGGTAAAATGCACAGATTGTTCAAGTGAACAAGTAGTGTTTAACAGACCAGCCATTACTGTAAAATGCCTTACTTGTGGGAAATCACTTGTTGAGTCAAAAGGTGGAGTAGGCAAAATTAATGCTGAAATACTAGAAGTTTTGGAGTGAATATTTAATGCTTGAAAAGGAGTACCCTGAAGAGGGAGACCTTGTTATGTGTTCCGTTAAGGAAGTGTTTCCTTACGGTGCTTTCGTTATCTTAGACGAGTATGACAAGGAAGGAATGATACATATAAAAGAAATTTCCTCAAGCTGGGTAAAAAATATTAGGAATCATGTTCGAGAAGGCCAAAAGATAGTGTGTAAGGTATTGAAGGTTGACGCTTCTAAAAATCATATAGATCTATCTTTAAGAAGAGTTACAAGCCAGCAGAAGAAAACAAAAGTTCAAGAGTTTAAACGAGAAAAGAAGGGCGAAAAATTGCTTGAACTTTATGCCACAAACATTGGAGAGGATTATAAGAGTATCATTCATAATATTGGGGTGCCCCTTGTTAACAAATATGGCGATTTATACGCTGCATTTGAAGACGCCTCAACAAAAGGAAAAGGCGTTTTAAAAGGACTTATAGATGAAAAATATATTGATGGGCTTTTCGATATTATAGTAACTAATGTTGAGAATCCGTTAATTTCAATCACCGGCCATTTAACACTTGAAAGTTACTCTGGAAATGGTGTAAATGTAATAAAGGAAGCTTTAGTTACTGCAAGAGATAAATTCAAAGACAAAGTGGAAGATGTTGAAATAAAAAATGAAGGGTCTCCAAAATACTCTATCCACATTGTCGCTGAAGACTATAAAACAGCTGAATCTGTTTTAAGAGATATTGCGGAAATGGCAATAGCTCATGTTCAGAATAATGAGGGTAAAGGATCCTTTAAGAGATCATAACATGAAGATGAAAATCTGTCCAGAATGTAAAAAATATACTCTTAAGGACTTATGCCCGTTATGTAATGTCCGCACAGTAAATCCTCACCCCCCAAAGTTTTCACTAGAGGATAAATATGGTAAATATAGGAGATTAATCAAAAAGGAGAGAGAATTGCTATGAAAGAAACTTATATTGTTGAGGAAAAAAAAGATATTAAACTTAAAGATCCAGTATTTGTTGAAGGCTTGCCTGGTATAGGTCTTGTAGGAAAGCTTGCCGCTGATCATCTTATCCAGGAATTAAAGGCAGTTAAATTTGCCGATTTATACTCTCCAAGATTTCCACACCAGGCATTGGTAGAAAAGGATTCAACAATGAGATTAATGAAAAATGAATTTTATTACTACACCGGTGGAAAAAGAGATCTATTATTTCTATCTGGAGACACACAACCCCCCCCCACAGATGCGTATGGACATTATGAAATAGCCACCACCATTCTTGACTATATCGAGAAGTTTGATGTTAAGGAAATGTTCACTTTGGGCGGATACTCCACAGGAGGATACCCTGTAAAGGAGCCAAAGGTGTTGGGTGCTGCATCAGATGTTGAAACAATTGAAAAATATAAAGAAAAAAATATAGTCTTTAGGGAAGACCCCGGATCAGCAATAGTTGGCACATCAGGACTTCTTATAGCCATGGGAAAGCTTAGAAATATGAAAGGTTTATGTTTGCTAGGCGAGTCTCCTGGATACATAATTGATGCTAAAGCTTCAAAGGCAGTTTTGCAAGTATTGGTCGATATATTGGATATCGAGATAAATATGGAAGAGCTTGACAAAAGAGCTGAAGAAACTGAAAAGGCACTTACAAAAATACAAGAGATGCAAAAGAACATGCCTGAATTCCAGACACTGCCTCCAGGAAATGAAGAAACAGGCTATATAAGATAAAATTTTTTTTATCTATTTTTCCCCTTTTATTTAAAATTTTTGACAATGCATAGACAGTGATGTCACCATTAAAATATGGTATCACCCTGTAGAATATACTTTAATCGTTTACAGTTTTTCTTATATCTTCACTTTCTAGTTAGTTACTTTAAAAAAGCTGGATATATCTTATTTATCCTTTGCTTGCATTAGATGGTTTATTATTCTTTCATAAATATCAGGGTAGCTTTTATCCTCCCCTCCATCTAAAGAAGGGTTATCATTTACCTCAATAACGTACAACTCCCCCTGACTTTCCTTAATGTCTACCCCATAAAGGCCGTTTCCAATAGCATTTCCCGCCCGTATACCAAGATCAATTATTTTTTTTGGCACTAGGTCTTTGGGAACACTTTCGACATCACAGTACACCAAATGGCCATTGACAGAGGCCTGTATCTTGAAAGTTTCATTTGGAATGATGTACTTACACGCGTATAGCAATTCTCCGTTAAGAACCCCAATCCTCCAATCAAATTTACTATCAATATACTCCTGGACCACAATCCAATCCGAGAGTTTAATAAATCTTCTTGATACTTTTAGGAATTCTTCTTTTGTATAAACCCTCTCAACTCTTGCAGAAAAAGAAGTTGATGGCTCCTTCAGTATCATAGGAGGATTAAAAATTTTAAAGACTTCTTCAAGATTTCCTAAAGTGATCTCTCCTTTCTTCATGAAAATGGTTTTTGGCATGGGCACTTCTTTTTTCATTAAATGAAGGTACATGTTTATTTTGTCAGAACATATTCTTATTGAATTTGGGTCATCTATGACCGGGATGCCTTTTAATTCAGCTATTCTTGCTGCAACATAGCTGATATTCATTGAGTCTGTTCTAGCCCTAATAAACAGGGCATCTAGCCCCGATATTTTTTTTATTTCTGTTGGGAAGATAAAGTAAGCCTCATGCCCTAATCTCTCAGCTTCCTCCCTAAATTTAATTAGGGATATAAGCTGGGCAGAACTGCTTAGAGTCTGCCTATCGACAAAAATTCCTAATTTCCCCATTTTCTATCCCGGTTTCAATCCTAGCCTTGAATTCTTCTTTCTCGTGGGTAGATATTTCAGAGCTTCTTATAGGCGATATTGAAGAAAGGTAGTACCTATCTTCAGCATATATTAGAATTATCTTGGCAACAGGTATTTCAAATACCTCATATATTCTTTCTAGAAGGGCACAGATTTCAGGATCTGTAGTAGTATTTTTTCCGAATAATGTTGAGAAAGTCTTTATTTCAGCGTTTTGAGGTAATTTCTGGAAACAAAAAGGGTATTTTCCGCCGTGTGTTACTTTCTTAATCGCCTCTTTAGCAGTTTCTAAATCATACACCACTTCATATTTTGAGGAATCTGAATAATAGTTTATTCCATATATTATTGCAGGCAATGGGCAGTATGAGTCTGATATGCCCCATTCGCAAACAGGTATTCCCATCATGTCCGCTTTGGTGAGACAGATTGGAACAACATACGCATCAAGAACTTCATCACTACTTGGCGTTATCTTAAATCCATTTTGATTTTCCCTTAATACTATCCTATAGTAGGATTCAGTTTTATAGTGATATTCGTTACTTAACACGAATAAAGCATTGCCAGAGTACATTTCAGTTAAATCTTTATCAAAGAGTTCTGTCTTTTTACTTAAAATTGAAGCACTCTTCTTTTGGGATTTGGGACTTTCATCCATATTTGCCTCTAAAAAATTAACAAAGGGCAAAACAAAGTTATCAATCGTTTTTACATCACAACTATTCGATGCATCTTCTTCTTCTAATTCCATATAAATGCCAGCTGGGATTTCTCCCTACACATCCTTGTATTAATCTTATCTTGCGTAGAACTCACCTACAGCATTTCCAAGGCAGCTATTTTCTCTTAGGGAAAACTCTACCCTAGAAGATATGCTTAGATATGCTAAAGCAAATATTTCATAAGCAAAGTTTTTTGCCATTTTAAAATCCAGTAGAAAAGTATTACTCGATACAATAGGAAACTTTATTTCCTCTTTATCTACCAGTTCCATATTTGATGTTTCCATCGTATCTAATTGTGATTACCAGAAACTACTTTTAAGCCTTTCTATTGTCATCAATGTAATACAAATAACATTTATATAATAAATCAAGCTCTTTTCTTTAATGGTATTTACAAAAGATAAGAAAAACGCTAGTAATATGTCAAAAGACCGGTATAAACATATAGGATTATTTACTTTTTTAGTGGGGGTAATATTCTTATTGATAAGTCTAAGGGCATTATTTAGAAATGATCCGGCAGGCGCTATTTTAAATAGTGTAGCGGGATTACTATTCTTGATGGCTTCATACACTTATTTTAGGAAGAAAATAGAACTGGAAAAGAGAGTGAAGAAATGAAAAATCTTATGATCCCTTATGTAATTGCTGGCGCTTTGATTTATATTCAAGGTATAAGAGTATACTTTGAAGGTGATTTCATAGGTATGCTCATTTATACCTCGTTAGCTTGGTTTTTATTTTTGATGGCCTTCTTTTCATTTAAAAAGAATAGGAAAAAACCAAAACTTACAGATGCTGCAGGAGAACCGTTTGTAAGTGGAGGGGATCTTTCATAAAAAAAAGCAATATTTTGAAGAAAGTAATACTTTTATATGGAAATAAGCAGAATTAGTGTTGTGGTATAATGAAACTCCATTTAAATGTTGAATATATCCTAAGCAGATCACTTGCAGGAGACGGAGTTCAGAGAGTAAAGAAGTTTATTGCTGAAGAAACTAAAGAAATACTGATAAAAGGTGTACCAAAAGACAAGATTTCCGAGTCACCAAAAATACTAAATTCAGACATATCAGAAGATATTGTTTCAGTTACAATTGAAAGCGGAACTTATGTAAGATCCCATGCAGTTGCTATAAGACTGAAAAATTCTCTATCCATGTTGCTTGGAAAAGAGTTTAAAGTCGGAATTAAAAAGACAGTCGGGAAAAAATATACCTTAACACTTGATCTTGAAAAAATTCCAAAAGATCCAGTTAAAATACCTTTTGTAGACAATATTTCCATTGAAGGTAACAACGCAATACTAACTTTGAATGATTTAGATGAAGAGTTTCTTACAAAAAATCACGTTGATCGTATTATCAGCCTATTTTATGATAAAGTGGAGGCCCAATTCTGGGGAGGAAAAGGTGAGCATTGGGAGCTCATTTCAAAGAGTAAAGAAATAACTCCGTTAACAACAAAAGACCCAACAACAGAGCTACTGGCATTAGGTTGGCTAAAACAGGGGCCAAGCCAAGGCCAATGGTTTTACCATGCTCCCATTGCAACTTTACTTAGGACAATGGAACGTATAGCAGTTGAAGAAATATTAAAACCGCTAGGATTCATTGAAGTTATAGCCCCTAAGTTGGTGCCTTTTGAGATTTGGGAAAAGACTGGACATCTTTCTGGTAGCGAACCTGAGATTTATTATGTGTCCCCCCCTGTTTCTAGGGATATTTCAGTATGGGAAGAGGTAATTGACCTATACAAAATAACAAAAAAAGCATATGTCGATAAAATAAGGGAAAGGATGAGAGATCCGATAGGTGGAATGACTTATGCCCAGTGCCCCCCTATGTACTGGGCTTTTGACGGGAAGACTATTGATGATTCAGAGTTTCCAATTTTAATTTATGATAAAAGCGGACCTTCATATAGGTGGGAAGCTGGAGGAAGACAGGGCATTGAGAGGGTAAATGAATTCTGGAGAATAGAACCTGTGTTTATAGGGTATCCAGAGCAGCTGATTGAGCTAAAGGAAAAGATGATGGAAAGATATGCATATGTCTTTGATAAAATATTTGAAATAGAATGGAGAACGGCTTGGGTAACCCCATTCTATATGGCCCAGTCTGGGCAGTTAGGGGTGGAAAAAGAGACTGAAAGAATTAAAGGAACAATAGACTATGAGTCATGGATCCCTTCAAGAGGCGGCAGAGATAATAGCGAATGGTTAGAATTTCAGAATCTTTCAATAGTCGGGGACAAGTATACAAAGGCTTTTTCCATTAAATCTTCCAAGAATAAAGAGCTATGGTCTGGATGTTCAGGCATAGGGCTTCAAAGATGGACCGTGTCATTTCTTGCTCAAAAGGGACTTGACTCAGACAAATGGCCTAAAGAATTTAAGAAATACTTAGGTGAATTTCCAAGGCAGATTAAATTTGTGTAATTGCTTCTTTTTTCAGAAATAACTAAGGAAACGTCAATTAAATTGATAATGATAATTTATAGAGGGCGCCTATTTATGCCGACATATCTGCAATGTCCCTATATTGGAATAGCAAAGGATCCGAAACTAAATCACTAAATTTTATAATACTACCTATGTATTGTGATACGCCCAGACAAAAGATTGAGTCTTGCTGGATTACAAGCGCTTGCCACAATAACTAATAACAAGCTATGAGGTCATGGTATTATTGTATGACAAAATGGAGCAAAGCGCTCTTAATCAAAGAATGATATAAATTAATTAAAATATATATTAAAAAAGTTGTGTTTAGCTTCTGAGCGCTGGGTAATATTTCTCTTTTTTTCTCTTTTTGAAATTTACCTTCTGAGGATATGCTCCGCTTCTCTTTACGCTCCTCAAAAGATTTTTAATTCTTCTCTTCATGGATTCACCTTTTTCTTAAAGCCTTTTCGTTGCCTTATAAAACTTTTTATTGTTTTGATTGAATTTGCCAAGTACACTCTAATAGATACATCCTATTATCTTAAGATTTATAAACCTTCTTTTTATTGCTTTTCCATGGAACGAGTTTCAGTAATTATCCCTTCATTTAACGTGGAGAAAAGCCTTCACGAAGTTGTTAAGAGGATACCAAAAAACGTTTTTGAAGTCATAATAGTAGATGATGGAAGTACGGATGGTACTGGAATAGTTGCCAAAAAGACCGGTGCAAAGGTTTTAACCCACGAAATTAACTGCGGTAAAGGAAGGGCTATGCGAACTGGAATCAATGAAGCTAAGGGGGACATCATTGTCTTTCTTGACGCAGACCTCCAACATATGCCAGAGGACATAGATAAACTAATTAAGCCCATACGAATGGGAGAAATAGATATTACCGTAGGCTCTAGATTGCTAGGGGACATAAGCAGTATGCCTCTAGTTAGAAAATTTTCAAACAAAATATCTTCTGCTTTGATAAGATTGTTCTTTGGAGTCAATATAAAAGATACACAATCAGGTTATAGGGCTATCAAAAAAGAGTTTTTAGAAAAAATGGATTTAGAATCAGAAAGGTACAACATAGAGACAGAAATATTGTACTATGTAGGGAAACTACGTATGAAGGTTAAAGAAGTTCCAATTAAAACTATCTATGGTGATGAGAAATCGCATTTTACTGCAATAGATGTTCCGAAATTTATTTACCTATTATTTTATCTTAAATTTATTAAAATGAGAAAGAAATAAATACTAATAGTCAAGGTGTTCAACATGGACGATAGATTAGAGATTATTACTAGAAACACTGAAGAAGTTATTACGGAAGATGAACTAATAAGTTTGTTGACAATGAAAAGTAATCCAGTGTGCTATTGTGGTTACGAAACGTCAGGTGATGTCCATCTTGGGCATCTTGTGACGATGTCAAAACTAAAAGACATGGAAAAGGCCGGATTTAAGGTAAAGGTGTTATTTGCTGATTGGCACACCTGGCTTAACAGGAAAGGGGACTGGAAATGGATACATGAGCAGACCTCAATATGGGAAGAAACTTTTAAGGCATTTGGATTGAGATCTGCAGAATATGTATTGGGTTCCTCTTTTGAAAGATCGTTAGAGTATGTGGATGATGTGTTCACGCTTTCTTTAGATACGACTATCAATAGAGCGCTAAGGAGTATGCAGGTCATTGCTAGGGACATCGAGCATGCAAGAGTTTCTCAAGTTTTATACCCGTTTTTACAGATTGCTGATATAAAATATTTAGGAGTGGATGTAGCAATCGGGGGGATTGAGCAGAGAAAGATTCACATGCTTGGTAGGGAGCTTTCTTCAAAGATTAATTACAAGGAATTTGTGTGTTTGCATACACCACTTATTTCATCACTTACCGGCCCCGGGGATAAAATGAGCTCTTCTAAGCCTGATAGTATGATTTCCATTAAGGATGGGGAAGAAGCCATAAAGGAAAAAATTAATAAAGCGTATTGCCCTGTTGGCATAAAGGAAGAGAATCCTCTACTTCAAATAACCCGCCTTATACTATTCCCAAAAATTACAGGTGCTTTTGAGATAAGAAGGCCGGAAAAGTATGGGGGTAATGTAGAGTTTGATTCTTATGATTCATTTGAGAGGGCTTACCTTGCTAAGGAAGTCCATCCGATGGATTTGAAAAAATCTGTTGTTGATTATCTTGTTGACATTATAAGCGAGATACGAGCTATATAGGAGGGATTATCTGAAATATGAACCAGGTGCTAGTGAAGAGGAGCAGGTCCAGAGAACTAGAACACCTCAAAAAGGAGAAGTTTTGGGCGTCGTTGATCAGATGCTCGGGGCAGGCAGGATGAAAGTTAGATGTACCGATGGGAAAGAAAGAATTTGCTCAGTTCCAGGGAAATTTAAGAGGAGACTATGGATAAAAATGGGAATGGTAGTCCTAGTTGAACCGTGGGAGATTAAGGGTGACGAAAGAGGAAATATCATCTACCGATATTCAAGAGCCCAGACCAAATGGCTAATTGATAACGGCTACATGACTCTTTAGATTATGGGCAATATTGAAGATCATATAGATATATATGAAAGAAAAAAAGATATTAGGAGTCTTAAGCAAGAGCGGATACACAAAGACTCTGATATCTTTAAGGTTAGAGACGAAGTTTTTGATCAATCAACTCGCCTCACAATATTTAAGCTTATGAATAACGGGTATATTGAATCTTTAAACGGTGAAATTGCAACTGGAAAGGAAGCAAATGTCTTTTATGGAAAGGATGAAAAAGGAAAAGAAATAGCAGTTAAAATTTACCGTATCGCAACTTCTAACTTTAATAAAATGTACTCTTATCTCGTTGGGGATCCAAGATTCTATTACACAAAAAATGATAAGAGAAATACCGTATTTACTTGGGCAAAAAGAGAGTTCAAAAATATGAAATTGGCAAATAAGGTCATTAATGCACCAAATCCCATAATAGCAAGAAATAACGTATTAATAATGGAATTTTTGGGTAAAAATATGAAACCATATCCCACTTTAAAGGAAAATGGATCGACAGAACCTGAAAAAGACTTTAATTATATAATTGATAGTGTCAGGAAGCTATACGGGGCGGGATTGATTCATGCTGACCTAAGTGAATATAACATCCTAATGGGTAAAAAGATTTATTTTATCGACTTTGCCCAAGGAACAACAAAAAATAACATTATGGCCCAAGACTTTCTTAAAAGGGATTTAGAAAATATCTCTAGATACTTTTCAAATTATTTTGAAGTGCCAAATGTTGACGAAATATTAAGGGGGATTTTAAATGAGTGAAGAATTTGTTAAGATACCTCAAGATAGATTGGGTGTCCTCATTGGAAAAGATGGAGAGGTAAAGAGATTAATAGAAAAGAAACTTTCAATAAAGCTTGAAATTGATAGTGAAGAAGGTCTTGTCAACATTTATCAAAAGGACGGTGCCGCGGAACCCCTAAATTTATGGAAAGCAAGAGATATTGTTAGGGCCATAGGAAGAGGATTTCCTTTTGAAAAGGCATCAAAAATATTTAGCGATCTTAATGTTTTTGAAATGATTTACCTGCCCGATTATTTGGGCAAATCTTCCAAGGCATGGGAAAGGCAGAGGGGTAGAGTAATCGGAAAAGATGGAAGCACCAGAAAAACGATTGAAGATCTAACAAATACCGACATATGCGTCTATGGAAAAACAGTTTCCATCATAGGGGATTTCGATGATGTTGCAGATGCCAAAGAAGCGATAGAGATGATCTTGGAAGGAAAACCACATTCAATTGTATATAGGTATTTAGAAAAAAGGAAAAAAGATAAAGTAAGGGACTTTGAGGATAGTTTAAAATTTTAACCTTCAATTGTTTCATATTGCTTTTTCAGATTTTCAATAACATCCGGATCAGTGAGTGTTGTTGTATCGCCTGTAACTTTGCCTTCTGCAATGTCTTTTAGAAGCCTTCGCATTATTTTCCCACTTCTTGTTTTGGGTAGTTCGTTTGAGAATATTATTTTTCTAGGTCTAGCTATTGGCCCTATTTTTTTCACGACATGCTCCCTTATTGAATCCTCCAAATCAAAGTCTTTATCTGCATCATCCTTCAATACCACAAATCCCACTATCGCCTGTCCTGTGATTTCATGGGTAATCCCTACAACGGCAGCTTCTGCAACTGTTGGATGGGATACCAAGGCACTTTCAACTTCCATAGTCCCAACCCTGTGGCCCGCTATAGAAAGGACATCATCGACCCTACCAAGGAGCATTAGATATCCTTCAGTATCCCTTCTAGCGCCATCGCCAGTAAAGTAATACTTTCCGTTCCATTTGCTCCAGTATGTATCTAGATATTTCTCTTCATCCCCATATATTCCTTTTAGCATTGATGGCCATGGGTGTTTCAAAACGAGGTACCCTCCTTCATCAGGCTTTACAGGATCCCCCGCTTCATTTAATATGTCAAGAGACACTCCCGGGAAAGGAAATCCTGCATGTCCGGGCTTCATCGTGTGGTATCCTGGGAGAGTAGTTATCATGATCATCCCAGTTTCGGTCTGCCACCAAGTATCAATGATTGGGCATCTTTTCTTTCCAATATGGGTGTAGTACCAAATCCAGGCTTCGGGATTTATCGGTTCCCCAACGCTTCCTAATAGCCTTAATGTTTCAAGGGAGAAGGACTTTAGATATTCTGTGCCTGCCTTCATAAAAGCCCTTATTGCAGTTGGTGCGGTGTAAAATATTGTAATTCCGTATTTATCTATAATCCTCCAATACCTATCCATTTCCGGCCAATCAGGCGCCCCCTCATACATGAATAATGTAGCCCCAACAGCAAGGGGTCCATAAACGATGTAACTGTGCCCAGTTATCCACCCAACATCAGCGGTGCACCAAAAAACATCTTCATCTTTCAAGTCAAATATTAGTTTACTAGTAGTATAGGCCCCAGTTAGGTAACCACCAGTGGAATGAAGAACCCCTTTTGGTTTACCTGTTGTGCCTGATGTGTATAAAATAAATAGGCTATCATCAGAATTCATGTGTTCAGGCTCACAGTATGGTTCAACTTCCTCTTCAAGGTCGTGTATCCAAATATCCCTTCCTTTCTTAATTCTAAGAGGGAACTCACCCCTCTTGATAATCAAAACATTTTCAATGGATGGCGTATCCTTAACTGCATAGTCTGAATCATGTTTTAATGGTATCAGGCTCCCTCTCCTGTAACCGCCATCTGCAGTGATCAATAATTTTGCCTTACAATCGTTTATCCTATCCCTCAATGCTTCAGAACTAAATCCTCCAAATACAACCATATGTATTGCGCCAATTCTTGCACATGAAAGCATGGCAATTACAGCCTCAGGGATCATTGGCATATAGATTGCAACTCTATCCCCTTTACCTATGCCAAGTTTTTTTAAAATATTAGAAAATTTATTTACCTCTCTATAAAGGTCCCAATAAGTAAGAGTTTTAGTGTCTCCAGGCTCACCTTCCCAGATTATTGCAGCCTTATTTCTCCTGCCATTTTTAATATGGCTATCAACACAATTATAACAAACATTTAACTCCCCATTAACGAACCATTTCGAATAAGGGGGATTCCAATCAAGCACTTTGTCCCATTTTTTATACCAGTGAAGTTCAGAAGCATGACTTTCCCAGAATTTTTCCGGATCTTTAGTTGCATTTTCAATTGCTTCTTTACTGTTAATATTGGCGTTCTCTTTAAATGTTGTTGAAGGGTAAAATCTTCTAAACTCTGTTAATAGCCCTTCAAGAGACTTTCCCTTTACAGATCCCATTTTTAACTCCTCATATCCTATTATATATATCGACTAGTTACCTAATTAGCTAACCCTTTATAAGTATTTCTAATAATCAATAAAATATTAAAACAAATGACATCAATATTAAATAAATATAGGATAAAGTTCTATACTATAAATATTATATTAAATAGAACGCTCTAAAAGAAGCTCTGATATATCAATAGCCTCCATTTCTATAAGAATCATTTAGATTTCTCTTACAGAAAGTGCAAGTTGAGACAATAATTTTAGCCCCTACATCCTTAGGATCATTGTTTGAGAAAATAGCCTTTTGGTACCCATTGAAAAATCCCTTGTTGTTTTGAAAGCTTTTCTTAAAGCAATAAGCTTCTTCTTATTTTTCAAAGATTTGCTGACTTTATTTTTTAGGTATGCCTCTGTGACCAAGTTTAAGAAGAATTTAGCAATATTAATAGATTTTACTACAATCTGCCTGGAAAAACACCAAAAGTTTTAAATATATATTCTTAACACAGTATAATAGTAATTAGTTATTTCGATATGCTTATTAGCTCCAATCGAAAATTTTATATATAGTCTGGAAATAAGTCAAAGTTAGCTAAATAACTTTAAATTAGTTCCAAATAACGTTTTAGAAATATGGAGGCAGTTAAATGGATGTCAAAGTTTACAAAAACTATGTAAACGGAAAATGGATTGAACCTGAAAACAATGGATACGTAGATATTGAAAATCCAAGTACTGGTAAAGTAATAGCGAAAGTACCGCTTTCAAAAAAATCTGAGGCTGATAAGGCCATTGACATTGCTCATGAAGCGTATCAATCTTGGAGTCAGATGCCTGGCCCAAGAAGGGCTAAACCCTTGTTCAAGCTAAGAGATTTACTAATGGAAAACGAAGAAGAAATATCAAGGATCTTGGTAGAGGAAATGGGAAAATCCCTTCCAGATGCAAGGGCTGAGATGAAAAGATGTTTTGAGAATATAGAGGTCGCCTGTGGAATGCCAATGCTTCAACAGAGCGATAAAATAATAGGAACTTCTTTTGGAATTGATGGTGAAGTTTTAAGACTTCCAATGGGAGTTTTCACAGTAGTGGCTCCTTTCAACTTTCCAGCTATGGTTCCATTTTGGTTTATACCATACGCAATAACAACAGGTAACACTGTTATAGTAAAGCCATCAAAACAAGTCCCAGGGACCATGATTAAGATCACAGAATACATGGACAAGATAGGCCTACCCCCAGGAGTATACAACGTTGTTAATGGTGACAGGGAAGTTGCGGATGCATTCATTGAAAATCCAAAAGTTAAGGGATTTTCGTTAGTAGGATCAACAAATGTGTGCAGGACTGTGGCAGAAAAATGTGCAAGGAACAACAAGAGATTCCAAGCAATGGGGAGTGCAAAAAATCATCTTATCGCAATGCCTGATGCCAAAGTAGATGATGTCATAAGGAATATGATGACATCATGCTTTGGTTGTGCAGGTCAGAGGTGTATGGCATCTTCTGTACTAGTTGGTGTGGGGGATGAGATGTATAACACAATCTGTGAAAAATTCACAGAGGCCGCAAAGAGTGTTATAGTGGCTGACCCTCTTGATCCAAGATATGCTGAAGAGCCAAATCTGATGGGCCCAGTTATTTCAAAACACGCCTTCAATTTCATCAACAAGATGATTGACGTGGGTATAAAAGAAGGTGCAAAATTACTACTTGATGGGCGAGGTATCAAGGTACCAGGAAACGAAGGCGGACATTTCATTGGACCAACAATCTTTGCCGACGTTAAGGAAGGCATGGAGATTCACAAGACTGAAATATTTGGTCCAGTAGTGTGCATAATGAAGGCAAATACACTTGATGAAGCGATTGGATATATCAACAGACATCAATACGGTAACGGCGCCTCGATCTACACTCAAAATGGATATTGGGCAAGAGAATTCAAGCTTAAAGCCGAAGCCGGGATGATAGGTGTTAACATAGGTATACCTGCTCCGGTCGCATTCTTACCTTTCGGTGGAATGAAGAACTCCCAATTTGCAGATATAAAGGCACAGGGAAAAGCGATAGTTAACTTCTACACCCAGGATAAGATTATTACAGAAAGATTCTGGCCAGAAAAAGATTAATTTTATTATATTATTCTTTTTTTATAATTAGATATCAACCCGAATATCTTCTTTTATCTTTTTTATTATGACGTGTGTGTTGGATCTTTCAATCTCTTTCATAGAAATAAAAGTTTCAACTATCCTATTGAGGTCATCTTTATCTTTTGCACGTATTAAAACAATAAAATCATGCTCTCCTATGAGGAAATACACGCCCCAGACACCAGGGATGTTCTTGAGTTTGTCACCTATATAATCGACATATCCAGGATTGTAATGGGCCCTTATCAAAGACACTGCAAGTATGCCCATACCTAGTTTTTCAGGGTCCAAAATTGCAGCAAATTTTTTGATGATACCCCTTTCCTTTAGATTCATTACCCGGTAATGGATAGTTGATTTTGAGACACCCAACTCTTTGCCTAGCGTTTCAAAGCTTATCTCTGAATTGTTTTGTAAAGCGTTCAATATTTTAACATCAATTTCATCTAAATTAAGATTTTCCATGTGTAACTTAAACTAATGTTCATTTAAAAGATTATTTATTAGGTATCAAATTATAAGTAAAAATATTCAGTATTTATGGGCAGATTTGAAATTAGAAAAGAAATAAATTAATTCCTAAAGCTTGTAACTGATGCGGGTATCCTTCCGCCTCTTTTTACAAACTTGGAGCAGTCAATCTTCTTAACAGGCATTACCGCACCTTCCCCTAGTAAGCCTCCGAAGTGGACGTAATCGCCCTCTTTCTTTCCCTTAATTGGGATAAGCCTAACGCCAACTGTTTTATTGTTATAAACTCCAATGGCAATCTCATCTGCGATGATGCCTGCAATAATTTCTTCAGGGGTGTCACCAGGAATTGGCACCATGTCAATCCCAACAGAGCAAACGGAAGTCATTGCTTCAAGCTTTTCGATATTGATGTGCCCGGCCTTTGCAACTTCTATCATGCCTCTATCTTCAGAAACTGGGATGAAGGCACCGCTGTAACCTCCTATCCTAGAGCTTGCCATTATCCCTCCTTTCTTTACAGCGTCAGTTAGAAGTGCCAACGCACAAGTGGATCCAGGACCACCACAGTGTTCAATGCCCATATCCTCAATTATCTTTGCAACGCTATCCCCAACTACCGGCGTTGGTGCAAGGGATAGATCAATGGAGCCAAAATCTACCTTCATTCTTTTTGCAACTTCCTCTCCGATTAATTCACCGGCCCTAACTATTTTAAATGAAACACGCTTGATTGTGTCACAAAGTTCTGTAAAGTTGCCATTTGTCTTTTCTACAGCCGCCCTGACTACGCCGGGTCCACTTATACCAACATTAATAGATGCGTCAGAATTTCCAATCCCATGATAAGCTCCAGGCATGAAAGGTATATCCTCCGGTGCATTGGCAAGGACAACAAGCCTTGCGCACCCTGTGTCTGATACTTCAGAGGTCTTCTTGATAATTCTTCCCATCCTCAGTATTTCATCCATGTTGATGCCGTCCCTAGTCGATGCGACAACTACAGAGGAACAGAGCCTATCAGTTGCTTCCATTGCCTCTGGAATTGACTCTATCAGCATGTTATCGCCCAAAGAGGCTGCCCTGTGCACTAAAGCGGTGTAACCCCCAATAAAATCGATAGAAAGGTCTTCAGCCGCCTCATCAAGGGTCGTAGCAATCTTTACAGCGGCCTTTTTTGAAGGCATGCCAAGCGCATTTATTATGAGGGATATAGGGGTCACAGCTATCCTTTTGTTCACTATTGGGATGCCAAAGTCCTCTTGCACCCCGTTTACAATCTCAACAAAATCGCCAGCTTTATCAAATATTTTGTCAGTAATCCGCTCACAGGTGTGCCCCACATCGTTTTTTGCACAGCTAAGCAAATTAATGCCCAAAGTAACTGTCCTTATATCAAGTTGCTCAACTTTTACCATTTTAATGGTCTCAAGAATCTCCTCAGAATTTACCATAGACTTCAAATCCTATGCATCCTGTCAAATATCTCCTTCCTCTGGATGAGAAGATTTATGTTAAGCTTCACACCTTCAGCTTCAAGATCATGCTTTATCTTCTTGAAATCATAGCCTGATGTGGATATATCAGCTATAGCTATCATTGAGAATACGCCATCAAGAACGGTCTGGCTTAGCTCTAATATATTGACATTTAGATCAGCCAATACCCTTGTAACACCTGCTACAATACCAGGTCTATCGGCTGATAATACAGTAATTACTATTTTTTCACCAATTGGGTCTGCCATATTTAGAAAGAAGCGTATTGTCTTAAAAAGTTAGTGGAAAAAAGAAGAGAAAATATATTTATAATAAAAAAGAAATAAAATTATTTTATCTTTGAACCTGTTTTCATTTCCTTATCTGCCTCTAATAGTGAGACTAGCTTTCCGTCATCAGCTGCTAAAAGCATGGCTTCACTTGTTACGCCTCGAATTGTTGCTGGTTCAAGATTGCATACTGCCACTATCTTCTTCCCAAGAAGCTCTTCCTTCTTATAGTAGCCCTTTATACCTGCAACTATCGTTCTCTCTTCTCCGACATCAATCTTCATAACATAGAGTTTATCTGCCTTCGGGTGATCCTCAACAGAAAGGATCTTACCTGTTCTTATATCTAGTTTTAGGAATTCATCAAAAGGTATCATAGGTTTTTCCTCCTTCTTTACCAAGGTCTTCTTCATGGGAGGCGGATTATCTAGCTTGTCTATCTGCCTCTTAACCTCCTCATCAGGAACTTTATAGAAAACTGGCTCCGGCTTTCCTAGGGATCTTCCCTGCTCTAGCAACAACTTAGAGCTGTCATTCCAAAAGAACTTGCCAACGCCAAGCTTCTTTAGCATCTTTTCCGTTGAGAAAGGCAAGAATGGATTTAGTACAATTGAAAGTGTCTTTGCAAGCTCTAGGGAGATATAGATGGTGTTTTCTGCCCTTTTTCTATCTGTTTTTACTAGCTTCCACGGCTCCTTCTTGTCAAAGTATCTGTTGCATAACTTTGCAAATGAGACGACTTCCTTTAGCGCATCCTTCATCTTGAATAACTTTATCAGACTTCCTACCTTGTCGCCTATCTCCTCCATGCTCCTTATGGCCTCCCTATCTTCTTCATCCAACAGGGATTTGTCAAGAGAAGGTATCCTCCCATCAAAATTATTAAATGCAAATGTTAGAGACCTATGGACAAAATTGCCAATGATGTCATTTAACTCATCATTTATCCTCTTCTGGAACTCTTCCCACATGAAGTCAGAATCCTTTGATTCAGGAGCGATTGTTGTTAGATAATACCTTAAGTAGTCGGGCGGGAAATCCTTTAGAAAATCACTCAACCATATCGCCCAGTTACGGGATGTTGATGTCTTCTTTCCACCGATGTTTAGATACTCATTTGCCGGAACGTCATATGGCAGCTTCCACTTTCTCCCTTCATACTCACCATACCCTAAGAGGAATGCCGGCCACATGATTGCGTGAAACGGGATATTATCCTTACCAATGAAGTGAATGATTTTTCCATCCAACCAGTAATCCTTCCATGCGTCTGGCTTTCCTATTCGCTCTGCCCACTCCTTTGTCGATGAGACATACCCTATTACAGCTTCAAACCAGACATACAGGACCTTATCCTTCCCTTCCTCTAAAGGCACCTTGATGCCCCACTGCAGATCCCTTGTAATTGCCCTTTCCTGTAATCCCTCCTTTATCCAGTTAAGGCAGAAGTTCACAACGTTTGGCCGCCAGTGCTTGTTTGACTTCATCCAGGCCTCAAGTTCATCTTGGAAGTCGCCAAGCTTAATAAACCACTGGAACGTTTCTTTGACTTCTGGTGTTGCACCGCATGTGATGCATTTTGGGTCAACTAACTCGATAGGTTCTAAAACTTTGCCACATACCTCGCACTGATTCCCTTTTTGATCTGGTGCAGAACATGCCGGACATGTCCCCTCGACATAACGGTCTGCCAAAAACATCAAACATTTCGGGCAATAAGCTTGGGTCACTGTTTTTCTCTCAATGTGGCCGTTTTTCAGGAGTTTTAGGAAGAAATCCTGGGATGTCTTGTGGTGGATTGGTAGCGATGTTCTTGAGAAGTTATCATATGATATGCCTAGATTTTTAAAATCATTCTTCATATCCTCATAGTAAAAGTCAACAAGCTCCTTTGGCGTGACGCCATCCTTTAGGGCCTTTATTTCAATTGCCGTTCCATGTTCATCTGTTCCCCCCACATAGACTATATCAGCGCCAGCTAGCCTATTGTACCTGACATAGGTATCTGCTGGAAGGTAAGCCCCTGCTATATGGCCCACATGGAGGGGGCCATTTGCATAGGGAAGAGCGGAAGTGACAAGTATTCTTTCTCTCATGATTATAACTCCTATTTAGTAGTAAATAGTGATTAAAAAATACTTAAAAGGCTTTGTGAAGGGGTTAAGAAGGGAACAACATAATGATTATACTGAAAATTTGAAAATATTAAGTTAAAGTAAGAAGTAAGTCTTGATTGTATTTTTTTATTATATATTTTTTTTGAGGATTATAAATAATATTATCTTTGTAATGTAAGTATACTGAATTGTTTGAATGATCTGATAAAAGAATATTATCATCATGAACACTCACGATAACATTTCTATTATTATTTTGTGTGATTTTTGCATGACTAAATCCGTCAATATACACCATATTTTCCCACTTATCTAGTAACTTAAAGTGATGGATGCTTTCTGACCAAGATAATGGAACAATATGGTGAAGTTCAAATCCTATCTTTTTTTCAACATTGTGTTTATCAAAATAAAGATATTTCTCATTTAAAGATCTATCCAGTTTAGTAGTTATTTCGTTGAAACTTTCTTTTCCTGATCGAAGAAACAGTTTCATTATTTTAACTTCTTCACTAATTTCAAAATATACAGTTTGATTCAACAACTTGAATATCTGTTGTGTTTCATTATACCAATTATGATAATCTCTTTTTTTGGGTTTTGGGCCTTTGAAATTATCAGGATCGAGTTCAATTTTTAATTTTTCTATAACTGCTTTTTTTTGAATTGATGTAAGCTTTCTGTACTCTTTTATAAGTTCTACAGCTTTATCTGTATTAATAACATAATCAGTAGGAACTCCAATTGCCGAGATAAAAAACATGAATTCATGAGAACTTACTTCATCTATATCATATTCTTTATCTCTTAATATATCCAATAATAAATCCACGCAACCCCCAAGTAATATATCAATGCACTTAGAAAAAATAAAATATTTTTCTAATAAATTATTAGCATTAATTAATTTTAAACCTAATTCGGTCATAGAAACATATTTGACTTTAGACCTACTATAAGGATCGATAGGGGACTTATCTTGGTCGTATCTCTCTATTAAACCCATCCTATGTAAATCGACAAATATGTTTTTCCTCATAGCGTCCTGAGTTCCAATTCCAGCCATTCCTTTAGAATCGTTACAGAACTGAGCATAAATATATTCATCTTTTGTATTCATGGGTCTTTTTGAAATATCTGTTGTCCTTATTGTCATTAATTTTTTGTAGGGAGCATATCTATTCAATAGAGTGATAATATCGATAATTTGTTCCATAGTGTATCTATTATGCTGTGATGAATGATATCCCCTATATTTTTCATTTTTAATTCTAGTATCAATAAACTCTAAAGCTTTGTTACCTGGACTAATTGTACTAACTATCACGATATTCCCTCTAATTTAATTTTAGTACATTATTCATTTAATTTTAAGTACTCTCCATCATTCTTAAAATCTTTACATTGTAACAAATCATTAAATATCCCAGGCGACCAATTATTTTTCATATTAATTAGAGAAGTTTTACTTCGAGAGTTATCGCTATCCTTTATCCATTTTTCCATTTTCTCAATAATTTCTTCTTTTTCATCCTTACTTAAATTTCTGTAAGACAATACTAATCTAACTAAATCTTCAGGAGAACTAAGTTTATATTCATCTACACCTCCATGTCTTAAAAAAATAAAAAATTCTTCGTAACTAATCTTATTATCAGGAATAATTTTTAAAAAAGATTTTGTGAAATCATATATATTTATTCCAAACCAATCATAATTAATTATTGCTCTCTCTAAATAATTTATTAATTTTTCTTTGGAAGCTGATTTATAGGCTCTGCCTAAAGGAGTTAAACGAATTTTATTCCATGTTCGATTGTCTATTTTTTTAATTAAATATAATTTTGAAAGGTAATTAATTTGTTGTTTCATTAATAAATCCCTATAACTTGTTTTATGAGTTCTTCTTGAATAAGTAATATTTGATTCTTTGATTATAGTTTCGGCATTTGCTTCATTTAGTTCAAATTGGATAGAATCATCTTTAAACATATTTTCTAGAACAAGTTGTAACTCTTCAAGTTTTTCTTGATTAAATTCTCCATGATATGGTCTAAAAATCCACCCTGTTTTTCTCATGCTTGGACCTGGACTCTCTTTTTTTGTATCGTGGGTCCATTCTTTGATGAAATTAATTATTTCAGAATTGGGTAAATTAGATAAATCTAAATCAGACTCTTGAAGTATAGAACTTTCTGGACCTTTAGAAGAATAAACAAATTTGATAGGTGTAGATAATTGACTAATCATTTCAAGATTTAATATAGATACTTTTTGAGGATTATTCCAAATACAATCAAACCATTCCTTGGCTACTAATGCCTCTTTGTCATCTAAAATTGCAATAGCCTCGATATTAGAATTTAATCCACCTAAGCTTATATTCATAGATCCTATTATTGCAAACCAATTATTTTGTTTTTTAAATAGCCAAATCTTTGGATGGAAAGAGCCGTTACCGATATAGTTTTTTACAACGAAACCATCGTTAACTAGAATCTTCAATGCATTTTTTTCAGATATTCTTTGTTTAGTATCAACAATTAATTTGCAATTAATATTATTCTTTAATGATTCTAAATATAATGGTCGAAGTATATTCACACCCGAATTTCTAACAAAAGATACTGCTAAATTGATCTCATCACAATCAAGAAATAAAGATTCAATAAATTCAAGACGATTTTCAAAAATTATCTCGCTCATTTATATCATTTCCTCAAAAATGCTCAATCTATTATTAGCGATTGACACAAAATCTGAGTTATTGTCACACCCTATATAATTTCTAGAATGTTTTTTACATGCCAATGCAGTCGTTCCTATACCCATAAAACAATCAAGAACTAAGTCGTCTTTATTACTGCTAGCTTTTATAATTCTTTCAATCATATCAAGTGGTTTGGGTGTTACATGTGGCATCTTTGGAGTTTTTCCATTTATTTTGTTCTTGTGCCTTTCACTAGAAAAATGCCAAATTTCCCCACATAATTTTCCTTTGGCATTCGGGAACCACCTTTTTCCATTTTTTAGAATCCCCTTTTTTCTTGCATGTTCTATCCGTTCTATTGATTCGTATGGTATCCTTATATCATCGCGATTAAATGTATAAGTATCCCCTTTTGTAAAAAATAAAATTGTTTCTTGACTATTTACATATCTATTTTTAGAATATGCTAATCCATCTCTCTTATCCCAAACAATCCAATTTCTGAATTTCATTTTTTTATTAACTAAATAATTTAAAATGTATGCTGAATTGTATGGGGTATTAAAAATATACAAACTAGCAGTATTCTTTAATTTTGGTATCAACGCATCTATCCACTTATAAGTAAAATTTAGAAAATCTTGGTGGGATTCAAAAGTATCCCATTCTGCTTTTTTTAGATTATAAGGGGGGTCTATAACTGCTAAATCTACAGAGTTGTTCTCTAATCTCTCTAAAAATTCAAAGCAATCCATGCAATAAATTTTATTTTTTTCCATTTTCATATTCTCTTTTTTATTAAATTTAATAATTCTTTCATTGGAGTCAATTCAGGCACGGATTTTGTATAAGCAGGGTTGGGCATCCATGTTGCTAATGGAGGTAAACCTTCATTAAAACCGCTTAGTATTATATCTGCCTCATTATTAATAAAAGTTTGTATATAAATATCTGCTTTTGGATTTTGGTCTTTATCAATAAATAAATTTAAGGGTTTTGGATTGGATTTATCGTCTTTTAATCCGTTAAATATTTGAGATACACTTACTTGATTATTATGGTAAGTTTTAACATCAATAATAATTGGTTTTGTTTTACCTATTTTAAATTCATGTCCCCCATCAAATTTTCCAATTGTGATCAAATATGAAAATCCCACTTTATTATGTAGTACCTCCCATCTTTTAATAGGATCAATATTTCCATATTCATTAGTTAAAAAATCAATTAAGTATTCTAAAACTGCTAGTTCTCCCAAAATACCGATTTTTATTTTTGGGATATGAGTTCTTCCATATTCTCCATATCCCTTTCGAGGATATTCAAATAATATTCTTTTATTGGCCAAATACTCGGCTGTGATGTCCATTTCTTTTGATTTTTTTATAAAAATCAAATCTTTTTCTTGAACTGTCATGTTATATCAAAGTATCTTGTGATATTTTTTTATTTATAATTTTTTTGTAGCCTTCCATTATTTCATAACCCACATAATTCCTACCCAGTTGTTTTGCAACTTTTAAAGTAGTTCCACTTCCTGCAAAAGGATCTAATACTATGTCTTCTATAAAAGTAAAAAGTCGAACACATCTATTGACAATTTCTTCAGGCATTATGGCCGGATGATCTCCAAATGCCATATCTCCCTTTCCCGGGATAGGTATGTTCCATATTTGTTTAGTAAACTCTACCCACTCCTTTTGAGTAAGTTTACTTTTATCTTTAATTTCCGGAGACACCTCATTTAATGGTTTTCCATCTTTTACATAAACTGTAATAAATTCTATTGTATTTTGAGCATAAAAGTTTCTTGGATAAGGGTAACTCCCAAAAATTAAAGATTTGGAAGGATTTGTTCTATTCCAGATGTATGTATCATATAAAAACAATTTTGTTTCTTTTAATATGGAATTTTGTATACTTGAATTAATATCAAATATATGTCTATTGTAATGTGTCTTCATTTGACTTTTAGTCATTGGCATTAAAGGAACATTAATCACTAATTTACCATTGGGGGTTAAAACTCTTTCACATTCTTTCCAAACCGATAATAGTTCTTGGATATATTGTTCATAATCTTCAATATCCCCAATTTGATTTTCATTAGTTTTAGAATGATTTTTGTCTTGGTAACCATCTTTGGAATAATCTTTTATATTAAAATATGGTGGAGAAGTAACAATAAGATTAACAACGTTATCTGGAACTTCTTCCATATTTCTGGCATCTTTATAATAAACTTTATTTAACCACTCCTTTGTCATTTTATCACTTTTTAATTCTAATTAATAAAGCCTTATATCCTTTTTAAATAATCAATTTTTTTTAATATTAAAAATATTAGTAAATATACTATCAGATAATACTATAATAAGTTTAGATAAAGATGCGATATAAATATATCTGAATAACATTTGGATTTATATTTTACGTATAAGCAAACTATCATGTAAAAATCATGTGGTATTTATAATAATTTTAAAACTAATAACTGTAGAAGACTATTTACTCATTTTCAAAACTTATTACAAATAAATTTTTTCCTTTCAAAAGATAAAATAATGGAAAAATAAATTATGAATACTATTCATGATAAACTTCTCCCCAAGACTTCTTAGAAATCTCCTCTTCCTCCACCATTCTTTGCTCGTGCTGCTTTCTAGATTCCTCTAATTTTCTTTCCCTCTGTTCTTCATTCTCCAGGTAGTCTTTGTAGCCTTCCGGATCAAGCTCAGTAAAAATCTCTTTAAACTCCGATGAATATTCCCTTTTCTTTGATTCATAGCTCATGCCTGCAATATAGTTGATCCTCTCGCCTGAAACAACTCGTTCTATGAACATCAGATCTTGAATATATTGCTTATTCCCCTCATTATACTCTAATCCTTTCAATTTGTCCCTCACATACCTAGTTTTAATATTTTTAAAATCTGTCATTCACTCATCCCCATGCATCCTTCTCAAAATATCATTTCTTATTTCGTCCAGACATTTTTTATTTGCCATTATTCTATTTTGAGTTTCTTCAATGTCATGCATAATGTTCATCTTTTGGGCTTCAAGATTTTCCTTTTCTTCCTGTTTCAATCCATCATTTCCTGATTTTGATTGTATCATTTCACTTGACTGAAGTTTATCATTCAGCAAGTCTAATCTTTTTTGCATATGCGTTATTTCGTTAATTAACACAATCTCCTTTTTACGTAAGTCCTGACTTGGATCATATTTCATCTTAATTATGTTAAAGTCTTTTATCTGCGACTCAGAAGTATACCGTTCACTTGAAACAGATGTTATAATTATCTGCTCATTTCTCCCTAACAAATATTTTAGAAAAACGATTCCCGCTTCTTGATCAAGTTTTCCAAGGCCCTCATCAATAAGGATACATCCTTTATCCATACTGATTCTTTCACCACAAACTTCGCAGCTTAATAGATCTGTCTGGTCAAAATTGATTTGTATCTTGCCCGGTCCTTCGGGGCATTCTTTTTTCGAGAAATCCTTCAGAGTGTGGCTGTTATCAAAGAACAGCAAAATGGACCTTACAAGCCTAGTCTTCCCAGAACTGTTGACGCCTTCTATCAGATTCTTTTCATTGAAATCAATGCTGACTTTTTTAGCAAATTTGTAATTGTCTATTTCTACCTTGTTTATTCTGAAAGGTATGTAGTATGCAAGGCCCTTCTTTCTGAGATTATCCAGGTATTCTTCAGGATCAAACCTTTTGTGGTATCCGTTTATGTTTAGTTTTGTCCTGATGGCCTCTTCTGCAAGCTCAGAAATATTAAAATTCTTCTCTTTTGCCAGCTCTACAAGATTCTCATCAAGGTAGAGCAGGGTGTTTTTCTTAGTTACTTTGGATTTCTTATCCATATTTTACATATGGACATATGGATATTTAAGGTTTTGTGTTATGTAGTTAATATTAATTTTTTAAAATTATATTCTAAATCGCCAAAACTAACTATATCTAGTACACTAAAATTAAAAAGATGTTCTAAAATATATTTTTGATCTTCTCGGACAGCTGTCCTTCAAGATCTTTAATATAATCCTTTGAATCTTCATCTAAAAAAAGAGAGACCCTATTAAGTTCAATGTCTTCTAACTCATCATTTAAACTACTAAGATTTATTTTTCCAGTAATAGTTTTTTCATATTTATCTTCAGTAAAGTTCACAAGTAAAGCTTTTTTAAAATAATTTTGTCTTTTAATTGTCTTTAGCCTTAGAACAAGTGAATAGACAATGCTTTGATAATAATCTGCATTTGAAATATTCTTTTTATATTTTGCATCCGCAAATCCAAATTCAATTGAATCTTTTAAAATAATAATATCAGGGATAACTTGAATGTTCTTTAGCTCAACATCAATCAATCCTTTACCTGTATATCTTTTTTGATCGGTTACTTCATACCCCTTATCTTTTAACAGTTTCTCAAGTAATCCGAAAACGACTCTTTCAAAAACAACATTCATATCAATTAGGAAGTTACAACATCTAATTTTTTCTCCTTTAACAGATTTATAGAAAGATTCACCTATTATGAGTTTTGTAACTTCAAGAATATCTCTGTAATAGTAATTTTTTCTTATTACCGATTCACTATTTATTTTAGTTAAGTCATTTGAGGGAATACTTTCTTTTATAGAAATTTCATCCTTTAGAATATTGACGCAACTTATTATCCCAGCCCTAATCTTTTTAATATTATCATTATCGCTTTTTAAGGCATTGATCAATTTTATAGCCGCAAACAAGATGGCTTGATTTGTAAAATTATCAATTGTAGAATCAAAATATCTACATTGAAACTTTGGACATATGTAATTTGTTTTTATCTGTTTAGATATTAAGAGTTTACCTTTAAGGTAATTTATGTTGTCCTCTTTTTTTACATACTCTCTGAATAGTCCTTTTTTTATTATTCTTTTTAACTCGATTAAAAAAATTGAACTTAGAATATCTAAGAAGACATCTCCTTCTTCAATTTCTACCTTTATGCTGGGATCATAATAAAGAAGAGTTTTTTTATCGTTACACTTCACACTTTGGGAATAAGATAAGAGCTCTAAATATTTAACAACTGTTTTTGGCTCTATCAGGATGACATTTGAACAGGGCAGTTTTAAAATGCCAACAAATTGATTTGTGTATATTAAGGCTTTATCTCCTATTTGCTCAAACGATACAGTTCCTTTAAACTTTGAGTTGTCGGAGTTAAGGTAATTTAAATCCTCTTCATAAAATGGCAATATTTCTTTACCCCACTCTTTTAGAAGTATTTTCTTAGTCTCCACGTATCCACCCTTTTACCTCCTCAGGATCTTTAGTAAAACGTTTCTCTTGATAGATGTTATTATTAATCAAACTAGCCAGTGCATCAGATTCGCCATAATAGTATTCTTCCAATAGAGGAAATATTTCATTTAGCCATACAGAAACAACAGCTTCATCATTTTTTCCATCGATAGCATAGAAAAACGAGTGACCTATCTCTTTTTCTTTACCTAAGTTGTCATCATTTCTAATTTTCTGGTTTATAGTTTCAAGTTTTTTAATTGATTTTCCTAAAAGCGAATTATCATCAAAGTTGTCGAAATCCCCTCTTAATTGGTCAAATTCAGGGGGCATTTCACAAAACCCAAACCTTCTTCTAAGAGCAACATCAATTAATGCTATGCTTCTGTCTGCTGTATTCATTGTTCCTATAATGTAAACATTTGGCGGTACGCCAAATTCGTCTCCTGTATAAGGCAACTTTACAATTAGCTCATTTTGTTGGCCTAATCTTTTGTCTGATTCTAAAAGAGTGATTAATTCACCAAATATTTTTGATATGTCCCCTCTATTAATCTCATCGATTATCAGTAAAAATTTTGGATTGTCTTTCCACCATTCTCTAATCTCTTCTTTTGATTTGTTTTCAATAGAATCTAGATATTCTTTATAAATTTTTATCCATTTATCTTCAAAATCTGAAAGGCCTATTTCTTCAGGATAAATCGATGCATATAGCGCCTTTGTGCAGATTTTTTTAAACAGTCCATCTTTTTTCACATAAGGGGATTTAGAAACTTCTTCTAGCTCTTTATCGTCTTTGATAGTTATGCCTTCAATAAACTCTTCATAGCTATACGAAGGGTGAAATGTAATAAAATCAACTCTTCCTTCTTTTTTCAGTTTGTCAAATTCTATATCAATTTCTTTTTGTTTTTTAATTAAATTAGAATTTAATGTGTAGATTGCCATATTCTTCTCTCCTACATTATTTTTTTGAGAATTGTTAAAAATATTCAAAGTATCGCTAATTTGAGTTTTATTTTTTAGAATATCAAACTTAGATAAAGTATCTTCTAATTTAGTTTTGATGTTTGAAAATTCAGTATTTGGGAGAACAGGTTTAATTATATTAACTTTAATGTCCTTCAAAAGTATATTTGTATAATCTGAAATTTTATCCCAGTCTTCTTTAAATATAAATGTTCTATTTACAAATAATAACCTTAGGAGATATAAGAATATTTTTTTATCATTTCTAGAAGATTTTTCAAGGGTAGTATAAGGTGCTTCCGGTTTCCAAATATCCCACAAATCATTAGTGCATATTTCTTTCCAAAAAACAAATGAGTTGTCTTTTAATTCGTAAATGGTATCTATTTTAGCAATATATTTTAATTCGAGAGGGTATTGGATGTCTCCTATCTGGGAGCCACTCTTCCCATCAAATAAATTTAGACCTAACTGACTTGGAGGCCTTTTTGAATCATCATTGCCCTTTGAAGGTGTGATTAAAAAATTGTCCGGAAATCTTATAGTCTGACAATATATTGAAGTTCTAATTATTTTACCATTTTTCTCATAGCCTTCTAACATCGATTTAAAATTATATTTATCAATTTTAATGCAGTCACTAGGGGATTTAAGAAGGATTTCACTCATTTAATTCACCAGCCAAAAACTCAGTTGCATATTGTTTTGTTTTAAAAGTTTTTCCGGTACCGGGTGGGCCATATAGGATTATTTGTTTTTTGCTTTCTAGTAATCCTGAAAAATTATTGGATAATAATGTTGGCTCTGGCGTATCATACAGGTAACTTAGAAAAGAACCTATCTTATAACTATCCCATGAATTAAAAAATTCTATACTCTTTATTTTTTTAAATAGTTCATGATTTGAATATATCGGATGTTTCGGGTCAAATTCAACATCAAAAAGATTACATGCTTTTCTTATTCTTTCAGGAGACATTACAGAAGTTATCTTTCCAGGAACGTACATATAAATAATTTTAGATTTTACCATCGAAGATAGAATTTCAAGCTCATCAACAGCAATAAAATTGCCCTCTTTTGAGTAATCTAGTATTTTTATTATCGTGTCTCTAACTTTTTCAAATTCTATTTCGGCTTGGTTTTTTGTAATTTCAGTCATCTTTGTTCCTAGTTTGTACATTTGCTTTGGAAATAGCATTGAATTAGTGAAAATATAAAATTTTTTAGATGGGTTACCTTTGATATTGGCGCCAGCTATGTATTTGAATTCAAGTAAATAAGAAAAAGTATCCTTATTATTATTTCCAAGGACATACTCTTCTAAATTAAGATTTTTTATTTTTTCGTAATTAAATTTAGTAGTAAATTCTTCAATTTCTTTTTTTGTCTTTTCAGGATTATATAAATGAGGAGGATTTCTTTCAAATTCTTTTGCTTTTTCAATTATATTATTTATTTTCATTTTGCTAATCTACTCCTAATACATTTAAAAATATAATTATTTTATTTGTTCTTCAATTAATTTTGAGAGTATTTCCCATTCTTCATTATTGACCTTAAAGTTTGTACCTTGAGATTGTTTAATAATCTCCAAATTCTCTAGTTCCTTAATTTTGAGTAAGTCAGATCTTAAGATTGGATTATCTGTAAACTTGTATTTATATTTGTAGCGTACCCTCATTTCTTCTATATTTTTATGATCTAGAGATTTCCAATGCTTAATTGATGCTTCTGATTCAAGCATCATCTCAGGATTAGATAGAATGTTAATTTGGGCGTAAATACCAGCATTTTCTCCAGAAATCCATATTAAGCCAATGTCTCCTTTTTTAATTTTCTTAGTATATCTACTAACTGTCCAAACGTCTTCTGTTAACTCTTTATCATTTATAGCACCGATAACATCAAACTTATTTGGATTGGCTTGAAAAATCCAAACTTGTTTTTCTGGAGAGTTATTACTTTCTATCATGGATTCAACATATTTTGACAAAAATTCAGTTGCATATTGTTTTGTTTTGAAAGTTTTCCCAGTACCAGGCGGACCATAAAGAATTATCTGCTTTTTAGATTCTAACAATTTGGTAAATGGATTTTCTCCCATAGTAATACTTCCTTATTTATGTCTTAATTACACTACTCTATTCTGTATGGCATCCAGCCTTTTCCCCTGTTTGTATTTTGAAAATATAAATTCCCAATAATCAAGCAGTCCTTGTACTGTGGCGATACCTCATATGCATTTGTTGAGAGGCTATTTGTAGGGTCAAGGATATAGAATGTTTCACCGTCAAAGTCAAAATGGTACTTTCCAAAATTGTCTGTGTTTACAAGAGGATTTTTTATCATAAGGACATCATGGAGCGCCTGCCCATCGCATTTGCTAATTGTGGCAATCCCCATGTCATTTACAGGATATCCGTTTGAAGCAAGACATGAAAATAGAAGAAGCGCCTTATCAGTGCAGTCACCCTTTCCTCTAACAATCGTCTCATCGGCATACTGGATCAAATACGGATACCCTTCCGTATTATGGTCAAAGTAGCTTATATCAAATCTGATTTTATTTACAATCTCCCCAATTGAAAGACCGCTTGAGAACTTCACTACATTCGGTGTCACAGTTGCATAAACTGTTGGATAGGGTGCCGTTCCCCTTGAGCCGTATGGGGGATATGACATGTATGGGGTGTAAGCTTCAGATATCGGCACTACGGGAGCGGGAATTTGAACTTCGCTTTGAGTTTGGGTATTAGCAGGCGTCTTAGAAACACCACAGTTATTTTCTAACACAGTGTACCTCATCTTAAGATTGTTATAGTCATTTTGGAGTGAATTTAGCTTTAATTTAAGCTTGTTATCTTCCTCAATCAGCTTGTTATAATTCTCACTCATCTGATTGTTGTAGAGCCTTAGGCGGCTTATCTCCTGATTTAGGTGTTCAATTTCTGTGTTCTTGTTAAGCACCTGAACCTTGCAATCAATGTTCTGTTGCGTGGCGTTTGAAAGCTTCTCCTGGTATGTCGATATCCTCTCTCCTGAGTTGACAACGCTTGTTAGGTACATGCCGAAAAAAAATGCCAGGCCATGTGTAATGAGCAATGCAGCAAGGCTTACCTTGATCACCTTTTTCAAAATCTCATTCATAAAATCAACTTCGATTAATATTAATCTTTAGAGTTTATTATTTTTTTGGTATGAAGGTAATATCAATTACAGCATCAAAGGCTACGTCAAGTGCCATCTTTCTTCTGTTATTAATAATATAGTTACAGTTGTTCAAAACTATTATTTCCTTCTGGCCATAAAAATTGGATATGTATATTTCTATATATTTAAATATTAGAATAACTAATAATAAATATCTGGCGGTGTTGTATTTGAAATCTGAATTATTAATCAAATTAAATCCGGAACAAAAAAGGGCTGTCGAGACTACAGAAGGCCCGATACTTATTATTGCAGGTGCCGGGAGCGGTAAGACCGGCGTTGTCACAAAAAAGATAGCTTATCTCGTATCCTCTGGTGTGCCTGAAGAAAATATACTTGCCCTAACATTTACTGATAAGGCTGCAGCTGAGATGCTCTCAAGGGTAAATGAGCTTGTCGGCCCAAAAGAGGGAATCACGATAACGACATTCCACTCCTTCTGCAAGGAGATTATTGAAGACAATATCCTAGAGCTCAAACTGAACTCGCCACTCAAAGTGATAGAGGACACAGCACAGCTTGTATGGTTTATCAAAAACATTGATTCGTTCCAATTCGAGTTCATAAAAATAGGATTTAAGCCCATAACACTCGTCGAAGAATTAAGGAAAATCATCTCAAAGTTCAAAGATGAGTTTATCACGATAGAAAAGCTAGAGGCCTATATCGAAAAGAAATCTGGCGAAATTTTAAATGAAGAAGAGACTGAGCGATTGCTCACCCTAAAGGACATCTTAAAGGCCTATAGGTATTATGAGGATTACAAGACAAGGAACAATCTTTTAGACTTCGGGGATATGCTGGCAAAGATTTACAACTTACTTATGACGCGCCAAACAATCCTAAAGAAATATCAGGAGAGATTCAAGTATGTATTGATTGATGAGTTCCAGGACACAAACTTCGTCCAGCTTCAGATTGTGAACTTAATCGCAGCAAAGCACAGGAACATTACAGTCGTGGGCGATGATGATCAGAGCATATACAGATTCAGGGGCGCATATCTAACAAACATCTCAGAGTTTAGGGAAACTTATAAAGACTATAAAGAAATAATCCTAGAGCAGAACTACCGCAGCACAAAAAACATACTAAGCGTTGCAAACAAGCTGATATCAAACAAGCCTGAACGATTTGTAAAGAGGCTTTTCACTGAAAACGAAGATGGGGACAAGGTAATAGTCTCAGAACTTCAAAATGATGAGGAGGAGTCCCGTTTCATTTTAAACACTACTCAAGAGCTTCTAAAGAAATACAATTACAAGGATATTGCCGTCCTTGTAAGGAGAAAGAAGGATGCTCAGCCTATAATAGACCTCTTTGACAAGCACAAGATGCCCTATGAGTTTATAGGAAACAGTGATTTCTTCAGGGAGCCTTTGGTAAAGGATGTCATTTCATTTCTAAAGATAGCTCTAAATCCAATAGACTCAAACATTGAGATAGCAAGAGTATTGCAGAGAAAACAGGCGTCGATTAGGCCAGTTGAAGTCAAAAGATTTTCTAGATTTGCCCACAAAAACAAGCTTAGCCTTTACGAGGCGTTTGGCAAGATAGAGGAAATGGATGTCGATAAGGATAAATTTGGCGACATAAAGAAAAAGTTAGAGGAGATCGTCTCTAAAAAAAATACCCTAAAGCTACCGGAGTTCGTATACAAGATACTCTTTGAGATTGACTTCTATAAGTATGAAGTTATTCTTGATAACAAAAGAAACATTTCCCTGTTAAATCAGTTTTACGCGTTTACAGTTGACTACTATAATATCTATAGAGACAGCGAGCTAGAGGATTTTATTGATTTTATCGACTATGCCTCAAACTTTGAGATAAAGACTGAAACTCTAAGTGAAAATAATGTCATACAGGTCATGACAATACACACCGCAAAGGGAAAGGAGTTCCCAGTTGTCTTTGTTCCGGCCCTTGTGAGCGGAAGGCTTCCAACAAGGTATAGGAGTGACAAATTTGAGATACCAAAAGAGCTATTGAACGGGGCGGAGAGTGAATTTAGTGAAAGAGAGCTCCACATCCAGGAAGAGAGAAGGCTTTTTTATGTCTCGATGACAAGAGCAGAAAAGAAGCTCATCATCACATACGCAAAAAGGTATGGGGACAACAAAAGGGATTCCAAGGAAAGTGAGTTCCTAAATGAGATCAATTACAAGAACAATCCAGACATTGATTTTATCTCACCAAAACAAGACCCCATCACAATAAAGGAAGAAACTATAAGGGGGCTAATACGGCAAAACTACATTCAAGAGATAGTGTCAGACCTACATAGGATGGATTATGCTAAGATTCCACCAAAGCTGATGGTCTTAGAGAAGATAAGGGGCGGGGAACCGCTTTCTATTGTAAAGGACGTAAAGGAACCTGATTATGCAGACATTCTAAAGCAGATCGAAGATGGAGAAATAAGTAAGGAGAAAATAATAGAAGAAGAGCTCACATTTTCTGCATCCCAGTTTAACACGTATAACAGATGCCCAAGAGTCTACAAATATGGTTATGTATACAGAATTCCAAGGCTTCCAAAGCCTTACTTTGATCTTGGGGGAACGGTCCATGATGTGATTGAGGCCCTGTCAAAAAAGATAATGGAAGGGGAAAAGATAGATATTAATCTAGCTTTAGAGTACCTTGATGCCTACTGGGAAGGAGACGGCTATGAAAACGAGACAGCAGAAAGGCAGGCAAGAGAGGATGCAGTTGAAATACTAGAGACTTTCTTAGAAGAGCAGGAGAAAATGACAACAGAGATCGTTGATGTGGAAAGGAATTTCACGATGAATTTAGGCAATTACTCGATAACTGGATTTATAGACAGGATAGATAGGAACGGGGATGACTACATAATCTGGGACTACAAGACGTCAAAAAGCACCATATCAGAAAATGAGCTTAAGAAGGATTTACAACTTTTGATATATGACATGGCTATAAGTGAGCTATTTGGCAAAAGACCAAAGCAGGTCGGACTTTGGTACCTACGCCACAATAAAAAGGTCGTGATAGAGCCAAGGGAAGAGGATATAGAAAACATAAAGAAGGAGATTTTTGGCATAATAGATGGAATTATGAGTGAAGAGTTTTCGCCAACTCCTGGGAAGGAGTGCTATAACTGTGACTATGGCTTACTGTGTGATGAAAAGGAAAAGTCAGGCTAGAATGGATTGGAGCAATGTTTCCAAAGCCTAAAACTAGTATTTTATATTTCCCATCTACAGCAATAAATGGATTAATCTTGATATTTAATCACGATAGACCTTAAAATCTTAGATCCTAAGAGCCTCTAATAATTTATAGGTAAGAGATGCCTTGATAGATATGTTTGTAGGTTTTTTTCTTATGAAGTAAAGCAATTTCAAGTTTACTTATAAGAGGCATTCAGATTAAAGAATCCTTTAAGGTTCCAAACTTCTATTGAAATAAAAGGCCAAATCCAAGGATGAGCCCTTAATATGCATCAATTTTATATATTTTTTATTGGTAATTAGAATATATGAAGCTAATAGTTATATTGGAGCCTCAAGAGGAGGGAGGATTCACTGTTTATGTTCCTTCCCTTCCTGGCTGTATTTCCCAAGGGGAGACAAAAGCTGAAGCGCTAAAGAATATCAAAGAGGCCATCGAATTATACCTTGAGTCTGATGTAAATGAGCTTGCGGAGTATTCTGGGGAGAGGCTAGAAGTGGCCATATGAGCTCTACTGTTCTTTCAGGCCTAGAAGTTATCAAAATCCTAAAAAGGGAGGATTTATTGCAGTATGATAAAAGGCTCACATGCTATGCTAGAAAAAGTTGGGGAGAATGGCCTTACCAAGATCACAGTGCCACTTCATAAAGAACTTAAGAAAGGCACATTAATGAAAATAATAAAAGATTCTGGTTTAGCACCAGAAGAGTTTGAACAATATAAATAATTTCTTATAAAGGATCCTTTAAGGTTCCAAACTTCAATTAAAAGATAGGGCCATTTCTCTAATAGAATTAATACCAATAAAAGAGGTCTTAAATATAGTTAAGATACCCCAATTTAAGGTAATCTGACCTAAGAAATAACTAATTCTAACTAATATCTTTAGTAATTAAATACCATTAGTCTTAAATATATACTCGTCATGCTATCTATCATGAAAGGAAAATCATTGTTACTGGGAATTATTATATTGACTGTTTCCCTGTCAGTAGTTTCAGCTGCTAATGGGGATTTTTATAATCTATCTTTTAATTCAGATGAGGCCATTTTACATATAGATATCAAAGATAATGATGTCGTTTATTTCACGCAAAATGGCAATTTGTACAGGACGGATATGAATTCAAAAAAATCAGTCCTCTTGGACTCCTTAGGCTCTAAAGTGGCACAGATTACATCTTCAGGGAACATGGTATCTATTAGGACTCAGGATAAAAAACTCTATGTATTCAATCATGATAAGAGGATTCTATACAAGTTTGTAGCCCACCAAGGTGACCTTCAGCGGGTCATTATTGATGATCGGGGGTATCTAGCCGTAATAACTTTGAAGGACATATCTCTAGGCACAAGAGAGTGGATAGGGTATGTGTATTCCCCTTCAGGTGACCTAATAGCACAGAACAATTCAAGCTCAGTTTTATCCTCATTTACATCGTTAGGTGACAAATTGGTCTTTGGTGCCGGAAGCGGTAATGTTTCAGTTTATGACAGCTCTGGCTCAAGTAGATTATGGATAAATAACATCGGTACAAGAGTTAAAGGATTTTTACATTACGGCGATGATGTATTGCTAGCCTCAGAAAAATCCATATATGCCCTTTCATACAGAGAGGGGCCGATGCTATCAAAAATACTGTCCATTGAAGAGTATCCTGATCTCCTGGTAAGCGATAACTTAAGGGCAGGAATTTCATCAACTGGAGGATGTCTGTATTTATTGAAGGACTATTCACTTGAAAATCAATTCTCATTTAACGGCAGGGAGATTCTAAAGAACTGTCTTGGAAAAGATAAAATCAAGGACATATCCCTTTTGGGGGATAAGACCATTGTCCTAACTGATAAGGGGAAGATATTCGTAATCCAAGGCGGAGAAAATAAACTCTATCTAAGCAATGATTACCAGGGCATAAATACTTCAAAAGTTAGCGGGTATCTAAATAATAACGGGAAACTATACATAGTGTCAGTAGAAGATTACAGGCTTGAGTTTTATAATGTTGATAATATACTAAAGCTGGGAGAAGAAGTAAACACGGCAAAAGAGGAATACAAATCATTCCTTAAAAAAGTTGAGGAAGAAAACGTTCCAACTTTTGAAGGGGAAACCTTGCTAAACAACATCAAAAGCAACTATAATAGGGCATTGTCCTCCTGGGAATCTGGCAACTACAATGCTGCAAAAGAGTATTTGGAAAAATTCAATTCAGGTGTAATTGAGTATTTCGGTAAGAAGGAAACTAAAAGCATCAATCTATTCTCAATAATCTTAATTGTCACAGTTTTGATAGCGGCAGTTATCGCCATACTGTTTTCAATGAGGAAAAAGGCTGTAGAGTGCCCAAGCTGTGGATATGTCATAAAGGATTATTGGAGCTACTGCCCCAAGTGTGGAAAACATAAAGGAGGGCGATAAAGTGAAATTTGGAATAGGTAAGGAAAGCGATCCCAAAGCCAAATGCCCAAGCTGTAACGCTAATGTCTCTGAAGTTCCAAGAAGTGACAGGTTTTTTTGCCCGTTTTGCGGGGAGAGTTTAAAAAGAAAATATGTTATCTTAGGTACGAATAGAAGCAAAATTAAGATAACAGTTGACCCAATATCCCCCTCTGGCAGGGAAGATTTTAGATTTATTTTTCCAGAGTCTGTCTTATCTTACATCTCAAGAAGACATTTTAAGTTCACGGAAGAAAATGGTGAAGTTTGCATTGAAGATATAGGTAGCGCAAATGGTACACTCTTAAATGGACGGGAGATCAGAGGCGGCGGATTATTTGCCATTAAAAAAGGCGATAATATTGATCTAGGCGGAAGGCTAAGGGTTACTGTTGAGGGGATTGAGTTTGAATCGATCTGATAAGAGGGCTATTTTAACTATTTTTGTTATTTTTTTCTTGTCCATTTTAACACTATCTAATGCCTATTGTAGTTACACCCCATATGAAAGCTATGAGGAGTGGATCATCTCTTCAAACATTAAGATTACCAATGCAGAAAACAACATCAGGGATGGTAGGCTAAATGATGCAACAGAAAATCTTAGTGACATCCCACAGCGGATACTAGAAGTTAACGAAGTGTGGTATAAGGATTATTACACAACACAGATAAAAAATATTTCTAATGAGTATAAAGACTCCAATAGCAGCATCGTTACTGAGCTTGATGCGGCAAAATACAAAAATCTCGGTGAAATGTTAGCCATACTAGATACCATCCTATTAAGAAAGGACGATATGAAACAGTTAAGTGGGTTCCAGGAAAAAGTATCAGCACTTCATACCAATATCAGCACTTCCCTTTTAGAATATGATATAATATGCAAGATACAGGAGGATTACAAGAAATCATCGGACCTCCTCAATAGGCTAAAGATAATTGAGGCTAAGATAACGCCAGAAAATATAGAAAATCCAGAAATTGCCCTCACCATTGAAAGAGACTACACTATGATTCAAGAATATCCAAGCTACGTTTCTATTTTCCAAGAGGATGGAAGTAGCTGGGTTAGAAAAAGGGCTTCTTTTTTTAGTGATTTTCATGACATCCTGATAACTATGGAAACGGTGGGATCTTCTAAAGAAATTAGTTTTGACGAGGTTATACTAGAATTACAAAGGCTGGAGCAAAAGGTGCCGGATTTAAAGCTTGAGCCAAACACGGAAGTTTTTGTTCAGGAGTCAATCAAAAATAAGAAGGCTTATGTAATTGAATTAAAGAGCGATCAGGGGAAGTCCAAGTTCACTTACATTTTAATTTTATTGATATCTTCCTTTGTTGCAATATTTGCCCTTGTTTACATATTTCTTTTTACTAGCAAGAAAAAAGAAAATCGAGGAAACAGTGACGTATCACAGTTTCTTGAAGGAAGGACATTTTTAATATTTGAATCAAAAAGATTTGGCAGCCAATCGCATCCAAGGGGTGTGGAGATCTATGCGGAATCAGATGTCGGATTAAAGAGGGAGTTAAACGAGGATTCCATAGGCATTACGTTTAGCAAGGATGGATCAAAAGGGCTCTTTGTTCTTGCAGATGGTATGGGAGGCCACAATGCCGGAGAAGTTGCTAGCAAAATTGCAGTTCAAACTGCAGTTGAGTGTGGGAAGAGGGATTTATTAAACTACCAGGAGCTAAGTGATATTGACATAAAGGATATCTTACGGAATATTGTATATAATATCCATGAAGAGATACTACACTTGTCAAAATCAAGCCCCAGTATGTGCAATATGGGGACCACTCTTGAAATTGTGTTTTTAAACAAAAATCATGTCTACTATGCCCATGTTGGGGATTCTAGAATTTACATGACCTATACAGACGGCAATTTGGATGAAATGATATCCAGGATTACAACAGATCACTCCGAGTTGGGTGCATATATGGAAAGATGCGGCGTCACGGAAGCTGAAGCACGAAAAAAGGTGCCCTCAAATGTTATTACTCAGGCTGTTGGTATCACATCCGTACCCTTAAACCCTGAGATAGGGGATTTTCATATTGGTAAGAACAATTGGATCTTAATCTGCTCTGATGGCCTTTCAGACATGGTGCAGGATGATTCATATATCGGAGAGGTATTGGTAAATAAGCAATTGGATGTTGGAACAAAGGTAAAAGAGCTTATACAGGCAGCAAAAGATGTTGGCGGCAAAGACAACATATCCCTGATATTGTTTAGAATAAGGTGAGTTCTTAAGATGTTAAGGAACGGGGACGAACTAAGGGGAAATTCTGGAGCGATATATAAAGTTCAAAAGAGGCTGAAGGAAGGGGGAATGGGGGTAATCTGGCTTGCCAAAAGCTCAAAGGGATTCCATGTTATTTTAAAGTCGCCTAAACTTAATGGAGAAAATGATGATATTAAAATTGAAAAGATACATATTGAAAATGATTTCTTATCAAATCTTTCCCATCCAAACATAGTAGGATACATTGATACCATTCATCACAACTATTATGAAAAGAGATTCATTATAATAGTTATGCAATACATTGAAGGGGAGAGAGTAAAAGAGATGTATTGGGGACATCCCGCTTCAGAGAATGAAGCGATGCTTATCATTGTTCCAATTCTAAACGCTATCAGTTACTTACATTCATTGAATATAATACATAGGGATATTAAACCAGAGAATATCCTGATGGATGGTAACAAGCCTGTATTGATCGACTTCGGGGCTGTAAGAAGCGGATATAAGGAAGCCGAACTTGTAATAGGGACCCCAGGTTGGGCCGCCCCTGAGCAACTAAACGGCAGTGCGCCTTCCCCTCAAAGCGATATCTACTCCATTGGAGCTTTGCTATTTTATATGATGACTGGAAAGGAGCCAAAAACCTACCTATTGGAGGATGGGCGGCTTACCGTGGATCCTATCTCGCTAAACAGGAAAATGCCAAGAAAGATGTCCGAAGTAGTCAAAAAATGCCTGGATGTAAATCCCTCCTTTAGATTCTTAACTGTGACAGAAATCAGGGATTATCTTATCGCTGGCGAGAATATAGATGGTGTCTACTCAGGTGTACCAAGAATCATTATCTGTGGTGAAGTGGTACCTTTAGTTATGGATAGCTACACAATTGCAAGGGACAGGACACAGGGAGGCACAGGGCTTTCTAATATTGAAATATTGGAGCCAGGTCCAATTTTTTATATTTCTAGAGGTCCTCCATCGTCTGGGTATCTGCACTTGCAAAAAATAGGATATGAGTGGTTTGCTATCGACATAAACACAGGAAATGGTATATTTGTCTTAGAAAACAATCAATGGACACGTTTGGAGAAAAACAATCCTAGAAGATTAAATGATGGAAATCAGATATGTTTTGGTTACAACACAACTCAGGGGCCATATATGCCCTTTATATATAAAAAATATTAAAAAATAAATTATAATGCTTTGAATTCTATCTTCATTGCTTTTCCAACAGTTATCACATCAGAGTGCTTCAAAGCGACTTTCTCCCCTTTCCTAAGCTCAATTCCGTTGACCTTTGTACCGTTGCTGCTATCAAGATCCTCTAAATAGTATCTAACTTGATCAGTATCTTGATTTAAGGTCATAGTTATTCTAAAATGACCTCCGCTAGTTTTTCTAGAAATTGACTGGGACTCTAATGGAGTGATAAATCTCTCAAAATCTTCCCTGCCAAAAATTCTGTGTATTTCGTTTACCACCCTTATAGTTTCCTGTGGGTGGTACAAGATATACGAAGGATTTGATCCAGTTTCAACTTTCCTTCCAATGACTGTCTTATCATCATGTGGCATTGAAAACTCTGGTTTTCTGGTACTTGTGTCCACTATTGTTTGCCCGTAGGAATCCTCTGGCCTTCTATAAGGCTGGGCTGAAGTTTGATTAATCCTTACGCCCCCTGTTGTTGAAGGTCGACTGAATAATGTCTGTTCAGGTGCACGCTCTCCAGGCTTTTTAGTTAATTTGTATGTAATAGTGCCCACTTCCCCTATATACTTAAAATATTGGGCAGTTTGCTTATGTAAGACTAGTAGGAGAATGACAGCTAGAGATAGACCCAATATTGGCAAAGGCAATAAAAGTATCCCACCTATATACTTTATTTTTCCAAGAATATCTCCTAATTGCGGAACTGTAGTCGCAAGTATTGAAATGATTGAAAGGCCTGCAAGGAGTATAATTTCTCCAAATCTAGACCAATTTCTTCCTTTGTATAGGAAATATCCTATCACTATGAAAAAAATTCCAAATATTACTGGAAGTAGCATAGCAGGCTGTGAAAAAATAATGGTTGAATATATTGATGCTAGCACCAGTACGAAGCCTAATAATATTGATAGTGAGGAAACTAAAGTGACAACTATTGGCACTCTGTAAAATCCCCCTCTTGATTGATTCATTCTTACCACCTCTCCATTTATTACGTATAATGCCTCATTTATCGATTATATTAATATTTCTATCCTTTCAGGAGGTAAATTATTCATTAATTATGCCTCCTTCAAGGCATTCACATGCGTTATAAAAAGTATCTGTTTAAGGCTTATATAAATGTATGGAAAAGGCACATTTTATGACACCTATTGCATAACTATTGATATTTCATCAGATTAAAGTCTCAAAAGTGCATTGTCCTTGTTTCTAATTGCCTCTGTATAGTTTGGGTCTATTGCAATAGCCTTGTCGTAGCATATTATGGCTTCGGAGTAATTTCCTAGATTAAAGAAGACAATCCCCTTGTTGTTCCACGCTTGTTTGTATTTAGGATTTATCTCAATCGCCTTGTCGTAGCATATTATGGCTTCGGAGTATTTACCCTGATTTTTTAGTGCAACTCCTTTATCATTCCATGCACTTGCATAATTTGGATCTGTTTCAATCGCCTTGTCGTAGCATATTATGGCTTCGGAGTATTTGCCTTGTTTATTGAAATCTACACCTTTGCCATACCAAGAATATGCAATATATTCCTTGGCTTTAGTGTTAGTCGGGGTGATCATTATTACCTTTTCAAAACTTGATATGGCAGCATCATAATTCTTTTGATTGTAATAAGACACTCCCTCCTCATAGTATTTATTGACGTTGTGCCTTAAACCTAAGACAATCACGGCAATGGAAGATAGCAGTAAAAGGGCAAATATAGATGCCAAAAATTTTTTAGAATGGAGTTTATCAGAAGAACGAAATATTTCATTTGTTAGATGGTAAGTTCTCTCATTGTTGTATTCCGTTATCTTTTGATTTGTCATAATAGTGCTGTCTTCATAGATTTGAGTTTTTGTTTCTACCGGAACGTTATCTGAGTATATCTGTGTCTTTGTTTCAACAGGGACATCACTATATTTTGGAGGGTTTAGAGAGTCGTTAAAAATGGCCTGCCCACAGTTAGGACATTCTTTCCAGTTAGTTTTAATTACTTTACCGCAGGTTTTACATATAGTTTTTAGTTTAGAGTTGCAATTAGGGCAAGTTGACATGTATTCATCAATTTCTTTTTTGCAGTAAGGGCATAATAAACGTTCCATGTGACCTAATAAAGCCATAATTTCAAAATATATAAATATATGGAAACTCTTTGGAGAGTCCAAAACACTTTAATAGAGATTTTTTAAATATTTTTTAATGAGCGTCATTGACAACAAGTACAGAATCTTGACTTTGTTATCAGAAAATGAAGTCTCGTCTGTCTTTTTGGGCGAGTATATGCCTACAGGGCGATACGTAATCATTAAAATTCCTGCACCTGGCCAAGAACATTTAGCATTAGCTAGATATGAAAAAGAATATAACATATTAGTAGGTCTAAATCACCCAAATATAGTAAAAGTTATTGATTTTTCAAATAGATTTCCCTATTTAGTATTAGAATACATTGATGGTGAAAACGCTTTGACGGCATATAAAAATCGTTCTGTGCCATTGGATGAAAGTTACGCTTACTTACTCCAGCTCCATGGGGCAATAGAGTATCTGCATCAGCAAAGATTTATACACAGGGACATCAAGCCCTCAAACATACTTATTGAAAAGCACTCAAAAAGAGCGGTATTAGTTGATTTTGAGACATCCAGGGATATAAATGACATCGATAACATCAAAATCTATAGTGGGGATTATTCCCCTCCTGAACTTTTAAATGGATATTCTGGTTACTTCACTGACGCTTATAGCCTTTCAAAAGTAGCGGTATTTATGCTGTCTAATAAGAGTCCAACTGAAAAAATCACTCTTTACCATAGGCTCTCTTATCTAATGGAAGAAGATTACACAAAAAGAAGTAATTATGTAGGTGAAATATTATCCATATTGCCGAAAAAACCTTTATTGTACTTTTATCAGGATGGTATTGTGAACAAATTGTATCCATTAAATAAGGAAGGATTAAGGGTAGGTAGAGGCAACATATGTGAAATCAAAATTGATGACATTAATGCCTACATTGACGAGGTGCACGCTTTTGTAAAAAAGGAAAATGAAAACTATATCATCTATGACAATAACAGTGTCAATGGTCTCTGGGTATTTGATATGGGAAGCTATGTCAGAGTGCAAAAACATATCTTGAGAAACAATGATATTTTATCATTTGGTTGGAACAGCAGAAGTGGCCCATATATGAATTTGAGGGTTTTCATTTAGTTTGAGTCAATTATCAGGAAAAATAAAAAATATAAAAATAAATATATTTAAGGAACTAATGTAACTCTACAATTAGCATATTTTGCTACATCTGCAGCGACATGACCCATTATAAGTTTCTTTATACCTGTTAGTCCTGTTTTACCCATAATAATATGGTCGCAACACTTCTCATCGTCGGCTGTTTGAATTATGGTGTCAACTACCTTTCCAAGTTTCATCATTTTTTTTACTTTTACTCCTTGTTTATCGGCATATTTTGCCATCTCGTTGAGAACTTTTTGGCCCCTCTTACATATTGGATCATCCATCATACATGTAAGTTGTTCCTCAAAAAACGGAGAATATCTTTTTATATCATCAGTTCCTTTTATCTTGTCTTCCCAGTCAGGCAAAAATCTATCCATTGCCTCATAATTCATCTGTAATTTATCAACATCTATTACATGGAGCAGCATAATGCATGCACCAGTTTTACCTGCGACCCATGCGGCATACTCAATCGCTTTCTCGGAAGTTTTGGAGCCGTCTACTGGGACTAAAATTCTTTTTATTAATTCTGCCATTTTTGTCACCATGTGATAATTAATATTTGAATATATAAATTTATCTATTTATAGAATAAAATATAAAATTCAAAAAAATTATTATATTAAGAGTGTAAAAAATAATAATAAATTTAAATTAATGTCGATATATATAAAGACATTTGTGGAAGATTCAAGTAATTGTTATAAGAGCTACGCAAAGACACGACATACAAAAAGGATGGGAGTTTCAAAAGAAATGATATCAATTGAAGAGATTAAAAGAAGATTAATGAAAGAGATTATATCCTCGTTTTACATAGGGATAAAATAATTTTTATATAGATTTTAGAATAACCCATTTGGTAATCGATTTGGAAACTCCAATAGAAAACAAGGGGTATATAAATAATATTGATTTATCATTAAAAAAACTGCCCATAATACTGTTAATATTTAATTTTTCTTTATTGGTATTTAAGCTCACCTGACATTTACTTTTTTGGAAAGTTAATAGCAAAAAACTAATTTCTTGTAATCTCAAAAGCGTGTATACATGAAATTGGCATGATAGTTAGGAGGGCCATGTATCTCTTTCGATTTATGTAAATATAAACGCCCTATGTAGGATAAATTTCAAATTAAAGTGAAGCTATGAGTTTTCTTATAAAGTATGCTAGACCGTTTACAAATAAATCAGTTGCTAATCAAATGTAACATATTTTTGACAAAATCGAAAACTTTATATGCTAAATGTAATATATTTTTTACATATTGGGGGTGTCTAAAGATGATTATAGCAAAACCTGAATGGTTTAAGAGAAGAAAATATGGAGGGTGGGGCTTAGGCATCAAAACATGGCAAGGTGCAGTGTACTTTGCAGTGATGATTATTGCCCTTGTGGCCCTAATAACGATAGCTGGCGAATCAACACACATGAAGCTCATAGTAACTGGAATATGGTTAGCGTTTCTTTTAGTTGACGTCTTTGATATCATGTGGAAGTTAAAAAAAGATGAACGAGAGGTAATACATGAAGCTATAGCTGAAAGGAATGCCGCTTGGGGAATGATGATAGTTCTATGTTTTGGAGTTTTTGTTGAACTGTTATACAGTACTTTAAACAACAAAATTTATGTCAATCCATTTGTAGTAGGGGCTTTAGCTGTTGGCGTGGTAATTAAGTCGATTACAAATTATAAGTTAGAAAGGGAAAACTAATGACAAGCAAAAAAGTTGTAACTAAAAAAAGTATGATCTTTAGGATCGTATTCATAATAGTTTTGATTGTTTCAGGTGCTCTCCTAAATCAATTCAATATAGGAACAAATGAATTATTTGGCTATTCCACAGTAGGTAACTATCTCATCTTCATAGGATTTGTCATGGTCCTTGTAACTACAATAACATATTTCACGAAGAGGGAAAAGATTATCGATGAGAGGATGGAGATGCTAAGAAATAAAACCATGACTCTAACATTTACAGTTTTTATCTTTGCCGCCTTTGCCCTCATTATTTGGGATGGAATATGGCCAATTACGATGAGATATTCTATGTTCATAAGTTATGCAGTCTGCACAATGTTATTATTTTATGTAATAGCTTACAAGATGCTAGAGGGGAAATATTAGTAAATATTAAGGCATACTAAGGATTAAGAGAACAGAATTATGAAAACAAAGATTAGGGAGTTTAGAAAAGAACAGAATATAACTCAAGAGGAGCTTGCAGCAATTGTAGATGTTACAAGGCAGACTATTAATTCACTTGAACAGGGAAAATACAATCCTTCATTAGAACTTGCATATAAGATAACTAAAGCGCTAAACAAAGATAAAATAGAAGATGTTTTCATAATGGACTAAAACAATTAGAAAATGGATCCTCTTTTTCTATTTCTGAGATTATACAATTAGGTCATATACTGATCAAGAGTTTTATCAATTCCTTTCTCATCAACTATATGTTCAATAAGGATATCATAATTGTTCTCTAGGATTATTTTCTCTAAATCTTCAGAAATAAATCGCCTGTGACAATTGTTATAATCCTTCTCGGCACACATTATTACTGTTGTTTTATTTGAAACTAAGATATGTCTTAGAAGCTCAAGTAACGCTTCAAAGTATTTTTGAGTACCACGATATCTTTCAAATCCTTCAGGATGCAAGCCACCAAGCGTATCCCCTCTATATAGATATTCTATGTTATTTCCTTTTAGGGATCTAAACAAAATTTCTTTGTTGTAATCAGAAGCAAATTTACTGTAAGGATATGTCCTGATATCTACTAAAAGTTCAATGTTAAACTTTCTCAATATGTAAATAAAATCAGAAATATTTCTGTTGCTATGGCCAATTGTATACACTATCAAAGGCTCCATCCCCAGTTTGTAACTGGTAATTGTTTTACTCTCCCCTATTTCGTCACTACTTTTAATGAAAAAAGCACCCACATATTATTATTTTAAATTATCATATATATTTTTTTGCTTGGAATGGCGTCTATTTTAGACTATGATGTCCTTTTTTAATTAAATTTTTATATAGATAGCTTACATTATATATAGTTTAGTATAAATTAGGGGGCACAAAAAATGAAGGAAGAAACAGAGTATATGCTATTAAAACTCATGACAGAAATATTAAAGGAAATGAAGGCTATAAACAAGAATCTTGAAATGATTAACGAAACTATTGAAGATGTCGGATTCATAGATTTCTATGATGATGATGAAGAAGATGAAGAAGCATCAGAAGATATGGAAGATCAATAAATTTTTCCAATGAATACTTAATTAAAGGAAGGGGCATCAGATACAATGGAGTGGTACCACACAGTTCTTATTGCCATCCTTGCAATTTTAATAATAACTGCAATTGTCATCTATATTTTCAGAAAGAGGATATTTAACTGGATTGTGGTAACAATATTGGGATTATACATTGCATCACCTCTTGATATTATCCCAGACTTCCTCCCGATTATAGGGTGGATTGATGATATCGTAGCTTTTGTCCTTATGATAGGATTTATCTATAGGGGCGTCAACATGATGGTTAAGAAAAATGAAGTAAAATTTAACAAGTTAGGAAAGTCTTAATTGGGTAAGCAGGATGAATGAAAGAGAGTTGTTCTATAGGAGACAAAATCTAGTTCCAAGAGAACTAAAACTTGTTGAAAGGAAGACTAAAGAAAAAATATTCACTGATCCGTTCGTTTTAACATGCCTTGTTATTCAAACGATTATGATATTAATTATTCTTATTTTACACTATACCTAAATGAATATTCAATAATTTTAAATATTAAGGGTGGATATTAAATAACACCTAATAGCTTCTGAGAGGGATAAGATGGAAGATGTAAAAGATATGTGCAGGATAAAGAAAAAATATGAGAAGATATTTTCCCTTCTTGATGAACTAAAGATTCAAGAAGCAAAGGAGAAGATTGAAAAACTCTTAAATAAAAACAAGAAAGATCCATTCTTATTCTGGCTAAAAGGGTATGTTCTCCTATATGAGGGAACAAACGATTTGGAAGAAGCTATTGAATCCTTTGACGAAGCCATTAAGATCGACCCTGACAATTCATTTGCATGGGAGTTTAAAGCCATAGCTTTGAGATCTCTTGGTAGATACGAAGATGCCATTAAGTGTTATGATAAGTCTATGGAATTAGACCCTCTTGATTATTCGGCAATTTACAGTAGGGCCGTTCTACTTGAAAGACTTGGTAAAGTTGAAGAGGCTTTGGATTACTACTCCCTTGCCACTAAGATTGAGCCAGAAAATACCCTTGCTTGGGAAGGTATGGCTAATCTTTTAGAGGATATGCAAAGATTTGATGAAGCGGAGGAGTGTAGGGGCAGGATAGAAAAGGGCTATTCTGCAAGAATCGTTGAAAATGAGCCCAAAACTCCTGAAGAGTGGGTACATAAAGGAGAAACTTTAGAAAAGCTTGGTAAGTACCTATGGGCAAATCAGTGCTATGATATGGCCTTAAAAATAGATGAGAATCACCAAGTTGCCCGGGATTTAAAATTTATGCTTATACAAAAACATAAATTTGAAACTAATGCAAAGAAGGGTAATTTGAAATCCCTAGTTAATTCAACAAAATTTGCAATATAAGATATTTTATGTTTTTTATATAGATCCTTTCTTGACATCGCCATATATTTGATTTATATTTTCCTCTAGTTTGTTTAGGAGACGGTATAGATCCTTTATTTCATTATCTGTCAGTTGACTGAAAAGAGATTCTATGAACGCCTCGTCTTCATCCTTGTTTGACTCCCAATATCTTTTATTCTTTTCAGTTAGCCTTAGTCTCAAAATTTTTGATCCTTTTATCTGCCATCCTTTTTATCACAAATGGTTGACAAAATTTAAGGTGGGATTATACCAGCATTTACAATTCCGAATATAAAATCAAAATTAAAGAAGAATTTTAATATTTTAAAGAATAAAAAATACTATGGAAAATAACCTTCCACAGTTTATGCAGCCTCTTTTGCTTGTGGCTTGTCAACTAGTTTTATCTTTGTGACTTCAACTCTTTTAAGTGGGTAGATTTTTCTTGCCTTTTTATATATCTCACTTGACATCTTTCCGCTTGTCACTTCATCTAAAAATTGAGCAAAGTCATTGTTTGTGCTAATTGATTTTAACTCTTGATTTATTACTTCTCGTATGGCCTTCTTCTGGGATGTGAGTATCCTAGTTGTAAGGATTGCAGAAGTTGAAGCCCTTAAATTATAGCCGTCCTTTGTAGTTATGTTAAATATCGAATCAACTTTTGAGTTCCTTCTTCTTATTTGGCTTCTAAGATATGATCTTGAAAGTTCTTGCCTAAAGAATTCAGTGTATGCATTTTCTCCTGTGACCTCTTTAACTCTAAAGATTAGTTTAATGTGACTCTTCTTTAAGTCTCCTGTAATTTCCTTCATGTTTGTCTCAATTTTCCTGCCTAAAACTTTTTCAGGTTTATCGGATATCGTCTCACCAATCTCCTTCTTGTCAAACATATCGGGAGCATAAATAGTATACCATGTCTTTGCCTTCCATGGATCTTTTCCCGCCACTCTTTTTCTAGCCAATAAAATTCCTCCTATAATATTAATGCTTTCCTTATTGCCTCAACACACGCTATTATGTCATCTACAGTATTCTTAAGAGTCCCTATAGAATCAGACTCAGATTCAACCTCTAAGGTCTCTTTATATATTCTAGTAGAGATGGAAGTTCCTTTAAAAGGTTTGTTATCAATGTAAATGCCATTGTAATAAGCCTCAGCAGTTTTTTCACTGTCTAAAAATAAAGAAAGTATCACTTTAATTCTAGACACCCGCAGCCTCTACTTCCCCACCTTGTTCCTTAAAGGAAAGTACTTTCAGATTGACAGGCTTCTTAGTTATGTTTCCTGTTTTAACGCCAATAAGGAATTTAACACCTTTTTCACCTGCAATATCGACAAGCCTCTGTGTAACAACACCATCAAATACTACTGCTTCGTAGTCTTCTGTATATCTCATTGCGTCAACTAAATCCCTAACTGATACCTTGTGCTTTATTTTACCTTCCGCATCCAAAAGGTATGCATCTAGTGTTCCGGGCAATTTTTCGATTATTTCCCCAAATCTATCAAGGTCTGAATAAGGCTTTTTCAATGGAACTTGTTCTGCTGGTTTATGATGTGACTCAGGGCGATGGTGCTTCTGCTGTGGTTCCTTTTCGTCATGTTTTATTTGTGGTTTTGGTTGTTCATATCTTGGCTTGTCAATGTTTTCAACAATCCACTGTTCAGCCGGAATTTTATTCCTTAAGGCTTTGATTATTTCTTTTTTTGTTAGATCCTCAACCTCTTTTCCCATAGGCGCTCTTGCAATATAGTCTACCTCTGCAACTTGAAAAAGCTCTTTTAGAATTAGCTCTCCACCCCTGTCCCCGTCCACAAATGCAGTAACTGTCTTTTCATGGGATATTGCTGCAATTGTTTTTGAAACACTTGTCCCTTCTACAGCAAGGGTATTTTTAATTCCATACTTTAACAAATTTAAAACATCGGCCCTTCCCTCGACTACGATTATTGCATCACTTTCATCAACATTGGGTCCTGCAGGGAGCTGATCCTCTCCAAATGATTGAATCTCCCCCATTCTAACAGATTCTTTCACTTCATCTGTAAGTTCAGAACTTTCAGGCGTTATCTCATCCACCATTGTTGTAAGAATAATTTTAGCCCTATCCACTACGTAGTTCCTCTTTGATTTTCTAACATCCTCTATTGTTGTTACATCTATCCTAGCATTGCAGGGCCCAACTCTATCGATTGTTTCAAGAGAAGCTGCAAGAATGGCAGTTTCAACTTTGTCAAGGCTTGAAGAGACAATTATCTCCCCTGTACTTTTTCCATTCTTTGAAGTGATGTTTACTCTAATCCTTCCAATTCTCCCGGTCTTTTGTAGTTCATGTAAGTCAAGGTCATCACTCAATAAACCCTCAGTCTGTCCAAAAATAGCCCCCACGACATCAGGCTTTTCAACGATACCACTTGCATTAATCTGAGCTTTGATGATATATTTAGTTGTACCAACCTCTTCTTTTATGTCCTTAAGATAATCGTCTCCCTTCTTCGATACAATATCCTCAATAAAATCTTTATCACTCATAATAAATTCCCTCCCCTCAAAAAAATTATAGAATACCTAGGGCTTTGTTTGTCATGCTAATTGACTCATCTCTTTTTTTAAGATCAAACATGGCCCTAATGGCATCTATATTTTCAGGAACAATATCGGATTCTTGATGAATAGCCTGGATATAGTAAAGCGTTCCGTCCTTAATATTAATTGAATCCTTCCAGACTATAGTTTCAAACATGTCCCCTCTGTTTCTGTTAAGATTCTTTGCAAACTCCATTATATCTGCGGTAGAATCTATCCCATCTTCTTTACTGACTAAAATAACCCTTGATATGTTATTAAATAAGTCTATTACTTCCTCCCTTTTCATATCTCTCTTTAAATCTACCATTATTGTGTGAAGATGCATCAATGTTGTAGGCACCTTTACAGCTACGGTTTCAATATCTACTGGGAGAACAGTCTTTAAATCTGGGCCATGATGAGATGGCACCTTTACTTCAGGTACTATAGCGTTTATAGGTCCTCTTTTGTTGTCTCCGGGGTCAGCTGCCCTTCGAATCATTACCGCTTTCACCTTTTTTAAAGCGTTAGCTTCATTTAGGCAGTTTAGAGTCCTTGCAAGTCCAGTTGTATTACAAGAAACAACCCTTATGTATTTTTGACCTACATTCTTATCAAAATTAGAGTGAGCGTTAAAGGAAGTTCCAATGGAAGCGTCCTCTCCTCCTTGAAAAATGGCATTAAGCCCAAGTGATTTGTAAAGATCCATATTCTTGGCACCTTGTTTTCCAGGTGCGCAGTCTACAACTACATCTACAGAGTCTTTAATATCTTTTAAGTAACCTTTTGTTTTCAATCCTCTCTTTTTGAAGGCGTCTATATCGGCCCCATCAACACAATAAAGATCATAGCCCTTCTTTATTGCCTGTTCTGCATCAAAATCAGGCGTTCTCTTTGAAACGCCAATTATCTTCATATCATTCTGGAGGGCGACTGCATCTGCTACCCTCTTCCCAACAGTTCCATATCCATTTATAAATACATTGATCATGAAATCCACCTTTATTAAAAGTTATTGATGAGTAAATTAGTTTCACCTTGTAGATATTTGAAATCGGACGTTTATAAACGTTTGCTATACATTTTATTTCTAAAAAGTTCAATATCGATGATAAATTTTATATAAAAGGCATTGTTGCAGAGTCCATGAAGAGTATTGTGGTCTACGGAACGGTTCAGGCCGTTGGATTTAGACCATTCGTATATAAAACTGCCATTAAAAATAATTTAAGCGGCTATGTTAGAAACAGAGGAGATAGCGTAGAAATCGTTGTTGATGGCCCTAATGACCAAATAACTAAATTTATCGATGATTTGAATCAAAGAAAACCTCCATTGGCCAAAATTGATAGGTTTTTGATTACGGATAAATCTTTTGATGAAAATTTTAAAGGTAATCTTTTCTATATAAAGGAGAGTAAAAGTGGAAACGGTGGTTCAGCCTCAATGATTCCGCCTGATGTATGTGTGTGTGAGGATTGCCAGAGGGAACTGTTCCTCAAAACAGACAGAAGGGCCTTCTATCCTTTTATCAACTGCACGAACTGTGGCCCAAGATTTACTATAATCAAAAATACCCCTTATGATAGGGAAAGGACTACTATGGAAAAATTTAAGCTTTGCCCGGACTGTCTCAGGGAATACAGAGACCCCCTTAATAGAAGATATCATGCAGAACCTGTTGCATGCCCCAAATGCGGTCCACATTACTCACTCTTTGATAAATCTAGAAAAAAAATAGAAAATCCGATTGAATCTGCAGCAAAGTTATTGGAAGATGGAAAGATCATCGCAATTAAAGGATTTGGGGGATACCATATTGGATGTGACGCGTCAAACAAAGAAGCTGTAGATGAGCTTAGAAAAAAGCTCAGGAGGCCTTATCAGCCATTTGCAGTTCTTGGTAGAAATGTTGAAGCTATAGAAAAGTGCTGCAATGTGAATTATGAAGAAAAAAACGCCCTAACATCCCGTGAGCGACCTATTGTGGTGTTAGAAAAAAAGAACTCTAAAGAATTTGAAATCATATCGCCTGGGCTCCATAATGTTGGAATAATGTTGCCATACACCCCCCTTCATTTTTTGTTATTTAGTTACACTTACCTGGACTTTCTTGTAATGACTTCGGCTAATATACCGGGAGATCCGATGATAATTGATAACAGTTCTGCATTTGATTCTCTTAATGTGGACTATTTCATGTGCAATAATTTAAAAATTTACAATAGATGTGACGACTCAGTTGTCCGTGATGGCAAGTTCATTAGAAGATCAAGAGGCTTTGTACCTCAGGGGATAGATATACCCCATTCAAAAAAAGTTTTGGCTTTTGGTGCCGAGCTTAATAATGTTTTTACGCTAACAAAAGAAAAGAAAGCATTTATCTCTCAGCATATTGGAAACACCAGCCGATATGATACTTTGTTGTTTTTTGAAGATGCAATAAAAAAAATGCTGGCTCTCCTAAATATGAAAATGGAAGAAATAGAGTTATTAGTATCAGATCTTCACCCGCATTATGAAACTACAAAGCTAGCTGAAAGATACTCTAAAGAAACTGGGATACCTCTTTTAAAAATACAGCATCATATCTCCCACGCGAGGGCAGTATTTACTGAAAATAAAATTGAAGAGGGTATTGCAGTTGTCTGTGACGGAACTGGATATGGTCTTGACGGAACTTCGTGGGGAGGGGAAGTATTTCATGTTACAGGAAATGGTGAAGAGCGCATAGGTCACCTAAAAAAATATGCCCTTGTTGGTGGAGATAAAGCAGCAAAAGAACCCATAAGGGTGTTAGTTTCTATTTTAAATGATGAAGATCTAAGTGAATACTCGGCCTCCTATAAATATGGCTCCGAGGGTATCGAAGTACTAAAGAGACTAGTTTCTGAAGAGAAGATTTTCTCAACTTCGTGCGGCAGGATACTTGATATGTTCTCTACTATGTTATTTTCTTGTTCGGAAAGAACATATGAGGGTGAGCCTGCAATGAAATTGGAATCTCTAGCGTGGAACGGGAATGACCTTAAAATACCAATTGACGTTGAAAATAATATACTTCAAATAGAAGATTTTGCAAAGGAAGTCTTTAATCTAAGGCATAAACATAGAAGGGAAGATCTGGCAAAAACTGTCCACATTTCTCTTGCCAATGCATTTTCTGAAATTGCCATTGAAACTGCTAGGGTTGACCACCTCCCGATTGGTTTTTCAGGCGGTGTGGCCTATAACAGGATATTCTCAGATGCTATTAGGAAAAAAGTTAAATCAAGTGGCTTAAGGTATGTTGAGCATAAACTCATTCCATGTGGGGATGGTGGTGTTTCGTTTGGACAATCTCTTTTTGCATACAAAAATATATAAGATTTTAACTCAAGTGTCTGTTTATGGATATAGAGTACATCGAGATTGAAAGGCTAAATACTCATGAGCGTATAGTTCCTAGTGTCCTTAATCGATTAATGATTAAGATGGAAAGAGAAAAGAAGTTCTCAGTTGCCATCATTGTTGATGGAGATACCATGACAATTCTCGATGGTCATCATAGATTTGAAGCTGCTAAAAGACTTGGGTGTAAAAAAGTCCCTTGTTTGCTTGTAAATTATAGCGATCCTGAGATAAAATTAGGACAATGGTTTCCAGTTATTTACGGGGATTTGGGCAAGATGGTAGAGATACTAGAAAAAAATGGTATGACTGTAAGGTATGAAAAGACTTTGAAGAAAGCCTATTGGTTACTTTATTCTGAAAAGGCTGATGCAATATTAGTTCCTAAAAAAGTGACAAAAGAGGAAGTTGTGAAGACCGCACGGAGGGGAAAACTTTTCCCACCAAAAACTACAAGACATATGCTTCCTAAGTTGAACAAATTTATTGATGTACCTCTTGACGAACTCATGTAACTATCTTGCAGCAGAAACTATCTTTATGATATCACCATTTTGAAGTTCGTAATCATCCTTTATTCTCATCTTAGTTCTTGCATTGACCGCATAAAGAAAACTCTTTCCAATATCTGTGTGTATTCTAAATGCCAAGTCCCTTGGCGTTGAACCTTTTTCCATTAGGTATGCATCAGGTAGCACGTTGCCTTTTCCATCCTTCATGTGCGACTCATCCTCTACGGGATATACCACTATTTTTCCTAAAATATTGAATACTACTTGATTAATAACGTTCTGGACGCCTGTACCTTCGTTTTTTTCCATAAAGTTCTTGATTTTGTTTAAAGCACTTTTTTGCATGTCAGTTAGAGTCCCAGATATTTCAAATGTTTTTTGAGAAGGAATGTATTTTACAAGACCTGCATTTGCCGCCTTTCTTAAAACAAGTTCAGCTTCAGCACTAATTGTGAACACTTCACCAATTTTTTCTTTTATAGCTTTAATATTCTCTGGTGGGGCTATGTCCACTTTGTTTAGAACTATTGTTATTGGTTTAGAAATTTTTCTAAGTGATCTTGCAAATACCAATAACTCCTCATCCTTCCAATGTATACATTGCTCTGGATTTAGTCCTGTTTCTCTAATTGAAGCAATTACAGTTCCCTCAGTGATGCCTATTCCTGTAAATTGTTCAGCGACTATTTTACAAAAGTCATGATGCCCTGAGCACACTTTTCTTGCGAATCTAAACCAATTATCATTTAGTATTCCAAAAAACCAAAGATTAATTTCCTCTTCTAGGAATTCTATATCCTCAAGTGGATTATGAGTTCCTACAGGAACTGGATTCCCCTCAATATCTGTTGACCCTGACGCATCAACTATATGTATCAATGTTTCAGCTCTTGAGAGGTCATTTAAGAACTTGTTTCCGAGACCCCTCCCAGTGTGTGCGCCTTTTACAAGACCTGCTACATCTATTATCTTTAAAGGAACAAGTCTTACCCCCTCTATACATTTTGAATTTTGAGGGGAACACGTTACATGAAGCTCCTTGCAAGGGCAATTATATGTTACATAAGTTGCCCCTATGTTTGAGTCAATTGTGGTGAAAGGGTAATTTGCAATTTCTGCCCCGCCAAGAGTGACTGCATTAAAAAAAGTTGATTTCCCCACATTAGGTTTTCCAATAACTCCTACATCCATTTAATTTCCTCCTTTTAAGCCAGAGAAAACAAAAGATAAGTAATGCAAATGATTGAGAAGAACATAACTACCCATATATGTTAATCTATATGGAGCCTATATAAAATTTGTCTTAAAAAAATATGTGATAAAAAATGATAATTATGCCACAACTTCTCTGTCAGATATTTCAAGAGCTTTGTCAACAACATCAAGAGACTCATTTATCTGTTTTTCATTTATTGATAGAGGGGGTGCAAACAGAAGTGTAGATATCATCTGTAAGAAAAATACTCCATTTCTCATACATTCCCCTGCCACTTTAGCGGGTATTGATACATGACCTCTAATGAACCTATCTTCTCTTGTTCCCATTTGCTCTTTTGTCTTTGTGTTTTTTATTAATTCAATTCCCCAAAACAATCCTTTTCCCCTGACATCCCCTACTGATTTATGGCAAGCCTTGATCTCATTTAATCTTTTTTCCATTATCTTTTCCATCTTTGCTGCATTTTCCACTAGCTTATTCTTCTTCATGTAGTCTATTGTTGCAACTCCGGCTGCACAGCCAAGCGGGTGGCCTGCAAATGTATGGCCTTCAACAAACCAATGGTCTTCAAAATAGTCAGATATTTTTTTAGAATAGGTAGTTCCGGCAAGAGGGACGTAAGTTGCAGATATGTTTTTTGCTGAAGTGATTATATCAGGTTTATAATTATAATGCTCAAAAGCAAACCATTTTCCTGTTCTTCCAAATCCTGTCATGACTTCATCTGCAATTAATACCACATTGTACTTATCACAAATTTCCCGTAACATGGGAAAATATTCCTTTACTGGGGGGATGATGCCATTTGAACCCACTATTGGCTCAGTTATTACGGCGGCAACTGAATCTTTTGACTCATATCTAATCATGTCACCAATATACCTAGCACATAAAATGTCACATTCTGGATATTCGAGCTTAAATGGGCACCTATAGCAGTAACAATCAGGTCCGTGCAATACCCCTGGATATCCAGGTTCATTTGGGTATCTCCTTGGATCTCCTGTTAACATCATTGCTATGCCGGTTGCACCGTGAAATGATTGATAGCGGGAAATAAGTTTGTATTTTCCCGTGTACCATTTAGCTGCTTTGACTGCCGCTTCGTTTGCTTCAGTGCCACTTGAAGAAAAGAATGTTTTCTTATAGTTTGGCCCTGTAATATCGGCCATCATTTTTCCAAGCTTTGCTCTTGCTTCGCTTCCAAGTCCAGAACTAACATAGGCATATTTATTAAGCTGTTCGATTATACCGTCATTTATTTCCTTTACATTATGCCCGCAACTTGAACTCATAAGTTGGGAGGAAAAATCAGTATATTTTTTACCCGCTTTATCCCAAAAGTATATACCTTCAGCCCTATCTACAATGTTAACTCTGACATCAGCTTGGCACATCCAAGGCCTCATGACATACTCTTTTTCCATCAGCGCATAATCTTCCATCTAAAGCCTCCAATATTTTAAAGGCATAGTCGCATAATATATCTGAATATATATAATTTTCGATTATATCATGGAATATCCTAAAAATATTTTAGTATTAATTAGTTAATTATCCAATATCCAATGAAAATTTGGTATTTTAAAAATATAACAAAAATTCATTATTTTACAGTGGATAGAATCTATCTCTTTTTATAAATTTACCCCATCCTTTTTCGCCTTTTAGACTGCCTTTATCCACGATTACTTTTCCTCTTGAGAGGACTGTTACAGGGTAGCCTTTTACTATCATGCCCTCCCACGGGGTGTAATCTGTATTTTGATGAAGATTTTTAGAAGTAATAGTTACCTCTTTTTCCGGATCAAATATAACTATGTCTGCATCTGAACCGATAGCTATTGTTCCTTTTTGTGGAAACATTCCAAATAGCTTTGCAGGATTTGTTGAATTAAGTTCCACAAATTTATTTATTGTGATCCAATCTTCAAGCACCCCTGCAGTGTACATTACTGCCATTCTAGTTTCAATTCCAGGCATTCCGTTTGGTATTTTTGCAAAGTTATTCTTCCCCATTTCTTTCTGTTTTCTAAAAAAGAAAGGGCAGTGATTTGTTGAAATTACTTGAAGATCCCCTCTCTCAATTGCAAACCAAAGCGCATCTTGGTCAAAATCTGATCTCAATGGAGGGGATATGACATACTTCGCACCCTCAAATCCAGGGTCAGTGTATCTTTCTTCGTCAAGAGTGAGATATTGTGGGCACGTTTCACCATAAATTGGAAGTCCACGTTCCCTTCCTTCATGAATTGCTTCAACTGCCTCAAGACATGAGTTGTGGACTATGTAAAGTGGTGCCTCGGCAAGCTCTGCTAAAGTGATAGCTCTTTGGCAGGCTTCCCCCTCAATTATCGAGGGTCTTGAAACGGCATGGTACATCGGTTCATTTTTATTTTCAGCTAACAGGCTTTTTGTATAAAGATCAACAATATGGCCATTTTCAGCATGGATCATAATTAATCCCCCAAGTTCTTCTGCTTTTTCAAGTGCCTTGTAGAACGCATCATCATCTACCATAAGTTCTCCCTTGTATGCAAAAAATAATTTGAAGCTAGAAATTCCCTCTTCCATTATCATTGTTTCCATTTCATTTAATGCATCATCGTTTACGTCGGTCATAGCCATGTGAAATCCATAATCAATGTAAGCATTTCCAGTTGCCCTTTTGTTCCATTCACCAAGCGCTTCCTTTAGAGTGCCTCCTTTTGATTGGATAACAAAGTCAACAATGCAAGTTGTTCCACCAAAAGCAGCAGCCTTTGTTCCTGTCTCCCATGTATCAGATGAGTATGTTCCCATAAATGGCATTTCAATGTGCGTATGTACATCTATGAAACCAGAAAAAACCATCATGCCTTTTGCATCAATTACTTTAGAGCCGGAAAGTTCTTTTCCAATGGCCACAATTTTTTCACCTTTAATACCAATATCTGCTTCATATGTATCTGTTGGAGTGACTATAGTTCCATTTTTAATGATGAGGTCCATAAAAATAACTCCCTTGTACTTCAACTTTTTTAAACTTATAAAACTTGTTACTTTAAGAATATAAAGTAATATTTCATTTTTCTATTAATAGTATATTATCTTCAGTAAGAAAATTATGATGATTTCCGTTTTTAAGGGATATGCCTTTCCCCTTAACTATTTCCAATATTTCTTTTATGGCATCATCCATGTTTTCACTCAAGACTTCATAGATATCCTTTTCGTCAAATATATCCTTAGCTTCACACACCACATAATCAAGGATCTCTGACAATAGATTATCTTTTATCTTTTCCATATTGTAATTCCGCTTACTTAATCTATCAAAAAGAACGGTAGGGCTGCATCTTAATATAATGGCTTTGTCTGCCTTAAAAGGGATATGAGAATCTATTATGATATTTTCCAATTTTTCTAATTCTTCTTCCATTAAAATTTCATCTACCACTATTTCACCTTCTTCAATTGGAAAATCAAAGTGATTTTTTGCATAGTGGCCAACGTTTATATGAGTCAAATTTAGTATCTCTGCCAGTTTTTTTGATATTGTGGTCTTGCCTGTTCCAGGCACCCCAGTGACCAAAAGCTTCATAACTACGTATATGAACGAAAATCTTAAATATGTTGTTAATATTTCCATGATATATATGGGCCCGTGGCTTAGACTGGTTATAGCGTCCGGCTGATAACCGGGAGGTCCTGAGTTCAAATCTCAGCGGGCCCACTACTGCTTATCTGTGTTTTATCACATCTATTTTTGGACAGTATTTTTCTATAGGACATATGCTACATTTTGGGCTTATAGGTACGCAAACATTTTGTCCATATGTCACGAGAATATCATTATACTCAATCCAGTACTCTTTAGGAAGTTTTTCTCTCAATGCAAATTCAGTTTGGGTTGGATTTTTTGTTTTAACATAACCCCATCTATTTGAAATTCTATGGACATGTGTGTCAACACAAATTCCAAGCTTTGCATATCCTAAGGTAATGACAATATTTGCAGTTTTTCTCCCTACCCCCTTCAATTTTAAAAGTTCATCAATTGTGTCAGGGACTACCCCGTTATAATCCTCCAAAATCTTGTGGGACATCTCAATGATTCTTTTTGCTTTAGTTTTATAGAATCCGACAGGATAAATCAAAGTTTTAATATCGTCCTCAGTTAGATTAATCATCTCATTTGGAGTGCTTGCATGTTCAAAAAGCTTAATTGAAGCTTTTTTTGTCACCTCATCTTTAGTCCTAAGGCTTAAGATGCATGATATTAAGACTTTGTATGGGTCCCTGTCTGCTGCAACTTCTGAAACAATGGGAAGAGAAAACTTCTTGATCTCTTCTTTTAGAGTTAGTAAAATGGATGATATGTTGGAATTGTCAATTATAGTTACCCCCTCCTAAAAAGTTTCATGAAATCTTGAATTATTTTATTATGATCAAAAGCCAAATTGTCTGGCACCTTATCTAATTCAAATAAAAATAATTCTTTGGCATCACTGCCAGCTTTTGGGATTCCTATTCCCTTACCATGAAAGACTATGCTTATTGTGTGGCCTCTTGGATCTCTATTGGGATCGGAATAGATCCCAAGTAAAGATAATTCAGCAACTTCAAGATCTGTTTCTTCCTTGGCCTCTCTGATTGCAGCACTCTCAACTGCTTCCCCATACTCGACAAAACCCCCGGGGATTGCGAAACTATCTTTAAACGGTTCTTTTCCTCTTTTAATTAAAACTAGTTTATTGTTAAATAAAATAAGTATGTCAACTGCCAGTGAGGGGGACATTCTCATATCCTAACTCCAATAAGGCGCTTAAAGAAAATGGTCACATATCCTAGTTTTGGGATTTTCAATATACTTCTCCCAAGAATTGCATAATCAGGGACGCCTGGAAGTTTTTTACCATTTTCAAAATATGAATCTTCAAATGGATTATTGTCACCTTTAGTAACGAAGTAGAGAGTTCCATCTTCTTCAACAATATTAATTGTTCTATGGACTATGGGTATGTCTTGGTAAGGCCTCTTGTATACAACTATGTCCCCAACTTCAATGTTTTTTGGATCGGCCCCTTTAATTACAATAATGTCTCCCCTGTAATAAACTGGTTCCATGCTACCAGATATAACAACTGCAACGGGATTCTCAACTTTTAAAGCATACGAAAGAGTCAGACTAATCACTAAGTAAAGTACTACGGCTATTACAATACCTTCTAGTATTTCTTTTCCCTCTTTCTTATAATCCAATATTTCACGACCAAAAACAAGCATTCTGTTGTATAAGGAATATAAAAAGCCTTTTAAAAGTTTATTGTTTGATTCAATTGGTGATTTAATGGAAGAGATGGGTGACGATTTTAATATACCAATGGCCCCTCCTAGTGAGGTTATGTCAAGAGTTATTTTTGAATTATCATATCAGGAAGTATTTCTTGATCTACTATTAAAAAAACTGGAAGAAAAAGGAATTTTAAAAGCTGAAGAATTTAAAAATGAAATTCAAAGAGAAATTGAACAGAATTATGGATATTATCTGGATAAATATTATGCCGGAAGGTAGCTATTTAACAAGTTCATAAATTACTGATGTCCACAAAACTGCACATTTTTCTAAATTTTCTATTTTAACAAATTCATCAGCGATGTGCCAAGTTTTATCAGCATCTGGCGAATGTGTAATTGTTGGTACTCCATTCAAATTCAATATTTTTGCAACTGTTATCCCTGCTGAGGTTTCAAACTTTAGGGGCATGCCAATTTCATGAGCAGTTTTTTTAAATGCATCAATTAGTTTGCTATTCTGTTCAATTATATGAGGGTAGTGTCTTGTAGATATTTCTCCCAGCCTTATATCTACATCTTTATCTTTATTTTTCAATAGCCCGATATGGCTAGACATCTTCTCTAGAATCATATTTTCAGTTATGCCAACTGGATATCTCACGTCTAAAGTAACTTTGCACCTAGAGGCGACAATATTTGGTGCGTTGCCCCCTGATATAGTTCCCACATTAATTGTTGGTGGGGTAAATCTAGAATCATATTTTAAATTAAAGTTAAATTTTTCAAAATCTGAAATTAGTTTAGATAGTTTGATGATGGCATTGACCCCAAGCTCTGGTGTTGATCCATGCGACTGTTTTCCGTAACTTTCAAGGTCGAACCATACCGCACCTTTTTCTCCAATTACGGCAGTATCTATTGAACCGTTATCAGGGACGATTGCATAATCGGGCTTAAAACCCTTCTCAACCATATATTCAACGCCAAAATGTGAACCCATCTCCTCATCAGAAACTGCACATAGGTAAATTGTGCCGTTAAACTTTAATCCACTTTTTACTAAAGCTTTAATCCCCGCCCATGAAGCCGCAAGACAGCCTTTGTTATCAAGAGCACCTCTTCCATAAATTTTGCCATCTTTCTCATAAGGTTGGAAAGGGTGGCGAGTCCAGCCCTCTCCGGCCGGCACCACATCTGTATGGGATATTATGGCAACGGAAGGTTTTCCTTTCCCTATTCTACCAATATAGTTTGGCCTCTTCTCATCTTTTGAGATTATTTCCACTTCGGCACCGATTTCTTCCATACATTTCATTATGGTATCATGCAACAGGTACTCATCCCCAGGAGGATTTACAGTTTCAGTTTCAATTAATTTAAATAAAAAGTCAATCATTTCCTCTTTATCGAGATTTGATTTAATTTTTGATGCTACTTCATTTATCTCCACTACAACTCCTCCGCATATTTCAAAGCCAGATAAAAATATTTCTTCGTTAATTCTTTAGCAGCATTATCAACAGCCGCTTTATATCCATTAACTTTCGCCCTGACGCATGCCCTATATCCTTTATAAAAGGAAAGTAGTTTTAGAATTTCTTTATCGTTGCTCTCAAGTATATACTTACTTGAAAAAGCCTCTGAGAGATCATCCCTTCCTAAAAATTCTAAATCCATGCATAAAAATGCAATTTCAGCTGCAACATCAGTAGTATTAATTCCAGGATTAAATTCAATGGCATCAAATATAAATGTATCTTTTGGAGTAACAAAGATGTTGCCAGAATGAAGATCTCCATGAGTTTCAATTATCTTGCTTTTTTTAATCCTTTTCTCAAATAGTGAGGCGTTACTATCCATAAACTCAATATTTTTTCCAATTAGTATATTGAACTCGTCGTTTGAATAAAGATCCCCGATAAAACATTCAAGGTCTTTAAAATTATCAAAGACATTTCTTTTGATATTGGCCAACGATCCATACTTTCCTTTAGAATCAATCTTTGCCATCTTATGAAATAAGAGCACTTTTAGGGCAATATCTTCGATAGTATCGACGGTAATTTTATTTTTTTCAATTAGATTTCTCATAATGTATTTTTCAGGCACCCTATTCATAACTATGGCATAATCAAGTGGGAATCCAGAATCAGAAAGTACCAATGTATCGCCTTCTTTTACCAATGGCGAAACATTGATGTATAAGTCATGACTTAGTAGTTTATTTATTCTAAACTCTTCCTTACAGTAGAATTCTCTTTTTTCTAAAGTTGAATAGTCAAGAAAAGTAAATTTAACGTCTTTTTTGATTTTGTACGCACGTTTCTTCGTTAAAAAAACATAAGAAATATGTGTTTCCTTAACTTCCTGGATCTTTTCACCAAATGTTTTGTCCGAAATCATTGATCTTAGATGTTCGTTCATTAAAATTAAATAATACCTGTATTTAAAAGGTTTTATGGCCTTATACGGTGTTAGAAATTGAAAGAAGCCTGTAGTGAGGCCTATTTTGATTTATTGGGAATAATATCATTATATTTATATTAGAAAAAAAGTGTTTCACCCGAAACTTTATAATATATAGTAAAAACACTATTTATGTGGTCTAATGTGTGGAATCGTTGGCATTATCAATGAAGGTAATATTTCAGTAAAAAATGATCTCTTAAAGTCGTTGAAAAGACTAGAATATAGGGGTTATGATTCAGTTGGCTTTGCGGATGTCCAAGGGAATGTGGAAAAAGATGTAGGGGAAATATCCAAATTCATGGATTCCATAAATGACTACAAAACATCATGCGCGATTTCCCACACAAGATGGGCAACCCACGGTGGCGTTACAAAAACAAATTCCCACCCTCACTGGAACTCAAAAAAAAGTATATTCACCGTTCATAATGGCATTATTGAAAATTATGAAGAGTTAAAAAAAGAGCTTGTTTCTAAAGGCTATAAATTTATTACTGAAACTGATTCTGAAATCATTTCACATTTTTTTGATGAAGAGCTCAAATCAAAAAACATGATTGAAGCGATTAAATCCTTCATCAGAAGAATCAAAGGCACTTACGCCATACTTATCATTGAAAAAGGAAAGAACAGGATCTATGCAATAAAAAAAGATTCTCCTCTTGTTTTAGGGCTTGCAAAGGATAGATTCTATCTTGCTTCTGATATCTATGCATTCTCTGATAACACAAATAAGGCGATATTCTTCGAAGATGAGGAGTTTGCAGTTGTTGACCCAGATAAATACACATTTTATGATTTGAATGGAAATGAGTTGAAAAAGAGCATTTATGAATTCACTTGGGCAATAACACAAGAAGAATCTGTCAAAGACTATCCACATTACATGATAAAGGAAATACATGAGCAGCCGATATCTTCTCAGAGATTATTAAATTCTCTTGATGGTGAACAACATGAGAAAGTAACAAAGATTGCAAATCTAATAAAAAATTCAAAAAGAGTAGTTTTTACTGCTGCCGGAAGTTCATATTATGCTTCACTTTTAGGGGTATATTTCCTTAACAGGATTGGCATTAATGCCCACACATTAATTGCAAGTGAGTTTCAGAATTTTATGTTGGTCGACAAAGACACCCTTTTAATAGCCATATCTCAAAGTGGAGAGACAATGGATGTGGTGACAGCCACAAAATGGGCACGAGAAAGAGGCGCTAAAATAGTATCTCTAGTAAATGTTCCACACTCAACGCTACAACGAATATCTGATATATCGCTTGAAATTCATGCAGGGCCTGAAATATCTGTAGCCGCCACAAAAACTTTCACAAATCAAGTAGTGGCACTTTTATATCTCTCCTATATATTAGGATTCTCCATAAATATGAAAACTATACCTGAGAAAATTGATTTTGTAATCAATGAAAATGAAGAGAGTATTAAACATTTAGCAAATGAGCTCTACGATAAAAAAGACATATATATAATCGGAAGAGGTCTTTCATATCCTCCTTCAAGAGAAATGGCATTGAAATTAAAGGAAATATCCTACATACACGCAGAAGGTATGATGGGTGGAGAGCTAAAACATGGAACTATTGCATTGATAGAGCCGGGCACACCCGTAATTGCTTTAATCCCTGGAAAAGATTTCGATATGCACTCAAATGCAAAGGAAGTTGAGGCACGGGGAGCACGCGTCATAAAGATAGCCAACATGATGGAATCTGATTTTAAAATCAATGTAACTATAAATGATGGTAAATTTGCTATCCTTTCTGTTGTTATTGGTCAGCTTTTAACATACTACATTGCAAGAAAAAAAGGACTGCCTATTGATAAGCCTAGAAATCTTGCAAAATCTGTTACAGTAAAGTGATCAAAGACCTTGCCAAATCTTATCCCCTATATAGTGGAGGGTCTTGATAACTTTGCCCTCTTTCATTGAAGAGATCTCATCAAAGGAATACATTGCAATGCCTACTGCAATCGGCTTTCCATGTTTTTCATCTATAATTATTACAGGGCCATCTTTTTCTATATTGCTGTCTATCTCTTTTATCCCGGGTCTCATAACATCAGCACCGTTAGATATGAAGGGTACTGCACCCATATCTATAACTATTTTTCTAGGGATCTCTTCTTTTTTAAGAGAGACTAAGAGTTTTAAAGATGGAATAAAATTATTTTTAAGTTTAAGAAATGAAGGCGTATTATTCACATATATGATATCTATATTTTCATCCAAGTTTGATATCTTAAAAGACGACTTATTATCAATGAACTGCAGAATATTTTCGCCAAAAATATTTTGAATGGAGTTTAAAACAATCTTAATTTCCCCTTTTTTCAAATCGTGAACTGGTTTTTTCTTCATATAAGTATTATATAATTTTAGTTTATATTTAAGTTTATAGGAAAATTTTTAGTGGATTTCGCCGTTAACTTTAAATACTATTCAATGTTGATTTCATAATAGGTGATATATTGGCTCAGAGACCACTCGACATCATACACAGAGCTTTGGATTCCAATGTCCTAGTAGAGCTTAAAGGCGGTAGAGAGTTCAGAGGAACTCTTAAAGGTTATGATATTCATATGAATCTTGTAATGGAAGCTGCGGAAGAGCTTCAGAATGGAGAATCTGTAAGAAAGTTGGGACATGTAGTTGTAAGAGGAGACAACGTTGTTTTGATTTCACCAAGTTTGGAGGATTAATACATGAGTAAAGGAACACCTTCCTACGGTAAGAGGAACAATAAAACACATGTGAGATGCAGAAGGTGTGGAAATCATTCATATCATGCTTCTCATGGCGTCTGTGCATCATGTGGCTTTGGTAAATCTACAAAGATGAGAAGCTACAACTGGTGTAAAAGGAAATGATTGACACAAGAATTATAGTTGAAGGGGTTTCAGATGTTGAGACCTTATCAAAGGCTATTCAAGATTTAGCTTTGGGTTCTGAGTTTGGAGTTACTATTTCTTCTATAATTCCTACTACCAACATTGATATAGCTAAAAAGTCAATAGTTGGTGCAGATATTGTTTTAATTGCAACAGATGCGGATAGATCAGGTAGGGAACTTGCCGAAAGACTTTTTGAAGAGCTTAAAGGAAAAGTAGTTATTGTTGAGCGAGTAAAGTTTCCAAAAGGCAGGGATCTTGAAAGTACTGACCTTTTTTTAATATCAAAAGAAATTAAAAATAGCCTTGTTAGAATTGGATTAAAATCGCTAAAATCAATTGACATACTAATTGAAAAAGAGAAATTTATACGCTCTCTTGAAAAAGACATGTACGCATTTAAGGTTGAGAATGAGGATTTAAAAAATAAAATAAAAACTTTTGAAGAATCTTTTGAATCTATTGAAAGTGAAAAGGAATTAATTAACAAGCTTGAAGAAGATATAGACAGATTAAATGTTGAAAAAAATGAAATTGAGCTTGACAATTCTGAAATTAAAAAAGAGCTTATGGCAAAAGAAGATAAAATCCTTGAATTAGAAGCGAGGTATAAAGACCTTGAAGCTAAGATTTTGAATATATTCGATCTTAGAAACTATTGGTCAAAAATATCTAATGACAATCCACCTACAGCTTCTGAGGTAAAGAAAGCTATTGAGATATTGGGACTTGACAGAGTCGAAGCTTCTGATGAATTTATTGTATCTCCCTCTGAAGAAAGCGTATACAAGATATTGAGATTAATAAAAATGGGCAGAGAGCTCAATAAGAACTATTGATTTTTCAAACAATTTTAATAGTTATAGTCCATTAATTTTATAAATTAATCAATAATGATTAACTCTAGGGCTGGTAGCGCAGTGGAAGCGCACTCCCTTGGCATGGGAGAGGCCGTGGGTTCAAATCCCACCCAGTCCACCAGCATTATTCTGATTTTATTTTGAAGAATTCAATTAAAGATAAAAATAAGACGCTCATCTGTCTATTGTGAATCAGACAAAAAACATCTTATCTAAAATATTCTATGGTGGTGAGGATCCAAACAACTTTGGAATTGGGTATCTACATTGGGTGGAAAAAAGACCGACTTTAAAGTATATTAAGTGTAGCGATATTTCACGTTTCGATAGTGCTGGTATTCACTTTGAGATTACCACTATACCCTTCCATAGAATCAAACTAATCTTCAACAGAAATGGAGAAATTATATTCAAAAAAGATGTAGAAGGACTTGTTATCTCATTACCACAAAATCTATTTATTTAGATTTTTATTCCTTTTTATAAAATTTAAGAATAATTGAACTAAACTATTAAAAAAAAGAATTAAATATTAATTATTTTTGTAGTAGTTGCGTGAACTGTTTCTTCTCTGGGAATTGTTTTTGCTCTTTGTGGGATATTTTTTTCTGTCATGTGAATTTTTTTCATTGTCAGTTGTAATGGCTATTATTTTTTTCAAATATGGCTTTTTGACATTTTCAATTGTAAATGATGGGTATGTATCAAGGATTTTTGTGAAGTTGTTGTAATCCCTTTCCGTCAATAGATTAATTACTTTTCCAGATTCCCCTGCTCTTGCAGTCCTGCCTATCCTGTGAACATAGTCATTAGAATCATTTGAAATGTCATAGTTGTATATATGGGATACATTATCTATGTGGAGCCCTCTTGCTGCAACATCTGTGCATACCAATATTCCTGCTTTGGCGTCATTAAATTGTTTAATGTTTTTTAGACGTTTGTTTTGTGTGAGCCCGCCATGAATTGCAATTGCCCGTATATTATTTGCTCTAAGATTTTTGACAACATAATCAGTAGTGTTCCTTGTGTTGCAGAAAACCATAGCAAGATCTGAATTTTCAGTTTGTAATAGGTGTATAAGAAGTGACAATTTCATGTTTCGCGGTATGTCATAATAGACTTGCTTTAGTTTATTCGGATCCACCATCTTCTCTGCAGCCACACTTATTGGTTTAATCATATATTTATTTGCTAATCTTTTGATGTCACGAGAGATTGTTGCAGAGAAGAAAAGTGTTTGTCTGTTTGTTGGACATTCCATTATTATTCTTTCAACATCCTCCAAGAATCCCATATCAAGCATCCTATCAGCTTCATCTAGGACTAGGATTTTGATATTAGAAAGATCAATAGTTCCTCTTTGTAGATGATCCATTAATCTGCCTGGTGTGGCTATTACTACCTGGGCTTTTGGTATATCTTTAATCTGTTGATTAATAGAAACCCCTCCGTAAACTGGAATTATTTTTAAATTTTTTTGGCTTGAAATTTGCCTTAATGATTCTTTCACTTGCTCTGCAAGTTCTCTAGTTGGTGTGAGAACTAATGCTTGTAGCCCCCCTTTTGGAATTACTTGTCCAACTATTCCACAACCAAACGCCAATGTTTTACCTGAGCCTGTTGATGATTCCCCGATTATATCTTTACCTTCCATGATTTCAGGAATGGATATTTTTTGTATTTCTGTTGGAGTGTCAAATCCTAATTTTTTTATGGCGATAAGTAGCTCTCTACTTAAACTTAAGTTTTCAAAACTCATTATATTTACCTCTTGTTAAATCCGGCATTGCCCATAGAAAAAGCGAAATGTTCAAAGTTGAGCAAGTGCCCTCTCAAAAATAGTAATGCTACTAAACTTAAGAATTAAGAGTTCATTTATAAGTGTTTCTGAAAGAAAAAATTAAGAATTTAAAAAATAATAATTTAAGGTACTACAAGATCAATCTGGATTTTATCAAATACGCCATTGTCAGAATATGCCATCATAGTTACCTTATAGGTGCCTGAAGGAACCTCTGTGCCGACTGTGAATGTTGCTTGATATGTGCCTAGATTGTGTGCTTTAATCTTCTGGGAGCTTGGAGTGATTTCAACAGTTACACCTTGAGGTAATCCCAAGAATTTTACTTTGACATCATTTTGCGTAAAGAATCCTCTGTTTTCTACCTGAATCATTGTCTGTTGTACACCAGGAGCGACATTAAATCTGGATAGAACTTTTCCATCTTTTATTACTGTAGATCCACCTGTGACTGAGAATTGTTCTATGTCGACTTTTGGATAAAGTGCTTGTTTTCCCCTCTCACAAGAGCAAATTGAGTATAGCTTCCAAGAAAATTCAAGTGGACATGCAGGAAAATCACCTCCAGAATGATTTTTGACTCTAACATGGGTTACGTAATTTAATAAGATGCTTGGAAAACGTAATTCTTTCTTTACCGACCCACAATCTAAAAATCTCATAACGTATTCATCATTTTCATCTAATTGAATAAAATCAAAGTCTTCAGGTAAATCTTTGAATCCTATACCTATTTCCCAGCTAGGGACACACGTTCCACATTCTGTGGCGCCTTGTATTTCTAAAAGATACCAACAGTCATTAAGCACTGTTGGTGGATAATATATCTTAGGGGGAGCGCCACCATTCAAAATTGCACTATCAAATTGTAATATTTTCATTTGATAGCAATCAAAAATTGGAATTTCAATATTTTCAATTTCCTCGTTAGTTTGACCAAAAATAGCTGGCAATGTACCAATAGCTAATAACAATACAATACTTAAAGAAATATATTTCTTACTCATATGTGCACCTTAGCAAAAAGTAAACAGATGCTATATAAATTTTTCTACAATTGCCAAATTTAGATATTGTAATACGTCCTAAAAATCACTTTGATATATCTGATCCATAACATACTCTTCCTTCCCATCCAACAGTATTTCAAGTTCCTTTGGGGTCAAAAGTGGTTTTTTGTATCTTTTTGCATCATCAATCCCAATTCTTGGACACGCACAAACAACATAGCTATCATAATCAAATCCATAGAGCTTGTCTGGTGAAACCTCATCAATAAGGATTATATCGGCAGAAAAATTAGATTTTTCTATCCGTCTCTTTATTGTTTTTGCCAAAGCCATTCTCTTTTGTCCTTTTTTTGATGAAACTATTATTCCAAATTTCTTCGAATCTTTGGCCCTAAAAATCGCCCCAAAGCGTTCTTTTAAAATCTTGTCCTTATAGTCATTCAATGAATATATGCCATCACAATCAAAAGCAAATACTTTCTTTTCTGTAGATATTGCAACTCCTAAAGGATGAAATCTGCCCTCTCCAACAAAGATAAAAAAGTCAACATTATCTGAAATATTCAAAGCAGAAGAAAAATCGCATCCTAACACCTGTCCAGGATATTTAACTCTCACATCCCCTCTGCCAATTAATACCTCAAATTCCTCACTTTCTAGATATTCTTTTACTTTTGGGAGTTCTCTCACGTAATTTACAGTTGCTACTAGTCCGACTATCTTCCCTTCCTTTTTTAAAGAATTGATATTATTTTTTAATACCTCCATATAAGGAAAAATAAAGTCAACTTCAATAAATATTAATGGAATGTTGCTTTCAACTGGTAGCGATGCATGACCAAAATTAACTAAACAATCACATTCCATATCAAGATCAAAGCTAGGAACATCACAAGCGCCATAATTAAAGTTTCCAGAAACAATTACATCATACCCTTGTTTTTTAAGTTCACTGGAAATGTAGTCGGCATAGATTTTTAATCCCTCAGGCAACACCAAACCAACTCTTTTAATCTTCAATTCCTTAAGTTTACCAAATAAAACATCCAAATCAAATCGATACTTCAATCCTTTTCCACTCCTTTTCTTCTGATGGAACTGTTATTTCTTCTCTTTCGATGGCTTTACTAAAAGAGGAATAAGTTAGATTTGAATTATTCTCTACACCTTCGATAAGAAACTTACCAACATCACTTCCCCCAACAGAGATAACATACTGTATAAATGCGCCCTTCAAATCTTCAATCCTAACATCTTTTATGTTTGAGGTAATGTATTTCATCTTTTCTTTAAGTTTAGAAAAATCAAAAATGTAATCTTCAAGTGGGGTGTGGGGTTTTGGAACAAACGGATTAAAAGAGGATTTAGTCCTAATTATCCTTCTTGATTTTTTTATAAATTCTATAATCTCATCAAGATCTTTTACCTCTTCTTCAGGAAGCCCAAAAATAAAATAAAGTTTTACAGATTTAGAGTATTTTTTTATGAGATTGATCTTTTCAAAAAACTCTTCATCACTGTAATATTTTCCTATATCGTGCCTTAGTGATTCGGAAGATTCGGGAGCTAAAGTTATAGTATCTTGTCCAAGAAAAGGTATTGTGCCCAAATTTATGTCTTTTAGTTTTAATGAAGGCAAAGAAATTTGAAATCCTAGCTCACCTATGCCATTAATAATTTCATCTATGGATGAAGGCATATCTGATCCTATCAATGCAATTTTCTCAAACTTAGTTCTTTTTTGTCCTTCCTTTACTATACGAATCAATTCTTCTATACTCCTCTCCCGATATGGCCCCAAAGCATTTCCAGTTAAACAAAATTCACATCTGCTCCTGCATCCCCTTGATACCTCCAAAAGAAATGTTCTGTTGAAAGACTCTTCAAAATCCCCCCATTGGATTGGCTCATAAAGAGGATGGTATGTAAGTTCTTCTATCCTTCTTTTGATCTTATTTTCTCTGTGGATTTTAGGAATGTAGATACCTTCTATCTTTGAAAACTCCTCTATCTGCTTTTTTGGATCTTCAAGGGAGGAATAAATATCTAAAAATTCGACAAGTGATTTTTCAGCGTCACCAATAAATGCAATGTCAAGAACATCCTTTAAAAGAAAAGGATTTACATTAAGGGGACCACCAGTAATCACCAGATGATCTTTTCTTTCATCTCTTAGCAAGGGAATATTATTATTTTTTAAAATTTTTAATAGATTTATGATTCCATATTCGTAATTTAAGGAAAACAATAATGCTTTGAAATTTTTCAACATATCTTTTGTTTCAATTGACCTCTCAAAATCTAAAAAAAATCGTTCTATTGAAAAGTCTACGGCCTCATTTACAATGTTATAGACGTAGTGAATACCAAGATTTGAATTCCCTGCACGATATACATCTGGATATATCAATGCAAATCTGTTGGCGGCTCTTTTTTTTATAGTACCGTATTCGATGAATCTCATTATTCCTTCCACCCATCTTCCCCGACTAATGGAACAAAAACACAGCCACCATATTTTTTTGTTTCAAATGTCCCATCTTTTCTCTTTTTTAGTACCAATAGCTCCTGATAGTGTCTTTCTTTGCCAACTGGCGCGATTATCATTCCATCTTCCTTCAATTGATCCTTCCAGCTCTGGGGTATTTTGGGGGCAGCGGCAGTTGCAATTATTCTATCATATGGTGCACCTTCTTGGTACCCTTTTGTACCATCACCAAGAACAACTTTTATAGTGTATCCTGCATTTTTTAGATTATTGATGCCAAATTGATAGACTTCTGGAATTCGTTCTATTGTGACAATATTTTCTTCCCCACATATTTCAGCGATTAGGGCCGCATTGTAACAAGACCCTGCCCCTATTTCTAGTGTTTTAGTGCCAAATTTTAGGTCAGAAACTTCTAGCATCAATGCGATCATTGAAGGCGCAGATATAGTTTGGCCCCAGCCAATTGCTAATGGGGCATCTTTGTAAGCATCGTCTTTTGAGACATTGGGAACAAACATGCTTCTATCAACTTTCAAGAACGCATTCTTAATGGACTCATTTTTAATGTATCCAATTTTTTCAAGATAAGAAACCATCCTAAGCCTAGATTCATCTTTTATCGACATTAAGACTCCTTCCACGTTTAGTAGACAATGAGCAATAAATCCTTCTTATTTCAGATGCTTGAGCAGATGGTTTATATCCATTTGAAGCCAGTATCTTTTCTACAGTCATGTCATATCCTTCTAAAGTAATATTGTCCCCTTTAGAAAAAATTTCTTCCCTATCAGAAAATGCTCTAAACGAAAGATGGCCATTTTCCATCTTTAAGGTAATTTTAAGTACCGTTGGAATATCCTCCGGTATTAAGTAAAGGGTATGTATATCTTTGGCCATGGCCAAATCCCCTTTTCTCTTGGCATCAATATGATTCACAAAGTATTTTTTCTTGTTGACATCCACTAATTCTCCAACTCGAAATGTTTTATTTTCCACAGTATCAAGCATTATTTTTTTAGAATTTTCAAAATAAGAAATAACAGCAGTTATCCTAATAGGTACCTCTTTATCAACGACTGTTTGAAAAACTTCCCCGCAGGTATTGCATTTTCTTAGTTCCTGTCTTCCCCTTTTTTTAAGTACTTCAAATTCTGTATGCTTACACACATTTTTTATGAAAACTTTATATTTAAAATAGTTTTCGGAATAATAGAAAGTTCAAAAATCATGCTTTTTATTTTAAAAGAACATATTCGTTTTTACCATAAATTATAAAAACTTTTAAATAAATATGGCATGATTGGAGACGCCCAATGATCAAAAGAATAATTGGATTATCAATAATGGGTTTAAGCCTTATAATGGGTAGTTATTTTTCTATATACTTTAGTTTAATTGGCAATCAAATGATGCTTCTAACACTTTCAGGCGTTACTATTGTTCTTTTTATCTTTGGATTATTGATATTATTGTTGGATAGAAAAGAACGAAAATTAAAAAAAGAGAAGAAAATAATCCTTGAAATGATCAAAAAGGCTAGAGTTGCACAAGAAAGGCAAATTTATCCTAAGCCGCCTGATGACCTAATGAGGGGAAAAATCTATTAAATTACTTTAAAATCAAAAACCACATGCCATATCCCGGGAGAATATTTTTTAATTTTTTTATAATAAATTGATTCCAATTTTTTTCCTTTTTTTGCTATGACTTTTTCTATATCTTTTTTGAAATGTGGCTCCAATTTTTCTGTAATAGTATTGTGGTAGTGAATTACTCCTCCATCTTTAATCATATCTAAGGCCTTTAAAAGAAATTTCTCTTCATGGGAGAAATATCCCATAATAATTCTATCTGCTTTAAAGTCAGGATTAAAGTCAAGACAATCGGTGTTGATTGGAACAACTCTGCCGCCTAACAAATTTAGATTAATATTTTCTAGGAGTAGATTATAGCTGTTGGGATTTTTTTCTAAAGCCCAAACAATTGCCTTCCCGTATTTTGCAAGGGGTAATGTAAAGTATCCGATCCCTGAAAACATGTCAATTATGACTTCATCTGGGGAAGAAACATGAGCCATTCTTATTCTTTCAGCGATGTTTCCTGAGGAAAACATTACTTTGGAAAGATCTATTTTATAATAAATTCCGTTTTCCTTATGGATTGTTACAAATCCATCCCCTGCTAATTTGGCATAATACGGAACTCTAAATTCCCCAGAGACAAATCCCTTTTCTAAAACAGTCTGACATTCAAAGCTTTCAAAGAAGCAATTTCCAATGAACTCTTTCAGTATTTCATACTCCTTTGGTATGGACACAATTATGATGTCCCCAAGTCGCTCATAGCTTTTCATTATCTTTTGTACGTCTTCGCTGGATATCTTAGATTTTAATTGTTCTCTTAGTTTTTTTATCCTTTTATCTTCCACAAAATGCTTATGGCCAAAATACATAAAAGGTTTTCAATTAAGAGTAGGTATGGAAAGTTGTGTTCTTACTGGAAATGAGATTAGGGAACTTATATTAAAGAATAATCTTGTTCAGAACTATATTGATCTAGATACTCAAATCACTCCTAACGGTTTTGATATGAGTGTAAAAGAGATCCATCTTATTGCTTCTGATGGTGCTGTTGACTTTAGCAATCAAAAAAGAATTATTTCTGAAACAAAAAAAATAGATTATGTCAATGATTCTATTTTTCTAAAAAAAGGCCCATATAAGATAGTATACAATGAAATAGTTAATATCCCGCCAAATATCATTGCCCTAGGTAGGCCCCGTTCAACTCTATTGAGGTGTGGGGCAAATGTTGGAACAGCAGTGTGGGATAGGGGCTATAGTGGAAGAAGTGAATCATTGCTTTTAGTCCATAATGAAAAAGGCATAAAAATTTTCAAGGATGCCAGGGTGCTTCAATTGGTTTTTATGCGAACAGCGACAGATGACTCTTTATATAAAGGGATATTCCAAAAAGAAAATATATAATCAGGTCAAAACATGATCCCCGATTGCAAGAATATTGTTTCTCCTGACTATTATTAGGGGCATTCCCTTCATATCTTCCCCTCTAAGGATCTTGACATTTTCCATAACTAAGTTTAACTCTAAATCGTAACCTGCTAGGATGCCCTCAATTTTTCTTCCATCTTTTAGGACTATGCTGACAGGCTCGCCAATGTTATTGTGGATTAAATCAAAAGGTTTTTCAGCCCCTGCACTCTCGTATTTCTCGTCTTTTTCAAAGAATTCATCTTTGTTGTCCATAAAGAGAATTTAATCATGTCCTTTAAAAGAATTTCCTTTATAATTTTAATAATAAAATCATTAAATTCTGCTAACATTGAAAAGTTGTGCCGATACATATACTTCGATAAATGCCGCAATTAATAATAGTGGGAGTATTATTGCAAAAAGTTTAATTCCTTTCTTAAGATTAATTCTTAAAGATTCAGACCTAGACTTGCCTTGAGGGGGAAATATGACTTCCTTTCCTATCCTAAATCCCTGCGAAGCTGCAATTGCTATAGCTGGAACCTCAATTATTCCATGTGGAAGAATGCCAATTAAAAAAACAATAGGGGACTCCCCCTCTACCATAAATTTACCATAAAGAAGTCCTAGTATAGTGCCGTTTAGCCATAACGACAAGAAGGGAAACAATCCAATAAAAATACCGAGTATCATTATCAAAAATGAAGTTCTACTGTTTACATAAAAAATAGTGAGAAATAATTCAAATGAGGTTCTTTCCTTCAAAGGTCCAAGCATGTCAGCAAATCCTTGTATAATTGAATCAAATACTTCTGGATTGCTACTAAAAAAAACTTTGAATATATAAAAACCAGATATGGACGATAAAAGAAATAGCACTATAGAAAATAAGATCAAGTTTTTATTTTCTTTAATTGTCGAAAACACTTCGTTTTTATAGTATGAAGCTATCCTTTCTTTTTTGCTTTCCATGACAAAATCCTCTTTGATATAATCATAAGTAGTAATGCACCTAATAATAGTCCAAGACCGATTATGATTTTAAATATATTGTATTTTTCGATAGCCCTGTTAGAATATTTTTGAGATTCTTGGGCTTTTGAAAATGCATCCGAATACTCCTCTCTATTGTAAAGTTTTCTAGCTTCAGTTAAAAGCTCATCTGCTTTCCGAACATCATTTTCATAAAATAAGGTTTTCTTTGCTTCCTTTAGTTTGCTATCTGCTGTATCAATTTCAATCTTGACTCTTTGCATGTCCCCTTGGCCAAATTTTTCAAGTATATCTATTGCTTTATCGATTAATTCAACTCTTTTAATAAGATTGGATTCTTTTTCAGCTTGTGTTAGATAATAGACTCCTTCATTGAATATAGCCTCATCAGGAACAGGAATACCCTTAATCCTTGCCTGATCTTCTAAATTTTTCCCTTTCTCTAGTTTGTCATTGAATCCCTTGTTCAAAGCGTCAAGTTGAGATTTGAAAAGAGTTGCGGCTTGGGAAAGAGTTGTAAAGGCTTCCCTGTAGAGTCCAAAAGAATAGCTGTTCTGTGATTGCTCTATTAATGAATTAATCCTGTTAGTTTCAGTGGGTTTGATTACAGAAAACCCATTACTCTTCATGGAATCAAAATATGGTAAAAATGATTTAATTTCTTCATCATAGTTCTCTTTGTATCGGAGTCTATTCTCAATAAGATTATATCGCCCCATTGAAAAATCAAATAGATTCATTGCAAAAAGGGCATTGTCTTCATGAACTACATATGCATCCTCAAAAAGGGATTTGTCCCCTACGAGTATAATCATTCCATTTCCATGTTTGATATAGCCTGAAACAGGAGGCTTACTGCCTTTTTTGTAAGTTTCAAATTCATCATAATTTTTTGAATAAGAGGTATTATTACTCTTTAATTCACCGTCAAATCTTCCTTTGAGGCTAGAGCCGCTGACATAGAGGATATTAGAAACGCCTTTTGATGGAGGATAATTATCATCGCCCTTGATTAGAACACGTGTGTTGAAACTAGAAAAGCTTGTATCATCATATACCCTATCTATATTTATCTCAACTTTAAATGAAGATAGTAATCTATTAATGTGGGAGATTGAAGCTGCTTCAGTGAAATCTTCAGCAACTATAACCAAGGACCCTCCTGAATCTACAAAACTAATTAGTTTAGGTATTTCTTCAGTTGATATCCCGGTCTTTGGGATAACTATCACAACAGCACCATAATTTGAAAGATCCTGTGGTATCTTTTGCATTTTAGAGATATTGTAATTAGTTTTAATCGAATTTTCTATCTTTCCAAGGCTTTCTCCATAAATCAAAATATTTTGAGTTTCTGCAAGCATAAAGGGAGAGAATAAAGAAAAAACAATAATACTAAATACTGAAAAACTAATAATCTTCTTCATGAATTTTAATTCGACAGAAAGTATTTAAGTTTTTTGAAGTTATTTGGATTTATGAGATTATTATCCTTATTTTCTGGTGGGAAGGATTCCGTTTATGCAGCTTATCTTGCAATAAAAGAAGGCCATGAAGTTGTTTTATTGTTGTCCTTAGAGCCAGAAAGAGAGGATTCCTATATGTTTCATGTTCCCAATATATCATTTACTTCTTTTCAAGCTGAAGCCATGGGGATCCCACTCATAAGAAAAAAAGTGAAGGGTGAAAAGGAAAAGGAAGTTTCAGAGTTAGAGAGTATTATTAGTGAGTTGGTAAAAAATAAGGAAATTGATGGGATAGTAACAGGTGTAATCGAATCAAATTATCAAAGAGAACGAATACAAAAAATTGCAGACCGCAATGGATTATTACATCTCACGCCGCTTTGGAAAACAGATTCTAAAAAACACATAGAGTCACTTATTGAGGAAGGGTTTAAGGTAGTTATAGTTTCTACTTCCGCACTCGGACTTGATGAGTCTTTTCTTGGAAAAATTATTGACAGGGACATACTAGAAAAATTAGTAGTTCAGAATAAAAAATATGGGGTCCATATAGCGGGTGAAGGTGGCGAGTATGAAACTTTTGTTATTGATGCGCCAACATTCAAAAAGAAGTTGATAATAGAAAAGTCCAAGAAAATAATAAAAAATTTAAATGGAGTCCTCTTGATAGACTCAATTGTTTTTGAAAGCAAATCATAAGACGATTCTTGTGCCACAGCTCTGAGGATTAATTAAAGCTTGAAGAATGACGTGTTTTGATTTACCGTTGATTACATGCACTTCCCCGACACCCTCTTTTAACGCCAAAATAGATGAAAGTACTTTTGGAATCATTCCACCAGATATTTTCCCAGTTTGTAACATCTCATTGGCATCTATTTCATTTAAAAGTGGTATCCTAGTTGAGGGGTCATTTGGATCAAGGTAAATGCCATCAACGTCAGTAATTAGTAGTAATTTTTCAGCGCCCATTGCCGCCGCAATAGAATAAGCAAATTCATCAGCATTTACGTTATATGCTCCATTTTCTCCTTCACCTATCGGGGAAACAATCGGTATGTATCCTTCATCAATTAAAGTCCATAGTAGCCAAGTATTGACACAATTAATATCTCCAACAAAACCAAGATCAACATCATCAATAATCTTTTTAGATGCCTTTACCAAACTGCCGTCCCTTCCTGAAATGCCAACTGCATATTCCCCTTCATTGTTTATTAATGTGACAAGCTCTCTATTGACTACGCCATGAAGAACCATTTCAACAACTTTCATTGTATCCTTTTCAGTTATTCTAAGCCCTTTATAGAATTCAGATTTAATCCCAAGTTTATCAAGCATTGAAGTTATTTCAGGGCCACCGCCATGGACGATTACTGGTGTTGCGCCAAGTGATTTGATTAACGATATGTCTTTGGCAAATGCCTTTTTTAGTTCTTCATTCTTCATTGCATGACCGCCGTATTTGATTACGACAAGTTTATTCTTCAGTTCTTTTATATCGCTTAAATTATTGTAAAGATCATCAAACATCATCACACCTCACGGATATAGTGGAACAACTTTAAGCCCTTCTTTCTCATCAAAACCCATCATAAGATTCATATTCTGTATAGCTTGGCCTGAAGCCCCTTTTACAAGATTATCAATTGCTGAAATTACTATTACCCTGCCGGTCCTTTTGTCAGATTTAATACCGATATCACAGTAATTGGAACCTAAAACAGCTTTGGTTTGAGGGAATTTGCCTTCATCCAAGACTCTAACAAAGGGGCAGTCTTTGAAGAATTCACGGTAGAGTGAAATTACTTCATTTGTTTCAACAAATTTGTTATAAGTCATATAGATTGTAGTGAGGATTCCCCTGTTAATTGGCACAAGATGGGGAGTAAACGATAGATTTACCTTGTTCCCATATAGTTTTTCCATCTCTTGCTGTATCTCAGGCGAATGTCTATGATTAGCTATGCCATATGCTGAAAAATTCTCATTGGCTTCAGGAAAGTGTGTGTTGTTGGTCAACTTTTTTCCGGCACCTGAAACACCTGACTTTGAATCCACAATTATGTCATGTTTTACGAGCTTATTTTTTAAGAGTGGAGCTGTTCCTAAAATAGCACTTGTTGGATAGCATCCTGGATTGGCAATTAACTTTGCCTTTTTTATCCTATCTTTGTATAATTCCGGAAGCCCAAAGACGGCTTTTTTATTTAATTCAGGATTTGCATGTTTAATTTTATACCATTCCTCATAAACTGTTAAATCATCGAATCTAAAGTCGCCGCTTAGATCTATCAATTTAACATCATCATTTATAGAATAAATTTTTGATATGATTTCATTTGATGCACCATGTGGCAACGCGGCAAAGATTACATCAGATGTTTCTATTACCTCGTTTATGTTTAAATCTACAAAGTTTTTGTCAATCAATCCATTAAGATTGGGGTGCAGTTCCGAAACTATTTTGCCGGCATAACTTTCTGAAGTGAGTGTTCCAATTTCAATTTTATTGTGATTTATGAGCAATCTCAATAATTCCCCGCCAGTATATCCTGTAGCTCCAATAACACTTGCTATCATGATTAAAACTAAGCTCAATCCATTTTTAAGGTTATACCGAAATTATTAAATATGATTTTTACCAATTAAAAAGTATGGTAAAAGTTGCTTCAGGAGTTTCTAAAATCAGATTATCTGGTATAGAAGAAATGAATGAGCTGGCTAAAAAAGTTGAAGGCCTAATCAATATGGGCCAAGGAAAACCTGTTTTTAAGACGCCGCTTCCAGTAATTAATGCTGCAAAAAGAGCCCTTGATGAAGGGCACACTAAATACACCCTTTCACGAGGTATTGAAGAGTTAAGGGTCGCTTTAGCAAGAAAGATGGCAGATTACAACAAAATTGATGCAACGCCTGAAGAGATACTAGTTACTGTTGGAGTGAGTGAAGGTATATCAATATCTCTCCTTAGTTATGCAGAAAAAGGGGACAAGGTCATTATACCTACCCCCTCGCACCCTTTTTTCAGAATAATGGGGGAGTTTGTGGGGGCAGAAGTTATTGAAATCCCTTGTAGGCAGGGGGATTTCTCTCTTGACATTGAAGCAATTGAGGATTTGACGGATGATAAAACAAAAGCTATAATGATTAACGTGCCAAACAATCCGACAGGTAAAGTCTATGATGGAAGACAGCTAAGGAAACTTCAACGGATGGCTGCAAATCAAGATTTTCTTGTGATATCAGATGAGATATACGATTACATAGTTTTTGAAAAAAAGCATGAAAGTATTGCAAAATATGGAAAAGAGAATATCATTACGTTGTCTGGATTTTCAAAGTCTTATTCAATGACAGGTTGGAGGATAGGATACATGCACTCAACTGAGGACATAATCAATAGTATTTTACCTGTGCATAACAGCCTAGTTGTAAGTGCACCTGAATTCATTCAAGTTGCTGCACTAAAGGCAGTAAGTGATGAAACATCTTTAAATTTTGTTAGGGCCACAACTGAAGAATACAAAAAGAGAAGGGACTTCGTTGTCAAAAGATTAAATGAGATTGGGCTTCATTCAAATTTTCCAGAGGGCGCATATTATGCATTTTCAGATATCTCTCCTTTTAGAATGGATTCATTGGGATTTGCAAAATTTTTATTAAAGGTCGCTAAAGTGTTGTGTGTGCCAGGAATCTCATTTGGAAAGGATTGGGACGGATATGTAAGATTTTCATTTGCTGACGTCCCACAAGGCGATCTCTCTGAAGCGATGGATAGAATTGAAAAAGTATTAAAAAGGGTGTGACACTTTGAATTTTGAATCATTCCTTGACAAAAAAAACATTATAGCTGTTGTAGGTGCATCTGACAACAGAGAAAAATATGGGAATATCATTTATAGGGACCTAAGATCATCCAATTACAAAGTATTTCCAGTTAATCCAAAAGTTGAGATAGTAGAAGGAGATAAATGTTACTATACTCTTTCTGAAATACCATTTAAAGTAAATGTTGTTAATACTGTCGTTCCTCCGTTTGTAACTGAACAAATTGTAAAAGAATGTAAAGAACTTGGAATCGACAAAGTATGGATGCAACCGGGATCAGAGTCAGAAAATGCAATAACTTTCTGTAAAGAAAATGGTATAGATGTCATCTATGAAAACTGCATTATGACAAAAAGGAGATTACTAGAGATTAAACAAGGAAAAAAAACTATCTAAAAATGCTTATAAGTCCATCTCTCAATTAATCTTTATGAAAAAGATAGCATTTATCTTAATTTTTTTATTGTTATCGACTTTAAACTTTTCTTTGGCTGAAAAAACAGTTTTAATCGATAAGTATCATGATACAGATAATTGGTGGGGGGATCCAGAGGGCACTGGAAGGGTTCTTTTTCAGGAACTTTATTCGATGGGTTTTAGGAGTAGAGTCAGTACAGTGCCATTCTCTGAGGAATCTCTTAAGGGTATTGACATAGTCGTCTTATGGAATCCAAACAATCCCTTGGAGCAAAGCGAGATAGATGTACTTGTAAGGTATGTGAATAATGGAGGTAGCCTCCTCATACTTGGATCCAATGACATGGACATGATAGACCCAACTAGAGACTCTATTAATCTAGTTCTAAAAAATTTTGGCATTAGAATGATGAAAAATGGAACTGATGATCCCACCAACAGAAAAGGATGCAGCTGCACCCCTATAATTCATAATCTGTTAAAACACCCAATTAATGAGGGGGTCAATTCAATTATCCTCTACAAACCAGCCTCTCTTGAGATCAAAGGGAATGCTATCGCAATAGCAAGGGGGGATAACGACACATTCTCCATTGGCAGTGAACCTATTGGCGGAGAGAACGTCATAATAGTTGCAGTTTATGAGGAAGGAAAAGGGAAAGTTGCGGTGATTGGCAGCTCCTTTATTTTTGATAATGGAAAAATTGGAGATATGGACAACAAACAATTTGCTAGAAATCTATTTGCTTGGCTTGGTAATGATTCCAGCCTGGCGCTCCCATCATGGCTACTATATTTAGGGATAGTGATTGCAATCTTTATAGTGTATATCCTTTATTTAAAAAAAATCGGCATAAAAAACAAGATTTGATATAATGGAATATAAAGAAGACTCTATTGGGGCGTCATACACCTTTTTTGCTGTTATTTTGTGGAGCATCATGGGCATATTTGTAAGATGGATACCGGAAGTTAGTTCTGGGATGATAGTTGCCTATAGATTCATCTTTGCAACTATTGTGTTGTTGGTATATGGAATAGTCACAAAAAAATCATCAAACATCAAAATAAAGTTAAATGATGTGCCCTACTTAGTATTGCCTGCAGTTATTTTGTCATTTACAACATACACATACACAATTGGCCTTAAAAACACAACTATCGCAAACACTATTTTTTTACAGCAGATGGCGCCCTTATATGTTCTCTTGATATCTGCTTTGCTGTTAAAAGAAAAAACTTCAAAGAATACTGCAATTGCAGTGATAATTGGAATATTGGGCGGATTTATTATTTTTTATTATGACATCTCTTCAATAAACGTCACAACAAACTTCTATGGAAACGTAATGTCAATGTTTTCTGGGTTTGGCTGGGCCTTATATACCATAAACATAAGAGCGCTTAGTAAGAAATTTGATGGACTCACAACAACCTTATGGATGTTTGTCTTTGCAACAATTATAATGTCCCCCTTTTTTTCTGGCTCCAATATACTAACTCCATTTTCATTGTCTGTATTATTCATTCTTGGATTTTTATGTACTGCCGGCTCATTCCTCCTCTATAGCATTGCATTAAAACATATAATGGCAACTAAGGCCTCTGTAATTATACTTACTGAGGGCATCCTAGCAGGCATCCTGGCATATATTGTTTTAGGGGAAACAGTAACTCAAGGCACCATAATAGGCGGAGCGTTAATTCTAGCTGCAGTTTTAATAATTTTAAAAGAAAAATAATATTTTATTTTTTAATGAAGTTGATGGCCCGTTTATATATGTCATTATTCTTTAATGGCATTGTTGCATCGATTCCTATTTTTGTTGTAGTGCCATCTCCTTTTACAGATGGATCAAGACTGGATCCAGCTGCATTTTGAATAATCACAATATCTTTATCCGCCTGAAATCTTGTTGCAATAGCCCATTCTACATCTGTATCTGAATATATGTCAATGTCCTCATCGACAATGACGACCCTTTTCATTGAAGCATGTGACCCAAGAGCTGCCATTATAGCATTCTTCCCATCGCCCTCTTTTTGTTTTTTAATTGATACAACGCCATGAAGCCAGCAACTGCCACCTTCAGTTAATCTGACACCATTAACTTTTGGTATGACCTTTGATACACCTTCAAATATAATTGGCTCTCTTGGCATGCCCATCAAAAGAAAGTGTTCGTAACCCCCCGGCATAAGTGCATGGAAAAATGCATTTTTAGCTTGGTAGACCTTATCTATCTTTACTACAGGTTGTTTTCTAACAAAATCATAAGTTCCAGTAATATCTACAAATGGCCCTTCATCTCCCTCCTCTAAAGTAATCCTGCCACAAAAAACAAGTTGCGAAGATGTTGGCACATCTATTCCGTTTTTAAATCTATAAGCGGTAAGCTCACTACCCAAACCCATTTTCTTTAAAGAATTAGCTATTTCAAGTTCATTTATGCCATATGATATAGACATTGCAGCAGGCAGTAATATGTAAGGGGGTAGCCCTATTACAAGAACTATTTCCAATTCTTTGCCTTTTGCCTTGGCTTCATTGTACATGGCAAATAGATGTCTTGGAACAATCCTTATAGTAAAGGTGTCTTTTCCTGTGACCATCATCCTGTGAAAAGACATGTTTTTGTTGCCCTTCTCATCTTTTACAAAAATGACTCCAGAGGTGACATAAGCACCCCCATCTTGTGGATAGTGATATTGAATCGGAATTTTTCTAAGATCAAAGTTTTTGATTTCATTTTCAATGAATGGACTATTATCAACTATTTTGTAAGGAGTTGGTTTATCCATTGACTCTTTTAGAGAATGAAGGAGGGTAGATTTGTCTAATTTAAGATACTTTGCCACACGATCCCTAGTCGACCATATGTTGCAAAAAA
>Ga0209506_1000118_pt1 | contig 111062 bp, 78 predicted proteins | sample AD_JPNHG2_MetaG_FD_184409 | JGI IMG/M metagenome (GOLD analysis project Ga0209506, IMG submission 184409) | Active sludge microbial communities of municipal wastewater-treating anaerobic digesters from Japan - AD_JPNHG2_MetaG (SPAdes) (version 2) | ecosystem: Engineered > Bioreactor > Anaerobic...
GGCGTCCCTCCGGGACTTCGTGTCGAACATCGTCTCATTCGACCGATCTGAAAATGTACAAACTCCAGGGCGCCGATACATCGGCGCCCTGGAGTTTGTACATTTTAGTCCGATGGACTTTATGCATGACCAATGAGGACATCCCTCGCATGGGGTCGAGCGAAGGGCAGGTTAGTCCCGTAGGGACGGTTTGACTGTAGCCCAGGAGGAACTCCTGGGACACGGGAAAAACCAAACGATAGTCCCGTAGGGACGTATGAAACGGAAAGCGTAAAAGAATGCGGCGAGCGATGCATAGGGAACGGAACGAGCGGCTTCAAACGTCCCTCCGGGACTTTCCCGACACCGCCGCGAGATCCCAGGACTGGCGTCCTGGGCTATTCTCAAGGCGTCCCTCCGGGACTTTCCCGACACCGCCGCGAGATCCCAGGACTGGCGTCCTGGGCTATTTTCAAGGCGTCCCTCCGGGACTTCCCCGATACCGCCGCGAGATCCCAGGACTGGCGTCCTGGGCTATTCTCAAGGCGTCCCTCCGGGACTTTCCCGACACCGCCGTGAGATCCCAGGACTGGCGTCCTGGGCTATTTTCAAGGCATCCCTCCGGGACTTCCCCGACACAGCCGCGAGATCCCAGGACTGGCGTCCTGGGCTATTTTCAAGGCGTCCCTCCGGGACTTCGTGTCGAACACCGTCTCATTCGACCGATCTGAAAATATAGAAACTCCAGGAAGAGGCTTCCAGTCTCTTGTTGAACGCGGCAGGGATGCCGCGTTTGCGTTGAACGCGGATTGCGGCGTGTGCAACTGTGTTGATTTCGCAAGACCGAACCCCTAGACTTTCCGGCGATGTTCACACCTTTCTTACGAATCTGCCTGGGAGCGTTTCTTGTTGATTTCGCGGTGATGATCTTCATCACGGCGATGCCGTTCTATGTTTATAGCCAACTGGGCGGGGGCGCGGCGATGTCGGGCGGGATCGGGGCGGCGCAGGCGGTATGTTATGCGCTGGCGTCCTTCGGGTCGGCGTGGCTGGTCTCGCGCGCGAAGAACGGCATGATCTTCGCCGTCGCGGGCGCGATCCTGTTCGGATTTTTTTCGTGCCTGTTTCCGATGTCGCGGAACCCGCACGTGTGCATGGCGACTGCGACGATCGCCATGGCCTCGATGGCGTTGGTGTGGCCCGCGCTGCACGCATGGGTCGGCGGCGAGCCGGACGTTCATCTGCGCGCGAAACGCATGGGGTGGTTCAACATCTCATGGAGCTGCGGCTTTGCGTTGAGTCCGCTGGCGGCGGGTCCGCTGTTCGATCACGATTACCGCCTGCCTTTCTTCGCGCTCACGGGGCTTTGCGCGGTCTGCGCCGTGCTTCTTCGAAGCCTTCCCCATGAAAAAGATCATTACCATCCTGCCAGCGAGGAACTGCTGGCGGCGCGGGCCGGGCATGATCGCGCGAGCGAGGCGCACTTGTACAGCGCGTGGTGCGCGACCTTCGCCGGCAGTGTTCTTGCAACGGTCACGCGCAACGTGTTTCCAAAACGGATTGACGAACTCGTGGCGTCAGGCGAACTGCGTTTTTTCTGGGAGGATGCTCCGGCCGCTATCCTTACAGCCGATGCCGCCACAAAATATTCCTGGCTTGCGTTCGCGCTCGGCGCGACGACCGTCCTCTCCTTTTTCATCCTTGGCCGGACGCGGCGCTGGCATCATAACGCGGCGTTTGTGCTGGGACTCGAGGCGCTGGTGGCGGCGGCGTTTTGGGCGTTGGGAACGACCCGCAGTCTCGCCGTCATGTCGCTTTGTTTTATTGTCACGGGCGCCTTTGCCGGCGTGACGTTTTTTCAGGGCGTTTATTACAGTATGGCCGACACCGGGCAAAAACACCGCCGGGCCGCCATCAATGAAGGCGCCGTCGGGCTGGGCGGTTTTGCCGGCAGCTTGGTTTTCGGCTACCTGGCCGGACGCCACGGTATGGCCATGCCCTTTCACTACACGCCCGTGTTCGTCGCCGCGATGATGGCGCTTCAGATGGCGCTTTTGCGTCACGGCCGGCGAAGGGAAGATTGAAAAGCCGCCATCGGGATTTCCTGGAAAATTCGATGCCCCTGCACGGATGCGATCTTTCCGGACTGGCAATGCCAAGGAGGGGTTGATACACTTGGGGACAAGGGCCGCCTGCCCATGGCCGCATGATCCTGTCGAACGGCGCATGGGACAGGTCGCGCCATGGTTGGATTGACTGCGAAACGATGCCGGCAAACGAGGAAACAGAACGGAACGACGCGAGCCGCGAAGACGATTTTCTTCTGGATCCTTCCCTGCTCGATGCACTGGTTCAAGAGGCCCAGGCCAAGGAGCCCGGCACCGGCGATGCCGCCGAAACGGGCTTGTCCTTGTCCAAGGACGATATCGAAGCGCTTCTGAACAACGAGGAACTCGGGCGTACCGGGGCAGAAAAATCCTTGGAGTCGGAAATGCCCCTTGCCCCGCGTTCATCTGCGGTTGGCGCGGAACGTGGCAATATAGACACTGTTATCCCGGACGCGCCGGAGGCTTCGGCGTCCGCCGACCCGGACAACGCGGTGTCGCAGGAGATGATAGACGCGCTGATTATGGCCGCCTCGCGCGATGAAAATGCACCGCCTCCGAAGATGGTCGAGCCGTTGCAGGAACCGGCAACACCCGCCAGACCCCGTAAAATGGAAAAGGAACCGGAAGCGGCGCGGGAGCGTCAAGGCCATGGCGCCGGAACGCAAGAAGCCGGACCGGAATCCCTGCCGGAGCAAGCGTCGATTACCCAGAGGCAGGGCAAATTGCATCGCGGCGTGAAACGTCCCCGTATGCCGCGCATGCCGCACATGCCGCGTATGCCGCGCATTTCGATCCGGGGAAATCTGATACGGGCCGTTGCGTCCTTAGTGGTAACGGTATTGGTTTCGGCCGCAACCTTTGCCTATTTGCAGGCTCACCGGGAGCGCACACCGGCGTTCGAGCCTATCGAACGGATTGCCGCGCTGATTCCCGAACCGGAAGCCTTGACTGAATCCCCAAAGGAAAGGACAAGCGCCGTTCCTCCGGGATCGCCGGGCGGGCTTGCGCCATCGCTTACGGGCACGCAGGCCGACAAGGCCTTCGAGTCGCTTCGCACGGCCTTTTTATCATTGGGATCCGATGCCGTGCCGTCGTCCATCGAGGCAATGCACGCGCGCATGACCGATTTCATTCTCGGCGCCCCCAATCACCCGAGGCTGGCCGAGATTTATCAATGGAAAGCCCAACTCTACGAGCGCGAGCAACGGATTGCCATGGCGCGTGAAATGTACAAAATCATCCTGGCGCGGTTTCAGGATATCCCCAATCCCGACGCCGTTTTTCTGGGCGCCGCCAAAGCCGCCGTCGCATTGAACCAGCCGGCGGACGCCATGCGTTTTGCACGGCGGCTGCTCGACGAGCACCCCGAATCGCCATTGGTTCCGGAGGCGGAATTGGTCCTTGCGGATGCCTACGCCGCCTTGAACCGCACCGGCGACGCCTGCATGATCTGGTCACGCATCGCACAGGCCGATCCCTCTTCGCAAGCCGGAAAACAGGCCGCCGAACGCCTGGGCCAATCGCTCGTCGAACAGGGCCGCTTCGCCGACGCCGTCCATCTGTTGGAGCCGCTCGTAAATGCGGCGGAAAGCGCCGAAGGCCATGAAAAACGGTATTGGCTGCTGGCGCGGGCGTACCGGGGCGTTGGGCGTCTGGAGGACGCGCGGCGCCGGCTGAACGACATTCTGGCGTTCTTCGGGCAATCGGACGTCGTTCCGGACGCCATGATCGAATTGAGCCAGACGTTGGACGAGTTGGGGCTGCGATCCGACGCCGTTCAGATCGCGTTGGACGCCGCGCAGCGGTACCCGCGGAACGCGGCCGTATTGCGCAACCAGGGAAATTTGCTGGCCGCCAACGGACAAAAGCGCGAAGCCGCGGAGGTGCTCCTGGCCGCGCGATCCGCCGGCATGAAGGATCCGAATCTTTTATTGGATGCGGCGCGCCATTTCCGCGCCGCGGAGGATTTGCCCAAGGCGGAAGAAACCTACGCGCGGCTGCTGCTGGAATTTCCCCGCGCGCCCATGGCCCTCGACGCGGAAATCGAGTTGGCCGAGGTTTTGTGCGCGCGCGGCCAAACGGCGAAGGGCATTCGTAGGCTCGAAACCCTGCTGTCCACGGTGTCCGAGGGTCCGAAACGGCTGCCCGTCTTGTTTTCCATGGCCAACATGTATCAAGGTCTTGGATTGAAGACGCGCACTGCGGAAATCTATCGCCGGATAGCGGGTCTCTCAAACGAGCCGGAAATTCTGGCGCGGGCGGCGGCGGCTTTGTTCGATGCGGGCGCCATTGACGAGGGTCTTGCGGTGGCAGACCGCGTGGATCGCGGCAAGATTTCCGAAAAGACCGCCTGCGAACTCCTCATGAAGCAGGCCTCGGCGATCGAACCCGCCAATCCCCAGCGGGCATTCGACTGCATCGAGAAAGCCTATACGGATTATCCCGGCCAGCGGACGCCGGCCATCGAGCGCAAACTGATGGCCGGATATGCCGCCCGCGACGATGCCATCCGCGCGGGCGCACTGTTGGCGGCCATCGAGGCGCAAGTCCGGGAGACGCCCGCCGATGCCCCCCATTTTCGTCATCTGGCGGTAATTTGGGCCGACCATCTTTACGACCAGAAAGACTATCGAGGGGCCGCGGATTGGTATGCGCGGGCGTCCGGAGAAGAAACCGCCAACGATCCGACGACGGCATGGGCGGCCTATCAACTGGGAAATTCGTTGCTGAAACTGGGCGATCTGGCCGGCGGGGCCGCGGCCTTCGACCGGGTGGCCGCATCGGGCGGGGAATGGGTTCGGGACGCGCAAATCAAGGCCGCTCACGCCCGCATCGCACTGCGTACACGCGGACAACCCGTTCCGCCGATGGCGTCGGCCCCCGGAGGACGTCGCTGATGGCGGACACATCCCTTGTCGAGCGGGTTCGCCGCCATTTGGCGCGGCAGGCGGCATGGTTCGAGGACGTTCTCAGGGAACTGGAACACATTCGATTGGATGACGACGACTTGGCGGACGCCATGCAGACGCTCGCCCGCCGAATGGAAGAACAGGCGCAATGGGAATCGGCGCAGGCACGGCTCATGGAGGAATGGCGCGGCGCGGCCGCTTCGGTTTCCGAGGCGGTTCGCGCGGATATTCGCGCACAATCGAATCATGTGCGGACGTTGGCGGAACGTGCGAGCGACGCGTACCGGCGCATGGCCGCGGAAGCCGAAACGAAAAAAGAGCGCGTCGGCCGGCAACTGGCCGAACTGGGCCGCGGGCGCGAATTTCTGCGGCGGCAGTATGTCGAGGATACCGGCGGATGGCTGGTGGATAGAAGAGCGTAGTACACCGAATAACAACACTGGAAATGATCTCGCGAAACAAAGAATCGGATCGCTTTGGCCATGGTTGATCCCGGCGAAGACGTGAAGGCGCTCAAAGAAGCCTTCGACATGTTCACGCGATCGACGCAGACGCTCGAGGACGCCTATCGGCGCCTCGAGGCGCGGGCGCGCGAACTCGGCCTCGAATTGGCTGCGAAGAACCAGGAACTCGCGCTGACCATTGATTACCTCAACTACATCCTCGAAAGCATGTCCGACGGCGTCATCGCAATTGACACCAAAGGCGTCATCACCACCTTCAACCGAGCCGCGAGCGACGTGTTGGGCTTCACGGCCGCCGAGGCCGTTGGACGCGCCTTCCATGAACTCCTAGGCCGCGAGTTTTCGGCGGCGCCCACGGCCCTGTCGGGCCGTTTGCGGGCCAAAAGCGGCCGGGGCGTGCCGGTCGCCGAACGCGACGAACCCATCGCCGACCGCAACCACACATGCATCGGATATGTGAAGGTGTTCCAAGATTTGACCGAGATTGAAGCACTGCGGGAACAGGTCCGGCAAAATGAGCGCCTGGCCGCCATCGGCGAAATGGCCGCGACGGTCGCCCATGAAATCCGAAACCCGCTTGGCGGGATACGAGGCTTCGCCGCGTTGCTCGCGCGCGACATTCCCGCCGACGATCCGCGATCGCGATTGGTTGAAAAAATTCTGGCGGGCGCGGCCAACCTCAATCGGGTTGTGGACGAATTGCTCGAATATACGCGGCCGGTCGAAATCCGGCTGCGGACCGTGGATTGCGCCGAACTGGTGTCCGCCGCGCTGGCCTACCTCAATCTCGACGGACGCCCCGTCACCCTCCACAACAATGTCGCGCCGGGACTGTGTGTTCGCGCGGATCCCGACAAGATGCGGCAGGTGTTGCTCAACGTGCTGATCAACGCCGTGCAGAGCATCGAAGGCGCCGGATCGGTATGGATAGATGCGGTCATGGAGGCGGATTGGGTGGCGCTGTGCATCCGCGATTCGGGCTGCGGCATTGATGCCGGGCATATCGGCAGGATATTTTCCCCCTTCTTCACGACAAAGGAAAAAGGCACGGGACTCGGCCTCGCCGTCGCGGCCAAGATCGTCGAGGGCCACCTCGGCGCGATTGAAGCCGAAAGTTCCCCCGGCAAGGGCACCCTCATGCGTATCCGGCTGCCGCGGGTGGCGTAACCGGAAATCCGGCCCTTATATCTCGTCGTAAAAAAAGTCGCCTGTCCGCGCGATTGATCGGTATAATCGCGGCACAAGACATTGGGTCCGGGCAGATGGACATCGTACAACAACCGGCATGGTTTAAAATCAGGAAGACGCTGCGCTATGCGCGCCTGTACGGTCCGGGACGGACCTATATCAAGGTGCGCAGCGAACTGCACATGAAGAGGCGTTTTGCGGTGTTGCCGGCCAAACGATCCGACTGGCTTCCGGGCCAATCCGTCGGGCTGATCGGGTGCGGACGGTACGGTTACTCGACCATCGCATACTACCTGCAACGCCGGTTCGGGGCCGTCATCGGCGCGTGCATGGACATTGACGCCCACCGGGCCGCGTCGCTTGCACAATTTTTCCGAATCCCGCATCACACGGACGACGCCGAAGAACTCATCGCGGACGGCCGGTTGAAAATGATTTATATCGCGTCGAACCACGCGACCCATGCCGAATATGCGATTCGCGCGCTCGATGCGGGCAAGCACGTCTATATCGAAAAACCGCATGTGGTAAGCGAAGATCAGTTGGCCCGGCTGTATAAGGCCATGAAACGTTCCGGGGGACGGGTTTTTCTCGGCTTCAACCGACCCGTGGGACGGCTCGGTCGGCGCGCTATCGAGTTTCTTGCGCGCGAACCGGGTTCGGGCGTCTACAACTGGTTTGTCGTGGGCATGCTGCTCGACGAGGATCATTGGTATCACGACGAAGGTGAAGGCGGGCGCGTTCTTGGCAATATCTGCCATTGGACGGATTACGTCCTGCATCTCGTGCCGCGCGACGCATTCCCGATAGCCATCCATCCGGTGCGTGACCGGAAGCCGGACGAGGATATCGCGATCTCGTATCGCTTCAACGAGGGATCCATCGCCGTGATTACCTATTCGGCAAAAGGCTATCCCTTCGAAGGCGTCCGCGAGCGTTTTTCGGCGCAAAAGGGCAATTGCATCCTTTCGTTGGATGACTTCGAGCGCCTGCGCGCGGACGTGCTTGACCGGAAGCATATCGTGCGCAATTTTTACCGGCACCACGGACACCGCGAGAATATCTGCGGAGCCTATGAAAGCGTGTTTCAGGGACGTCCCTACGATTTCGCCGCGCAATACACGCACATCGTGAACACGGCATGGCTGTTCCTCAAAACCAAGGAAGCGCTCGACCGCGATCGCCCATTGATCATCGGGGCGTGCCCGTTGCTGGACGGGGACTCATGAAAATCTGCATTCTCCAAACCATTCACGAACCCTACGACAAGCGCGTGTTCCACAAGGAAGCCAAAAGCCTTGTGGCGGCAGGCTATGAAGTCATATCCATCGTTCCAAGCGATCAGCCGCTGCCGGACTCCGCCGACGGCGTTCAATTCCGGCGCATCCCCGTATCGAAGAACTTCCTCGACCGGTTTGTCTCTTCGCTGCGTCTGGCATGGATGGGCCGGCGCGAACGCGCGGACGTGTACATGAGCGTCGAGCCGGAATCGTGGGTATCGGCGCTGCTCATCAAGTTGGCGACCGGACGGAAGATTGTTTTCGACGTCCACGAATACTTTCCCACACTTTTCGCGCGGCTGTTTCCCAAGGCGATGGAACGCGCGGTCGTATGGGCGACGCTGAAAGCCATGCGCGGCATGGCGCGCATGACCGACGCGCTGATTCTGACCAAGGAGTGCCTGCGCGCGGATTTCGCCGGGCTGCCCACGCCGGCCACGGTCGTCCTGAACACCAACCATCTCCAACCGCCCTGCGCGGAAATTCCCGAAGGCATCCGCTCGCGCTATGCGAATCGCACGGTTATCATCCACCAGGGCATATTCGGCGACGCGCGCGGATCGTACCAGTTGCTCGATGCGATGAAACTCGTGGCAGGAAAGATTCCGGACATCGTGTGCATTTGTCTTGGCGATTACCTGTACGGGGACGAGGCCGCCTACCGGGAAGCGCTGCGGGCCAGCGGCATGGATCGCCACATCGAACTGCTCCCGCCCGTTCCGTTTCAGCAGGTGCCGGCCTATATCGCCGCGTCGCGCATCGGCCTGATCCTGTTCCAGCCGGTCGGACTGCAACACACGCTGGGCATGCCGCACAAGATGTTCGATTATATGCGCGAGGGCGTGCCCGTCATCGCTCCCGATTACGCCGTCGAGATCCGGCATGTCGTCGAGGAAGCCCAATGCGGGCTGCTGATTGACGTCACCAATCCCGGGGCCATCGCGGAAGCCATCATCCGCCTGATCGAAAATCCCGAGGAAGCCCGGCGACTCGGCGCCAACGGACGGCGCAGCGTCGAAACGCGCTACAACTGGGAAACCGAGGAGAAAAAACTCCTCGCCGTCTTTGAAAACCTCCGCACGAAACCGTGAGGTGTTCCGCTGGAGGTCAATCGGCCGTTTTCGCGGAAGGCGGAGCAGGGCTATATTGAAACTATGGGAGACGTTCAATGGACACCTTCTTGCTGATGTTTATGATTGTGGCGACTGGCGTCTTGTTGATTCCATGCGCATGTGCAGCGGCGGCGTTGCCGGAAGAGATGGCGGCGATGCGCGACTGGACCGCGAATCTTCTCGGCGGCGATCCGAGCCGGGTGTTGTCGTTCCAGTACGGGGGGCGTCCCATCGGCGAAGTCGCGATTGCCTGGAAAACGGAAAGGACGAACGATGAGAGTGCGCCGGATCGCATCGAACGCGTTCTGACGATCTCCGCCCCGGTATCGGGGCTGGTCATTCGATGCTGCGTGACGGAATACAAGGATTTCCCGGCCGTCGAATGGGTCCTGTACCTCAAAAACGCCGGAGACGCCGACACGCCGATCATTTCGGACATTCTGCCGATAGACGCCGGCTTCGTTTCCCTGCGGGCGGAGGAGGTGCGCCTTCATCATGCGAAAGGCAGCGATTGCCGCATGGACGATTTCGCGCCGCTGCTTACCCCGCTCGGTCCGACGGGCGATCAACCGCAAGCACCGTGGATCGGCGAGGGCAATCCGTTTCGCATCGAATCGCAAGGCGGACGGTCTTCCTGCGGCGCGTTGCCGTTCTTCAATCTCGACATGGGCGCGCACGGCGTCATCGGGGCCATCGGTTGGACGGGCGACTGGGCGGCGTCGTTCCATCGAACCGATGCGGAGGTCCGCGTGCGCGCGGGCATGAAGCGGACGCATCTGAAACTCCTGCCCGGCGAGGAAATCCGCACGCCCCGCATTATGCTTCTGTTCTGGAACGGCGATCGGATGCGCGGCCACAACCTGCTGCGGCAATTCATCCTCACCCACCACTCGCCGACGGTCGGCGGCAAGCCGGCGCAGGCGCCGATATGCAATGCGACGTGGGGCGGCAATTTCATCAAGAAACACATCGAACACGGGCAGTGGTGGGTCGAAAACAAGTTGCCGATGGAGTACCTTTGGGTGGATGCGGGCTGGTTCGGCGACGACGAGGCGAAAGAGGGCGCGAATGTCTTCAACAGCGGTTGGGGACGTTTCGTGGGCGATTGGCATGCGAATCCCGGGTACTTTCCGGAAGGGTTGAAGCCGCTTGGACAGGCGTTGAACGACATGGGCCTCGGCTTTCTGCTGTGGCTTGAACCGGAACGTGTGTTCAAGGGCACGAAATGGCAGCGTGAACATCCCGAACTCATGCTGGGGCCGATCGGGGACAACAGTCTGCTCGACCTCGGCAATCCCGAGGCACGCAAGATGTTGACGGAGCATCTCGCCGCGCTTATCACCGAAGGCCGGATCGGCTGCTACCGGCAGGACTTCAACATGGACCCGCGCCCGTTCTGGGATGCGGCCGACGCGCCCGACCGCGTTGGCATGAGCGAGATCAAGCATATTACCGGTTTGTATGCGATGTGGGACGAATTGCGGCAACGCTTTCCGGACCTGCTCATTGACAACTGTTCGAGCGGCGGCCGCCGAATCGATCTGGAAATGATTTCGCGCAGCATGCCGCTCTGGCGCAGCGACGTGCAGTGCTGGCCGGGTTTCGGCATTACGGGCGTGCAAGCGCAAACGCAGGCGCTCGGCCTCTGGGTTCCGTTGAGCCTCGGTTGCTGCGATCGCGAAGACACCTACACATTCCGCAGCGCGCTCGGCCCCGGCATTGTCATGATTATGTACGATTTCGAACAGGACGTGCGGAAGCATTTCTCAACGGATTGGCTGCGCAAAATGCTCGGCGATCTGCAAACCGTCCGCAAGTACTTCTTGGGCGACTTCTATCCGCTGCTGTCCTTCTCGCTCGCGCAGGACACGTGGTCGGCGTGGCAATTCCACCGATCCGACCTTGAAGAGGGCATGGTGCTTGCCCTCAGAAGAAGCGAAAGCCCGTTCTCGGTCATGATGCCCACGCTTCATGGCCTGGATGAGAGCGCCGAATACGAGTTCCGGGATCTCGACACCGGGGAAACGGTCCGACATGCCGGCAAGGACCTCGCCGAAAACGGAATCGAACTGCGCGTCGCCCAGAAGCCGGGATCGCGGCTGCTGGTCTATCGGAAAATGTAAGTTGTGTGTCGGCGGGCAAAATGCGCCGGCGGTCTTGCCGTTGATTGGCCGCGGCCACGATTGACCCTTAGGACAGATTGCACGGACTTCTTTGACGATGTTCGTGGATTATCGGTATAGTCATGGCAGAGTGAAAAATGGAATGGCGCCTGCTGACGGCTTTGGGCTGGGGCGTTGATGTACAGGAAGGAGAGAAGGACTTCATGATCAAACTGGGCGTGAACACCGTGCTGTTCGGCAAGCACGATTTCCGTACGGCCATGCAACACATCAAATGGGCCGGATACGACGCGGCGGAGATCTCGGCGTTGAAGGGCATGTGCGAGCATCTGTGCCTGGACACGTGGAAGAAGGACGCGGCGGACATCAAGGCCATTTCACAGGACCTCGAATTGCCGATTACGGCGATGGAAGAGGGCGGATTGGATGAAAACCGGTTGATGCTGGCATACGAAGCGGGCGCCGAGATTGGCATTCCGGTCGTGAACGTCGGCCCGGGCGGATCCAAGGACAACCCGGAAGACTTGTCGAAAACCATTGATATCCTTGCCAAAATGGCGGAGAAGGCCGAACCGTTCGGCGTGAAACTGTGCGTGAAAGCGCACGTGGGCGCGGCTATCTGGAACACGCCGACGACGATCGTGGCGATGGCGAAAATCGCCTCGCCCGCCTTCGGCATAGACATGGATCCGAGCCACATCCATCGCGGCGGCGAAGTGCCGAAGGACGCGCTCCGGCAAGTCATCTCGCGCGTCAAACACGTCCATATCCGCGACTGCAAGGGACCGGGGCCGAGTCCGGGCGCGCCGGAAATGCAGGCCTGCGGACGCGGCGAGATTGATTTGATGGGGTATTGCAAGGTGCTCGTCGAATCGAAATTCGACGGGCCGGTCAACCTCGAAATCATCGGCGCGGGCGAATACGAACTGAGCCGCTGCGCCATTATCGCCGCGGAAAGTTACGGCTATTTGAACGCCTGCCTCAAGGCGTGTGGCGGAAGATAACAACAGGTTCAAGGAGCAAAGCTCAAGGCACGAGAATCGAAAGGCGGTCAGAGGCCCGAAAAAACGCTCCGGCAATCGCGGGATGCGGAACACGCGAATCCATAAACCTCGACACGCTATTTGAAACGGGTGGCCTTGCGCCTCGCGCCTATAGCCTAAAGCCTAATGAAGGAGAAATTGCATGGCCGCTAGACATCCAAACATTGTTATTTTCGCGATTGACAGCATCCGGCGGGATCACATGAGTTGCTACGGATACCCGCGCCTGACGACGCCGTATCTGGACCAACTGGCCGCGAAAGGCACGCTGGTCGAAAATGCGTTCAGCGCGTACATCCCGACGACGCCGGCGTATTCGAGCATCCTGACGGGTCGGGACGTGTTCTCGACGCGCATGGTTTCGCTCAGCCCAAAGGGTCCGCTTGACAAGAAACAGCCGACGTTGCCCGAAATCCTGCGCAAGGCGGGGTATATTTCGACCTGCGTCGGATTCGACGGCGGATTTTATCGGGGCTTCGATCAATACCTGACCTTCGAGGGCTGGCCGGCGTGGGAGGATCGTCCCGCGCGCAAGGCCGAGAACCTGAACGCCGTGGCTATCCCCGCGCTGGAAAAGATGCACAAGAGCGGCAAACCCTATCTGCTCTTCCTGCGCCACATGGATCCGCACGCGCCGTATCTGCCGCCCGCGCCGTACGATCAGATATTCTACTCGAAGGATCCCTGCGACAAGCGCGTCAACACGATGAAACCGGTCTTCGAGTTCAAGCCGTTCCGCGACTTCCATCGCTCGTGGATGCCGCCCGGCTGCACGGACAAGGACTATGTCATCGCGCAGTACGACGGCGAAATCGCCTATATGGACGCCTGTTGCCAGCGCATCATCACGCGGCTGGAAGAACTCGGCCGGATGGATGAAACGCTGATCGTCATCACGGGCGACCACGGCGAAACGCTTTACGATCACGATATCCACTTCGATCACCACGGCCTGTACGAGCCGACGCTGGTCGTTCCGCTGGTTTACTACTGGCCGGGCCGCGTCCCGCAGGGCGTCCGCAGCAAGACCTATTCGCTCCACGAAGACCTCATGCCGACCGTGCTCGAAGTCTGCGGCCTTCAGAAATTCGCCAAGGGCGTGAAATTCGACGGCGTTTCGACGGTCCCGTACTTCACAAAGACCGCGAATAGCCCGCGATCGGAGTTTTACATCACCGAATGCACGTGGATGCGCAAGCACGGCTGGCGCACGCCGCATTGGAAATTCTTTCAGGCGCTGGAACCCGACTTCCATCACAAACCGAAGATCGAATTGTACAACCTTATCGAGGATCCGGAAGAGAACGTCAATTTGGCCGAGAAAGAGAAAGACGTGGTCCGGTTCATGCGCAACCGCATGAACGCCTGGATCAAGAAACGCGAGAAGGAAACCGGCAAGCCGAACCCGATCCTCGAATACAAAATCGGAATGAACAAGTACATCGGATCGATCGCCGCCGCCAAAAAATTGCAGGCACGATGACCGCCCTGGCGATTTCGTGACGATTTGGCCGCATGGCGTGGCGCATGGCCGTTTTTTGCGCTTCCATCGGCCCATCCGCCGCCGTGCATGGATGCGGGCGCGCTCAAGCTCGAACCGTATCCGGATACGCCGGACAAGTCTCGTTTGCGGATTCCGTGTTTTCACTTGAATTGGGCCGGCGGGGGGGGTATTGTAGCCGTTCACGCGCGTGCCCGGAACGGGTGAAGCGTCGAAACCGATAGATGACATACTGTCGAGGACCGGTGATGGTTGGTTGTGTTTGGATGGCATGGGCATGTGCCAGCCTTTTGGGTGCGCCGGAGGCATCGGTGTCGGGCGCCGCGCATGAAAGCGTCTCGTTTCGCATGCACCGCGTGGGAACGTACCGGGGCGAGGCGTGCGGGGTGGGCGACTTCAACAACGACAGTAAACTGGATATCGTGGCATTGCCGTATCTCTATCTCGCGCCGGAATTCAAAGCACATCGGATTTGCGATATGCAGGGGGATGTGGACGAAAGCGGCAAAGGCTACCGCGACGATTTCATGAACCTCCCGCTCGACGTGGATGGCGATGGCCGGCTGGACGTGGCCCGCTGCACGTGGTTTGCCAAGAAGGCGGAATGGCTCCGGAATCCGGGACCGGACGGCGGGCCGTGGGAACGCGTTCTCATCGAGGAAAACGGCCATTACGAGTCCGGCGAACTCTGCGACGTGGACGGCGACGGGAAAACGCTCGAAATACTGCCCACTGTGGCCGCCACGATCTGGTATGAAGCATGCCTTTTGCCCGACGGCAAGCGCGGGACCGTCAAGCACGTGATTTCGGAGAAGGCGATGACGTGGGGCGCGGGCTGCGGCGACATCAACGGCGACGGCCGCCCGGACGTCCTGCGGCCCGATGCATGGTTCGAGGCGCCGGCCGACCCGCGCGCGGGCGATTGGAAGGAACATCCGCTCGACCTCGGTAGGCAGAAAGACGGCAAGCCGTGCGACACCGCGCAGATCCTTGTCTACGACGTGAACGCCGACGGTCTGGCCGACCTCATCTGCAGCGCGGCGCACGATTACGGCATCTTCTGGTACGAACAGGCGAAGAAAGACGGGGAAACCGCCTGGACGCAGCATCTCATTGACGATTCATGGTCGCAGGCCCACAGTCTCGCGCTGGCCGATTTCGACGGCGATGGCGACCTCGATTTGGTGACCGGAAAGCGCTTCATGGCGCATAACGGCGGCGATCCCGGCGCATTCGAGCCGCTGGGCGTTTACTGGTACGAATTGACGCGGCAACCCGCCCCGATTTGGAATAAGCACGTGGTTTCGTACGATCAAGGCATCGGTTCCGGCGTGAATATCCTGGCGCCGGATCTCGACGGCGACGGCGACGCGGACATCGTCGTGACCGGCAAATGGGGCGGCCCCGTTTGGTTTGAAAACAGGAGGGAATAACCTTCTAGTTCGTGCGCGTGCATGCACGAACGGAGAGACAGTCCCAACATATCGCATGAGGAGGAAAAGCACGTGAGCAGGAAAATGTCCCGTAGGAGTTTTTTGTCGGGCGCGGCGGCGGCCGTGGCGGCGCCGATGATTGTGCCGGCGTCGGTGCTGGGCCGCGGCGGCGCGACGGCGCCGTCGGAACGCATCACGGCGGCGGGCATCGGCATTCACGGCCGGGGCTTCGGCGACCTGAAGTGGATGATCAGCAACGAGGATGTGCAGGTTCTCGCCATCTGCGACATCTGGAAGCAGCAGCGTCTCGCCGTAAAGGAGTTTGTGGACAATTATTACGGCAACAAGGATTGCGCGATGTACCGCGACATCCGCGAGTTTCTTGTGGAACGCCCCGACATTGACGCGGTGTTGATTGCCACGGGCGACCATTGGCACGCCCAGGCCTCGATTCGCGCCATGCGCGCCGGCAAGGATGTTTTTACCGAGAAACCCTCGACCATGACGATCGCGGAAGGCCAGGCGGTCGTCGAAACCGCAAAACGGTACGGGCGCGTCTATCAGACCGGCACGCAGCGTCTCAGCGAAGCCAACCATGTATTCGCCATCGAAATGGCGCGCACGGGCCGTCTCGGCAAGGTGCATACCGCGTACGCCCACATCGCCCCGTGGGACGCCGCCAAAATGCACAACGACTGGAAGCCGGCCCAAGAACAGCCGTCTCCCGACGATGTGGACTGGGATATCTGGCTGGGACCGTGCCCGTGGCGGCCGTTCAACATGGAATACGTCAAGGGCGGCTGGCGCGGCTACTACGATTTTCACACGAGTTGCATCGGCGAGTGGGGCGCCCACACGTTCGCCCAGGCGCAGGCGGGGCTCAATGCCGGCGACACCTCGCCCATCAAGTACGAATACGTGGACAACGATTCGGGCGACGGCATGGTCTGCACCTTCGCGAACGGCCAGAAGATGGTCCTTTCGCGCGGCGACAAGTACTGGCATGGATCGTGCGGCGAACGCTTCGACGGCGAAGCCGGATGGGTGGCCGCCGCGGACGGCTATTCGATGGCCGAGGCATCCTCGCCCGAATTGTTGGCGGACTACAAGAAAGTGGTGGGCGAATATGTGGCGCGCACAGGGCGATCCCTCGACCACATGCGCAATTTCCTCGATTGCGTGAAATCCCGCGAACAACCGGTTGCCAATCCCTCCGTCATGCACCGATCGATGAGCACGGTGCATGCCGCGAACATTTGCATGTGGCTTGGCCGCGACCTTGAATACGATCCCGTGGCCGAGGCGTTCATCAACGATGACGAGGCCAACCGCCTGCGCGCACGCGCCCAGCGCGAACCGTGGGTTATCTAAATCCCCCATTGAAGGAAGGAGCACATTACGTCATGCGGAAGTCCATTGCGCTTGTTGTACTGGCGGGCCTGTCCATCCTGTCCGTCGCCTGTACGGCCCAAGAGGCCGATCCGATAACCGTTCTGAAATCCGATGCGTCGCTCGAACAGAAAGCGGAGGCATGTCGTGTGCTTTCGTACAAGGGCGGTCCGGATTGCGTGCCTATTCTCGCGCCCATGCTGACCGACGAGAAACTCTCGCACATCGCCCGGTATGCCCTTGAAGGGATGCCGTTTCCCGAAGCCGGCGCCGCGCTGCGGGATGCTTTGGGAAAAACCGCCGGCAAACTCCGGGTGGGCGTCATCAGTTCGTTGGGCATCCGTAAGGACGAACAGGCTGTGCCGGCGCTGATCGCGTTGCTCGCCGACACCGATGCTTCGGTGGCTCAGGCGGCGGCCGGGTCGCTCGCGGCTATTGCCACGCCCGAAGCCGTCAAGGGCATCGAGGAGGCGGTCGCGCAGGCCGGCCTTCCTCCCAATAACCTGCTGCCGTTTTGCGACGCCCTGTGCGGTTGCGCTGAAAAACTGGCGGCCAAGGGCGATCGCGACCGTGCCGCGGCCCTCTACGAACGGATGGCCAACGTTCAAAACGCCCCGGCGCCGGTTTACGCGGCGGCGCTTCGGGGTCTGGTGCTTGTCCGTGGCGCCGAACAGGGACTTCCGTTGCTGCTCGAGGCGTTGCGCGGCGAAGACGTAAAACGGTTCGAGGCGGCCTTGCGTGTTGCGCGGGAGATGGGCCGGGACGACGGCGTGACGCTTGCGCTGGCCGGTCTCTTGCCGGCTCTGCCTCCGGAGAGGAAATTGCCCTTCCTTGACCTGCTTGGCGAGCGCGGCGGCATGGCGGCAGGTCCGGCGGCGATGACCGAAGCCAAGGACGGCCCTGTCGAGGTACGAGCGGCCGCGATCCGCGCCTTGACGCGCATGGGTTACACGCCCGCACTTGCCTTGATGGAACAATTGGCTTCCGGCGAGGACGCCGAATTGGCCAAGGTGGCCCGCAACTCGCTAAGTTATTTTCCAGGCCAGGAAGCCGACGCCGCACTGCAGGCGATGGTTGACAACGCCGATCCCGCCATTCGCCGCGCGGCCATTGAATTGATTGGCGGCGGCGGACTCGACAATCCCGTTCCCCTCTTGGCAAAGGCGGCCAAGACCGATGCCGATGAAAGCGTCCGCGTGGCGGCCCTAAAGGCATTGAAGGATCGCGGCGGCATAGGAGAAATGGATTTTCTGCTGGCAATCCTGCTGGAAGGACGTTCCGCGCCGGAGATGCAGGCCGCCGAATCGGCGCTGGGGTCGCTCTGTGAAAGACAGAAACGCATGCCCGGCGCCGTCAGCGTGCAAAAGGCGATCTATGGCGTACTGCCCGACGGCCCCTTGGCGGACGTGACGGACAAGGTGAAAGCGCTCGTTGATTCGGGAATGCCTTCGATTGTCGCGTCAAACGACCTTGCGGGCGATCCCGCGCCGGGCCGCGTGAAGGCGCTCCGGGTCGAATACCTCGAAAACGAGATCCCTCTTTCCAAGACTGTTTCCGAGGGCGAAACGCTGAAATTGACGGTTGCGTCCGCGCCGGCTTCCATTGTGGATGCGTACTGTTCCGCGTTCGACAAGGCTCAGGGCATGGCAAAATTGGCTGCGTTGCGTCTGTTGGGGATAACGGGCAGCCCCAAAGCTCTCGCAATCGTGCGAGCCGCCGCCACAGCGGACGACGAGGCCATCAAGGAAACCGCATTGCGCACCTTGTGCGCGTGGCCGTCGGCCGATGCCCTCGACGCGGTGATGGAATTGGCCAAGACTTCTCCCGATGCGACGATAAAAGTGCTCGCGTTGCGCGGCGCCGTTCGTTTGCTGGGACAAAGCAATGCAACAGCCGCCGAATTGCATGCCCACTGCGAAGCGTTATTGAGTTACGCGGGGTCGGCCGACGAGAAAAAGACCGTGCTCGGCGGCTTGGCGGAAGTGTCCAGTCCCGATGCGCTGGCTTTGGTGCTCGCGCAACTCGGCGACGAATCGGTGAAAGCGGAGGCGACCCAGGCCGCCATCGCCATCGCCAAGAGCCTCGGCAGGTCCGCGCGGGACGACACGGCCTTTTTCAATGGCAAGGATCTGTCCGGCTGGCAGGGCAATGAAAAATACTGGCGCTGTGAGGATGGCGCCATCGTCGGCCACAGCAGCGAACCCATTCCGCGAAACGAATTCCTTTGGTCCAACATCGAAGTTCGCGACTTCTATCTGGCCCTCGACGTCAAACTTGAACCAAACACGGCCAACGCCGGCATCCAATTCCGTTCGAAGAGGATTGACGAATACGGCCAGGCGCTCGGTTATCAGGCCGACGTCGGCCAGGACGTGTGGGGCCGGCTCTATCATGAACACGGCCGCGGGAAACTGGATTGGACCGATCGCGCCGAGAAGGCTGTCAAGCCCGGCGACTGGAATCGCTACGAAATCCTCGCTGTCGGCCCCGTGATTTGGACGGCCATCAACGGCACGCCCGGCGTGGCGTTTCTGGATCCGGACGGCGAACGGTCGGGACTGATTGCGGTCCAGATTCACGGCGGCCCGCCGCAGACGGTCCATTACCGGATCAACAAACTGGTGCATGATCCGAAGATCCGAATGGAAGGCCTGTCCGCCGATCGGTTGATTGCCGCATTCGTCCCTATTCCGGGCGGGGCGGCCGCCGAAAAATAGCCCGTCCGGCGTACGGACGGGAACATCGCTCCGCATGGGCAAGGCGGCTGGACGGCCTGTCTTGCGGACGTGAGACAAACGCATTCCGGCCACTGGCCGCAAGGCAAAGGGATGGATCGTGCGTGGAATCTGTACATGGGTGTTGGCGGGTATTTCGTGTGTTGGCGCGGCGTGGCTGGCCGCGGGATGCCCGGGCGTCGTAACCGACGATACTCTTGTGCAAATGATCCCGTTTTCAGGGCGGTTCGGGTATGGACTTGAAGGCCCGTACGGATTCAGGGGATCGCTGACAAAGGACCGGCTTACGGACGCGAATTGGCGTCTAGAAGGTGAATTCGCCTTTCCCACGCCGGGGTATTGCGTAAAACGGCCGCGTGTCGCCGTGGCGGAATCGTTTCCGGAGCAGGTTACCGTGAAACTTATCGTCGTTCCGCCGCCGGAAGGAAGCGTCCTGCCTCAAGTCATTACGAACGTTTCCATCGAAACGGACATCCCCGCCTCCAACCAGGCCCGGTTTGTCATTCACGTGGTGACCGTGTCCCAGGGCGGTCTTGCCGCGATGACCCCGTAACCGGCGAGGATTTCCGCCGGTTTTCCAGACGCTTTGCGCATGGATCGGGTGATCGCGGACGCCTACGACCCTATGCGTCCGTTGTATTCGGCGCAGATTTCAGCGACCCTGCGGACGCGTTCAATGTCGCCGACGGGCGAGATCTCGTCGGATATGCCGAGCACCAGATTCGGCGCGAAGTACTCGATACACTTCCGTGTGTTTGAAATGAGGCTTTCGATGGGTTCCGAGGGCAGGAAATCCGTGCAGGGCACCCCGTCAATCATGATCCGATCGCCAAGCGCGTCGCGGATTTCCTCGAGCGTTACGTCGCCTTGCGGAACGGGTGTGATGGCTTCGTAACCGTCGAATCCGCAATCGAGCGCGTACGGCAGCAGTTGCTTGCAGTCGCCATCCCAGTGTGGATAGGTTTTCTTTCCCGCCTTGTGCAGGATTTCGTTGCGGCGAACGTATTCCGGCAGAACGAACCGCTCGAATATCGGTGGCGAACACAGTACCTGATGGACGTTGTCGCCGAAATTGACGATCTCGACGGGGCACGCCGCGATCATTTCGAGCATAGGCGTGTCGGCCTCGTTGATGACGGCGATGAAATGCTCCATTTCGCGGGGATACAAGTACAGCGCGGTCGTTCCGTTCTCGAATCCCATGTATTCGATCATGATGCGCATGATGTTGATGCGGGGAATGAAAATGGCCGGCGCGCCGCGTTCGCCGATAATGTCGCAGGCGCGCGTATACGCCTCCATGTCGAACCGCGCGCCGCGATGCTGGACGATCCATTCCATCACGCGCATGTCGTCCGGCGTCTCGACGGGATACTTGCGCGTGTGATGCGCGATGGAAGTCCGCTCGAATACCGACACCAGTTTGCCCACGGGCGTATGCTCGACCACCGTGGTCAGCGGCCCGTCACTGGTTTCCTCGCGCCGCCATTGTTCCGGCGGATCGTATCGCTGGGCCTCGTTGAACGCCCAGTACGGGCGCACCGAGCAGCCGAGGTCGTCGAAGACTTCGAGCAGCGACATGTCTCGGTACCGTTCCGGCAGCGTGCCCTCGTTGCGCCGCGTGTGGTACCAATGCTCGATCCGCGGCTGCCAAAGCACACGATCCACCGGCTCGCGCCGGAAGATGCGCAAGTTCAACTCGCGAAAGGTCATTCAACATCCTCCCTTCGTCCACGCGATACGCCGCGTCCCTTGCCGTATTGCACGCTGCATCATAGCGGGAACCCAGGGCCATGCGCCAGTAACGGCAAAGGCGTCACCCGGTTGCATCCCCGGCACGCCTTCGGGTCTACTTGATCCATCATGATCGGCATCTATGTGCACATACCGTTCTGCCGGACGCGATGTCCGTACTGCGATTTCCTCCGCTGGACGACGCCGAGCGCCGTGCCGTCCGCGTTTGTGGACGCGTTGTGCCGCGAGATCGCGGCATTCGACGGACCGAAGGCCGCGTGCAGTATCTTCTGCGGCGGCGGCACGCCGTCGCTGCTTGCGATTGACGATTTGCGCCGGATACTTGATGCGATCGGGAACCGTTTTGTGCTCGAAGCGCCGGAAATCACGCTCGAAGTCAACGCGGATGACGTGAACGCCGAACGGGCGCGCGCGTGGCGCGACGCGGGGATCAACCGCCTGAGCATCGGCGTGCAGAGTTTCGACGACGCCGTGCTCCGCTACCTTGGCCGCCGCCACGACGCCGTCCAAGCGCGCAAAGCCTGCGAAGCCGCGGCGGCCGTCTTCGACAACTGGAGCATGGACCTCATCTTCGGCGCACCGCCCTTCAAAGCGTGGACCGCCACGCTCGAAGAAGCGCTGCGCTTCGCGCCGACGCACGTCTCCGCTTACGGCCTCGCGTACGAACAAGGCACACCGTTCGAGGCACGCCGCGCCGATGCCGTGAACGACGAGACCTGGCTGGCGCTATACCGTGAAACCGAGACCATCCTTGCAGACTATGCGCATTACGAAATTTCAAATTATGCCCGCCCCGGCTGTGAATGCCGCCACAACCTCATTTACTGGCACAACGAAGAATACGCCGGATTCGGACCCGGCGCGTATTCGTTTCTCGACGGCGTCCGCTCGCGGAACACGGACGACCTCGATCCCTATCTCGCCGAGCCCGGCCGGCGAATCGAGAACCTGCGATTGACGAATCGCGAAATCCGTCTCGAAACCGTTATCCAATATCTCCGCCTTCGCGAAGGTCTTCCAAAACGAGTTTACGCGGATCGTTTCGGGAATACGGTCGAATCGGACTTCGGCGTTGCTCTGCATGCTCTCGCCGGGCATGGCCTGATCGAGGAAACAGCGACCGCTTGGCGTCCCACCTCGCGCGGCTTTGAACTCAACAACGAAATCGGCCTCGCGCTTGTGAGCGGACGGGGCGCATAGCGTTTTGGGCTCAGCCGGTTCTTGCGATCTTATCGACTCGGTTGAACTGGCGTGTCCGGACCGGTCTGATGACGTGAGACGCTCCCTATTTGTTCAAAGACCTCGATTGGCGACAACATCCCCTCCGGGGAAATGGAATATTCGCAGCGCCCTGCAAAGAACACATCCCTACTCAAGAAGCTGCCGATTCCCGACGCGGGTCTGAAGACCGCAAGAACCGGAAGAACCGCATTTTGAGTCACGCCAGCCCCTGGCGTATGCTTTGTTCAGCGAAGGCGAAATATACCGCGGCAGAGGAACGGACAATGGAGAATGGAAAAATCGCCGGAACCGGCGCGCCGGTCTTGACGTCGAAGCGGCAGATCCTCGACGCGCTACACCGCCATGCCGATACGATTGCCGGATTCGGCGTCGAACGCTTGGGGTTGTTCGGTTCGTTTGTCCGCAATGAACAAAACGCGGACAGCGACGTGGATTTCCTCGTCGTGGTCAAGTCTGGGCGGAAAACCTTCGACAACTTCTACCAACTGGCTGTCTTCCTCGAAGACCTCGTGGGCCGTCCCGTCGAGATCCTGACACTCGAATCGCTCAGCCCATACATCGGCCCGCATATTCTCAAGGAAGTCGAATATGTCGATCTCGCCGCTTGAGTTCCTGCGCCACATGCTCGACGAGGCCCAATACCTCATGCGGGAAACCGCCCGGATCTCGCACGACGATTTTTTAGGCCAATGAAACCATGAAACGCGCTTTCGCGCGAAGTATCGAGATTATCGGTGAAGCGGCAAAGGCTGTTCCTGAAGATCTGCGCGCACGATATCCGGAGATTGAATGGCGTGCCATCGCCGGTATGCGGAACCGGTTGATCCACGGATATTTCAGTGTTGACTATGAGATTGTCTGGGATGTCGCGCTAAACAAAGCGCCGCCATTGTGCAAGCAACTTGAACGCGTGCTGAAACACACAGGTTCCGACTGATTGGTATCGAGCGATTTTGTACAAAGCGGCCACTACACCCATCCAGTGATCTCCGCGAGGCGGAGCGCGTAGGTTTGGAAGTTTGGCCAGGAGATGTCCGGGGGGACGCCGTGGTCGCAGCCGGGGATGTACCCGCCGCTTTGGACGACGGGAAGAATGCGGTGCATCTCGGCGCGGAAAACGTTGCCGCCCGCGGCGATGGCGCGCTTGTCTATGCCGCCTTGGAATGCGAGGCGTTTGCCGTACCGAGCGCGCAAGGCAACGATGTCGTTGCCCGCCGCGACTTCCATCGGATCCACACAGTTGATCCCGAATTCGAGCCACACGGGAATCAGCAAGTCCACGCAGCCGTCGGAATCGATCGCGAACACCCGCGTGCCCGCCGCGCGGGCCTGATCGATCCATTGGCGGTAGCACGGCCCGCATAGGGCGCGCGTCTCGTCCGGGCCGATCATCGGGTGCGATTTGAACGCCATGTCCTCGGAGAAGTGGAGCATGTCGGGCACGACGCGTTCGAGGATCGGTTCGAGCGTCGCGCCGAAGAAATCGCCCCAGAACCGCGCCATCTCATGCACGAGGTCCGGGTCTTCGCGCAACATCATGCACAGGCCTTCCATGCCGCAGAACTCCCGCAACTGCCAGAACGGACCGTTGAACGACACGACCAACGGATAGTCCCGCTCGCGCAGTATCGCGCAACGCGCCTCGAAATCCGCGGGAAACCGCTCCGGATGCCGCGGGTCGAATCGCGGCTTCATCGCCTCCCAGTCGGCGCGGTTCTGAACGGGGAAGCGGTGCCATTTCCGCGTCACGAAGTCGCGCGGCGATCGGATATACGTGTAGTCGTACCGATCGGAGATTTCCGTGATCGCGCCCATCCAGTCCCGCACGATGTAGTGACCATCCTTGTGCTCGAGGACTTCTTCCTCGAAGGTTGGTATCATCTTGAACGAGACACCGAGATCGGTCCATGGCGTCTTCGGACGGAACTCGCCCGGCGGCAATCCTTTTTCCGCACGCCGCGCATCAATCAGATCATGGACCGCGTCCATGTAGTTGCGGCCTTCCGGCAGTCCTTGCGTATGCCACGCGGCCAACGTGGATTCGCGCGCGCCGCCCGGCGAAAAGGGAATCCGGTCGGGCGCGCCGAACAACAACGTTTCAAGAAACCGCTCTCGATGGGTCATAAATACCTCCGGCCAGGCTCAAAGCGTTATAATGCCTTACAGAAAAGGGAAACGCCAGTATGGAACGCACATTCGATCTAAACGTCGCGGCGATGACACCGCTGATCACGCCGCGTGCGTTGAAAGCCAAACTTCCAATGACGGAGGCGGCGAACAGGACGGTCGTCGAGGGCCGCCGGGCCATCCGAAACATTCTCGACGGCGCGGATCGCCGGCTGCTCGTGATCGTCGGTCCCTGCTCGATCCACGATCGCGACGGCGCGCTGGAATATGCCGAACGATTGGCGGTTCTGGCCGAAGAGGTCAAGAACGAGGTGTTAGTGGTCATGCGGACGTATTTTGAAAAACCCCGCACGACCATCGGTTGGAAAGGGCTGATCAACGACCCGAATCTCGACGGCACATACGATATGAAAACGGGCCTCTACCGGGCGCGCGAAATCCTGTTGCGCGTGAACGAAATGGGACTCCCCACCGCCAGCGAGGTGCTCGATCCGATTATCCCGCAATATATCGCCGACCTCGAAAGTTGGGCGGCCATCGGCGCCCGAACGACCGAATCGCAGACGCACCGCGAAATGGCCAGCGGACTCTCGATGCCCGTCGGGTTCAAGAACAGCACCGACGGCAACCTGCGCGTCGCGATCGATGCGTTGCAATCCGCCCGGCGCCCCCATCATTTCCTCGGCATCAACGAGGACGGCCAGACGTGCATTGTCGCCACGCGCGGCAATCCCTATTGCCACATCATCCTGCGCGGCGGACAGGACCGGCCCAATTACGATCCCGTCGGCATTATCATGGCCGAAGAACAACTGCGCGCGATCGGCGTCGAGCCGCGCATCATGGTGGATTGCAGCCACGACAACTCCGGCAAACGCCCTAAACTTCAGGGCCACGTCCTGCGGAGCGTCCTTTTGCAGCGCATAGACGGCAACACCTCCATCATTGGCGCCATGCTCGAGAGTTATCTCCGCGAAGGACGCCAATCCCCCGACAAGAACAACAAAGACCTCAAGTACGGCGTCAGCATCACCGACGGCTGCCTTGGATGGAAAGACACCGAACGCCTGTTGCGCTTCGCCGCCGAAGAATCGGCCTCCGGAGCATCGGGCGGCACGTTGAGAAGGTTATTTTAGCACCATAAACTCCTTTGAGAGTGCCGTGTTCTCGGAGTCGTGAAGGTCTCGGAATGTAACGCCGATTTCCAAATCGGCTTGCTGAAACACGACATGCCGATTTGGAAATCGGCGCTACCAAGCGGCCATTTTCAATTTCAACACAAGAGCTCGTTGCCTGATCCGACATGAAATGGCCCGGAAATGCCGATCTTCGTGGAAATTCTCATCCTTGTGTCTCAAGAACTCGGTACTCTCAAGAAACTCCGGCTTCTATAAAAAACAACCAGAAAGTTTTAGGCAATTTGAGCAACGCTTTCTTATGACTCTGTTTCGTTGCCATACGCGATCTCCGCTGGACTCCGTATGTCGGTTCATAGCCTTGGGCCAGGTTTACGCTGCGAGCGCGCGCCGTCTACCCGCATGTCACGGTAGAATCAACCATGGCGCCCCCCCGGAATGGCTATTCGAATTTGACGGAAACGATTTGCGAGACGCCGCGTTCCTGCATGGTGACGCCGTAGAGGATGTTGGCGCGGGTCATGGTCTGTTTGCTGTGGGTGATGATGATGAACTGGCTTTCGGCGGTGAATTCCTGGACCATGTCGAGGAAACGGCCGATGTTGGCATCGTCGAGGGGGGCGTCCACTTCGTCGAGGACGCAGAAGGGGCTTGGCTTGGCGCGGAAAATGCTGAACAAGAGGGCGATGGCGGTCATGGCCGCCTCGCCGCCGGAGAGCAGGGAGATGCTTTGCGGTTTCTTGCCGGGGGGCCGGGCTTCGATCTCGATGCCGCTTTCCAGGGGGTCGTTTTCGTCCACGAGGTAGATGCGGGCTTGGCCGCCGTTGAACAGGCGGCGGAAATAGTTGCGAAATGAGTCGGCGACATTGTTGAAGGTTTCAAGGAACATGTCGCGGATGGTCGTGTCAATCCGTTCGACGACGCCGAGCAGGGCTTCGCGGGCCTTCCTCAGATCTTCTTCCTGGGCGACGAGGAAGTTGTGGCGTTGCTCGAGCGCGGCGTATTCCTCGATGGCCATCAGGTTGACCTGGCCCATGCGTTCAAGTTTTTCGCGGGCATCGGCGATAAGTTTCTCGCGGGTTTCGTCGTCGTACTCGTCTTTGCCGACGGTTTCGGCGTTCAAGGAGGACAGCGCGACATGGTATTCGGCCAGGATGCGCTCCTCGAGGAATCCGGCCTGATCCTCGTCGTGGCGAAGGGCCATTTCGAGACGATGAACCTCGGACTGGGACGATCGCTCGCGATCGTGCATTTCACGCAGGGATTTAGCCAGCGCCTCGTTTTCGTTGCGCAGCGTCTCGTATTCGTTGCGCGCCTCGACGACCTTTTTGCGCGCTTCGTCGGCGTCTTCCGACAAGGCCCGGGCGCGTTGGAGATGGCGTTCGATTTCGGATTCGAGCGAAGCCTGGTTTTGTTTGAGTTGTTGCGTTTGTTCGAGTCGGCGTTCGGCATTGCGGACCGCTTCTTCGTACTCCTGCTGTTCGCGCCGACGGTTGCGGTCGGCCTCGTCGAGCCGCTGCGACAATTCCGCGAACCGCACGCGCAGATCGCCCATCTCGCCCGTGCGTTCCGCAAGGGCTTGCCGGGCGCGCGCGGCGACATCCTGCGCTTCCGCGAGGGCTTGTTGGATCGCGGCGTCGTCCTGGTCCATCGAATCGGCGCGCGCCAAAGCCTGGTTTCGCTGCTCTTCGAGGCGTCCGCGTTCGGATTCCAGCGCCGCGCGCTGTGCATCGAGTTGCTGGACGGATTGCTGAAGCCCATCGAGTTCCGCCGCGTGCCGCGCGATAATCACTCCGGCTTCGTTTAGTTCGTTGCGCAGGGCGATCTCGCGCGACTCGAATTCCTTGATTTTCCGGGCAAGGTCGTTGATTTCGACGGCCAGCGCCTGGGTCCGCTTGATCAGTTTTGCTAGGTTCGCGTCCGCGGTTTTCACATGGTCTTCCAGTTCGGCGATTTCGGCGCTGCGTCCCAGGAGGCCGCGGCCCTCGTTCTGGGTGCGGCCGCCGGTCACGGCGCCGGCCTGCGACACGACTTCGCCTTCGAGGGTGACGAGGCGCGGGTAGCGTTTGCCGGAACGCGCAATGCGAATCGCGTCGTCCATGGTTTCGACGATAACCGTGTTGTGCATGAGGTATTCGACGGCTTGGCGGATGTGGGCGTCGTACTGGACGAACCGGATGGCGGGTCCGATGACGCCGGGCATGCCGTTGATGGCCCCGGCATCGTCCTGCGGGTTAGGCCGGATGATGTCGAGCGGAAGGAACGTGACGCGGCCCGCCTGGTGTTTTTTCAGGAATTCGATGGCGTCTTTCGCGGCCACGGCCTCCTCGACGACGATGTTGTTGATATTGCCGCCGAGGGCCGCCTCGATGGCGCGCTCGAATTTCTTTTCGGTCGCCAGAAGGTCGCCCACGGGTCCGATGACGCCGTTGGCTTCAGGCATGTTTCGCTGCTTGGCCATCATGATGGCCCGCACGCCGACGGCGAAGCCCTCGTAACTGTCGCGGAGTTCGCGCAGTGAATGGAGCCGCGCTTCCTGACGGCCCTTGCTCTCGCGCAGGTTCTGCCATTCGTCGTTGAGTTTGCGCACATCCTGTGACATGGCCGCATGCCGTTCGGCGGCTTCGCGGCGTTCGTGGACCACAGCCGTGAGCGCGGCCTGTTTTTCGGATTCGAGACGGCGCGCGTCCTCGAGGCGTTCGACAACACCCTTCCGGTGGTCGTGATGGGCCTGATGCCGTTCAGCTATCGCCTCGAGTTGGCTGTCAATGCGGCGAATGCCGGCGGAAAGTGTTTCCAGTTCGGTTTGGGCCTTTGCACGCGTGTTCACCGCCTCCATCGCCCGCGCGCGTTCGGTTTCCTGGCGCGATTCGGCCTCGGAAACGCGTACCGCCGCCGCATCGTATTCGGCCTGTTTTTCGGCGATGGCCTTCTGGCAGGCTTCTAGCTCACCGGTGATCGTCTCGACGGATTTTTCCGAATGCCGGATTTTCGCCTGGATTTCGTCGGCTCTCCGGCGGAATTCGTCGCGCTCGTTCAGTGCCTGCTCGTGCTGTTCCTCGATGAATTTGATTTGTTGACGGAGCAGCGCAATCTGGCGTTCGATCTTTTCCATTTCGGCGTCGAGTTGCTGGACACTTTCCTGTCGCGCGGCCATCACGCGTTCGACTTCGATCATTCGGAGCGAGAGTTCCTCGTTGCGCGTGCCGGCGTCCGCGTTTTCCGCCATCACCCGCGCGTATGTTTCGGCGGCGGCGGCGTACTGTTCGCGCAGGCGCATCAATTCCTGCTGCAGGTGCGCGTATTTGATCCAGAACGCGCGTACTTCGAGCGCCTTGAGCAAGTCAGTCAATTCACGGTATCGGACCGCGGCGTTGACCTGCCGCTTGAGCGATCGCATCTGCCGTTCAACCTCGGCGATGATGTCGTTGAGCCGGAGCAGGTTCTGTTCGGCGGCGTCGAGTTTGCGCATGGCGACGCGCTTGCGGGACTTGTACTTGATGATGCCGGCGGCTTCCTCGAACAGGAACCGGCGATCCTCCGGCTTTGAACTGAGCACAAGGTCAATTTTGCCCTGTCCGATAAGGGAGTAGGCGTTTGTTCCAATACCGGTGTCCATAAACAATTCCTGGACATCGCGCAGGCGGCAGGGGCTCTTGTTGAGCAAGTATTCGCTTTCGCCGGTGCGGTAAAGGCGGCGCGTGACCTGTACTTCCGAGTAATCAATCGGCAGGCGGTTGTCGGTATTGTCGAAGGTAATCGAAACCTCGGCCATGCCGAGGGCGGTCCGGTTTTCGCTGCCGTTGAAGATAACGTCCTGCATTTGGACGCCGCGCAGGCTCTTGGCGCTCTGTTCGCCCAATGCCCAACGCAACGCGTCGAGGATGTTGCTCTTGCCGCAGCCGTTCGGTCCGACGATGCACGTGATACCCGGTTCGAGCCGGACGTGGGTCCGGTCGGCAAAGGATTTGAATCCGAACAGATCTATCTGCTTGAAATACATGCCCACATGTCCCACAAACCGGGCCTGGCGTCAGTCGTCGTCATCGTCGCCCGAATCAAGGTTGTCGTCCTGACGGGCAATTCGCTCAATGCCGCGCGCCCGGCCCGTCGCCTCGTCCACGTCCACCACGACCCCGCAAAGCCGTGCGGGCCCCTTGGCCACTTTGAACTCCGACGGCATGCCGGTCAGAAACTTGCCGATGGCCCGATCGCGCTCGATGCCGATCACCGAGTCCACCGGGCCCGTCATGCCCGCATCCGTAATATACGCCGTGCCGCCCGGCAAAATTCGCTCGTCCGCGGTTTGAACATGCGTGTGGGTGCCGAGCACCGCGCTGCAATGGCCGTCGAGATGCCAGCCCAGCGCCACTTTTTCCGACGTGGCCTCGGCATGAAAATCCACAATGATGACCGGTGTGTGCTCGCGCAATCGGTCCAATGCCTCACGGGCAGCCGTAAAGGGACACGCAAACGCGTCCATGAACACACGGCCAATCACACTGGCCACCGCCACCGGAACGCCGCCCACATCCAGCAGAAACGACCCCTGACCCGGCACGCCCGGCGGGTAGTTCAGCGGACGCGCCACATTGGCATACCGGTTCAGGACCCCGGCCAGTTCCTTCTTGCGCCACGTATGGTTTCCGAGCGTCATGCCCTGCACGCCCGACCGGATCAAATCGTCCATGACCGGCCCTGTCGCGCCCAAGCCGCCTGCGGCGTTTTCGGCGTTGCCCAGCACAAGGTCCAACCCCAATTCGTTGCGCAGACCCGGCAAGAGACGGCCCACACATTGCCGTCCCCGGCGTCCGACGATATCTCCGATGAACAAAATCTTCATGCATGCCTTTTGGGACGTAAAAATCCGTTTGTCAACGATACCGGTTATTTTGCTGTTTCCACCGCGCGGGTTTCTCGGACCACCGTCACCTTGATTTGGCCGGGATAAACCATTTCCGCTTCCACCTTGCGGGCGACATCGCGCGCCAATTGCATCGCCTCGGCATCGCCGACCTTGTCGGGATACACCACCACACGCACTTCGCGGCCCGCCTGAATCGCATAGGATTTCTCGACGCCTGCAAAACCGTCCGCGATTGCCTCGAGTTGTTCCAGTCGCTTGATATAGGTTTCGACCGTCTCGCGCCGCGCGCCGGGACGCGCCGCGGACAGGGCATCGGCGGCCTGCACCAACACGGCAATGATGTCTTCCTGCGGCATTTCGCCGTGATGGGCGCCGATCGCATTTACAATCATTGCATTTTCGCCGTGCCGTTTTGCAATGTCGTGGCCGATGACGGCGTGCGACCCCTCAACCTCGTGGTTGATGGCCTTACCGATATCGTGAATCAGGCCGGCCCGCTTGGCCATCTGGACATTGACGCCCAGTTCCGCGGCCATGATGCCGGCCAGATGGCAAACTTCCTTCGAGTGCTTCAAGACGTTCTGCCCGTAGGACGTGCGGTAGTGGAGACGCCCGATAAGCTTGACGATTTCCGGATGCAAACCGTGGACGTCCACCTCGAGACAGGTCTGTTCACCCATTTCCTTGATGGATTTTTGGATTTCGTCGGTGACTTTTACGACCATTTCCTCGATGCGCGCGGGATGGATCCGCCCGTCTTGAATCAGGCGTTCGAGCGTAATGCGCGCCACTTCGCGCCGCACCGGGTCGAATCCGGAGAGGACCACCGCTTCGGGTGTGTCGTCAATGATGACATTGATGCCCGTGGCGCTTTCCAGCGCGCGGATATTGCGTCCCTCGCGCCCGATAATCCGGCCTTTCATTTCCTCGCTGGGCAGCGGAATGACCGAAACGGTCGTTTCGGCGACGTGATCCGCGGAACAGCGCTGAATCGCCTCCCCGATGATCCATCGCGCCTTTTTCTCGGAATTTTCGATCAATTCGTCCTCGACGCGCTTCAGGCGCATTGCGGCATCGCGCTTGACTTCGGTTTCGAGTTGCGCATAGATCGCCTTGCGCGCCTGATCAGCCGTCATCCCGGAAATTTCTTCCAGTTTCTTCGTCTGCTCGGCGATGATGGACTCGATTCGGGCGCCTTCCCTGCCGAGGGCCTTTTCCCGTTCGGCCAGTTCACGCTCCTTGTTGTTGAGTTCGCCTGCCTTGCGGTCCAGGGCGTCAACGCGCTTGTCCACCGTTTCTTCTTTGGCGAGGATGCGTTTTTCGAGGGCGACGAGTTCCTTGCGCATTTCGCGCGCCTCGCGCTCGGCTTGTTCGCGCAGTTCAACGGCCTGCGCCTTGATGCTGGTTTTGGCTTCTTTGGTGATGGCGGCGGCTTCACGCTCGGCATTGGACACCAATTGAGCGGCTTCCCGGCGCGCTTTCCCCACGAGGCCGTTTCCAACCACGCGCGCGCCGATTATCGCCGAAAGTACACCGAGGACAACGCCGCCGACCGCGGCCCCTGTCAGCAGGATCCACAGCGACATGCTCTAAACCTCCATTCATTCAACAGACTGCAAACAACCCTGCCGCGTGAATGGTGGCTCCCGGAAAAACGGTGTCGAATTATCCCTCGCAGGCCGGCACAACCTCTTGAGCGATAAGCCTTTGTATGCTGCGGACTATCGCGACCGCGATGTATAGCGAAACGCCTGAACGGCGATGGCAAGCCATCGAAACCGACTCCTTGAGCCACCCACGCAATCATGGGCACATTGGTTGACAACAAACGCATTATAAGGAGATGGGCGCCCGAAGTCAATGAAATTGTTGACAGGGATTGGGAAGGTGTGCGGGGGGATAAAACAACGCGGATCAGGCGCGCGCGCCGGGTTCTATTTGTTGGAGACCTCCGACTTCAGGCACAATGGTCCTGTTGGCCGTAAAAAAAGGAAATTGGCGCCGGGATGAGCGTTCTTCTGATATCGCCGCAACCCAATCTGGACATATTGGGTTTGAAGGGACTGCATCTCCTCTTGCTGGATCGGGGATATGACTCGACGCTGCTCTATCTGCCGCGTTTGATGGAAGAAGACGATTGGCAGGCCCGGCTGGCGGGGTTTGTAAAGGAACGGGATCCGCGTTTTATCGGCATTAGCCTGATGGCGTACGATTTCGATGCCGCCCGGGCGATTACGGACGCGATCAAAAAGAGCCATCCGGCGATGCCGATCGTTTGGGGCGGCATTCATCCGACGACTTCGCCCGAGGCTTGCGTCGAATACGCGGATTATGCCTGCGTCGGCGAGGCGGAGCAGACGATGCTCGACATGGCCCAAGCGGCCAGGGAGGGCCGATCGTTCGACGACATCAACAACCTGTGCTTCAAGCGCGGGGGCGTGTTCAACCGCAATCCGTTGTATCCGCTTGTCGAGGATCTCGACACGCTGCCTATAGGACGCCAAATCCCCCAAAACGCCTATGTGCTGGCCCGTGGACGCATCGCGCCGCTGGACAAAGATCATCTGAGACGTTACCGGCGCTATCGCGGCGCCTTGTACAAACTGCTTACCTCGCGGGGGTGTCCCCACAATTGCACCTATTGCTGCAATCATTTCCTGCGGCAACTGTACGGGCGCTGGCCGGTGCGCCATCGCAGCGTCGAACACGTCATGGCGGAACTGGAGGCGGCCGTCGTCGAGGGACCACCGGTCGAGTACATTGACATCAGCGACGACTGTTTTCTGGCCAACGACGCCGATCGGCTGGCGTTGTTTTGCGAACAATATAAAAAACGGATCGGCAAGCCGTTTATCGTCAAAGGCACGGCCCGCTATTTCACCCGGGAAAAAATGGATCTGCTCGCGGACGCGGGGCTTGGATGGGTCAACATGGGCCTGCAGAGTGGCAGTCAACGGATTTGCCATGAGATTTACGATCATCGCATTACTTCAGAGGAGTTTCTGGAGGCAGCGCGCCTGATCGGCCGTTATCCGGTTGCCGCCTATTACGATCTGCTGGTAGACAATCCCTACGAGGCGCTGGACGACTACCTGCAAACCACCGACGTGCTCACACGCATCCCCAAACCCTATTTTACGCCGATCTTTTCGCTGATCCTGTTCGAGGGAACGAATCTCCGGGAGAGGGCGTTGCGCGAGATTCCGGATCAGGTCGAGGACCCTCGAGGCCGGGATTATCTGGTCCGCACGCGAAATCCGGCCCTTGCGCTGCTTGAGATGGCCTCCCTGCTGCCGGGCGGCATGATGCGCCGAATGGCACGGGCCTATGGCGCCAACCCGGCTTCGCGGCGGATTCGTATCATGATGATGGCCGCATCGGTGGTGTGCCGGATTGTCCTTGCGCCCATCGCCAACCTGCGCGTGATCCACCGTTCGCAACACGGATCCGTATGGGGAACCCTTCGTGTGCTTCCGATCTTTTTTGATCACGCGATCTGGCATTATCTTTATTATTTCAGTCCGTTCAAGCGCCGCACCCGGCTGGATGTTCAAGGCATGCGAAGCGAACGCGGGGCCGCCAAGAGGACAGGATGACCGAAACCGGACCCACAACTGACGCCAAAATTCGAATTGACCCGGCCACGATAACCCTTGTACTGCTTTTGCTCCTGGGCGCCGGGATGCGCCTTTTCTATCTCGGTGAAGTAGTGTCTGCTCCCGACTTCACCTTTCCGTTGAACGATCCCGCCTTCAAGGATTACTGGGCACGGGCCATGCTCAGCGGCGACTGGACGCCGCCGGAGGGGCACAGCGGCGCGTTCATTCCCGGCTATCCTTACCCGAATCCGCCGGGCTACTCCGTTTTTCTGGCGGCCGTTTATTGGGCGACGAACGGCAGTTATCTCGCCGTCCGCGTGGTGCAGATGGCGCTGGGGCTGGGTTCGGCGCTCTTGCTGTATTTCCTTGGCCGGGCGTTATGGAACCGTTGGGCGGGGGTAGTTGCGGCCGGCCTGATGACGACGTATTGGGCTTTCATTTACTACGAAGGCGAGATCAACCAGCCTCCGCTTTATATCTTCCTCTATTTGCTGGCCTTTTTGTTGTGTTTCCGCTGGAACCGCGATCCACGGTTCCGCAACGCCCTGCCCGTTGGCATCGTGCTTGGATGCGCTTCGCTCGTGCGCCCGGAGACCATGGCGACGTTGCCCCTTTTCGCGTTGTGGGGGGCATGGACGGCATGGCGTCGCGGCATGGTGCGTTCCGGACTTGTTTGGTGCGCTGTCGTTCTGGGCGGGGCCGGGGCCGTCATTTCACCTGTAACGATTCGGAATTATCTTGTGTCGGGCGCCTTCGTGCCTATTTCCTACACGGGCGAGTTGAACCTGTATATGGGCAACAGCCCCGGTTACGACGGCTATTCGCCGGCAACCCCCGACATTCGCCGGATGGTTCCCACGGGCACGTGGGGTCCGCTGGATTTGCGCGCCGCCGCCGAAAGCCTGGGTAAGGATCTGGGAACGGATATCGCAACCTACGCGCAATGGAAAGCCCATTTCGCGTCCAAAACGTGGGCAAATATCAAAAGCGATCCCACGATTCCATTCCGGATGGCCTTCAAGCGGGCATTGCTCACGCTGGGACCTCGCGAAGTGGATGAAAACAAGGTCATTGCCTGCGAAAAACAACGGTCGCACCTCCTTCGCCATTTGCCCGGCTTCCCGTGGCCGCTCGGATTGTTTGTGCTGGGCATGGCCTTGTACGGAACACGGGCATGGAGGCCGGGCGGAAAGGGCGACCGACCCGAACCAACCGCCGCTTCACGCGAGACGGCGGCGCTGATCCTCGTCTGGCAATTGGCCTATTTCGGCGTGTTTTTACCGTTGATCGCGGGTTCCCGTTACCGTATTCCCCTGATTCCGATCATGTTCCTGTTCGGTGGATATGGCGTGTATGCCGTGGCCAATCTCTTTGCCGTAAAACGATACCGGGCGGCGGGAGCGATCATCGCCGCCACACTGGGGCTCATGCTGCTGCTGCGTATTCCGATCATTGACGTCAAACCGGACCTTTCGCGCTGGCACGACGAACGGCGGTTCGCCTACACGAAGACGGGGCGCATCGAAGACGGCATACGGGATTTCAACGAATGGATTGCACGACATCCGGACGATGCCTTCGCCCATTACAATCTGGGCGTGATGCTCTCGGATCGCGGGCGGACCGAGGACGCGCTGGCCCATTTTCGGCGGGCGCTCGAACTGAATCCCCAGTACGATACGGTCCATTACAATCTCGGCCTTGTCCTGGCGCGGCTCGGGCATACGGACGACGCACTGGCCGAGTATGAAACCGCGCTGCGGCTGATGCCGGAAACCGCGGACATCCGGTTCAATTACGGGCATGCGCTGGCGGAAAAAGGGCGCCACGACGAGGCCCTTGCGGCATACCGGCGCGCAATAGAAATGGATCCGAAGCATGTCAACGCATGGAACAGTCTCGGACATGAACTCGCGCAACAAGGCCACGTGGACGAGGCGCTCGAATGTTTCGGCGAGGCCGCGGCCATCGAACCGGACAATGCGCGGGCGCATTTCAATCTGGGCTATTACCTCGCGGCGCGAAACCGGACGGACGAGGCCATCGCGCATTTCCGGACGGCGTTGTCCGGCAATCCAGACGACGCCGACACGCATTTCAACCTGGGTCTGGCGCTGGCGAAGGCCGGCAACGCCGAAGCCGCCGCGGAACACTTCGGGGAAACGCTGCGCCTTGCGCCGGATTATCGCGCGGCCTATCCCAATCTGGCCGTTGCGCTGGCGCGGCTTGGGAAGACCGACGAAGCGCTCGCGGCCTGCGCCCGAACAGAGGAAACGCTCTCACCGGACGATGTTCACGCCCGGTTCAATCTTGCGACAGCCTACGCCCTGCTCGGACGGACCGAAGAAGCATCGGAGCAGTTTCGCGAAGTCCTGGGGCGCGAACCCAAACACGCCGACGCGCTCAACGGCCTTGGCCACGAATGGGTCGTCCAAGGAAAGCGCGAAGAAGGGATCGCCTGCTTCCGCCGCGCGCTCGAAATAGAGCCGGACCATCCCGGCGCGCTGTTCAATTTGGGGTTCGAATCGGCGCGGGAGGGAAAACTGGACGACGGCGCGGCCTGTTTCGACCGCCTGCTTCGCCTGCAGCCGGACAACGCCGATGTGCATTTCAATTTTGCGCTGATTCTTGAAAAACAGGGCAAGGACGACGACGCGCTGCGGCATTTGACGGAAGCCGTCCGTCTTGATCCCCGGCACGCGAACGCGCAATGCGCGCTCGGTTTCGCGATGCAGCGCCGGCAAAAACCGGACGAGGCCGCCCGGTGTTTCGCGGAGGCATTGCGTTTGGATCCCGCAAACGAACGCGCGCATTTCGGTCTCGGCCTGGCGTTGCAGATGCAGGGAAGGCAGGCCGAAGCCATCGAGGCCTTTTCCGAAGCGTTGCGCCTCAAGCCGGATTACGAAAACGTCCATTACAATCTCGGCATTGCGTTGCTGGAAGAAAAGCGATACGACGAGGCGGCCGCGCATTTCGAGGCGGCGTTGCGCGCGCAGCCGGACGACGCCAACACGCGCCTCAATTACGGCATCGCGCTGGCCGCGCTGAATCGCGTGGACGAGGCCGTCGCGCAATATGAGGAGGCCTTGCGCCTAAGACCGGATTACCCCGACGCCCTGAACAATCTCGGTTATGAGCGGTTTCGCAAAGGGGATGCCGACGCGGCGCTGGCGCTGTTTGATCGCGTGCTGGCGTCCGAACCGGACAACGTGACGGCGCTGTTCAACAAGGGATACCTGCTGGTCAAGCAGGATCGGGTGGACGAGGGCATCGCGCTGTTCCGCGAGGTGTTGCGGTTGAATCCGAACGACGCGAACGCGCGCTTCAACCTGGCGCTGGCTCTGGGCGGGCAAGGCCATAAGGACGAGGCCATCGCGGAGTATCGCAGGACGGTCGAGGACGATCCGAAACTGGCCGCCGCCCATCACAATCTCGCGGACCTGCTTGCGGAACGCGGGGAGGCGGACGAAGCCATCGCGCATTACGAGGCGGCCATGGCGGCGGACGCGGCGAATCCGAACACCCCGAAGAATCTCGCGTTTCTGTTGCGCAAGAAAGGCGACATCAACCGCGCGGCGGATTGTTTCGGCAAGGCGCTGGCCTTGAATCCCGACGACAAGGACGCGCATGCGGGCATGGCGGACGCACTGGCGGCGCGCAACGACCTAGACGGCGCGCGCAAGCATTACGAGGAATGGTTACGGCTCGATCCGCAAAACGGGAACGCCTTTCGGAGTTTCGGATTCCTGCTGGCCCGCCAGAAAAAGTACGACGAAGCCATTGGGCGGTTTTCCGCCGCATTGGACCTGAATCCGGACGACGCCGAATCGCATTGCGGGATCGCGGACGCCTTGGCCGCGCGCGGCAGAACCCAAGAAGCCCAGGAGCATTATGAAACGGCCCTTCGTCTCAAGCCCGATTACGCCTTGGCGCACAACAACTACGCCGATCTACTTTTACGGTTCGGCAAACGGGCCGAGGCGCGCGCGGAATATGAACGCGCGCTGGCGCTCGATCCCACGAATCCCAACACGCAGGCCAATCTGGGCACATTGTTGGCCAAGGACGGCCAAAATGACGCGGCCCAACCCTATCTCGAAGAGGCCGTCCGCCTCGAACCCAAACATACGGGAGCGCATTTCCTGCTGGCCGGCATCCTGTTGAAAAAAGGCATGGCGGAAGAGGCCATAACCCATTACCAACGGGTTCTGCTTGTTCAACCGGATTGGAAAGAGGCGCGCGAGGGATTGGATGCGGCGATTCGCATGCGCGACAAGAAGCAATGAACCGTAGGAACAAGCCGCTTGCCGCGCATTTCCGTCACATGCTTGTTTCGTGGTAAATTGGCGTATTATCGTTGCGCAAGAAGACCAGAAAAAAAGAAGGAGTCTACATCATGCCGGATTGTGCGAATCACTCAAAGAACCTCGACCGCTGCACCTGCACCTACATGTCTTGCGGCAACCGCGGGATATGCTGCGATTGCCTGCACAGCCATCTGGCCAAGCGCCAGTTGCCTGCTTGCTGTTTCCCGCCGGAAGTCGAAAAAACCTACGACCGGTCGTTCGAGGCGTTCATCCGCGCCTGGAGTTGACCATCGCGCAAGGGTCTAAACAATTCGGCGGGGAGGGTTGAAAATGCTCGAAGGCATGGACATCGTTGTGCTTTCCTGCAACGACTGGAGCACCGCCCGCAGCACCCCGCAGCATTTGGCCCAACTCATGGCGGAAAACAACCGGGTTTTGTTCGTGAACCTTCCGCATTTCTCCCTGCATTTCATGCGGGGAAGGCGCTTTGCGTGTATAAGATGATCTTGGGCTAACAGGAAAGGTGAAACATTGCGAAAGGTTGCTTTCATCACGGGGGCCACGCGCGGGATAGGCAAGGCGTGCGCGTTGCGCCTGGCGCGCGAAGGATGGGACATTGTCGTGGCGGCGCGATCCGTGGAGGAAGATCCGCGCCTGCCGGGCACCATCCACACGGCGGCGAACGAAATCCGCGCATACGGCACGGATGTGCTGGCCGTGCCATGCAATGTGCGCGACACCGAACAGATCCAACGGGCCGCGGGCGCGACGCTCGACCGGTTCGGGCGCGTGGACGCGGTCATCAACAACGCCGGCGCCCTCTGGTGGCGGACGATGGATCAAACGCCCATGAGCCGCTACGATCTCGTCATGGGCGTCAACGCGCGCGGGACCTATGCCGTGACGGAAGCGTTCCTGCCCGCCATGAAGAAGCAGCGCGGCGGGCACGTCATCGCCATGTCGCCGCCGATAGATTTGGGCATGGTCCCCGGCCAGATCGCCTATATGCTCAGCAAGTTCGGCATGACCCTGATCGCGCTGGGTGTCGCGGAGGAAATGCGCGAATACAACATCCGCGGGACGGCGCTCTGGCCGAAAACCATCATCGAATCCTACGCCACGATCAACTTCGGCATGGGCGGGCGGGAGCTCTGGCGCAAGGCGGATATCGTAGCCGATGCCGTCTGGGAAATACTCCAACATCCGGAACTATCGAACGGGCGCGCGCTGATTGACGAGGATTTCCTTCGCGAAGTGGGCTACACCGATTTCGAACGATACGCCTGTGTGGAGGGAAAGGATCCGCTCCCGCTGTCCGCCGATGTCATGGCCGCCGCCCGCGCAATCATGGCCGCGCGGGAACAATCCGCGCCGTGACGCGAAGTGAAGGATCGTTGACGCGCTCAGCCTATTTTCGCTTGTATTGTTCGATGCGATCCTGGAGTTTGTCTTCCGGGTTTCCGGGATACTGCGCGATGTCCCATGGAAAACAGCGGAGCACTTGCGGGGCCAACGCCACCGGCATGGTCAAGGTGGCGGCTTGAAGGCTGTCGGGACTGAACGCTATCGCGCCGGGCGACGCGCCCTCGCCCTTCTGGTGCAACGCGGCATTTTGAAGCGTCAGGATTTCGCGGCCGGTATCCCGTTCCCATAATTTGAACGTTCCGTCGGCGCTGGCCGTGGCGATGCGCTGTCCGTTGGGCGTAAAGGCGACCGACGCGACTTCGCTGGCGTGGCCGCTGAGCGTGAGCAACTCGTTGCCGGATTCGGCCTCCCACACCTTGGCGAGCTTGTCCGCGCCGGCTGTCGCGAAGACGCGTCCATCGGGCGCATACGCGATGTAGGCGACATGCCCCTTGTGCGCCTTGATTGCGCGAATCGGCCGTCCGTCCGCGGCGCTCCAAAAGTGCAGATGCCCCTCGTAGCTATCGCCCGCAAGCACATCGCTGCTGCCGATGAGCGATTGACCATCCGGCGAAAACGCGAGCGTCACGCCGAAGGCCGCTTCGGTCTTCACGCGGAAACGCTCTTTCATAGCCGCATCGTACACGGTCACATCGCCTTGGCTCGTGCCCGCGCAAAAGAGGGAGCCGTCATCACTGAACGCAAAACCGAGGGCCTCGGGCACGGACAGGCGTTCCTCGCCCGTAGCCATGTCCCAGACTTGCAACACGTTTCCGGCGCGCACGGCCAGCCGCGCGCCCAGAGGATCGAATCGCAACTGCATGACCTTCTGCCCCTTCGCCTCAAGCGCATGCAGCGCCTTGCCCGACGCCGTGTCCCAAACTCGGATCAGGTCGAAATGACGGCCGTCGGCTGTCTCGCCCGCGGCCGTCGCGAGGCGCGCGCCGTCCGGCGATACGGCCAACTGGTAAATTTTCGCCGCGTGACCGGCAAAGTGCATGATTTCGCGGCCGGTTTGGGCGTCCCACAGGATGGCCTCGTTTCCGACCGCGCCGGCGAGTTGGCCCTTGGCCGCGCAGTAGGCGGCCGCCGTCATGTCGTAGAGTCTGCGATCGGCGCCGATGTCCCAAATTTTCGTCGTACCGTCGTAACTGGTGGTGGCAAGGCGTTCACCGGAATCGGCAATCGAGAGATCCATAATCGCGCCGTTGTGTCCGCGCAGCGTCTCGAGTTCCCTGCCATTCGCGGCGTCCCACGTTTTGGCGGTGCGATCGGAACTCGCCGTAACCACACAGCCGCCGTCCGTGGTAAAGGCAAGCGCCCCGATGAAATCGAGGTGTGCGTTCACGGCAAAACGCTCCTTCCCGGACGGCGTCTCCCACACTTTGAGTTCACCCGTCTGGTTGCCCGCCGCAAGCAGTCCCCCGTCGGGACTGAACGCCACCGCGCGCGGGCTGCCCACCGTTGTTTTGAGCGCATGAATCTGCGCCCATTTCGCGGCATCCCAGACCAGCAGGCCGCCGTTGGTGCCGATGGCCACCCATGCGCCGTTCGGGCTGAACGTCATGGATTTCACCATCAGCGGCGCGGGGAGTTGGGCGGTTTGAATCGTTTCACCCTTGGCGGTGTCCCATATTTCAATCTGCCCGGCCATGCCTTCGTCGGTCATGTCGGCGGACGATACGAGCAACTGGGCGCCCGACGGGGTGAAGGCCAGCAGCGCGAGACTTGCGCGGACCGGCTTGACCGTGAAGGCCTCCTTCTTGGCGGTCAAATCCCACACGCGCACGAGGCCGTCCTGATTGAGCGCGGCGCCCCATCGGCCGTCGGTGCTGATTGCCACGGCACGGCGCGGATTTTCGCCGTCCGAACGGGGATCGTCGAAAGAAAAAAGTTCCTCGCCCGTCGCGGCATCCCAAACGGCCACGCGTCCCTCGATGCCGGCAATCAACCGGCGCGGCTCGACGGCGCTCACAGCTATGTCCATCTGGTAGCCGCCCTTGTCGGCCAGAACTTTGACCGTTTGGCCGGTATCCAGCCGCGAAAGCACGAGATGGCCGTCCACCGAACAGGTGGCGATGGCGTCGTTCGACGTAAAACGCACGAATTGCCCGCCTTGCGCGAGCGTCATGCGATCCGCGTTGCAGAGGTATTCAAGACGGCCCCATTCCCAGTTGCGATGCACATCCGGACAGTTGGCCAGAAGCGCCCGCGCCTGGTCCATACGCCTTTCCTGAATGCAGCGTTCCGAGAGCGATATGTTGGCAAAGTACAATTCGCGCTCGGCCGCTTCGCGCGCAATCTGTTCCTTGCCGCGGGCCTCTTCCGCCGCCTTTTTTTCTGTTTCGGCGCGCTGCCAGTTGATCTCGGCGCGTTGCCGCTCCAATTCGGCGCGATCCCTTTCGCGCACCACGCGAATGTACGAAAAAACGCCCAGCGCCACCAGCGCCACAAGGCCCGCCGCCGCGGTGGACAAAAAGGTCTTGTGCTTCTTGACGAAACGCATGAGATGTTCCGAAAAACGGTAGGTATGCGCCCGCACCAGTCCGCCCGAAAGATAATTTTCGATTTCGTCGGCGAGTTCTTTCGCGGTCTGATAGCGGTCTTCGGGGTTCCGCTGCATGGCCCGCTCGCAAATCGCGGCCAGTTCGGGCGGCACGTCCTTCTGAATTTGGCGAATGGGCACGGGCGGGGTATTCACGACTTTTTTGAGGAATTCGTTGGCCGACAGGCCCAGATACGGGAGACGGCCGCTCAATATCGTGTACAACACCGCGCCCAGCGAATAAATGTCCGATCGCTGATCGATTTTATCCACGCGCCCCTGGGCCTGTTCCGGCGCCATGAAATACGGCGATCCCATCGCCTGTCCATAGACCGTTTTGGTCAGCGAGGCGGTGTCGCCGGATTGAAGGGCGGTCGAGGCCATGGCGATGTCTTTCGCGTGGATGTCCTCTTTGCCGAGGACTTTCGCAATGCCCCAGTCAATCACGACCGTCTCGCCGAATTCGCCGACCATCACGTTGAGCGGCTTGATATCGCGGTGAATCACGTTTCGGCTGTGGGCGTAGGCAATGGCCTGGCAGAGATCGAGAAAGCGCGTGAGCAGGTTCAGGCGATCCGACAGGGTGCGCGTCTCGTTGAGCACGTCCTGCAACGTGCGGCCCCGGACGTATTTCATCGTGTAATACAACGAGCCGTCGTCGCGGTAGCCCAATTCGTACACGGGCACAATCGCCGGGTGTTCGAGTTGGCTCGTGATGCGCGCTTCCTGCATGAACCGCGCCACCACGGGAACGGTCAGCATGTCCACCGTGCGCGTGCCGGGCCGCGTGCCAACCCCTTCAAGGTGTTCGGGCAACAATTCCTTCAGGATGATGTCGCGGTTCAGGTGCAGGTCATGCACGAGGAACAACTTGCCCATACCGCCCGCCGCGAAGGTGCGAATGGACTTGTAGCGGCCGGGATGTTCCTTGACGGCGGGAACGTCCGTGGCTGTTGCGCGCGACGCGGGACCCACCGTCAACGGCATCGGTTGAAGCGTGCCGCCGGCCAGCGGATCGTCGTCCGTGTCTTTTGCAATCGGCACCGTGTCGCGCTGGAATTGTTCCGACAGATCGATGGTGCTGGACGATCCTGTCGTGTCCGACGCCGGGGCGTGTGTCGAACCGATGTTGCAGGCGTCGTCCATCGGGATTGTCCCGCCGAACACGCGCGCAACGGCGGCCGGGCCGCCCAGACTCTTGATCGCCGCGCGAACATCGCCGCCCTGTTGCGCGATGATGGCTTCCATTTCCTTGCCGATTTGGTGCAAGTCGTCGCCGGAAAGGGCGCCCACATCCACGAGCAGACGGCCGAGATCGCGGTCGGGATTGCGGTACCACCGCCCGCCCGCGCTCGACAGAAGATTTTCCCCCGCCAAGTTTCGCTTTTCCAGCAAAAGCCCCAACAGGATATTGCGGTGCATGTCCATGAGTCCGGTTCTCCTCCACGGGTCCTGCCCAACCGGTCCGCCTGCAAACGATAAACCACCACGCCCCATTTTTACAGGATCCCGCCGCGATGTCAATCAAAGACGCACGGTTTAGTTATTGCTGTTTGGATGTATCTTGCGAGTACCGAATTATCGGGGCTTGTTTCAGTCTTAAATCACCCAAGGAAAGGCCTTTTCCGATAGAAGGGGTTATGGAATTGTATTGAAGCGCCAATCATGGGGCGCCAACAGGGCGTAAACAAGGGCGATTGTGTGGGACAGGCTGTCCAGCCTGTCCGTCCACGGACATGACGTGGCTTCGGAAAAGACAGACTGGACAGTCTGTCCTACGTTTAGCGCCCAAAGGACTCCCCGCGCGCGGTCGGAACAGGTGAATCCATGAAAGAACTCTGTACTCTCAAAGATGTATATGTGCGCAAGAAATGGAGATGGGTAGTTGTTTTGGAGATAATCGGACCTGAAAAAACGATTGGCGTGGGATCCATGGAACGACTGCTGCTTTTTTTGGGAATCGAAACAACTGCCGAAAACCGCGGACTAATCCGCTGCGGATGGGTTCTGGCGGCGGCGGCGGTTCTGCTGCGTCTGGCGTTCTGGGCCTATACGGGCCGCTTGTGGGAAGATGCGCTGATAACCGTTCTCCACTCGGAGAACGCGGTGGCCGGTTTCGGCCTCACCCACCACCATGTTGACGAACCGCCAATCCACGGATTCACCAGTCCGCTGAGCGTGCTGGTTCCCCTGATGGGCGATCTCGTGCACATGGGCTGGGGAATCCATTTCATCCGGCTTGTGTCGGCTTTCGCGGGCGGCTTGGCGGTGCTGTACGCGCTTGGCATCGCAATTCACCCGCGCATCACACTGCCCGCGCCGATGGCGATCCTGGTCATGGGCTACCTCGCCTTCGAGCACCACCAGATCCTTTACGGCATGGCCGGCATGGAAACGCAGATAACGACCTGCATCCTGCTGGCGTCGTTCTACTTCCTGATTGCGGAACGCCCCGCGGCGCTTGGCCTCAGCCTTGGCCTGTGCATGCTAGCCCGGCCGGATTTCGCGTTCTGGACCGTCATCGCGGGCGTTTACGGGCTTTTTCGCCTGAAAAAGCGGATGATCGCCGTCGTGGCGATTGCGGTAGGACTCTACCTGCCGTGGATTGTTTTCACGACGTGGTATTACGGATCGCCCATCCCGAACACGGTCCTGGCCAAGAACCTCGGCTATTACCTGTGGACACGCGATCCGAACCTGGACTGGTCCCTGGCATGGCATCACCTTCGGCTCCGCGTCACCGGCAATTACGGATATGAAACCGTATTCCAGCCCCTCGGACCCTGTTTCGGCGGACACGGCACGCATTTTCGCCCGCTGTTCGGCGATCGCGGCCTGATCTGCGGCGCCATGACCATGCTGGCCTGCGTTGGCGCGGCGGCGGCGCTATGGCGGCGCCAGTGGGCTTTTGCGCCGTTCATCGGATTCGCCGCGTGTTATGCGTGTTACTACATTTTTCTGGTGGCTGTTCCGTTTGGATGGTACTTGGTCCCCTTCTTGGCGTCCGTCGTTTGGCTGAGCGCGCGCGGCCTTCAGGCGGTTGCGGGACTGGCGCCCGGACCCCGCGCCCGGTTCGCGTTTTTGACCATCGCGGCGGCGCTTTACCTTGCCCCGTTTGTTGTCTACACGCCAAAAACATTTCTGGCCGAAAAACAAATTCAGGAACAGATCGAAAACAACGTGCGCAAGCCGATCGGCCTGTATTTGAACCGCGTGATGCAGCCCAACGAAACCGTCGCGTGCGAATGCCTCGGCTACGTTTCCTATTACTCTAGGCGGACGGTATACGACTGGCCGGGACTGGCCAGCCGCAAGGTGGTCGCTTTCAGCCGCGCCCACCCCGAAATCCGTTCCCTGATGGGCATGATTGCGACGCTGAAGCCGGATTATCTCGTGTTGCGACACCACGAATACGTGGGATCGCGGGATAATTGTTGTCCGTGGCTTGCGACCAAATACAAAATTGTCGCCGCTTTCGAAGCCCCTCGCGAAAAGATCCGCGATATCTTTTTGATCGATCAAAACATAGATCTTGGCTTCTATGTTTTGAAACGCACAGGGTGACGAACTTTTCAATGGCAAGAAAACCGCGCCCCTGTTCGCCGGACAAGATCCGATTGGGCGTGGCGACGCCTTGGAGGAATTATTGAGATCGTCCCTGTGTTTAGAGGACATGTTTTGGCGCAGCGTCCAGTACGAAGGAAGGAAAACGATGAAAAAAGCAAAGACCATGTTTGCAAGTATATTCGGGGCGATGTTGCTGGTTGTGACGCTGGCGGGATGCCCCTGTAATCCGCCGGAAACGGCGCCTTATGTCGAAGTCGAGCGATACATGGGCAAATGGTACGAAATCGCGAAATATCCCGTGCTGTTCGAACGCGGGCTCGTCGGCGTCACCGCCGAGTATTCGTTGCGCGACGATGGAACCGTGCGGGTAGTGAACAAAGGTTTCCGCGGCGATTTCAATGGCCGCGAAACGAGCATCGAAGGCAAGGCCGTTATCGCGGACCGAACAACGAACGCCAAACTCACCGTGTGGTTCGGCCCGATTCCGCTGGGTTTTCTTGAACCGAATTACTGGATTGTCGGACTGGGCGGCGATTACGACTATGCCGTTGTCTCGGACGGTTGCCGGGGAACCTTGTGGATTTTGAGCAGAACCCCCCGGATGGATCCCGCCAAATACAACATGATTGTATCTTGGCTGGAGGATAGCGGATTCGACACCAGCCGGCTGGAATTGATGCCGCAGCCGGAATGACCCGCCTCAGGTTCCATCAAAAAAACGCCGGTCCAACACGTAAAGCAACGTGGATGCCGCGCTGCAAAGCACAGCGCCCCATGCCATATCCACCCCCACGACCTTCAGCGGCCAACCCCGCAAAATGGCCATGTTGGTAAAATCGAATATTCCATACACGACGGCTCCAAACGCGGCGCCAACCATCATCGCGCCTGAAAAGTGATGAAAAGAGGCCAGCCGGGGAAGCACGAACCCAACAAGCCCGGCGGAAAGTAGCGCCCAGACAACCAAAGCGGCAGCCACGTTGATTTTGACGAGTCCATTCTCGAAACGGAGAAACGGCTGGAGATGCGCGCGAAAGAACGGGCCCAGCACGAAACTCAGCACAAGACCGTCGAGGATGGTCAAAAAAACGAATCCGGCCATCCATAGCGTCGCATATTTCATGGAATGGCCACCTGGATTTCGTTTCGGCGCATAAACGGCGGTGTCCACGGGGGATTGTATTGCGCCACGATCGGTTCCGATACTGGACGTATCCCGTCCCGTTCAAGCGCGGAAAGCAGCAACGCCATTTTCGCTTTGGATCTTTTCTCCGTGGCATAGCCGGAAAAACGCAATACGGCATACCGCATGGGCGGTGTCTCGCGCAATCGCACCGCCGGATTATTGGGACGGGGCAACGATTCCAGCGAATATTCTCTCGGCATAATGAAAGCGACCGTGAATGCGTTTCCCTTTTCCGCCTTTTCCTGCAACACGGGGGCCGTCATGGCGATCGGTTGGGATTTTTCCTGCAGGACCGGAGCGGTCATGGCCACCTCTTTCCGGGTGGTGTTGTTGCCGAAAATATAATCGGCAATCTGCCGGAAACCCGCGTAAAGCGTTTCGCGATATCCGCCCGGAATGGTGACCTCCGCGCGAATTTGTGGACCATAGTCCCGGATTTCATACAACGGCCCGGTTTTTATGATCGTGAACGCCGGTTCTTCGATGCCCTTATTGGACGCGTGGCCTACCGCAATCCACGCGCCCATCAATACAACGATCAGCGCAACAACAGCCAGGATAATCACGCGTTTCATTTCGTCTTTTCGAGTTCGCGCTCGATCGCGCGAACGACTTCCGGCGCGTCCGGCTTGGTGGTGGGGGCAAACCGGGCGACTACTTTGCCGTCGCGCCCGACCAGAAACTTTGTAAAGTTCCATTTGATGGCCCCGCCAAAGGGGCCGTTCTTTTCTTTCGAGGTCAAGTCCTTATAGAGAGGACTGATCGCCTTTCCACGGACGGAAACCTTTGAAAACATGTAAACGTTACATGGTATTTCAGCGAGCAAAACGATTTGATTTCCGCGTTGGTTCCGGGTTCCTGGCGCAGGAAGTCGTTTGAGGGAAAGCCAAGTATGGCAAACCCTTTGTCCTTGTATTTCTCGTGGAGGGATTCGAGCGCCGCATACTGGGGGGTGAAGCCGCATTTGGACGCCACGTTCACGATCAGCACAACCTTGCCCAGATACCTCGACAGGTCTACATCGTTGTTGTCAATGTCCTTTACCGTGTGGGAAAGGGGACTCGCGCCCGTTTCGCCCGAAGAGGCGCATCCACACAGGGTCAACAATCCCAGAATTCCGGCTGTCCGCGACGACCACGACATAGGCGCCTCCTTTCGGCAAGGGTTCATTTTCCGGTCTTTCACCGATCAAGGCCGGATCCGCGTCTTTTATTGAGATTCAACACCCGCCCGCGTCCCGTTATTTCAGATTTGCGGCGCTGTTTCCGGCACGGGATAGAGCGCATCGAGTTTGGCCATGACGTCGTCCGGAATATGCAGTTCCGCCGCGCGCAGATTTTGATCGAGTTGCGCCACGTTTGAGGCGCCCAGGATTACGCTGCTGACATGCCGGTTGCGCAGGCACCATGCCAAGGCCAGTTCCGCCGCGCTCGCTCCCAGTGCCCGGGCCAATGCCGCCAGTTCCTGGCCTTTGCGCATATTCTCGTCCGTCCAATACATCTTCCGGATGACGGCGTTCTGGCGATCGTCGGCGGCGCGCGATCCGGCGGGCGGCGGTTCTCCGGGGCGGTATTTGCCGGTCAACATGCCGTGCGCCAGAGGCGAGAAGACGACATTTCCGATTCCCTCCGCGGCCGTCGTCGGGAAAAGCAGCGATTCGGGATAGCGATACAACAGGCTGTAACGCGGCTGGCTGGCGGCGATGGGCCGCGCGCCGAGATTCCGGGCAACGGCGTTGGCGCGCACGATGAGCGGGGCCGGCCATTCGCTCACGCCCCAATAAAGGATCTTGCCGGCGCGCGCCAAATCCTCCATGGCGCGGACCGTCTCCTCGAGCGGCGTGTCCGGATCGGGGCGATGGCACAGGTATACGTCCACATAATCAAAACCGAGACGGCGCAGGCTCGCATCGCACTGTTCGCGGATATGCTTGGCGGAAAGGCCCTTGTCGTTCGGCCCCGTTCCCATCGGCGCCCAAACCTTGGTGAGCACGACCACATCGGATCGGGGAACTTCCGCCAGATAACGCCCCAGCGCCTTTTCGGCTTCCCCCTTGTTGTAGGCGTTCGCGGTGTCGAAATAGTTGATGCCGCGTTCGTAGGCGCGCAGCACCAATGCGCGCGAAGTCGCTTCGTCGCAGGTGTACCCAACGGTAAGATAGGTGCCGAAACCGAGTGCGCTGACCCGTACGCCCCATGGCCCCAACGAACGGTATTCCATAAGCCAGGCCCTTGTTACATTCGACGGTTGGCATGAATGCCCGAAACGCCCGACGCCAGCGCCTTGTTGCGGAGTTGCGTCAGCGTGTCAAACAATCCCTGCGACGAAACGCGATCCCGGCGGCGCTGTCCCGTGATGCAGACCAGCACGTCGATCAGCGAGGCGCATTGCCCAAAGGGACCCGCCGCAACGGCGTCGCGATAGGTTTTTTCCTGGCCAAGATTCGCGTACAGGGTTCCCACGTTTTCCCGCCACGCCTTCACGACTCCCTCGCAATACGCGTCGGCCTGCGCCGGATGCAAGAGGCAGATGAAATAGCCGCCGCCCATATGCCCCACAAGGCACGACTCTTCCGGCGCTTGGCGGGCCAGCGCCTTGAGAATGCGCGCCAGATGGCGGATGGCGTCAACGCGCGATTGTTTGCCGCATTGATAGGCAAACTCCCGAAGCCGCATGAGTTCCACGGATGCCGTGGTAAATTCCTCCTGGCAACTGATCCGGCGCTGCAATTCGCGTTTGATTGTGCCCGCCGCGGGGAGTGACGTCATTTCGTCCAGCGACTTGATGTCTGCGTTTGCGCGAAGCAACATTTCGACCCGTTGGGCCAAGTTTTGCATGTCGAACGGCTTGCCGATGTAATCGTCCGCGCCCTGTGCAAGCCCGTGCCGGATTTCTTCTTCGCCGGACATGGCGGAGAGGATGAGAATCGGCAGCGCATACAGTTCCGGATCGCTTCGCAGTTGCCGGCAGATCTGAAATCCCGAAGCGCCGCCCGGCATCATCACGTCCAAAATCATCAAGTCGATTGGATGGGCACGAGCCAGCGCCAGCGCATCTTCCCCCTTGGACGCAACGGTGCATTCGTGCCCTTGCGCCTGCAGATTGGCCCCGATGAACTGTGCCGTCCGGATATCGTCGTCCACAATGAGTATTCGAGCCACGCCGCACTACTCCCTTGACGCGGTCCCGGCGCCATGCCTCCGGTGGCGCGGCGGGATTCCGCGTTTGCTTTACCGGCGAAGAATACCAGAGCAGCGCCCCGATTCCAAGCCTTCGGCAACAAGACTCTTCACCGTTTCGACCAGTTCCCCGCGCGGGATTGTCCGCTGTGCGGTTTTCCCGGCTTGGCGGTAGGTTTCGTGATCGGCAATATCCGCGCGTTGCTGCTTGCCTGCCATGAGGTCTTTTACGGAAACCTTGCCTTGGGCGAGTTCGTCTTCGCCGAGGATGACGGCCACGGGGATTCCGAAACGGTCGGCGTGTGAGAGCTGGGCCTTGAGGGATCGTTTTGTTCCGAAATAGACCTCCGCGCAAATGCCGTTTCCGCGAAGTTCCGCGGCCACGCGCATCGCCTCCGCAACCGGCACGTTGCCCAGCGTCATCACCAGCGCCTGGACAATCGTCTTGTGCGGAGACGTCACGCCCAAATGCCGCAGCGCGGCCATGAGCCGGTCCAGTCCGACGGACATGCCCGTGCAGGGGATCGGCTCGTCGAGAAAACGCGCGACGAGCTGGTTGTAGCGTCCGCCGCCCATGACGGATCCGAATTCCGGCGCGTTGGGCAGGATCGTCTCGAACACGGGGCCGGTGTAATAGTCGAGGCCGCGCGCGAGACTCGGCGCAAAGACGGCGTGTTTTTCGTCCACGCCGAGCGCGTCCAGGCTCGACGCGAGTTCGTCCATTTCGGCCATGGCCGTGTCGGTCTGTTCGCCGGGCGGCAGCGCGGCGCGCATGGCTTCGACGATGCCATGGCGCGTATCCGCCTTGATTGCAAGAAACGCCAACAGACCGTCAATCGTTTCCTTGTCCAATTTGACGCCGGGGATCGGATCGCCGGATTCGTCAATGCGTCCTTCGCCGAGTTCGAGCCGGACGTTTTCGATGCCGACCTTCGCCAGTTTGTCAATCACGCGCAGGACGTGTTTGTGGCGTGCGGGACAGCGGACGTTGTGTCCGTACAAAAGCGCGTCAACGACCTTGCGGTTGTTGACAAGGACCACAAAATCCCCGACGCCGACGGCCCGCATGACTTCCGCCATGATCGCGATAATCTCGGCGTCCACCGCGACGGATTCCGATCCAGCCGCGTCAATGTCGAACTGCGTGAATTGCCGGAACCGCCCCGGGCCGGGTTTGTCCGCGCGCCAGACGGAACCGCAGGCATACCGCCGGAACGGCGTCTTGAGTTTGTCCGGGTATTGGGCCAGCAGGCGCGCAAACGGCACCGTCATGTCGAATCGCAGGGCAATCGGCTCGCCTTCGGGGCTTTCCAGCCGGAACAGTTCCTTGTTGGTTTCCTCGCCCCCCGCGCCCAGCAGGGTTTCCAGGTGTTCCAAGGCGGGCGTTTCTATGGGCAAGAAGCCAAATTTTTCGAAGACTTCCTCGATGGCGCGCACCACTTTCTTGCGCGGGATCATGTCTTCCGGCAGGAGATCCTGGCAGCCCTTGACGGTGCGCGGCTCGACTTTCGGGGCTTTTCGTTCAACGTCTCCCATGTATTCTCCTTGTATTTGACGATACGTTCCGCATCGGGTCGTGCCACGATACGATGCCCAAAGACGCAAAGGTCAAAAAGGACTTTGGCGGCCGATCCGAGGGTATCGGCGCTTTGGGCCCTTATGTTCTTTTGCCTTTCGTATGAAGTTTCATGCGCATATCCGGGCGCGCGCTTCAGAACGGCTTGTCGGCCCGTTCGCCGAACATGGCGGGATCAGGCAGTTTCTTTTCGTAGATTTCCACGCCGTTCTGCTTGCGCAGTTCGGCCATCATCTTGCCGATGAGAATCGCCGGCGCCAGTTGCGGTTTTGCCTCTTCCAGGGACATTGGCTCTTCCGGGCGGTGATCAAGCACTTTCAATACCATGTAGACGGCGGGCATCTGTTGAAGCGACTGTTTGCCGGCGGCATCCGTCTTGCCGATGACCTGGTAGTCGGGCAGAAAGACCGGCCCGACAATTTCGCCGGCCTCACGTCCCGACACTTCAAGCCAGAATGTGGCAAATCGCGTCAGATTCGGGTTGTTTTCAATTTCGGATTCGAGAATGGACGCAGGATCCTTGGCCTTGAACTCCTCGACGATCGCATCGAACGATTCGCCCGCATCAATCCGTTTTCGGACGGCGGCCGCATCCTTTCCGGCGCCGGGTTGTTCGGCCGGGAACCGAATGGCCAGAAATTTGACCCATTCGAGTTTCTTGAACTCGCCCTTGCGCAGGCGGTATTCCTGTTCATATTCGGCGTCCGTGACCGTCAGCGCCCCGGATTTGAGGGCTTCAACGGCCTTGTATCCCACGGCGGCATCGCCCAGTAGTTTTTCGTGCAACTCGTCAATTTCGTTGTCCATCTGCTCTTTCGCCATATCCAGTTGTTCCTTGGACATGCCGAACAGGGCGGGATCCTGCGCCATGTACATGGCCGCGTAATTATCCTCCTCATGTTTCTGGAAATACTGCTGCATGGCGGCCGATCGGGGCAACAGGGTTTGCCCTCGGCTTTTGTACAGTTCCTCGACCTCCTGGCCCAGCGGAATCTTGATTTGTTCATCAATATAGTTGGAGAGAATGCGGAGCATGTCGCCGCGATTCTTGATGATGCGATCCTCGTCGGGCATGTCGCGGATGACTTTGGCCAGTTCGCCGCGGGTGATGTAACGGTTCTTGAACTTCGCGACGCGGATCTGGTCCTTGTCGGCGATGAAACCGCAACCGGAAAAGGCGACGATCATGACAAGGATCCCCGCGAGAGACCCGTGAAAACGTGCTTTCATGGCAGAATCCTTTCGCGCGCGATCAGGCGCTCATGGCAAGGTGCGTGCGGGCATATTCGACGGCATTGCGGAAGACTTGCAATCCAGCGCCTTCCTCCGGCAGGACCTCGCGCGTCCATCGCGGATGATGGGTCCGTTCGACATAGGCTTCCGGGTGCGGCATCAGGCCGAAGATGCGGCCCGACGGATCGCAAATCCCGGCGATATCGTCTATCGCGCCATTCGGATTTGCCGGAAACACCCCGCGGGCCGGCGCGCCGTCCGCCGTGCAATATCGCAACGCGACCATGCCGTTCGCCCTGAGCCGTTCGAGGACGGCGTCATCGCGCGGAATAAATTTGCCTTCACCGTGCCGGACGGGTAGTTCAAGGCGATCGATGCCGCGCAGCCAGACGCATTTCGTCGCGGCATCCGTTGCGAGACAGACCCAGCGGTTCTCGAAACGTCCCGAATCGTTGTTGGTCAGCGTGGTTTCCTGGACGAACTCGCCGTCGAACAACGGTAAAATGCCCATCTTCACCATGACCTGAAATCCGTTGCAGATACCAATCGCCAATTTGCCGTCCGCGATGAACCGCTTGATCGGCGCGCCGAGTTTGTAACGCAGGCGGTTCGCCAAGATCTTGCCGGACGCCACGTCGTCGCCGAAGGAAAATCCGCCGGGTATCGCCAAGATATGCCGGCTGTCCAGCATGTCGGGCCGCGCGATCAAATCATTCAGATGGACCCGTTGCGTTTTCGCGCCCGCCCGCGCGAGCGCGTTTTCGGTTTCCGCGTCGCAGTTGATGCCAAAACCCGTCAGAACAAGCGCTTGTACGGTCACGTTCACCACCTCAAGGGCCGTTGCCACGCCTCTTTCAACTCGCCGATCGTGGCACAGATACCGTTTTCAATCTCGAATCGATCATCATCCCTGACCACGCCCACCCGCGTCACGGGACAATTGTCCAGCGCCGATTCGAACGCCGGCGCGTCGGATGGTTTCACGGTCACAACAAACCGGCTTTGCGATTCGCTGAACAACGCGACGGTCATATTGGGCGCCCCAATCGGGGCAAGGTCGAGCGACAGGCCATGGCCGCCTGCAAAGGCCGATTCCGCCAGGGCCACGCCCAATCCGCCGTCGCTGCAGTCGTGGCACGAGGCCACCAACCCTTGTCCGATGGCCCGCGACAACGCCGTGTACAGCCGCTTGGCTTTCATCGGGACAACCTTTGGCACAGTCGTTCCCAGCCGCCCCTTCAAGGCAAGATACTCGCTGCCGCCCATCTCGTCGTGCGTCTCGCCAAGCACATAGACCACGTCGCCGGGACGTTTGACGTCCATCGAAACGGTTTTCGTGGCATCCGGGAGAATCGCCGCCGCCGTGAACAGCACCGTCGGCGGTATCGAAATCTTCGTGTCCCCGATCTTGTAGTCGTTTTTCATGCTGTCCTTGCCGCTGATCAACGGGATGCCGTACGTCACGCACACATCATACAACGCCTCGCAGCATCGGACCAGTTGCGCGAGTTTGAACGCGCCGTCCGGCGTCTTTTCGCTTTGAACCGGATCGGGCCAGCAGAAGTTGTCGAGCCCCGCGATAAGACCGGGTTGCGCTCCGACGGCGATCAGGTTTCGCACGGCCTCGTCAATGGCGCAGGCCATCATCCAATACGTGTCGAGATCGCTGTATTTCGGCGCGATGCCGCACGCGACGGCCAGCCCGCGCTTCGATCCGGGAATGGGCCGAATCACGCCCGCGTCGCCCGGCCCATCGTGCGCGGCGCCCTGGAACTGCTTGAGCACGCTCTGCGCAAGGACTTCATGATCGTACATGCGCACGAAGGTTTCCTTGCTGCATACGTTGAGCGATCCGAGCACGGCCTTCAGCGCCGACGTCAAATCCGAATCCTCGACGATAATCTCCGGATCCCGCGCGGGCGGCGTCCATTGCGCCTTGAGATGCATTTTCGGCACGCCCTCGTGCAGGAACGCCATGTCGAGCGAGGCAATCCGTTTGCCGTCGTAATAACATTCGAGCAAACCGGAATCGGTGAACGCCCCGAGATCCGTCGCCTCCACCGCGCGGCGTTTCGCCAAGTCCATGAAGGCGTCGAGTTTGTCCGGCGGCACGGCCAGCGTCATGCGCTCCTGCGCCTCGGACAAAAAGATTTCCCACGGAGCAAGACCCGCATATTTCAGCGGGGCGCGTTCGAGGTGGACTTCGCAACCGCCCGGCCCGCGCGCCATTTCGCCGACACTCGACGACAAGCCGCCCGCGCCGTCGTCGGTGATGCACGTGAACAGGCCCAAATCGCGCGCTTCGAGGAGAAAATCGGCCATTTTCTTTTGCGTAATCGCGTCGCCTATCTGCACCGCCGTGGCCGGCGATCCCTCATGCAGTTCCTCGGAGGAGAACGTCGCGCCGTGGATGCCGTCCTTGCCGATGCGTCCGCCCGTCATCACGATGCGATCGCCGGGACGCGCGCCTTTTTCATGACTGGGTTTGCCGGCGACGACGGCCGGGATCATCCCGCCCGTTCCGCAGAACACCAGCGGCTTGCCGAGAAACCGTTCATGAAACACAATGGCGCCGTTAATGTCGGGGATGCCGCTCTGGTTGCCGCCGTCCTTCACGCCTTGATGCACGCCCCGGAGCACGCGCCGCGGGTGGAACAGGCGCGGCGGAATCGGCCCATCGTAAAACGGCGACGCAAAGCAAAACACGTCGGTGTTGAAAATGCACTTGCACCCCATGCCCGCGCCGAGCACGTCGCGGTTGACGCCGACGATGCCGGTTATCGCCCCGCCGTACGGATCGAGCGCCGACGGACTGTTGTGCGTCTCGGCCTTGAGCGCGAAATTCCATGTATCGTCGAATCGAATGATGCCGGCGTTGTCGTGGAATACGCTGACGAGCCAGTTTATCGTCTTGCCGACCTCGTCGGTCGTGGCTTTGACATAGGTCTTGAACAGGCTGTCAATCCGGCGCGTTTCGCCCTGTTCGTCCGTGTAATCTATCACTGCATTGAAGATTTTATGCTTGCAGTGCTCGGACCACGTCTGGGCCAGAATTTCCAGTTCGATGTCCGTCGGGTCGGCGGGCAACCCCGCCGCCTCGCGCTTTGCGCGCACGATCGGATCGCGGTAATGCGCCTGGATCGCCTTCATTTCGTGCAATTCGAGCGCCAGCATCCGATCGCGGCTCAATGCCGCCAGATCGGCGTCCGATACGTCAAGACTTACCGTATGGACTTCCGGATCGCTGCGTTCGGTAACAATGGGCAGGCCGAGCAACGGCTCGCCGCCGGCCGTTTTCATCTCTTCCGCGGATTTCACGACCCAGCGCTGAATCAGTTCGTTGGCGAGCGCGTCACGGGCGATTCGCTCGCAGACCGCGCGATCCGCCACGCCCCGAATCGCGTATTGCGTGGATTTGTAGACCGCCTCGCCCGGTTTCAACGGGCGTCCGATCGTGTCCGCGATGCCCTCGGCGGAACTCTTGCCGACGTTGTCCGTCACGCCCGGCAAAAAACCGACTTCAATCACAAAATGGAAGTCGCGGGCGAGCGAGGCATTGACCACGGACTCTTGAATGATTGGATCGGTGAACAATTCCTTTCGAACCAGTTCAAGTTCGTCGCCGGACAACCGGGCGTCAATCGTATAAACGTCAATGACGCGCACGTCTTCCACACGAATCCCCAAGTCCTCCGCAAGCCGCCCTTTCACGCCCGTGCCCGTCGGATCAGGCAAACCGGCCTTCATCGCCACTTCGATCTTATTCGGCATACTGAACGGTTCCCCGATAGTTCACTTCGTTGACGCCCTCGATGGTCGATCCGATCAACACGGCCTGTTCCCCTGTTTGTCCAATCGCGTCCAGGGTCTTTTCCGCCTCGTCCCTGGCGACAACAAGAAGGAATCCCATGCCCATGTTGAACGTGCGCAGCATTTCAAGGTCGGCGATGCGGCCCGTATTCTTTAGAAAAGCGAAGACAGGTGGCGCTTCCCACGCGCCCAGATCTATTTCCGCGCCCAGTCCCGCGGGAAGTGTGCGCGGTAAATTATCCGTGATGCCGCCGCCCGTGATATGCGCCATGCCTTTTACCTTGACAATGCGCATGATGAGTTGAACCAGTTTTGCGTAACTGCGATGCGGTTCCATGAGGACTTCGGCGACCGTTTGGCCTGTTCCCGGCATCGGATCGTCGCAACCCAATCCCGCCACCTCGAAGCAAACCTTCCGCGCCAGACTATAACCGTTGGTATGCAGCCCGGAGGACGGAAGGCCGATAATGACATCCCCGGGAACAATGGATGAACCATCCACGATATTCTTCCGATCCACCACGCCGACAATCGTGCCCGCCAAGTCGTATTCGCCCGGGGTATACATGTCCGGCATCTCCGCCGTTTCACCGCCGATGAGCGAGCAGCCCGCGTAACGGCAACCCGTGGCCAACCCACGAACCACCTCCACCACGACGCCGGGATCCAGTTTCCCGAAAGCCAGATAATCGAGAAAAAAAAGTGGACGCGCGCCCTGCACCAGAATGTCGTTCACGCAATGAGAGACCAGATCGATCCCCACCGTGTCGTGGCGGCCCGTCATGAAAGCCAGTTTCAATTTCGTGCCGACGCCGTCCACGCTCGACACCAGCACGGGTTCCTCCATGCCGGCCATGTCGAACTGATACATGGCGCCGAAACTGCCGATATCCTGAAGCACGTGATCGTCGAAGGTCTTCTTGACCACGCTCTTGATGTCGTGCATGGCCTTGGTGGCCGCATCAATATCCACGCCGGCATCGCGATAACTCAAACCGGGTTGTCCATCCGTCATGAAAAATACCCTCACGCCTTGATAATTCGGATTTCCGCGGAGCATACCGCCGGAATGACTCCCAATGCAAGACACCGCCCGATTTAGACCCGGGCAAACCCTTCCCCTTGTTCTACGGTTGTTTCTTGACAAAGCAAGCCGTGTGCATTTTCATTGGCGCCGCGTTAGAGGGGACCGCAAAACAGGTGAATAGAGGATTCGCTTGGGAGGTGTTGAGGCTATAAAGATCGAGGCCGTTTATGCCAAGGATATTCACGGCGTGTCATCGGGGGATACAAGAAAAGGCTGGTGGGCGGTGGGTGACTCGAACACCCGACACCCTGCGTGTAAGGCAGGGAACAGAATCGCACAAGTCGTGTAATTGCAATGACTTGGAAAAACCGCAAAATTCATGTTGCACTAAATGTTGCACTTCGCGTTGCACTTTTGGGGGCATTTCCGAACTCGCGGAGGCGATCCGGGCGCTGTCCGATTCGGACATGGCGGCGCTGTTCCAAACCATCGCGAAGGATGACGCCAAATTTCTATCGCTAATCAAGTCAGTCACCGATCCGCATGGCGCGGACGGCATACCGCCCGAAGACGCGGACGATCTGGACATGCCGCAGGAATCGAGGTAGGATCTTTTTTGCCGGGCGATAGGGTAGCGCCCGAAAAGCGGGAAAGCATCGCCCGCCTTCGCCCGGCACGCTCACGATGCAATAGGACGGATGCACCTATGGCCGCACACAAGACCCCAAAGCCGGACACGCCATTATTGAATGAAACCACCGCCTTCGATGCGTTTCCAAGTCTGACACAAAAACAAAAGAAATTCATTCAGTTGCTTGCGCCCGGATTGCGAAACATCGCAGCGGTGTCTCTTGCGATTCACAAAGGGAAACTACCGGCGGATTTTGACGCAAAAGAATTTATACATTGGGTGATGGATTCTGGAAGAGCACGTATCTTGACCGAAGATGTTAGACAATCCGAAGCGAAAGAATTGGTAAAATCGCTTTATCCGCCTCCTGTCGAAACGGCCGCGCCGAAGGCCGGGACAGTCAGAGCAGAGACAAACTCTGGGCCGGTTGACTGGAAGACGATCCGCATGCGGTTCTCGGATGACAACCCCTATGTTGTTCTTGTCGCGCGCAAAGGGGAGAAACAAAAACGAGTCACGGCGGCGGAACTCGGATTGTCAGACCGGCGGACAGGTAACCTGCCAAACGCACAATGGGCGCTGTTGAAACGCTTTGCCGAAGCGCCCAACAAGCATATCGTGCCGGAGGTTCGCGAGGCCGCCGCTTTCAAGCGGGCCGTATCGCGTCTCAATCGTGCGCTGACAACCGCCTTTGGCGCGTCCAACAATCCGATTGTGTCCTTGTCCAAAATGCATGAACGCGAGCCTTGGGGCAAACCAAAAGCGGGTTGCGGCTGGCATTGCCTGATAGATATTGCGTAGTTGTCACGGGGGGCATGGTGACAGAATGCGCGCGCCGCGTGACAATTGCGCCCGCATTTCGCCCAATAAAGACAGGCATTTCTTGTTCTTCACGCCTTCCTTTTTTGTATCAGTCACCCAATTTAGGGTGAAGCGTTGCGATAGGCGCGATGCAGGAACGAAGGACGTTGAAAATGAGCCAGTTACTATCCGTGAAAGAAACCGCAAAACGGCTTGCTCTGTCTTGCCGAACCGTTTACCGCCTTAGCGATGCGGGCCGGATGCCGCGCCCGCTGCGAATCGGCGGCGCTGTCCGCTGGGATGCGCGCGTATTGGAAGAATGGATTGCCGCCGGTTGCCCACCGGTAGAACGCCATATGCTTACGCGATAGGTGGGCGCGAACATGTTCAAAATCGTTAGATGGGAGCGATACGAGGTTGATTCTCGTGGCGACGCATGGATCGAGGGCGCAGCACTCCGCAAGGGGCCGTTGCAATACCTTCGGGTAACCTGTAACGGTGCCGCTTGGGGGCTGTCCTACCGACGGCTGCTCTCCACTGGCGGTGATGACGCGGCGGCGGCATTTGGGCTGTATATCAAACTGCTTGAACTTTCCGGAGCGCAACCAGCACCATTGCGCGGTACCGTGAGGAATCCACAGGGCGAGGCGGCAACACCGGAAGAAATAGCAGAATCAACCGGCTTTCCATTGTCGGTTGTGACCCGTGGGCTTGCGATTCTCAAGACCGCTGGATGGATAACGGAAACGCCCGGAAATCCGGAAAATTCCGGGAAATTACCGGAATTCCGGGAAATTACCGCCAATCAATCAATCAATCAATCAAAACAATCAAACAAGATCTCTTCCGCGAAATCCTTCGCGGGCGATCCCGTTCAACCACAAACCCATGGGGAAAGTGAAGGGAAAGATCCAGATCCTCTTGCGCCGTTCCTGGGCCTTGTCGAATTCTACCCGCACCTGCTCGAATTGATTCGCGAAGCGCACCCGAAGGCGCGATTGCCGAAGGCTGGCAGCGGGGCCGATTTCGAGGCGCGGGCCACGCTGGCAAAACTGGTACGGATTGACGGCTACAAACCCAATGAAATCGTTGCGGCATTGGAATGGGTTTTTGAGTCTGACCATCGCGACGCGCAATTTTGGCGCGCACAAGTGGCCGCTATTCCGCCGTTGCGAAAAGCAGGATCTTCCGGGCTGACCAAATTTGGCGCGATTCACGAGCGCTGGTTGAAAGCAACCGGGGGCAACGGCCATGACAAAAGCGACCCAAACGATTTTTATTCCCGGTTTTCCCCTGCGGATATTCAAGAGTTTGAGGCTGAATACCAAGCGGAAATGGCCAATGCGAACGGGGGCGCGCAATGACGGACACGCCCGAACGCCACGACATTGAACTACTCAAGAATGAATTGGCCGCCGCTGGGGCTATCTTTCATGGCAAAGAATGCCGTTGCCCATTTCACGAAGACCGGCGGGCAAGCGCCGGGGTTTATCTCGACTCGCAAGGCGTGGCGCGGTTCAAGTGCCACGGTTGCGGCGTGGCTGGTGACCTATACGACATTCGCGCGCGCATCCATGGCGTTGACCTTCGCGAGGTTTTGCCAAAATCGGACGGCGGGCCGCGAAACGGCGCAAATAAAAGCGCCACGTTGCCACAGGAGCGGCGATCATCCGTCCGGCAATATGAAACCCTTGCCGAAATCGAACGGGCCGCCACGTCCATTGGGCGCATCGAGGCGCGACACGATTACACGGACGGTTTCGCCGTTTTCCGCATCGTGGGCGCTGATGGCGTGAAAACATTCAGACAAGCGCACCGCGAATACGGAAAATGGCAATGGGGTAAGCCGCGCGGCCTTTTGCCGCTTTACGGGCGGGAACACATTGGCGAAACGGAAGACCCGGTTGTTGTTGTCGAGGGCGAGAAATGCGTTGACGCTCTTTGGAAAATTGGGACTGTCGCGGTAACAAGCGCGATGGGCGCGGGCAAGGCGCACCTGAGCGATTGGACGCCGCTTGATAACCGCGATATCGTGCTTTGGCCGGATAACGATCCGCCTGGCTGTGCCCACATGGACCAAGTGGCCGGGATTTTGAAGACGGCAACACGGCTACGGATTGTCAATGTCGAAATACTTGGCTTGCCGCCGAAGGGCGATGTTGCCGATCTGCTTGAAAAGTGGCGCGACGATCCGCCGGAAACGAAACGCGCGGCCATTTATGAAATCCTTGCAAACGCGAAACCGGTTGTGCCTTCCGGCGGGCTGGCGGCGCTTATCGAAGGTGCAATTGGCGGTACCAGAAAAGCGATTTCATTGCCTTGGGGGCGTTTGTCGAAATTGACCCGCGCGCTGTTGCCGGGGAGTATCACGTTGATTGTGGGGCCGCCCGGCTGTGGAAAAAGTTTTTTGCTGCTGCAGTTGGCGTATGCGCTTCACAAGTCGGGCGTCCCGATTTCGGTTTTTGAACTGGAGGAAGACAAGGCGCACCATCTCCATAGGCTGCTTGCACAGTTGGCTAACGATGCCCGGTTGCTTGACCTGGAGTGGATCGCAGGGAACCCCGAAAATGCGAGGGCGGCGCTGGCGGCGCATCAAGCCGATCTGGACGCGTTCGCGTGCCGCCTTTTCGATGCGCCCGACAAGCAACCCACGCTGACGGACCTTGCGAGGTGGGTTTCCGAACGGGCTGCAGCAGGGAACCGCGTGATCGCGATCGATCCACTTTCCGTGGCCGACATGGGCGGCGAACCGTGGCGCACCGCGCCCGGCTTCATAACCGAGGCAAGCGCCGCCATTCGGAAACATGGCGCAAGTCTGATTTTGACCTATCACCCGCGCAAGGGCGCGGCGGAAACCGGTCTGGTTTCTCTCGACGGTATCGCCGGGGCCGCCAGTTTCACGCGCCTTGTTCAGACTGTCCTTTGGCTTGAACGCCACGCGGATGATCACCGCGCAACCGTACAATCCATTGGCGGGCCGTTCGAGGAAACCGCGAATCGCACCGTTCACATTCTCAAGTCACGCAACGCGCCGGGGCAAGGATGCCGAATCGCATTCCACTTTGACCCGGAAACCCTGACATTCGAGGAACACGGAATCGAGGCATCATATGGAAATTCTCGCAAGAATCAACGCGCTACACAATGAACTTGCCCGCGCGCATTTCGAGGGCGCGGACTTCGCCGCTGTGAGGCTGTGCATCGTGGCTTCCGCCCTTCATGCCCGGCTGGGAATCGAACGGGCGATCCGCCGATGGGCGTGGCAATACCGCGCAATCTGGCTGGCAATCGGTTCCGAACGCCTGCTTCTGGCAATCGTGGATGCCGAAGAACGGGGCCGACGTGGCCGCCGTTCAAGAATTCCTTGCCGCCAAATATGCATCAGATTGCGAGCGGTTCAATCTAAAAAAATACAGACAAACGTGGAAAGAAGGGACTGCTAAGAAATGGGCAAAATAAATTGGAGCGCATGGACCGATCCGGTAACCGTGGCCAAGCGCGCTGGGGGCCGCCGCCATTACCACGCCATACGCCGCCTGAGGGCCGCCGTACGCAGGGCAGAGGTTGCGGACCTGCTCTTGGCCGGGCGAAAGCAAACCGACATTGCCAAAGCCTTGGGCGTCGCGGACTCCACGATATCGCGGGACGTAAAGCGAATATACGCGGACGCCGCAAGGCGGCACATATGCCCGCTTTGCCGAAGGGAATACCACTTGTGCAAGTGACCTTTTCGGGAAAAGGCGAACGCATGCCCGTTACCAACCGTCCCCTTGGTAACAAATAGTGTTGACATTGGCGGTAGCACATGTTACAATATGTACGTTGACAACAGGAGCAACGGACATGAAAGCAATCGGGTATGTGAGAGTAAGCACGGAAGGGCAAGCGGTTGACGGCGTAAGTCTGGACGCGCAACGCGCACGGATCGCGGCATGGTGCGATGCAAACGGCTATGAACTCGCGGCGGTTCATGTGGACGCGGGCATATCCGCCAAACGTGCGGACAATCGCCCAGGACTTCAAGCGGCGCTTGCTGAAGTCTGCAAAGAGCGCGGCGCGCTGGTGGTTTATTCGCTTTCCCGGCTGGCGCGTTCCACGAAGGATGCCATTGGAATATCCGAGCGGCTGGAAAAGGCCGGGGCGGATCTCGTAAGCCTGTCCGAACGCATTGACACGACAAGCGCCGCCGGAAAAATGGTGTTTCGCATGCTGGCGGTTCTTGCGGAATTCGAGCGCGATCTTGTTTCCGAACGCACGACCGCCGCAATGGCGCATCTTCGCCAGCAAAGCAAGCGTGTTTCCCGGCATATGCCCTTCGGTTATGATTTGGCGGCGGACGGTGAAAGTCTGACAGAGAATGCCCGCGAACAGGAGGCCATACGCATGATGCGCGACTTGCGCGCGGACGGCAAGAGTTTGCGCGACATTGCCCGCACGTTGGAATCCCAAGGGATTGTCGCCAAGAACGGCGGCGCTTGGAGCGCCAAGGTAATCAACGGAATCCTTGAAAGAAAGGCGGTGTAAGACATGACAAACGAAATCGGAATCAAGAGATTGGCAAAAACATTGAAGGGCATGAAACCGGAAAGGCTTCGCATGTTGCTGGCAAAGGACAAGGGGATCACGATCCGTCTTTCGGAATCGGATCGGGATGATATGCGGCGCGTTGCCAAGAGTTTGAACCTTACGGTTACGGAATACATTACGAGAATGCACTACCTTGTGAGTGAATCCTTGGAAAGGAAATAACATGGGATACCTTTTCCGCAAGACCGTAACGCGCCCGTTGCCCGAAGGCGCGAAGATTCTACGCCGCAAGGGCGGGCCTGTCGCCCGCTGGAAGGACAAAAACGGCAAGATCCGCGAGGCGCGGGCCACGGACGCCGGGCGCATCGTTCAGGAAACGGGCGTATGGTATGCCCGCCTTCGCGATGCCGATGGAATCATCAGGGAAGTTTCCACCGGATGCCGCGACAAGAGCGCGGCGGCGGCGGTCCTTACGCAATTGGCCGCACGCGTGGAACGCCGCAAGGCCGGGATACTGAGCGCGTCCGAAGACCGGGCCACCGACTTTGCCGGCAAACCGCTGCAGGAACACGTTGACGCCTACATCGCCCGCATGGAATCGCTTGGATTACACAAGACAACGGTCTTCATGCGGCGGCGCTATCTCGAAACGCTGTTTTCCGGTTGCGGATTCAACCGTATCGCGGATCTGTCGCGGGAAAGGGCTGAAACGTGGCTGCGTGGACAAACCGGCATGAGCGCGCGAACATACAACGGCTACGCGGTGGGGCTTGCTGCCTTTGGCAATTGGATGGTATCCGAGGGCCGGATGGTGGCGAATCCCTTCGCCCGCATGCGCAAACGCAACGAACGCGCCGACCCGCGCCGCCCGCGCCGGGCCTTGACGCAGGAAGAGGTTGCCCGCTTGCTCGACGCGGCGGAACGTAGACCACTGGAAGGCAAGTTGCATGCTGGCGGGGGCGCGGTACAATTGAAACCGGAAACCCGCGAAATGCTGGCATTCGAGGGATACGAACGTTCGCTTGTGTATCGGACTTTGGCGCAAACCGGCTTGCGGTGGAATGAACTGCGTTCCATCACCATTGGGCAAGCCGTGCTTGATACCGAACCGCCGCACTTGATCTTGAACGCCGCCAATGAAAAGAACCGCAAAGGGGCTGTAATCGTTTTGCGGGCGGATTTGGCCGCGAGGCTGTCCAAGTACCTTGCCGCCCGGCTGGAACGCCGCAGGAACGATTCTAGGCGGCATGGCGGGGCTTTCCCGATGCGCCTTGAACCTGACGATCCGCTTTTCGACATGCCCGCCAAAGGCACGCGGGAATTCAATAAAGATCTCGTGGCCGCCAAGATCCCCAAGCGCGACGACCGGGGCATGAGTGTTGACATTCACTCGTTGCGACACACGTTTTCATCCGAACTTGCGCGCGCGGGCGTGCCATTGGCAACGGCGGTTGCTCTTATGCGGCACAGCGATCCCAAACTCACGATGCAACGGTACACGCATTTTCAACGGCTTGATCTTGCGGGCGCGTTGGAACAGTTGCCGGACTTTTTGCCCAAGGCGGAAGGAACCGCGCACGAGGCGGCGGCGGGCGAAAATCGCGTTGCACTAAATGTTGCACTTCCTACCGTCAAAAAAGCGCAACATGAGTCAAAATCTGGCAATTACGCCTGCTTATCTACTGATGGGGATGTAGAATACAGTAGCACGAAAACACCCAATAAATACGGCGTTTTTGAGGGTTTGCAGGGAAAAAACGATGGTGGGCGGTGGGTGACTCGAACACCCGACACCCTGCGTGTAAGGCAGGTGCTCTAACCAACTGAGCTAACCGCCCGAAGGCGGAGGACACGATATCACGGGCCAAGGGATGGGTTCAAATGGGCGGTAAATTGCAGAGGGCCGGCCAGAGATTATAGATTGGGGATGAACGGAATGGACGAAGTGGATGGGATAGACAATGCGGGCGGCGGATGTTTCGGTCCTGCGCGGGCTACGCGGTTTGGGACCAGACTTCCCGGCGACGCGGTTCGTGTGCGTTTTCATCTGCGCGCCGCGCGGATTTACGCGCTTGCGGCGCATGGATTTGCTTTTGCCGCCGTGGGTGGAAAAGAATGGAATTTGCGGAGAATCGCAGGAATCGGGCATTGGATGAACCGGTTTGCGGACCGGTTCGGACGAGGAGGGTCGAACCATGGACAGGAAGGGATTCACGCTAATCGAGTTGCTGGTGGTTATCGCGATAATCGGCATTTTGGCGGCGATTCTGCTGCCGGCGCTGGCGCGTGCCCGCGAATCGGCACGGCGCGCCAGTTGCGCGAACAATCTCAAGCAGATTGGCCTCTCGATGAAGATGTATGCGAACGAGGCCCCCAGCCAGAAGTTTCCCCCGGACAAGTACAAGGAGTTCAACAACGGATCGTGCAGCCCCGGCAAGGTGACGTTCGGGGTTATCTGGCAGGGCGAGACGTTGTACCCGGAATATTTGAGCGACACGACGGTGAACGTGTGTCCGTCGGACAGCGACGGGGCGAAGGCTATCACAGGCGGACGCTGGCTGTGCGATCAGAACGAACCGGATCGGGGTATTTGCCCGTGCAAGATAGACGATCTTTCCTATGGCTATTTCGGCTGGGCGTTGAAACCGGAAATTTATCTGGCTCCGGGCATCGATCAGAACGATCCAAATTTCCCCAGCGGCCTCGGCGCCATCGGCAGTTATTTCGATTCGGGTTTCGCCAACTCCCTGATCCAGCAATTTCAGGCGATATTTGTCAAGGACGGCAGCACCAATCCGGCCGACATTGCGCAAATTGCCGGCATTATGGACAGCGATATACGGATTACGGGCCACGCAACCCTGGGCGATTTCCTGGTCTACCGCCTGCGGGAAGGCGTCGAGCGTTTCTTCGTCACCGACATCAACAATCCGGCATCCACCGCCAAGGCCCAAAGCGAGATTGTCGTGCAGTACGATTTCGTGACGACGGTGGCCCGGGATTTCAACCATGTGCCCGGCGGGTCGAATGTCCTGTATCTGGACGGTCATGTCGAATTCCTGAAATGGCCGTCGAATCATCCCGTAAACCGGGGTTTCGTGGCTCTGATTGACACCGTCAAGAATTTTTCACTCTGACGCGATTGTAGACATGGTTTCCATGGACGCGGCGGGTCCAAGCCAATGAATCGCAGGCAGTTTCTTGGACAAGCGGCAGGGACGGCGATGACGGCGGTGTTGCCGTCGAAGGCGTCTGCCGGGGAGGGTGATTCGTTCTGTTTTGCGGTGGTGGCGGATCCCCATTGCTCGGACGGCATCACGGAGGGACTTGAGGCGTACGGCAGCGGCGTTGACCGATTTTTGAATACGATCAAAACGATGGAGGCCATGTCCGAGAGGGAGAAACCATCGTTCATTTTGCTCGCGGGCGACGTGCACCCCGAAGCGCTTCGACCCCGAATGGTCGAAGCGACGATCCCGGTTCATGCCACGCCCGGCAATCATGAATCCACCCGGGAAAAGCGCGCGCTGCTACGCTCGTTGTTTCCCGGTGATTTTACGTTGAACGGAAAACCGGCCGACTACTACAGTTTCGTCCATAAAGGCGCACGGTTCATTGCGGTGTGCGATGCGGGCGCGGGCGGAGACCATGTCGGGCATTTGTGTTCGGAGATCATTGAGCCGCCGGGCCAATGCGAGTGGCTGGAAGGCGAACTTCGTAAGCCGGAACCCGTGAAAATTGTCTTTGCCCACATTCCGGCTGAACGGGAAGGCCGGGATCGCGACATGTACCTGAACCGGAACGATTCCCGATGGTTCAATGCGCTCGTGAAAGAAACGCAGCCCGTGGCCGTGTTTTTCGGCCATCTGCATCGGCCCACATCGTCGTACAGGACAGGCCGGTCGCAAATCTTCCATGTGCGATCCTGTTGTTGGAACTTCGACAAAGCCCCTGTCGGTTTCCTGCATTGCCGCGTCAAGGAAGGCAAACTTGAAACGCGCGAAATCATCACGGGCGAGTACAAGTAAGCGGCGGCGGTTTACGATCCATGGCGGGCCACGGCTTCGCGGGCGAGTTGGACCCAGCGGATGAGGCGCGTGGGATCGCCGCAAAGCGTGTGGACGTCTTTCATGACGATCTCCAGGTTGCAGTCGCGGGCCGTGGTAACGGTAAGGCGCAAGTCCTCGCGGATGAGATCCTCGTCGAAATAGGGCGTGCTCACGAGCGTGGGATTGGGTTTGCGCGAAAACACATAGTCGCGGCCCAGCGCCCCGGCCATGAACGCCTGGTCGCACCACGGGGATATCGAGACGCGTTTGAGATTTGGCAACGTCTTGACGTATTGCCATCGGTCGTGGACCGGCTCGCAGCAGCCGTAGTACGTGCGCCCGAATCGTTCGACGATGGGGCGGTAGTATTGAAGCACGAATTCCTCGCATTGGTCCGGTCCGCAGGAGACGGTTTCCTGTGATTCGCTCAAGACCCAGAGATCTTTCAGGCGGACCGGGTCGCCGGGTTGTCGCCCGGGTTGCGGCAATGCGTTCGTGTAGCCCATGCTGCCGGAACCGATGTAGTCGTTTTCGTTGTTCAACGAAAGCAACCCTTCTTTTTCGAGCCATTCGGCATAGGCAATACACTCGGCCTGGAGAAATCGCATGAGGCGGTGCAGCCCTTCGGGATCGGCGCACATGTACATCATGAATTCCTGGAGACCCACCAGATCGATTGCGACGCCCGTCAAGCCGGTCGTCCACCAGAATCCGCCGCGAAGACGGACGCCGAGAACGCCATCGAAGACCTCTTCCAAATGCCGCTTCCATGCCCACGTGGCTTCACGGTCCACCTCGTAGGTGCGCGGGCGCAGTTTTTCGAGATCGGATTCGAGATTCTTGATCGGCGCCTCCCAGCACCGGCTCGACACGTTTCCGCTGACCCGGTCCGCATAATGCTGAATGGATGCGACACCGTAATCGCTCACATTGACCTTCCAGTTGCACGCGACATACGGTTCGACGACATGATCGTCCTTCACCCGTTCGAATTCATAGATGACAAACCGCAATCCGCGTTCGATGGATCGCGCCCATTCCTCCTGGCACCTCGCCTGCCCTTCTTCGATCATGTCGAAGGCTACCCTGTTCTCGGCCAGGATCAAGGGACGTCCACCGCGGCCCTCGTCGTGCGCGTACCATGCGCGTTTTCGTTCGAGGTTGACGGGATCATGCGCGATATCGGCGACACGTTTGCCCAGTTCGCGCAGAATGGCGAGATCTTCCGGAACAATACTCCACGATGTTTCGTCTGGCATGGCAATCTCCTGGCCGCGATACGATTCCGGCGGCGGCCTGGCCGCGCGCGGTCAATCGTCCGGCAACATAAACGACAGTCCTTCGATGGGATAACCGGCTTCATCGGTCATTCGCAAACTGAACGCCCACGAGCCGTGCGAATTGATGGAGGTCACGCCGAGGCGGCTCTTGCCTTTTGGAATCACGATGGGCACTCGGTCCTCAAAAATATACCGGTCGCGAAACAACAGGCCGTGCCCCCGAACGGGATACTCGCGGCGGTCAAAGACGATGTGGCCGTCCAGCCGCACAATGATTCCATCGTCCCAGCCCACATGGAGATGTGCGTGGCAGGTTTTCCTTGCATGAATATCCGACACCAAGTGCGCCGATGCGTTGTCCGTGTTTCGCCAGTCGAACACGGCAGCCAGGCTGACGGTTCCCAGTGGCTCGTAGTTGCGGAACGGAAACCATCGCACGGGGCCGTCGCGCCCCGGAATGGATTGATCCGCATGTACCGGCTTCAGCAAGGCATCCTGCGAGGCAAACGCAGGATCTGTGAACGGATTTCCGAGCGGACCGAGCGCCATCCATTCGGCCGGTGTACCGAAGCGGTTGCAGAGTTCCGCGAATGAAATCCGGCCGCGATCATATTGTCGAACGATCCGAACCAAGCCGGCCGCGCGTTTGTCTTCCAACGGGGCTTTCGCGGCGAGGATGGCCTGCCAGCCGGCGATGGCGTCGCGGCCTTGCGCAAAGGTGGGCGGTTTGATTCCGTATTTTGCTTCAAGTTCGGGATCGGGCGCGCACCATGCGGGATGCGCCGTGAACGACCAGATGTACCGCTTCGCGATGGAACGCAGAAGCCGCAGCTGCTGGTCGAGTTCGGCGAGTTCCTCCTTCCACGGACGCACCGGGTAATCTTTTCCGCCGGTCTCGGCCATGTGCAACGGCCATACGCCCGGCGCGACGGTACAACGCCGTTTCCAATAGTCGAGCGTTTCGCCTTCCAGCAAGAGTTCCGCCGCGCCGTCGCCCGCGCGCGGAATGCCCGCCTGCGAAACCGGGCCTTCATAGAGGCAATACGATCGCTCGTATCCCAGATGGAAACCGCCGGGGGCGTCGCGTCCGGCCATCGCATCGAGCATTCCGAGCATGAAGGCCTGCCCGATGGGGCGTGTCCGCAATTCACCCGGCAGGACGAATATGACCGCCTCGGGATAGGCGTCCAGGATCGCGTTCATGGCGGCCTGTCCCTGCGCCAAGGCTGCCTCCACGAGATCGTCGGCGGTATAGCCGTCATACGTGTACATCTCATGTCCGAGCGAGTAGCGCTTGTAGGGATACTCAATGTCTATGCTGACGCCCCGGAACCCCAACTCTTTTGCCGCTTTTCCCGCAGCCCCGAAATGTGCCGCGAGTCGCTTGGTGAACTCGTCCGAGCGCAACGTCTCAGGAGAGGGCCACGCTCCCTCCTCCCCGAAGCAGAAGCCCAGCAGATTCTCGGTGGCGCCGGCCTTGTTTAGACGGGCGACGTTTTCCCCCGCTTTCGACTTCCAATCCGTCAAGGGCGATTTGTTTCCGACGCCGAGATTGGCCTCGATGCCCGTGTCCCAATCGCCGAGAACAAAGAAAAGACCGTCATACATGCGGGCCACGTCCGCTGCGCGATCGTTGAAATAGGCGGACGGAAACGCGCTGTAGGCGATCATTTTCGGCCCGTTGTCCGCGCCCGCGTTCAACCCCAACGCGCACAACAGCCAGATGCACGGTTTGAACATACCGGAATCCTTTCTTTTCGCCAAAACCCCGGATTTCTTCCGTCTACTGTATCCATTCGGGCCGCAATCCACAATCCGGCGATGTCCGCTTCTTTGAACGGCACCCGTCGCGGTGTTATGCTTTTCGAGGGGAAGAACCCGTCCGGTTTTTCCGATGTCGTTGCAACGTGGTACGAGTCCGTAATTGCCGCCCATGGAACCCAGCGAAGATCCTCTCCCAAAATGGGGCGTGACACACGGGTGGAGACGTGTTCCGATTCTGTCGGGATTGCAGGAGCTCGATCCGGCGCCCCGGCGTTTTCTGCTGTTCATCGTGTTCAACGTTGTTTCGTGGCAGTGCATCATTGGCCCGCCGCTGGTGCTTTTCGCGCGCAAGATTGACATGCCGCCGTCGTGGGTCGGCTTCCTGATCTCGTTTACTCCGCTGTCCATGCTGTTGGTTGTGATAACCGGCCTGCTAGTGACGCGGTTCGGCCCCAAGCGGGTCATGTTCATTACATGGACGCTGCGCAATCTGGTCGCGTGCCTGGTATTCGCGATGCCGTGGGCCATGGCGCGCTGGGGCACGGCGGCGGGCGGGTATGTGTTGATGGGCGCGACATTCGGTTTCTGCCTGATGCGGGCGGTCGGCGCGGGGGGCTGGTTCCCGTGGCTGCACGAAGTCGTTCCCGAAACGCAGCGGGGCGCCTACTTCAGTTCGGAAGCGGCCATTGCGCAAATGCTGGGCGTGATCGTCGCGATCTTCCAGGCGTGGGTATTGCGAGGCGATCCGGGGCCGGATCGTTTCATCGCAATTTATGCCGCCGGCATCGCGGCGGGTTTTTTCAGCACGTATTGGATGTACCGCGTGCCGGGCGGGCGCGGGGCGGCGGAACCGGTTACGATCCGTTCGGACATGGCCTCGTATCGCCGCACAATCGGCGATCGTGTTTTCGTGCGGTTCGTTGTTGTGGCGTCGTTATGCTTTTCGACCACGTCATGGCTGGGCGCGGCCTCGGTGCTGTATCTGCGCGATGCGCTGGGCATCTCTTCGCGCGTCATCATGATCATAACGGCCCTAGGCAGTTTATGCATCATGTTGACCATCCGCCACTGGGCGCGTTTCGCCGAACGTAACGGCAGCGCGCAGGCCATGCACCTTTCGCTCGCGGGACACGCCGCTGCGTCCGCCGCATTCCTGTTGCTGTGGCCGGGCGCGGCATGGAGCGTATGGCTGGTCGCGCCGCTGATGGTCGTGGCAAGCGTGTTCGGCGCCGCGTTCTGGATGACCACCCACCGCGCGATGCTGGGCCTTGTCCATGCGACGGATCGCGTCGGCTATTCGAACCTGTGGACCGTCGGAACGTCGTTGATGCTGGGGCTGACCCCCATTGCCGCGGGATTTGTTATCGATCATGGCGGCCTGTGGGGATTCAGGATCTGTTTCCTTGCGGCAAGCATCGGAGGATTGTGTTGCGCATGGCTCTGTCTGCGCGTGGCGGAGGGAACCACGCGGCCGGTTCCGGCACGGCATCGCGCGCCGCTTTTCCTGCGTCCCGCCGCCATGCTGGGGCGCGGCGTTCGGATTACGATCGGCTTGGACGAAAGCAACCGCTGATATCCGGCGCGTCTTCGATCGAAACGCGCCATGTCTCACGCACGGAATTGATCAGAAAAACGCCCGAACAACGCGCAAGATCCGCAAGCCCGATCTTTCGTTCCTTCACTAGGCCCTGTTCGAGCAGCATCGCGCGGTACGTGCCGGGCAGAAGGCCGCATTCGACGGGCGGCGTGACGCGCTCCCCTTCCATTTCGACCACGACATTGGCAATGCACGATTCCGTAATTTCGCCACGGTCGTTCCAGAGCAGGACGTCGTCGAATCCGGGGCAGTCCCGGCGGGCGCGATCGTAAATGTCGCGGCAGGTGGTTTTGTGGTACAGGAGCGGGTTCTGCCGGTCAAGGGGTTTCTTGGCGATGCAGATGCGGTAATGAAGCGGCTGAACAAGGGGAAACGCCTCAATGGACGGCTTTCCATCCCGTGAAACGACCAACCGGATCCGGTGCGGACGCGCCGGCAGTGTGGCGACGGAAAGCGACAGGCTCCGCCGGACGGTTTCCTCATCCATCGCGAAGCCGAAATACTCCGCGGATTGCCGAAGCCGGCGCAAATGCCGATCGAGCAGCAAAAAGCCGTCTTCGGGCGTCCATCGCATCGTTTCAAGCAATGCGAAGTCGGGCGGCGCATGCGAAAGCACGCGGGCCTTCGTGGCGCATTCGCCAAACTCGGACTCGGCGGTCGAATCCCATACAATGCCGCCGCCCGTGCCGTATTCGGCGGCGCCGGTTCGATTGTCAATCAGGACCGTCCGGATGGCGACATTGAACTGGGCCTTGCGCGGCGCCGTAATCATGCCGACGGTTCCGCAATAGATCCGCCGCGGCTGGTCTTCCAGTTCCGCGATGATTTCCATGGTGCGTGCCTTGGGGGCTCCGGTGATGGACGCCGGCGGAAAAAGCGCCCCGAAAATCTCCGCGATTCCGGCGTCGGTGGCGCAGCGCACCGTGCTGGTCATCTGCCATAACGTCGGATATTGCTCGATGTCGAACAGCGAGACCACCTCGACCGAACCGGTGGCGGCGATGCGGCCCATGTCGTTGCGCACCATGTCCACGATCATGACGTTCTCCGCGCGATCCTTTTCCGATTCGCGCAGCCGGGCGGCATTCGCACGGTCCTGCTCATGCCACAAGCCCCGCGCGATGGTGCCCTTCATCGGACGCGAAACGAGTTCGCGGCCGTCGAGGGAAAAAAACAGTTCCGGCGACGCGCAGCACACCGTCCAATCCCCGGTATTTACGAGGGCGCCGTATGCGCAGCGCTGCGCGCCGATAATCCGCGCGAAGAAATCCAGGGGATCTTCGCGAAACGGGGTGTGCAGCCGCAGGGTGTAGTTGGTCTGGTAGGTGTCCCCCGCTTGGATATATTCCTTGATGCGCGCCACGGCGCGCCGGTAGGCCTCTTCACCGGTCGAAGATCGCCAATCCATACAGACGGCCCTCGCGGCGTCCGGCAACGCAATCTCCCGGCATTCCCGGTACAGTCCAAACCACAGGAGGGGAAACCCTTCCGCGGGTTTGGTTTTCAGCGCGGCATCGAAGGCCGGCGCGGCCTCGTAGGCGACGAACCCCGCCGCCATGAGACCTTCCTGCCGTATGCGCCGCTCAATTTCCTTTAGCGCGGGAACGACGTCGCCCGGATCGCGAACATCGAAGCACGCCGCGGGGCGCTCGAAGAAAAGCCATTTCCCCGTTTGTGCGTCGTGTATCGCCGCCGTATTTTCACGAAGTTCCACGCGTTTCGCCACACGAACCCGCCACGGTCCGCGCGCCCTGTGTCATACAGTCTTCAAGCGACCGTCTATCCTGAATACATTTCGTCGAACGTTTTTTGGGCAATCCTCAGCGACGCGCGCATCAGGTCCTCGGCCTTGGCGGTTTCCCGGGCTACGAGATGCCGCATCAACAGGGCCGTGTCGAGCGTGGCGGCGGCGGCCTCGCAGGCTTCCCAGCTCAGCACGCTGCGAATCACGCGATCAATGGCCTGGGATTCATCGTCGTACGGACGGGCCTGCATGTCGTGCCCCTTCCATCGCGCGTAGCCGGCGGACTGAATCAGGCTCGCGATGGCGATGTTCATCCCGTTGACGCGCGCGCCGTGATCTATGTCGAACTTGCCGGGACCGCCGAGGATAATCCCGTCGTTGTACCCCTGGCTGTTCAGGTGCATGTGCGTCATCGCGCCGTTGTCGAGTTCCTCAACGGTATCGTAGACATGATCGAGGCCGATCATTTCGGAATGGCCGAATTCCTTGTTGACGCCTTTGCGCGCGCGCGGAATGCCGTATTCCTCCTCGAGTTTGCGCCAAAACAGGATGGCGCTGGCCACCGTCGGGATCAACATGGCGGGATGCCCCTCGTTCGGTTTCGGCTCGAAGGCGATGAACAACCCGCCGCCCTTGTCCGCCTCGTACCGGCAGAGATCGGCGATGCTTTCTTTCAGATGGCGGTACATCTCGCGGACGCCGGGCGTGGCGATGTCGTAGCCGTACGAACCGTTCCATAAAATGTAGGAAGGCGCCAACGCCGGATCGGGATGCCAAACCATGCGGAGCGGGCCGTAGGCAAGATCCACCGCGCGTTTGCCAAGGTCGCCGGCGGCGTTGCGTTCGGCGGGATCCAGCGACGCGATCCCGCCGTAGGCGAAATGACTGTGCGCGCCGGGGGTAATCATGGCGAGATGAATGCCCGCCTCGCCGAGCGCATCGGCCACGGCGGCCGCGGTCGCATCGTCAATCTCGGTGTCATAATGCGCTTCAAATCCCAATTGCACGTGTCCGGGCAGGCGCGGCGCGATCCGGTCCTTGACAAGCCTTATCGCGTCAACGGTCGTGAATTGGTTCGAGAACCACGCGGGGCGCATGTTCGACGGGACAAATCCGCCTTTGCCCGCGTTGAATGTCCATCGGCAAATGCTGTGATACGACTTCTTTTCCGGCATGTTGAAACTCCTCTGCATTCGTTGCTTTTTGTGGGCGATGTTGCGAAGTGTGTGCGCCCGAACCGCCCCTTGTCAAATGAATCCCGCCGGCGCAACACCGCAGGGGCATGTCCGTCCTCCTAGAAGTGCAGGAGAATACCATCCGGGTCGGGTTTTTTGTTGGCCCGGATGAGGGTGACGAAGATGATCGTGGCGACCGTGGGCACCACGGAGGCGGCGACAATGACCGGCTCAAAGGAAATCGTGTCGGCAATCAGGCCGATCAGATAGGTCGAAATCAATGTGCCGATGCCGGCGCCGGTGCCGCCGAGTCCCATGACGGTGCCTACCGCGCGGGTATGGAAAACGTCGGTGGGCAGGGTCAGGAACATCGTGCCGCAGCATGCGTAGGCGAAACTGGCGTACGCAAAGACCAACAGCAACAGGTAGTAATTGCTCGTCAGCGTGGCCAGCGACAACACGAGCATGCTGGGGCCGAACACCAGCAGCACGGCCCGGCGCGATCTTCCGACCGGCCAGCCGCGGTTGATGAAGTAGCTCGACAGGCCGCCCGCGAAGAAGTTGCCGAGTCCCGCGCCCAGGAACGGCGCCCAGAAGCCCAAAACGCTCGCGCCCAGTGAAAACCCTTTGCTCTTGAGATAGAGCGCATACCATTCCGCCATCAGGAACCAGAAGGGATCCAGCAAAAACCGCCCAAGGATCAGTCCCCATGTCTGGCGGTAACGCAGGACTTTCATCCATGTAACGCGCGGCGCGCCGTCGTCCGCAGCGGAAGACGAGCGCCCTTGTTGAATATACGCCAGTTCCTCGTCGGTAATATTCGGGTGTTCTTCCGGCCTGCGGTAGAATTTCAGCCATGCAATCAGCCAGATGAATCCCAGCGAACCGGTGATTAGGAAGGCCGGGCGCCAACTGTCGAAATAGCGGTAAATCAGCAGCACGATGAAGGGGGCGATGGCGCCGCCGATCGAGCATCCGCTGTTGAACAGGGCCACGGCCCACGCCCGTTCGCGCGCGGGAAACCATTCGGACACCGCCTTGGCGCCGCCGGGATTGTTGGTCGCCTCGCCCGCGCCCAGCAGGAAACGAAACGCCACGAAACTGCGAAAGCCCTGTGCGGTGGCGGTCAGCATGCCCACGACCGAATAGAACGCGACGCTGAGGCCGATGCCGCGCCGCGTGCCGATCCAGTCGAGAATGCGCCCGAACACCATCTGCATGACGGTGTATGAAACGCGAAACGCGTTCAGGATGAACCCGTAATCGCTTTGGCTCCAGCCGTATTGGTCTCTCAGGATGGGCGCGAGCGCGCTGAGCGTCTGGCGATCAATGTAATTGATAACCGTCACGAGGAAAAGCAGCGCGCCCACCCGCCAGCGCACATGGCGCATCGGCCGGCCCTTGCGCGGCTCGTTCCCCGAAGGCGACATGTTCGACGGCCTCCCTATTCGGGCAACGGCTTGCCTTTTGTCTCAGGCGCGAAGGGCAGCGCCAACAGGCCCAGGATGAATACGACCGAAATCACCAGGACGGTCATCGGCAGGCCGTAAGCCTTCACGAAGGGCGCCGAAAAGAAGAGCATGCCCGCCGTGACGAACCGCGCCACGTTGTAGCAGAAGCCGGTGCCCGTCGAACGAAGACGCGTGGGGAACAATTCGGGGAAATAAACCGCAAATCCCCCCAAGAGAAACAACAACATGTACCCCAGCAAGAAAAAGAATATCAACGCGGTCAAAAACGACGAGGTCAGGAAGAACGTCGCCGGCGCAATGACGAGGCAGCCGAGCAACGCCACGACGAATCCCCCGCGCCGTCCAATGCGGTTGGCCAGCCATGCAAAACACAGCGCGCCGAAGAATCCGCCCAAATTCTGCGCCATGCCCGCGAAACTGATCCGTTGTTCGACCATTTGCTTGAGTTCCACCTTGCCTTCGGGATTCAGCACCGCCCGCAGCAATTCCGGCGACCAGACGCTGATGCACCAGAACCCGATGACGCCGACCGACGCCAACGTCAACCCCACCAGGGTGTTTCGCCGAATCGTACGGTCCCTGAAAAGACCGGGGATTGTGCCCAGCCCCCCTTCCCCTTTCTTGGCTCGTGCGCGGGCCTGCACCCAAGCATCCGGTTCACGGACAAACATAAAGATCACAACAACCAAAAAGGCGGGAAGAATGCCGACCGCGAACAGATAGCGCCAGCTTTCGGCGGGATTCATGAAGGAGGCGAATAACAGATTGATCAACGCCGCGGTTACGTTGCCGAGGGCCGATGTCGCCTGCACGATGCCGAGCGCCGTTGCCCGGGAGTGGGAGGGAAATGTCTCGGCCACGAGCGCCGCGCCCGCCGCGAACTCGCCGCCGACGCCGAGTCCGGTCATGAAACGGAACAGGGCGAATTGCTGCCAGTTCTGCGAAAGACCGCTCAACCCCGTGAACAGGGCGTAAATGAGAATAGTAAGCGCCATTGTCCGCGTCCGCCCCAGCCGGTCGCCGATCATGCCGAACAGCAGGCCGCCGGTCGCCCAGCCGATCATCAGGGCGGCCGTGGCGATATATCCGTAAAAGGTCACGGCATTGGAAAAGGCCTCTTCAGTCGGATAGGCCGCGGGATTGAGCAGCGCCTTGATGGCATGTTGCTTTGCGAACACGAACAGCCACTGATCCATCGTGTCGAAGGACCAACCCAAGCACGCCACCACCAGCACCAGGTAATGATAGGGCGTCAACCCCGCTGTGAATGATTTCTTTTCGTCAAGCGCCATTTCCGTCGTGACCTTTCCCGGTTGCCAGAGTCGTTGCCCTGTTTTACCGTGTTTTCCCCGCGCACTCGCGCGCCCTTTCATGAAGAAAGCGGCGTTACCATGACACAGGAACGCCGTCCGTTTCAAACTCTTCGCGGCCTCCGCCGCGGCGGGATTTGGAATTGATCGCGGCACTCGCAAACGACATGCCCGGTTGTCTCGAACTCCGCAAACGGATCGTCGGTTTGGAGAAACGCTTGACCGCGTTGAAGAGCGATATTACCGCCGTTGACCGATCCTCGCTCAAACTCGCCGCTGTGCGCCGCGTGCAATGCCCCCGGCCCCGCCCAGACAAAGAAATCCCGCACTACTTCTTTCGGCGGCCTGGACTCGGCCGCCTTCTCGTCCGTGACGCCCGTAATCTCCCGGATATGTTCGGGGATGGATACGCCCGGATTCGCCCGCCCCCAAAACGTGTTCGACGGGACGCTCGCATAGTCGAAACGAAATGATCCCCTCTCATTCCGCAATCCGCGATCGGCATGCCCCCAGCCTCCGTTATCCGGTCCTGCAATGGATTGAGCCCCGTGGTCTCCAGGCTGACATACGTGGTCGAGCGCCGTATCGGCACTCTACGCGAAGAGCGTCAAGCCGCCTGCCGGGACTAGCCCGACTTCCGCAGTTTGAAATCAGCCGCGGAAGTCGGGCTAACTTTATTGCCGGAGGAGTGTTGATGGAAAGCAAATGTCTGCATGAGAAAGACGACCGGATCCCAGGACCAGCAGCCGTGGGGGATTGTTTTTTCAGACAGCGACGAATCGCGCCAAGGGATCCGTTTCTTTTCCGCCGCAAGTGCGCAAAGAACACCCAGGTTTCAAAAAGACAATAAGGACGAATGACACGATGGTTTTCTCGACCGGCAATGGAATTTCATGGATTTTTCCGCGTTTTTACCGCCTTTTCCTGGGAGTCAATCCTTGGCCGGCAATTCTCGCCGCCGTGTTTTCGATCTTCGTGTTCTTCATGGTAATGATTTCCCCACGAGCCGAAGCCGAATTCATGACTGAACAACAGATTACGTTTTCCCCGAAACACCACTGGCTGGATAACAACGACAATTTTTCGTCGGATGGCCGTTTCCTCTGTTACGACACGCGCGAGATGGTCGGGCCGGGCATCGAAAACAGCCAATCCATCGAGAAGGTCGAGATTGCCACCGGCAAGGAAACCGTCCTCTATCGGCCGGCCGAGGTTATCACGGGAGCGAAGGCCGCGCCGGGCGTCGGGGCGGCGTCGTTCTCGCCGGTGGCGGACGCGGTCGCGTTCATCCACGGACCGCCCGTTTCGGACGTGCCCCGGCGCGGGTTTTACGCGAAACCGAACCGAAACGGGGCGGAAGTGTCCGCGGACGGCGGCGGGAAACTCGCATGGCTCGATTTTCGTGACGTCGAAACGGCGCGGGACACGTTGCCCGGCGCGCATCGCGGCGGCACGCACCGACACGAATACTCGCTTGACGGGCGCCGAATCGGTTTCACCTACGACGATTTCCTGCTGCCGCAATACGAGCGCACCATCGGTTACATGGAGCGCCATCCGAAGGCGCCCGGCGGCGCGTTGTGCTGGTTTGCCGTGCTCGTCCCCGTTGTGCCCAAAGGCACATCGAAACCCGGTGAAATCGAACGCGCGCTCGGCGACTCGTGGATTGGACGCGAGGGACTCATGCGGGCCTTCATCGGCACGGTCCGCGAAGACGACGGTGTCGGCTACCAGGATTCGCTCTTTGTGGTTGACATTCCCAACGAGGTTGACATCACGACCGCCGACGCGGGTGGCGCGAATCGTTATCCGTCGCCGCCCAAGGGCACGCGCATCCGCCGCCTGACGCACGCATGGGCATGCGGCACGGTGCGCGGATCGCCCGACGGCCGCCGCATCGCCTACTACGGCCATGCCGAAGACGGGTTGACGCAGATATTCATCATCCCATCCGACGGATCGGACCGGTCGGGCGATCCTGCCAAGAGGCCCGTGCAGGCCACGCATTTTGCGAAAGGGGCCGGTCCCGGCCTGCGCTGGCATCCGTCGGGCGACACCATCTTCTGCATCAGCGACAACGGCATCGCAGCCACCTGCGTGAAACCGGGCAGGCGCTTCGGCAAAACGCGATTTCTGACGCCCCGCGGCGACGGCCCGCCCCGTATCGAATTGGTGGTTTCCCCCGACGGGCGAAGGCTGGCCTACACGAAACCCGTGCCCACGAAAGACGAATCCGGCGCGCGAAAAACCGCCTACAACGGCGCGGATTGCCAACAGATCTTCATCATTGATTTTGCGCGGGGGCGTCCGGGCCGCTGATCCGGCGTCAATTCCCGCCGCCGGCGCTCATCTTGAGCAACTGCTCGCACTGGTTGATGCGCGTGTCGAAGAACCGCAGCAGTTTTTCGTGCAATTCGGCGTTGGCCGCCGCGATCACGGATCGCTGGTTGTCCACCGAACTGTCCAGCAGCAGCACATCGTTGAAATCCCGTCCATAGGCGTCGGTCACGATGGCCCCGGCTTCCTGCGCGATGAGGAGTCCCGCGGCGAGATCGTACGGTTCGACGCCGATCACGTTGCCGCGTCCGGCATTGATGAATTTGTCGTGGACAAGTTGGGGAATGTCGCGGTAATACCGGTTGGCGAAATCAACGCACGCATCGAGTTGGTTGGTTACCAGCCGGGTCAGGCTGAACGATGTGCTGTTGCACGCGAAAAATCCACCCTTGAGCGAACTGACATCCACAAGTTTCGCGGCGGTTTGGAAAATCAGTTCCGCGGGACGCGCCGGCACGGTCATCGCCCATGCCAGCATTTCGAGGCTCGTGTTTTTCGACAACTTCGGGCGCTTGATGTGATCGCCCTGCACGACACGGGCGCCCTTGCCCCGTTCGGCATAGAAAACGCGATCGCCCATGAGTTCCAGCACCAACGCGCTGTCCACATCGGCCATGCACGGCCGTTCGATGACCCGCGTCGTGGCAATCGAAATCACACAGCCCTCGAAACCGCTTTTAGCCGCGCGCGTGCCGTCTATCGGATCCACAAGCAGCAAATTCTGCGGCTGGGCGTTCGTAAACGTGGTGTAGCCCGAATCTTCCGAGTAGTAGGCCAGCGGAATCCGCGCATTTTTCAAAAAGGTCAACAACGCCTTCTCCGCCACGCGATCCACCTCGAACGTCGAATCGCCGCTGACGGCGCTGCCCACGATTTCGCGTCCTCGCGCCTCCTTGATCATCGGCGCAATGCTGTTTTTGATTGTGGTGGCAAGCGCCATCAGGAATTCCCGCGGGAGAATTTTCACACGGCTCCGGGCCGGTTCGGCGGCGGGCGGCGCGGCGGGTTTGGAAGACGGAGGCGCCGCTGAAACCGCAACGGACTTTTTTTCAACGGGTTTGGCGGGAGGCGGCGCGGATTGTTTCCTGGCGGCCTCTTTTTTCAAGGCCGGTTTATCCGGCGCGGCTTTTTGGGCGACAGCCCCGGTTGGCGTCTTTTTCGATGGCGCCTTTTTGGGAGGCGCCGGTCGCGCCTTGGCGGCTTTGGGCTTGGCCGCCGCTTTTACCGGCTTTTTGGCGGCTGTTTGCCGTCCGCTTTTCTTTGCAGCCGATTTCGCCGGACGACCCGGTTTCTTTTTGGGTGAAGACTTTGCTTGGGCCATGGTGCGTTGTCCTGATGTTCGTTTCGACTATTCCAAAAAAACGGACGGCGGCGCGATATAATCGAGAAAATGCTCCCGGACCCTGCCCGTGCGCGCATCGCCGTTGTGTATGAACAACCGGTACCGCCACTGTCGAACCGCGCCCTTGGGAAAGGTCATGTCGCCGGACTGCCCGTCTTCGGGCCGGTAATGCTTCCATGCGAAGCAGTTCGCGGTCATCAATCCGTAGTCGCGCACGTGCCATTCGGTCGGGTAGCGGGGATTTCTTTCGTGATCAAATATCGCCACGCCCACATGGCGTCCGTCCGCCATGCCGCTGTAATCGCACCACGGCGCCTTCCTGCCCCAGGTCTCCCCCTCGTTTACGCCCCCGTAGCCGTTTTCGATGCGTCCGCCGTTGCGCACATCCATCGAACTGGCCACGCGCACCGAAACAAGCCCGCCTTCCTTCGTGTCGCGAAACACGACTTTGCCTTCGGTCATGCGGAACGTTACCTCGAGGTCCATCAGGCGTTCGCCATCCGGCATCGCGTAGAAACGCATCGCACGCGTTTCCTCGAATTGCTTTTCACCTGATCCCTTGCACCAGTGGTTGCGAGCGACGATTTCCCCGTACACCGGTCCCGAAACCAGCCGATCAAATCCCTGATGGCGTTGATATCCGTGGCCTGGTTCCTCGCTCCAGTTATCCGTGTCGTCGCATTCGCCGTATGCGACCCAAAGCGATTTGTGATGAACATGATCACGGTGTTCGCCTTTGACATTTTTAATGATCGGCCAATTGCGGGTAACACGGGCGCCGAATGGGCCGATCACCGGATGTAAAAACGGCCTAACCCATTTGTTTGCATAATGATAACTCGAAAAGAGGGCATTGCCTACCCGAATGTCAACCCGGCCATCCTTGGCGCAATCCCGCAAAGTGACCGTCTCGGCTGTTTTCGTTCCCGGAGCGGGTTTGACCACCAGTCCCAGCGACGATCCGGCCTTGAGACTCGGCACGATCCATGTCAAACGAACGCCTTTTACGCCCTTTGACACTTGGCACGGCACGATTTTCCCCTTGCCGTCAACGGCAAGGGAAAAGGAGGTGTTTTCTTTGTAAAATACCGGCAATTCAACACTTACAGGGCAATTCACGGTGTCGTGCGCGCCCGCTCGCACCGTGATCTTATACACATCTCCCACCAAAAAGTCCCTTCCGCTTCTATGATTACCACTAACTCGCCGCTCATGCCAATTCTATCAATTCTACATTGAAAAGTCCAGTGTTCATTTTTTGGCAAGAAAAATGCGAAAGCATGGCATTTGAGGTTTTTCCCGGTGAGGATTTTTGACGACGCGTGTCCGCTCACGGACATGTCGTGGCATCGGAGATCGACTGGACAGGCTGTGCTGTGTTCCGCGCCCAAAGGACTCCCTTTGCACGCTCAGAACAGGTGAACCCCTTTACGAACTTGGTACGCTCAAGAAACCAAAACGAATCCAAGGAATTTCCGGGCGAAGCCGGTGGTCGGGGTCATGCCCCGGAGATTCATTCATCCGAATCCGCTTGCGTAAGGGAGCGATTCCCGTTAGGATTGCGGCGTAAAATGAATAAGCGCACAAGGAGAATGATTCAATGGCAACGATACTGCTGGCGAGCGAGGATGCTCACTGCGCCGGCGTGCTGGCGGCGGAATTGGGCGCGGAGGGCCACCGGGTTCTTGTGCTGGCCTCCGGACAGGACGTATGCGAGGCGGCTGCGGCTGAATCGCCCGCGCTGGTGTTTCTGGACATGAAACTTGCGGTATTCAACGGATTGGAAACCAGCCGCATGATCCGCGACGATCCGAATTCGCCGCCTCGATTACCGATCTATCTGCTGGTGGATGTTCCTCCGGACGCGCATGTTCTCGACAAGGCCGGCCTGACGGGTTTTTTCCCCAAGGTCCACGAGACGCGGCAGGTGCGCGATCTGCTGGCCTTCCACGCCGTATAGTCAGGGATGGAAATGAACGGAACGGACACAACGATCGGCATCGAACCGCCGGCACGAACGCCAAACGCCGCGACGCCGGGCCATGAACCGACTTGCCTAAGCGGCCGGGCGCAGACCCTTCAATTCCTGCTGCTGCTTTCGATAAGCGCGGTTGTTTTGGGCGCCAACATCGGCGGATACAGTCTTTGGGCGCCGGACGAGCCGCGTTTCGGCCAGATTGCCCGCGAAATGCTCCAGTCGGGCGACTTTCTGGTTCCGCGTGTCAACGGCGAACCGTACAAGGAAAAACCCCCGCTCATTTTCTGGCTGGTCGCGGCCGTATCATGGCCGTTCGGTGACGTTTCCGAGGCCACCGCGCGCATTCCACCCGTGTTTCTTGGCGTGATCACCGTCGCGATGGCTTACTGGCTCGGACGGCGGCTTTACGGACACCCGACGGGTCTTTGGGCCGGCGCAATCCTGATGACCAGCGCCCTGTTTTTCCGCGAAGCCCGCTCAATGCGGACGGACATCCTGCTGACGGCGTGCATCATGGCCTTTTTCTGTGCGCACCAGGCATGGACCGGTTCAAGGCGCACGCGCTGGCTTGTCGCGATGTATGCCGCGCTGGGCGCGGGACTCCTGGCGAAAGGCCCGCCCGCGCTCGTATTTCCCGCCCTGTATCTCGTCGCGTTTTATTGGCGGCGCTGGAAAGACGCGCGCGGTTTGCATCCGGTGATCGGCCTTGCCGTGGCGCTGGCCCTTGTGCTGGCATGGTACATCCCCGCCCGCATGGCCGTGGCCGGCATGGCCGATGCGCACGCGACCACAAACGTCGGCCAGGAAGCCTATCGCCAGATCGTCGGACGCCTTTTCACCGGCGTGTCGCATCCGCGCCCGCCGTGGTACTACCTTGTCAACGTTCCGGTAAGCCTGCTGCCGTGGACATTGCTGCTGCCGTGGGCGATCCCGTGGGCATGGCGAAACCGGCGCGATCCTTCGACGCGCACGCTCCTGTGCTGGATTGTGCCCGCGTTTGTATTCTTTTCGATCAGTTCCGGGAAACGGGAGATGTACCTGCTCCCGGCCTATCCGGCCATGGCGATTCTCATCGCCCGCGGCGCGTGGGATCTTGCAATCGGCGATCACGCCGTTTGGCGGCGCCGCACGACATGGGCATGGTGTGTCGTTTTGCTCCTTCTCGGCGCGGCGCCGTTCGCTTTGCTCGCAACGAAACACCGCGATCTCTGGACGCCGGATCTTGTTCTGTTCGGCGTGGCCGCGATGGCCTGCCTGGTCCATGCGCTCTGGGCGCTGAGGCGTGAAACGCGCGCCGGATCGGCGGATCGGACGGGGGAAGCCTGTCGCGCCGGCCTGTTTCCCCAGCGGCTGGTCTTCCTCCACTTTGCCATCCTTGCCGTCATGGGCGCCCATGTCGGCTTTCCCATGATTGACGCGCGCAAGAGTCCGAGCGCCTTGTGCGAGCCCGTGCGCCGGCTTGCCGAGGCGGGTAAGACGTTTCGCCTGTATTCAGCCGGATTCACGAGCGAGGAATACATCTTCTATTCCAAGCATTTCCGCAAGGAAGTCCTGAATGCGGCGTACAGCCTTCCTGAAATCACGGGAAAGGCGCGTGACGATCTCGATGAAAGACAGCAACGGATGCGCGGCGCCGTCGAAAAGGCGCTGGACAACATTTCCGTGGCCGATTTGGCTTCGCCGACCGGCGATGAACGCGCCGCCATTGCCGCCGCCGTGCATGACGCCATTCGATCCGCCGAAGAAGATCCCGTCTTGGCGAATGCCTACGAAAAGGCTTCCGACGCCGCCTGCGCCGCTTTCATGAACGAATTCATTCAACCCGGCCCCGCGTTTCTGTATGTCGAGCCGCGCAATTGGAAGCGTCTGCTTCTTCACATGCCGGTGGATGCCGAATGCCGCATCCTGCGCCATCGTCCCATCGGTTCGCGCACCATTCTGCTCGTGGCGAACAAGGCCGGGGTTGTCTTGGATGAGGCGGAATGAGGTGTGATCGGATGTTTTGCCTGTTACATGGGAACCACATACGTTGACGAGGCAGGAGGATATTGCCATGATCGAAAAACTGGCGATTGACGGCGGGCCGAAATCGTTGGAGGGGCCTTTGCCCCCGTGGCCTTGTTTCGACGAGGCGGCGATTGCGGCGGCGACGGACACGTTGCGGAGCGGCAAAGTCAACTATTGGACCGGCTCGCGGGGAATGGATTTCGAGAAACGGTTCGCGGCGTGGCAGGGGTCGAAGTTCGCCATCAGCACGACGAACGGCACGAGCGCGCTGCACACGGCATTGGCCGGACTCGGGATCGGTCCGGGCGATGAAGTGATCGTGCCGAGTTACACCTTTATCGCGAGTTCGTTTTCGATCGTGCAGGCGGGCGCGGTTCCACGGTTCGCGGACGTCAACCGCGCCGATCACTGCATCAGCGTCGAATCGGCGGAAAAGCTCGTCACGAAACGGACGAAGGCGATCATGCCGGTCCATCTGTACGGCAACGTCGTGGACATGGATCCGATTCTCGATTTCGCGAGGCGGCACAACCTGTTCGTCGTCGAGGACAACGCGGAGGCATTCGGCGGCGAGTACAAAGGCCGAAAAACGGGCAGCATCGGCCACGTGGGCGCGTGCAGTTTCTGCCAGAACAAGACGTTTACGACGGGCGGCGAGGGCGGCATGGTCACCACGGACGACGAAGAGGTCGCATGGCGCTGCCGGAGTTTCCGCGATCACGGCTACGACGTGCGCGAGCGCCTGCGCCTGCTCGAAATGGAACAGAAGCTGCCGTACATCCACAACAGGGTCGGCTGGAATTACCGCATGACCGAAATGCAGTCCGCCATCGGTCTCGCGGAACTCGACCGGATGGACGACTGGAACATGCCGCGCCGACGCCGCAACGCGGGCATCCTGCTCGAGGAACTGGCGGACATCCCGCAAATCCTGTACTTGCCCGTGGATACGCCCGAACGCCGGAACGGCTGGTACGTGTTCCCTATCACGCTCGACATTGACCGGATGCGTTGCGACATCACGAAGTTTCTCGAAGCGCTTGGAGCGGAAGGCGCGCCGTGCTGGAAAGTTTTCTGGCCGCAGTGCCACACGGAGCGCGCGTTCCAGGAACACAACGCTTTCGGCAATTCCGGATTCCCCTTCAAGAGCAAGGAATACGCGGACGCGGCGTCCGTGGACTACACGCGCGTGGACGTGCCCAACGCCATCTGGCACCAGTCGCGCACGTTCATCACGTTTATCTTTCCAACGTACGAAGAACATCACATGCGCGGCATCGCCAAGGGCATCAAAAAAGTCATCGCGGCCTATGCGAAATAGGAGGAGATCCAAGACATGAAGACAAAATGGGGTGTATGGGGATCGGCGGGAATTGCGCGGCGGCGGACGATTCCCGAAGGAATCGCGATGGCGGACAATGCGGAATTGGCGGCCGTATACGACATAAACGCCGAGGCGAATCGCGAAGTGGCGGAGCAATTCGGCGCAAAGGCATGCGCGACGGAAGACGAATTGCTGGCTTCCGGCGCAGACGTTGTCTATGTGGCCACGCCGGCATACCGGCATTGCGATGAGGTCATTCGCGCGGCGGAGGCGGGCAAGCATGTGTTGTGCGAGAAGCCGCTCGGCATGACGGTCGAGGAAGGCGAGCGGATGATCGCGTCGTGCGCGGCGCACGGCATGAAACTGGGCGTCGGGTTCATGATGCGGTTTCACGCGCAGCACCGCGCGGCGCTTCAACTCGTGCAGGAAGGACGCCTCGGAACGCCGGTGCTGGCGCGGGCACAGCTTTCGTGCTGGTATCCGCCGATCGAAGGCGCGTGGCGGCAAGATCCAAGGCTAGGCGGCGGCGGCAGCCTGATGGACATGGGCGGACACTGCATAGACCTGCTTGAAATGTTTTTCGGACCCGTCGCGAGCGTCTTCTGCGCAACCGGCCACCTTGTCCAGGATTACGCGAGCGAAGATACGGCCGTGGTTTTGCTCGATTTCGCGTGCGGCGCGAAAGGCGTCGTGGATTGCCTGTTCAACGTGCCGGACGCGAGTTCGAAAAACCGGCTTGAATTGTACGGATCGAAAGGCAGCATCCTTGCCGAAGGCACCATCGGCCAGGGCGAAATCGGCCAGATGACGGCATTTCTGGAAGAAACCGATAAGGCCTACGAAGCCACCCAGACGCGCGGCGCCGACGACGGCCATGCGATAGCGCCGTTGCCGTTGAACATGTACCGCGCCGAAGTCGAGGCCTTCTCGCGCGCGGTGTTGGCAGATTCCGCGCCGCCCATCGGCGGCGAACTGGGACTCTGGAGCCAAAAAGTTCTCGCGGCGTGTTACGAATCGGCGGCGTCGGGACGCCGCGTAGTGATTACTCCCTAACGTGGGCAAAGCCCATGTCAGGAAATTTCAGGCGCGATGGCGGCGACGATGACAATACAGGACGGGTATGTTTACTCGATGCGGATGTGGGCCGTGACGACTTCGGCGATGATTTCGGCTTTGCGCTGCATGGCGTCGAGGAACATGTGGCATTGATCCGAGTAAGCGTCTATGCCGCCGCGCAGCCGTTCGGCCACGGGGATGTAGATCAGGCCCTGTTCGCGGCAGAGATCCCGCACCAGGCGGTTGTATATCTCCACCGCCCACGCGTAACTTTCGATATCGGCGATAGCGCCGGAAAAGCCGGCGTTCATGCGCCAATTGAAGAAGTCCTTTTCCGTTTGGCTCATGATTTCGGCCGCGGGACAGGCGAAACTGCACACGGCCATTTGAACGCCGGCCGCTTGGACGCGCGACGCCATTGTCCGCAGGTTGGCGATGATGCCCTCGCGCAGCCGCGCTTCCATTTCCGGTTCGGAAAGCATGAGCAGGCGGTTGAATCGGTTGCGGAGAAACGACGATTTTCGGCCGATCCATTTCAATGTTTTCAGGGGTTCGGCGGCGGCTGATTTCGGAATGATCCAGTCCTTCAAATCGTTCAGGTCGTTTACAAGGTTGTAGTGGACGATCAAATCCGGTTGCAGGTTCAAATAATCATCGAACCGCTCGGTTTCCCCGAAAGAATTCAGCGCGAAAATGCCGGCGTTGACGACTTCGATTCGGTCCGTGCCGAGCCTCTTTCGAACCTCGCGTTCCATAATCGCGGGATAGGTCAGATCGTTTCGCGGTCCCTCGGCGGTGGTCGAACCGCCGATGCACACTATTCGGTAGATCCCCGCGGGTTTTGGAAGCGCAATCTCGTCCCCGCGGAAACCCTGCGCGTTCGTCCAGAAGATGTACGGATCGTCCCGATAGACGTGCGGGCGGAATTTCTTCCATAACACATCCCATATCGAATCGCGCACGAACACCGCGACGGCGTTGTTTTCTCCCCCCACCGGAACGAAGGTGAACTCGAACACGTTCAGGGAACCGTCCGCACGGGGAAGGGGATAGTCGCGCGTCTGGCGGTTTTTCCCGGAGACGGCGGCCAGGAACGCATTTGCGGCATCCTGCCGTTCCGTTTCCGGAAACGAGTCCTGGATCGGCGCGCCCGTCTTGATGCGGGAAGCGAATTCTTCAACCGAGGCGGAATGGCCGTCCGGATAGACGGCCTGCACGATGCCCCGGTCATTGCACAGGAAAATGGTTTCGGAACGCTCCGCGGCGAGGCGCATGCGCCCTTGTTCGTCGCGTCCGGCAAACTCGCCGCGTGCCGGCAATTCCTTCGGCGCGAAATCCGGCGGCGGCGGCGCCGGCGTGGCCTGCAGGACGGCAAGGTTTCGGGCGTATCCCTCGGCCATGCGTTTGTCGCCGTACGCCCGGGCGGCCTGTTCGACGCGGGGCATACGGTAGCGTTCCCACGCCTCCAACGCAAGGCACGCGACCGTGAGCCAAAGCAGCGCCCCGGAAAACCAGGCCGCCATGCGTCCGGCGGTTCTCATTGACGTTTCCCTGTTCGCGGCGCGCGGAAAAGGCAAACCGGAAAATTACAAGACAATCTGCTGCTTTTCGGCATCGAACCGGGCCACTTTGTTATTGCGCAAGGCGAGCGTGCCCATCTGCAGGGCCGTTTGGACGCGGAAGGCGAGGTCCATCGGACTCCATGTGGCGGGATTGCCGGCGCGCGCGCAATCAATGAAATTCTTGAAATGGGCCGTGGTGTCTTCCGGAGCCTCGATGGGGAAGCGTTGTGGTTCTTTCTTCGATCCGTCCGCGGGAATGAACACAATCTCCTTGTCCTGAACCGTGAGCGAACCTTCCCAGCCCCGGATGACGGGCACGCGGCCCGGCGCGCCTCGTCCGCCGGTGGCCTGATAATCGTTGCCCTGGGTGCCGAGAACGGCGACGGTGATCTTTTCCGGATAATCAATGAGCATGTTGAAGGTGTCGGGGACCTCGCGTTCCTCATAGCGGAACTTGCCGCCGGTCGCGACGGCCATGGCGGGCATGCCGACGCCGAGCATGTAGACGACCGGCGTCAGGCTGTGCGGAAAGAGGTCCGTCGAGGGGCCGCCCGCGTAATCTTCGTACATGCGCCAGCGGAAATAACGGCTCACGTCGTAGGGCCGCTTGGGCGCGTCGCCGAGGAAAGCGTCCCAGTCGAGATCCGGCCCCGGTTTCACGTTCGGATCGTCAATCGGCATGCCGCGCTCGCCCCAATCGCCCACGCGGAAATAACCGCATTCGGCGTGTATCGGCTGGCCGATAAGACCCTCCTCGATCAGTTTGCGCATTTGCCGCCATGCACTGTCCGACATGCCCTGCGCGCCAATCTGCACCACCCGGCCGGTCTTTTTGACTTCTTCGGCCAGTGTTTTGGTCAGATCGAATTGCCGCCAGTGGGTGACGGGCTTTTCGCAATAGACGTCCTTGCCGGCGCGAATCGCGTCGAGCGCCTGATACCCGTGCTGATGATCGGGCGTCGCGATGCACACGAGATCCACGCGGGGATCGGCGAGCATCTCGCGATAATCCATGTACGCCTTGGCGTTGTATTTTTTAGCGGCGCGATCGAGACGGCCCCGGTACGTGTCGCAGACGGCGACGATTTCCACGCCGCCGCCGTTGTCCTTGAGCCAATCCAGGATTTGCATGTGGCCGCTCCCGCGCCCGCCGCAGCCGATCTGCCCCACGCCCAAGCGCTCGTTCGGACTTTTCGACACGGCATGCGCCATGCCGTGCGCCGCCACCAGCGCCATGCCGGCCGCGCCGCCCATGAACTGCCGACGCGACAAGCCCGTTCCTCGCATTTCTTTTTTCTGCATACCGGCAAACCTCCTTCGATTGATTGAATCCCGCCGCGGGCATCCCGCCTGATTCACTCTAAACTTATTTCCATGCCGACCGCAAACGGCGCGAATCGCGCCGCCGGCTTTGACATTGCGGCCAGGCCGCCTTACGATGTTCCTCAAGCGGTCCGGCTGCCCAAACGCAGTCAGGGATGCGATTTTCTTGTTTGCAACGTTCATGCATGGTGCGTGGAAGGCGCAAACAAAGAAACCTTTTGGGTGGCGGATTTTCGATTGTGGTGGAGGCAAAGACGTGGCATCGAAGTGGACGTTGTTCGGAGCGGGCGTTGTGTGGATGGCCGGACTGATTTGCCCGCAGGCGGGCGCGGGAGACCTGAAAGTGGATTACGACCTCAAATTGTGGTATCCGGCCCCGGCGGCCGAGTGGAACCAGGCGCTGCCCATCGGCAACGGGCGCATGGGCGCGATGGTGTTCGGCTTGCCCGGCGAGGAACGCCTGCAACTGAACGAATGCACGCTCTGGACGGGCGGCCCGCACGATTACACGAATCCGGACGCGGCGAAATATCTTCCCGAAATGCGCCGGCTCATTCTCGAAGGCAAGGAAAACGAGGCGGAACGGCTCGGCGGCGAACATCTCATGAGCATTCCAGCGCGCCTGCAATCCTACCAGCCGCTGGGCGATTTGATCCTTTCGTTTCCCGGACATAAAGACGCCCGCGAATACCGCCGCGAACTCGACATCGCCCGCGCGCAGGCGAATGTGTCCTATCGCGTGGGCGACGCGTTGATCCAGCGGGAGATTTTCGCGTCCTACCCGGACAACGTCATCGTGGTGCGGATGACGTCCGAACGGCTCGGTCGTTTTTCCTTCGATGCGATCCTGTCCAGTCCCCATCCCGGCACGCAAACCCGTGCGGACGGCGAAAACGGCCTGCTGATGATTGGCCGGCTCGGTCCGCGCGCGGGCGACAAGAAAGGCAATGCCGTGTGGGGCGGCGAAGGCCTGGCATTCGCGACAGCCCTGCGCGCCGTCATCGAGGGGGGGACGGTTGCGGCAAAAGACGACCGCATCGAGGTGCGCCGGGCCGACACGGTGACGCTGTTATTGACAAGCGCCACCAGTTACACGAATTACCGGGACGTTTCCGGCGATCCCGTCGCGCGGGTTCAGGCGCAAATGGGCGCCGCCGCCGCGAAGACCTTCGACACGCTGCGCGACGCACACCGCGAGGACTATATGCGCCTCTTCAACCGCGTCACGCTCGACGTGGGCCGGACGCCGCCCATGTACCGCGCAACCGACGAGCGCATCAAGACATTCAAAAACGGCGACGATCCGCACCTCGCCGCGCTCTATTTCCAGTTTGGGCGCTACCTGCTGATTTCGTCGTCGCGCCCCGGCGGCCAGCCCGCCAATCTCCAGGGCATTTGGAACGATCAACTCGAACCGGCTTGGGGCAGCAAATGGACCACGAACATCAACACGGAGATGAATTACTGGCCCGCCGAAACGACGAACCTGTCCGAATGCCACGAGCCGCTGTTCCGCATGCTCGAAGATCTCCACGTCACCGGCGCGCACACCGCGCAGGTCAACTACGAATGCCGGGGATGGGTGCTGCACCACAACACGGACCTGTGGCGCGCCGCCGCGCCCGTGGACGGTCCGTGGGGCATTTGGCCGATGGGCGCGGCGTGGCTGTCGCAGGACTTGTGGGAACATTATGCGTTCACGGGCGACGTGGAATTCCTTCGCAATCGCGCGTATCCCATCATGAAAGACGCCGCGCAATTCATCCTCGATTTTCTCGTGCCCGCGCCGGAAGGATCGCGCTTCGCCGGAAAACTCATCACCGTGCCGTCGCATTCGCCCGAAAACCGGTATGAAAAGCCGAACGGCGAAAAGGCCGTGCAGACGTACTCGGCCACGATGGACACGATGATTATTCACGACCTGTTCACCAACTGCATTGCCGCCGCCGAAACGCTCGGCATGGACGACGATTTCCGCAGCACCCTGCGCGAAACCCTCGGAAAACTCGTGCCGCTGCAAATCGCCGCAGACGGCCGCCTCCAGGAATGGGTCGAGGACTACAAGGAACCCGAACCCGGTCACCGTCACATGTCGCACATGTTCGGCGTCTATCCCGGACGTTGGATCACGCCCGAATCCACGCCCGATCTGGCACGGGCCGCGCGCCAATCGCTCGATACGCGGCTCGCGCACGGCGGCGGCGGCACGGGGTGGAGCCGGGCGTGGCTCGTCGGACTCTTCGCGCGCCTCGGCGACGGCGACGAGGCGTTCAAGCATCTCGCCCAACTTTTCGACCGCTGCACGCTGCCCAACCTGTTCGACAACCACCCCCCGTTCCAGATAGACGGCAACTTCGGCGCCACCGCCGGCATCGCGGAAATGCTTCTCCAGAGTCATGACGGTGCGATCCATCTGCTGCCCGCGCTTCCCAAGGCATGGCCCGACGGCCGTGTAACCGGTCTCTGCGCCCGCGGGGGATATGAAGTGGACATCACGTGGAAAGACGGCTGTCTCGCACAAGCCGTCATTCGCGCCCGAAACGCGGGGGACTGCAAGGTTCGCCATGCGGGCAAGACGGCGGAGTTCAAGGCAAAGGCCCAAGGCGTTTATACAATAACGCCCGAATTGAATGTCGAGGAGAATTGACGAATGAACAGGTGTGCGTTGCATGGAATACTGGTTGTGTTGGCCGCGATGTCCTTCCCGGTTGGCGCGGAAGAGCCCCCGGCCATTTATGTGTCGCCCGAAGGAGACGACGCCCATACCGGCGTGGAAGAAAAACCGTTTCGGACGATTGCGCGCGCGCAGGAATCCGCGCGCGCCTTGGCCGCTTCGACGAACCAGGGCGTGACGGTGTTTCTGATGGACGGAACCTTTGTGCTGGAAGAGACATGGCGGCTGGATGCGCGCGACGCCAACACGACGTACCGGGCGGCGGACGGCGCGCGGCCGGTCGTGAGCGGCGCAAGGGCCGTCACGGGCTGGGCGCCGGATGAAAACGGCCGATGGAAGGCGCGGGTCGAATGGGCCGATTTCCGGCAATTGTATGTAAACGGCAAACGGGCGCAACGCGCGCGCGGTCCGGCGCCCGAAAACACGGAGCGCTTTGGCGATCTCCAGTATTTCGACGGCGACGCGGGGCATTTTTTCCCCGATGAAAAGATGGCGTCGTGGCGCAATCCGTCCGACATCGAACTGGGCTATTACAATTCGTGGGCGCACATGATTTGCAAAGTGCGGTCCATCACAGCGGAAAACGGCCGGGCGCGCGTCTCGATGCTGCAACCGTGGTTCATGCTGGCGTCGCGCAAGGAGGGCGTCCAGGCCACCACGCCGGCCTATGTCGAAAATGCGCTCGAACTTCTGGACGAACCCGGTGAATGGTATTTCGACAAGCCCGCGCGCACGCTCCATTACCTGCCGCGCGACGGAGAAGACATGGCCGTGGCCAAGGCCGCCGTGCCCGTTCTCGAAACGCTCGTCGAGGTCCGGGGAACCCTGGGGCAACCCGCGGCGAACATCCGGTTCGAGGGCATCACGTTCGCGGATGCCACATGGTTGGGACCGAACCGCATCGGCCACATTGACGAGCAGGCCAATTTCACGTTCGCCGCGACGAATATCTTCGAGCGCGACGGCAACCTTGTCAATGTGCACAACGAATATATCAAGAGTCCCGCCAACGTCGTTGTGCATGCCGGACACGGCATCCATTTCGAGCATTGCACGTTCACGCGGCTGGGCGGCGCGGGACTCGACTTGGAAACCGGATCGCGGGACACCGTGGTTTCGCGATGCCGCTTCTTCGATATCGGCGGCAGCGCCATCCAAATAGGCGATGTGCTGGCGCCGGACCACCATCCGGACGATCCGCGCTTGATCGTCCGGGGCAACCGGATCCTGAACTGCGAGATTCACGATATCGGCGTCGAGTACCAAGACAGTATCGGCGTGTTTGCGGGTTATGTGTGCGACACGATCATCGCCCACAACCACATCCACGACCTGCCCTACAGCGGCGTGTCCGTCGGATGGGGTTGGGGCGAGGCGGACGCGGGCGCGGGCGGCTATGCGATACCGTATAAATACGAGTCGCCGACGCCCGCCGCGAACAACCGCATCGAGTACAACCATATCCACGATGTCATGCTCAGGCGCAACGACGGCGGCGGCATCTACACGCTCGGCAACCAGCCCGGCACGATCATCCGCGGCAACCACATCCACGACAACACGGTCGGCGGCGGTCCCGGCGGCATTTACCTCGACGAGGGAAGCGGATTCATCGAGATTACCGGAAACTGCGTCTACAACGTGGCCACGCCCATGAACTACAACAACCGTTGCCAGAACCGCATCGAAACCTGCCGCGAGCACGACAACTTCTTCGGCATTGCCCCGGGGGAGGAAGGATTTCCCGAGGCCATCGCGCAACGCGCGGGCATCGAAAAACTTTGATGTTTTGAAAAGGGCCGTTCCGGGTCCGTTCATTGCCTGACGGGCAGGATGAGGGCGCTCGGATATGCTTTGCCGGCATGAACGGCGTTGTGGGCGGTGCGCATCGCGGTCTTGCCGGGGAAATCGTCCCCGTTGTTGGGATTGACCTCGTAGCGCGGATAGTTGCTGCTGGAAATCTGCACGCCGATGCGGTGGTTGGTGTTGAAAATCCAGCTGGTGCTCCAGAGATCGATCGTGATTTCGAACACATCGTCCGGCGAGGCGGGTGGCGGCGCGGGGGAATCGAAGCCGTTGCGAAACCTGAGCCGTTGAATGCCGTCGAGGATCAAGATTTCCCGGTCGTCGCCCGGGGGAAAAATGTCCACAAGCTTGGCCGTGAAATCGGTGTCGGGCGCGTCCGTGGAGACGAACAATTTCACGGAGACGCGGCCGGTCGCTTCGATCGGCGCCGCCAGAGGCGGCGTGGCGAATTTCAGCACGTCCCGGCGGTTTCGGTTCGTCTTGCGTTGATCGTGCGGACCGGCGGGCATGAAGAGGTTGCCGCCGCCGTCCGTGCGCAAGGGGTTCAGCGGATTGAACTCGTAGTCGAACCGCACGGATTCGGTGTTCGGTTCCGGCAGGAGCGCCCCTCCCGGCGCAAGGTGAAACGGCGTGGCGGTTGTTGGGAACGGCGGCCAGTCGTTGGCGGTGCGCCATTCGTTGCCCGGCGCGTTGGGATCGCGATCGTCGCCCATCGTGTAATACCACACGGCGGGCTGGTCCATGATCCCGTTCGGTTCGCCTTTCATCCAATAGTCCATGAACTGCCGTTCGATTTGACCAATGTCCAGGTCGCGGCGGTTCGGATTGGGCTTGTAATCGCGGTCATCCCTGCCGTTGTGCACCGCGAAACGCATGATCAGTTTCTGGTTGCCTTTGGCGCCCGGGCCGCCGTTGTATTGGCGTGACATGAAGTTGTTTATCGTGCCCTGGAGGAATATGTCGAACCATCCGCCGATATGGATGGCGGGCGCCGTGATGTCGGGCGCCTTGGTTTCCGCGTCGTAGTGGGTCCAGAATTCATCCCAGCCGGAATGCCCCTTGTAAATGGGCGTGCTTTCGCGAAGGCTCAGAACAGACAGCCAGGTGTCGGCCAGATTCTTTTTCCACACGCCGCCCTGATACGCCAAGTTATGGTAGAAGTTGGACGGGGCTTCGACGATGATCTGACAGGCAAGGTCGCGCGTGGCGGGGGCCAGCAGAACCTGGGTGATGCCGAGAGCCGACTCGCCCACCGTGGCGATCTTCCCGTTGCACCAAGGCTGGCTCTTGATCCACGCCACGGTCTCGGCGCCGTCCTGCTTGCCGTCGCGCCAGCCGTCGGCGAAAAAGATGTTACGGTCGCCTGTGCTGCCCCCGATGCCGCGCACGTCTTGGAAAACGAACGCATAACCGCGATCGAGATACCGTTCCGCCCGCCGCATCCCCTGCGAACGGGGATAGGTTGTACGCGACAAAACCACGGGCCACGACGGCCCGCCTTCCTTGGGCAAATAATAATCCGTGGCCAGCAAGGTTCCGTCGGCCATTGGAATCTTCAGCATTCCGTTGGGAACAACGAACGCGAAGACAGGAAAGGAAAAAAATACGAGGCCGAAAAACGCGAGTGAACGAGTCCGACTCGTTCGGGCAGAAATCCCCATAATACTTTCTCCAACGCCGCCCCAAAAGGGGCTTTACTGCTTTTACAACCAATTAAGATAGCGCGCATCCACACGGGTGTCAATTTTCCGTTGTTTGAAATGAAAAACATCGTTCGCCGGGGCGCCATGGGACCATGGGGTTTTTCCCCGAGAGACGGTAATCGGAGTTGTTTGTTCCAATACGGACGGCTTTGCATCGGTCTTGTGCGCGCCGATAGACTAGCGGGCATTATGACGTTGCGGGACTCGACGCCGTTGCGCGAAGGGCTTGTCCATGGCCTTGTGTTGCTGCTCTTGCTGGGGGCGGCGTTTCCGGGCGTATTTCTGCGGGGGGAGGCGGCGTTTCCTTCGGATATTCTGTACGAGTGCCGTCCGTGGAAAGCGCATGCGCCGCAGGGGTTCGCGCGGTCGCAAAATTATCTCATGTCGGATCCGCTGTCTGCGTTCCTGCCCTTTTATCATGTGTCGGAATGGGCGCTCGACGCGGGGGAATGGCCCCTGTGGAATCCGCACGAACTGGCGGGGATGCCGCTGCTCGCCAATTGCCAGAGCGCGGTGTTCTATCCGCCGCGGCTGCTGTTTCGCGTGTTGTCGTTTCCGGCGGCTATCACGGTTTTCGTGCTCTTGAAATTGTGGCTGGCGGGAATGGCCGCGTACTTGTGCGGACGCGGCTTGCGCCTGAACGCGGGCGCGGCGCGCCTGTTTTCGGTCGCGTGGATGCTAAGCGGCTATGTATTCATCTGGGCGTACTGGCCGGTGTCCGATGCGGCGGCATGGTTTCCGATCGTGTTCCTTGGCGCGGAGTGGGCGCTGGAAAGCCGGTTCCGGCGCGCATTCTGGACGACGGCCATCGGCGGCACGCTGATGTTCCTCGCGGGCCATCCCGAATCGGCTTTCGTGCTGAACGTGTGTCTTGCGATATACATGGTCTTTCGACTGGCGCTTGCGCGCACCGGGGGGATTTTGAAGCCGCTGGGTGTGTGGCTGGGCGGCTGGCTCGTCGCGTTGATCGTGTGTGCGCCGCAATTGCTGCCGTTTCTCGAATACGTCGTAAACAGCACGCCGCCGGGCGCGGGCGCGCACGCGAATTTCGGGCCTCATCCGGGGTTGCCCGCGCGCGCGCTTGCGAGCCTTTGGATCCCCCGGTTTTTCGGCACGACCCTCGAACGAAACTACTGGGGCGAACTCGACATGAACCGTTTCGTGATGGGCTATGCGGGCCTGCCGGTTTGGATCGTCGCGGCGTTGCTGCTGGCGCGCCCGGCCATGGACCGCCGGATGCGCGCGCGCGCGATCGGCCTTGCGGCGGTCGCCGCGATATGCCTGTTGCTTGCATTTGAAGCGCCCCCGTTTGCCCTGCTGCATGCGTTGCCGGGTTTCAACCTTGTCAAGCGGACCTACTATGTTGGATTTGCCGTTTTCGCCTTGCCGCTGTTGGCGGCGACGGTCCTGCAGGCATGGCTCGAAGGCCGTCCCCGCCTGCGCGATTTGGCGTGGTGCATGGCCGCTTTCGCGGGAATCCATCTCACGACATGGCTTGTCTATCGGTTCTTCGCGCCGCTGGTGCGGATGTTGAAGATGGAGGATTACGTGACCGGCCACTGGATGGTGTGCGCCGCCGCCGGACTCGCGACGATGCTCGTTCTCGCGGCGGCCGTAAGGATGAAACGGCCAAGGGCCGCGACGGCCCTTGTCGCGTTGCTGGTGGCGGCGGATCTCCTGATGGCGTGGCGGGGGATCAATGTCACGACGCCGCGGTCTCTGTGGTATCCGGACACGCCCCTGACCCGCTATCTTCAGGCGCTTCCCGGACCGTGCCGCGTGGGATTGCTCGAGGGGATGGTGCCGCCGGGATTCATGACGCCCTACGGAATCCAGGACATCAACGGTTATGACGGTATTTACCCGGAGCGCGTCATCCGCCTTCGACAGACTCTCAAGACGGACGCATGGAACGCCATCGAGCCGGTGTACAACGTCACGCATTACCTTGTCAATCCGGAGGCATGGCGTTACAACGCAATGGCCGGGCCGCCCATTCCCCTGCACGAATCCGGCCGCTTTGAACGGCTGGATACGATTGACGGGCTGGAAATTTATAAAAACAACCGCGTGCTGCCGCGCGCCTTTCTAACAGACAAAGCGCGCATCGTTCCGGACACGAACGATCTCTTTGCGATTTTGCGCGATCCCGGGTTCGATCCGCGCGGCGAAGTGTTGCTGCCGGAACCGCCCGACATCGCGTTGCCGGAAGATCGGAACGGTTCGACCGGCACGGTCCGGATCGTTCATTACGGCACGACGCGCGTGGAAATGGAAACGGACGCGCCCGGGCCGCGCGTTCTGGTGCTCGGCGACGCGTATTATCCGGGCTGGACCGCGACGATTGACGGCGGCCCCGTCCGAATTCTGCCTGCCTATTATGCGTTTCGCGCGGTGTCGGTTCCCGGGGGACGGCATACGGTCGTGTTCCAGTACAATCCGGAGAGTTTTCGTCTGGGCATGGTCCTGTCCGTGTGCGCGATGCTGTTGGCGGGAATCCATGTATCGCGCCGTCTTATGGTATGATGGCTCGCGGTTTAGCGCGAAGAGGGAGGTACACGCATGAGCACAAGAGATCCGAGTGGCCGGGGTCCACTGTATGTCGGGCCGAAGGGAGCGCCGTTCCAATGGCCGGCCCTGCCGCCGCGCGCCAAGACGCTGGGCTGCCTGATGGTCCTTGTCGTGGCGTTGCCGCTGGCTTTCGCCGCCTCGATTTTCGATTACGTCAAGCCGAATGAATTCGGAATCAAGGAAGTCAAGATCGGCATGGACCGCGGCGTTCAGGAACGCGTTTACGGTCCGGGTTATTGGTTTGTAAAACCGTTTGGAATGGAAAAGATGCACCATTTCCCGCGGCAGGTGCTGGTCTTGGAACTGTCCCTTGCGGAAAGGGCGCCGGACAAATCGTTGGCGTCGCATTCGTATTCCCGCGCCGCGAAGATTCAGACGTCGGACGGCTTTTTCGTGGATGTGGACGTGACGATTTTGTACCGGATCGTGGATCCGTACAAATTGATGACGACACTGGGGCCGGGCCTGCTTTATCTCAACAACGGCATCCTTCCCAAGGCGGAACCCATCCTCAAGCAGACGTTGGGCGAACTGAAAACCGAGGATTTCTACAACAGCCCGTTGCGCGTGAAGAAAACCGAAATGGCCAAGACGCTGCTGGATGCGGAAATCGCCCCAAAGGGCATGAAAGTGGACCAGGTGTTGATCCGCTATTTCAAGTACAGCGACGAAATCCAGAAGAACATCGAGGCCAAGAAATTGCAGGATCAACTGGTGTTCAAGAACCAGGCCGAAGCCAAGGCCAACACCGAAGAGGCGGCCATCAAGAAGGCCATGCAGGAAGGCGAGGTTTTCGTCAAACTGGAATTGGAGGGCGGCGAAGCCTACAAGACTGAGAAGGCCGCCGAAACCGAACTGTACACGCGCCGGAAAGGGGCCGAGGGCAAACTGCTCGTGCAGACAGCCGAGGCCCAAGCGACCGAATGGAAAAATGCCGCCATGCAGTTGGGCGGCTACGATCGCAAGGTGGCGCTCGAAATGGTCAAGGTGCTCGAGGGGATCGATCCCATCGTCGTGCCGTGCGGGGGCGATCAGGGCGTCAATCCGCTCGCGCTGGATTCCGTGCTCGACATGTTCGGCGTCAAGGTGGACTCGGGCGCCTCAACGGGGCCGCCGCCGGCCCTTCCCCCGCCGCTGGAACCGTCCGGGGCGCCGTCGGCCGGCGAGAATGCACCGACGATGGCCGAAACCCCGGCGTCCGCCGTTCCGGCGGAAGGAGGCGTCCAATGAAACACGCACATGCCCTTCGCCTTATCGCCGCGGCGGTATTGGTGGCCTGCCTGGCGGGTTGCGTTCCCCGTTCGACCGGTCCGACCGAGGTTGGCGTCCGCACGCGCAAGTTTCCGCTGATGGGCCCGAAAGGCGTCGAAAACCGCGTGTACCCGCCGGGTTCGACATACTTCTTCGTGCCTTTCTTCAATGACTGGAACACGTTCGACACGCGCCTGAACACGCTCGAAATGAGCGGCGTCAACACAAAAGGCGACCGGCGCTGGGGCGACGACCTGCTGTTCAAGACCGTGGACGGCAACGACATCAGCCTCGACATCATCGTTTCGTGGCGGATCGATCCCGAGAAGGCGCCCATGATCCTTCAGGAAGTCGCGACGAACATGGACGAACTCAAGGAAAACATCATTCGCGCGGTCACGCGCAGCAAACCCCGCGATGTGTTCGGCGAACTGAAGACCGAAGACTTCTATCTGGCCGAAAAACGCAGCGGAAAGGCGCACGAAGTCGTCAAGGTGCTCAACGAAATCCTGTCGCCCTATGGCGTGGTGGTCGAGAATGTCGGCACCAGCGATTACCGCTTCAATCCCGACTATCAGGCCGCGATCGAGCAGCGGAAGGTCGCCGAGCAGCGCGTCGAAAAAGCCCGTTCGACCAAAATGGCCACCGAAGAGGAATACCGGGCCAAGGTCGAGGAGGCCAAGGGCGATGTCGCCCGCATGCGGGCCGAAGCCGACGGCGCGTACAAACAGGCCGTGATCAAGGCCGACGCGCAATACAAGCAGATGGAACGCCAGGCCGAAGCCATCTTGGCGGAAGGCCGCGCCGAGGCCGAAGCCATCCGCAAGATGAACGAGGCGCTCAACGGACCCGGCGGCGAGGCGGTCGTCAAACTGGCCGTCGCCAAGGCCTTGGCCGGCAAGCGCGTCGCGCTGGTGCCCATGGCCGGCGGATTCGATGTCCGTTCAACCAATATCAACGCGTTGCTCGAACTGTACGGGATCAAGGCCGCCGCGCAACAGGCGCCGCCCGCTTCCGCCCAAAAATAGCGGTCTTCACGGGCGTGTTACGGAAAAAGGGCGGGGCAGACTGTTCCGTTTGCGTGGTGTCGGGCGTTTACGGGTTCCGGGAACAACAGACCGGACAGGCGTCCCCTCTTTCGCGCCAAGTAACTTTTCCAATGCGTTTCAACCGTCTCGAGGGCGCGCGGGCCGGTCAGTGCCAGACGCTGACAATCAGCACCGGTTCCTCTTCGGTCATGTGATGGTGCCGTTCATATCCGAATTGCTGGTGGATTTGTTTGGGCTCGATTTTGTTTTTGACGATCCACTCGTTGATATGCTCGTCCAGTTGCTTGAGTCCTTCGATGCTCACCTTCCCAACGAACGTCTGGATTTGCATGGAACGCCCTCCGTTTCGCCGTCGTGGCTACGCTCGTCCGCGTCTTGCGGTCCTCCCCAACCTCTCGCACTGCCGAGGACAGCATATCGTTATGAGGCCAGATTGTCAAGGAGCACGCGGCGCATCACGGGCAGCGGGGCCGGCGCGCCGGTCCACAATTCGAATTGGAGGGCGGCTTGGTGCAGCAGCATTTCGACCCCCAGGATGGTCTTGCAGCCGGCGATTTCGGCTTCCCGGATCAAACGGGTTTTCAGCGGGCGGTATACCATGTCGAACACGACGAGATCCGGTCTCAGGCATTCGTGCGGAACCGGCGAATCGTCCATGGAATCGGGATACATCCCGATGGGAGTGCCCTGCACGATGATTTCATGATCCGCGATGGCGTCCGCGAGATCCCCGACGAGATCGCCGGTTTCGATGGCCGCGGGCGTCTTGGCGCGAAGGTCGTCGGCGAGTTCCTTTACGCGGGACGCGGTGCGTCCCAGGATGGTGATTCGGGCCGCGCGGGCACCCTCCGCCATGGCAAAGGCCACCGAACGGACCGCGCCGCCGGCTCCCAGAAACAGGATGCGCTTGCCGACCAGCGCCACGCCGGCCTCCGCGAATGCGCGCAGCGTTCCCGGTCCGTCGGTCGTGTCGCCCGCGAGCCGTCCGTCGTCGTTGACGATGGTGTTTACCGCGCCGACGCGCACCGCCATCGGGGAAATGCGGTCGAGATGCTCCATGACCGCCCGCTTATGGGGAATGGTAACGCTCATGCCGCGAAAACCGGACATGGCGCGCATGCCCGCAAGGCAGCCGGCGACGTCCGTCACGGAAAACGCGACGTAGACGTAGTTCAATCCCAGGGCCTGAAAGGCGGCATTGTGGATGGCCGGCGACAGGGAATGGCCGACCGGATTGCCGATGACCGCGCACAACCGGGTATGGGCGTCAATCATGCCTGTGCTTCTCCCGGGTTCCATCAACCCGGCGGCCATGCCAACGGCCGCCCGCCCAGCACATGGATGTGGACGTGCATGACCAGTTGGCCGCCGTGTTCGCCGAAATTGACTGCGTAACGGAACCCTTTTTCGATAAGGCCTTCCTTTTCGGCAACCTTGTTGGCGCCGATCAGGAGTTTGCCCAAGAGTTCGGCGTCGTCCGTGTCCGTGATCCGCGGGATATGGCGGCGCGGAATCACCAACACGTGCGACGGCGCGCCGGGGTGAAGGTCCCGAAACGCAAAGACGTCCTCGTCCTCATAAACGGCCTCGCAGGGGATTTCTCCCGACGCAATCTTGCAAAAAATACATTCATCCGCCATGCGCTGGCTCCTTTCGTTCCGTTGTGTCGAAAACAGGGTATGCGATTTCCGTCGTGAATGCAATCAGTCGCAAGGGTCCCTGTTTTTCCGGGGCCGCGCGCGGGGTGTGAACGGGCGCCCGAATTGGGCATAATCGGCTACGCGTACATCGCAAGTCCGAGGAGAATCGCATGAAAAACGCTATTGCCTGCCGTGTAGCCGTTGTATTTCTCATTGTCATGGGCCTAATGGCCGCGGGCGGCGCCCGTGCCGCCGCGCCGTCCCCTTTGGAACTTATGCCGCTGTGGACGACAGACACGAAGACGTTCCTTGAAAGCCAGGCATCGGTCGCGGACATCAATGGCGACGGACTGGACGAGATTATCGCCGCCGGGCGCGAGGAACTGATCGCATTGGACGGCAATGGCTCGGAGTTGTGGCGGTGGCGGACGAAGGGGCGTTTCATGACGTATCCCGCCGTACTGGCCGTCGAAAAGGGGCCGGCGCTCCTCTTCGCGGCGGATTACAGCGGCTGGATGTCGTGCATTGACGGGGCGGGCGTCGAACGCTGGCACGCGCAACTCGACGGGCCGTCCTCGTGGTCGGCCAGCGTGGCGGCGGACTTGGATGGGGACGGGGCGTTTGAGGTTGTGCAGACGGACGAAACGGGCGCGGTGTGGGCATTTCGGGCCGAATCCGGTGAAAAAATCTGGAAGTCGGCGCTGAAAGGCATGCCGGTCAGTCCCGCCGTGGCGGATCTCGACGGGGATGGAAAATGCGAAGTGATCGTATGCACGAACAAGGGTCTTTTGTATGCGCTGGCGAACGATGGATCGGAGCGCTGGCACGCGACGATCGGCGGCGAATCGCCGACATGGGCGACGTCCGCGCCGGTCGTCTTCGCCGCCTCCGACGGCGCGCGGCAAATCGTTGCGGCATCGAACGACGGCCGTCTGTACTGTTTCGACGCATCGGGTCGTGAACGGTGGCAACGCACGACGCGCGGCGCGGCGGCATCGGGCATTTCCGTCGGCGACATGGACCTCGACGGGCGCGCGGACGTGTTCGTCATCACGCAAATGGGTGTCGTCCACCGTTTCGACGAGGATGGCGCCGCGATGTGGGAAATAGACATGCAGGGGCGCACGCTCGCGGCCGGGGCGCTGCTGGATATGGACGGCGACGGGAGCATCGAGTTCGCGTTTTCGACGCAGGGCGGCCATTTGATGGTGCTTGACGGCCATGGCGGGACGCGATTCGACCATCAATTCGACTGCCGGACGATCAACGTCACGCCGGCCTTCGGCAAACTCGCGGCGGCGAAAGATTGTCTTTCGATGATCGTTGCCGGCGGCGAATCCGGCCGGCTGTTTGGCTTCAAGACGCCGGCAAACCCCGGCACGGCCATTCAATGGGCCGCCTATCGCGGCAATGAGAGGAAACAGGGCGCATGGTTGGATTTGGCGTCCGCCGGCACGACCGCCATGACGCCGGCCAATCTCGCGCCTGATCGCATCCTGATCGGCGAGGATATTCTGTTCCGAATCCGGCGTCCCGCGTCGGAGGCGTCCGTGTTGACGGCGTCGGCCGCGTGCGAGCGCCCCGACGGCGCGCGCGTAAGCGCCTCGACGAAGATAGTCGGCGACACGGGCGTCCTTCCGATGGCCATCCAGCCGTTCCGCGCGGGCGTGTATCGTTTCACCTGGCAACTAGCGAATCCGGATGGACTCGTTCTCGCGTCGGGTGAGCGGGAGGTGTCCATGCTGCCTTTCGCGAACGACCGCGCACTGGCCGCGCGCGCTTCGGAAGCCTTGGAATCCGCGGCGGCAGACCTCGCGGCCGCGCTGCCCGCGACGGTAAAAGCGCTGGTCCGCGAAAAGACGTTGCTCGATGCCGCCATGCAATCCGCGTTCGCAATCGTGGATGCCGCCGCGGGCGGCGGGCCGAAACACGAGGAGGAAGCCTTTGCCGCAGTCTCGCAGTTGAACAGGCATGCGAAACGTCTATTGCGGGTGGCCGCAACCGCGCGCCAAGCCGCCGCGCTTGGCTCTTCCGCCAGTTTGATCGCATTCGAGGACGCCGTTTGGGACAGCCGCAACGTGGACACGCTCGTTCCCGAACGCGCCGAAAATCCGCTGAAGATCGCCCGGCGCGCCGTGCCGGGCGAACACGAGCCGGTCTCGTTGAAATTGTTCAACGTGACGGATCGCGAACTGGTCGTGCGCGTTCTCTTCAAAGACGTGCCTGATGGCTTGAAGATTGCCGCGCATGAAGCGCTGGCCACGCCGACCGGCGTCGGGCGGCAATCGTGGGACGCCCTGCCGCGGCTGGGTCCCGCGTCCGTCATCCGCGTCCCGTCGCTCGAAACGCGCGAGTTGTGGGTTGACGTGGACCTCGGATCGGCCCAACCGGGCGACGTTGCCTTTACGATTCGGCTGCAAGCCATCAACGGTGCAGGCGTGCTCGATGAATCCGGCGCGGCGGCGGACGTGCCCGCGCCCGAAACGGTCGTCGAAACGGCTATCGAGGTCCTGCCGTTCGCGATGGCGCCATACGGCGCGGTGCGCCTGTGCACATGGGCCGACGCGGACGGTCCGCAGGCGGCGGATCTGCTCGCGCACGGCAACAACGTCTTTCCGGTCGGCTGGGGCAAGCCGCAATTCGACGCGGACGGCGCGCTGAAGGGCGTGGATTTCTCCAGCCTCGATTCATTGCTCGAACGGCTGCGCGGGGCGGACGTCATGCTGCTGCTCAACGGCATTCCATCGTTTCGCGCGAAACTCGGCGAACCGGGGTATGCCGCCGAGTTCAAGGACTTTCTCGAACGGCATTTGGACCATCTGGCCGAATTCGGCTTTACGGCTGGGCAAGTTGCGTTGTATCCCGTTGACGAACCCGGCGGCGTGGGCTGGGACGCGGTCAATCAGGTCGTCGAATTCGGGAAGGCGCTGAAATCCGTCCGGCCGGACATCTTGCTTTACATAGACGGCGGCGGCGAACTGCCGATGTTCGAGGCCATGAAGCCCTACGTGGACATCTGGACGCCCGGGTTGCACCAGTTGCCCGAGAAAACGCCGGAAATGGCGATTCAGCGCGAACCGGGCAAGCAACTGTGGTCCTACAATTGCGGCTACCCCTATGCGCGGCCCATCGGCACGGACCTGCGCAACATCAACGTCGTGGCCGAATACCGCGCGGCGGCATTGTTCGCGTACCGGTACGGCGCGACGGGTCTCGGTTTCTGGTGCTACAACCGGGGGCCGGACGCATGGCAGCGCATGCAAATCGACTATATGATCGTCTATCCGGGCACGGACGGCCCCGTCACGAGCCGACGCTGGGAAGGCGTGCGCGAGGGCATCGAGGATACGCGCATTCTCATGGCGTTGAAACAGCGGCTCGCCGACAAGGACACGCCGTTGCCCGAAGACCTCCAGGCCCGTATCCGCCGCGCCGCCGACGTGACGCTCGCGCAATGGATGGACAAGAGTTACGAGGAAATGCGGCTCGGACTCGGCCGCGCCGCCATTGACGCCACCAACAACGACGACGCCGTCAATGCCTTGCGCGGCGAACTGCTCGATTGCGCGGCCGCCATGACGGCTTTCGACAAAAAACCGCCATCATGAAAACGAAATCATAACCGCGAGCAGGTCGTCCAAACCGGCAAAGTCCATGTCAAACGGTCAAACCGCCAAAGTCATGCCTGAATTCTGTCGTGTGCGCGCTGGATCGCGGTACAGCCCATGACGACGAGCGCGAACGCCAGGACAACCCATCCGGCTTTTCCAGCCACGGGCAATGTGCCCTCCGGAAAAACCGACACGAAAACGGCTCTTGTGTCGTGAAACAGCACAGGTCCCTCCCAGACGCGGCATGTGTAGTTTCCGGAATCTTCCAACGCCACCGGATCTTTGACGTACGTGCTCGTCGAGGCGTCTTCAAGGGCTGCGCCGTCCTTATACCACTGAAAACGCGATCCTGACGACACCGGCACCTCAAGACGGACAAATTGCCCGGCCTCCACCCATTTTGGGGAACTCGTCGAGATTTCTGTTTCATACAGGCCGGAGCAGGTTCCGACAATCGTGGCATGTACAAAAGGCAAATCGTAACTGCCGGGACCCATGCCTCGCACCAAGGTAAGAATAGGGACTTGTATCCCTTCGGCATTCACTTGTACTCCGGCATTCGTGACAACTGGCGTGAGATTGATCGGAGCTCCCCGGCCGATGAATCCCTCCATAGTGAAGGTCTCGCCATCACGGAACACGGCAGGGAAGACTCGATACATACCGTCGGCAATCTCTGGAAGCATCGCGAGGTCCGCTTCGTTGGCCGTCTCGTAAAGCCACCCATTGGCGAACGTCCAGTATGCCGACACGGTCGTATCGCCGGCGATGCCGTGCAAGGTGAACTGCATGCGCCAAGCCGTATAGCCATTGTATGTGTTCTGACTGACCACTTCGAACCTAGGGTTGAGGGTAAGCCACGCATTGCCTGCCGCGAGCGGCCACACGCTGCAGAAGGACGCTTCCATCGGCTCGGCGGCGAAACAATTACAGCAAAGCGCAAGCACGATCAGAAAGGAAGCCATGTCATATCTCCTTGCGCATTCGGTCGTTCGGTACATCTTTGTAAATAGTATTACCGGCCAAGATAAGACTGCCCGCAGGTACGATATGCGCACCGGCTGGCTCAAGCACCGAATCTACATAAGAAGCTCCTGTGACGAATGCGACCAAAGACTCACCGGAGTTGATCTTCAATGCAAGCGGGGGATCCGAAAAGCCAGAAGCATTGGTGTACAGTTTCCCGGCAATGTACATCTCGCCAGTTTCGTAAGGAAGTCGGAGAAGGTTGCTGTTCGCATTCTTCACCATGAATTCTGTCCCCGAGGACGCTAGATTACCTTGGGAAGCTTGCGCGTGAACGGTCCCGGTGTACATGATAAGATCGCCGGCGGGAGTAAAGCGGGCGAGCGGATACCCGGCAGCACCTGCCTTTATCACAAAGCCCGGCGACGGTATGATTTCAACAGCCTCGCAGGCGTCTTCCACGGATTGCTTCTGTGTGTCGGTGAAATCCAAGTCCACAGCGGACTGCGTCAAGGCGTAGTAAAGACAGTCGAAATCGCTGGCTGAAGGCAAAAGCCACATTGTCGCATAAAAAAGATCAGCAGTTAGGTTCATACTTACTAGATTATTTGAAGATAACGGATCAACGGATATACCGTTAAAGGTATCACCATCCGTAATTAGGTAGCATAACTTTGAGGAAATACCTGAGCTGATATGTGGATCCATGTCCATTACAAAGTCACTCTTCTTATCGATACAATCGTATGCGGGCGGCGTCATCATGCTCCTGAAAGGACCGCCTGGCGTATCTTCAGCAATTAGCCATTTATCATTCAGATCGTCCGGATCATTCTCCAAGTCGATAAATTCTCCGAATATGTCACTCAAGGATTCGCAGATTCCGCCTGACTCTTGTGCATAAACCAAATTACATATATTGTGAGAAATACCGTGAGTATACTCATGGCCAGCAACGTCGTCTGTTAGCGCCAGACCACCGAAAACGAAAATTGAATAAAGAAAAAAACCGGCGTTCCGCAACGGACACTCACTCCCAAAGAATACTTCACAGCAGTAGTTGACGCCTACAAATAATATTGCACCCTGTCCATTGAAGCTATCTCTCCCATATTTATTATAGAAATAAGTGTAGGCCCAACCAAGGTAAGAATATGCATCGTCTACGGCTTGATTGTTTGAGGGCCCTTGACCCTCAGATCTGATTAGAGTACCAAGCCAGCAGTTATCTTGGTTATCATTATCATATACTCTCCTATCAATAATGTTATAGTAAAGCCTATATTTCGACAATATTATCCCATTTTCAGCATTGATGATATATCGGACTCCGATTTCTCCGCGCAGGTCTATCTGCCAAGCCAATGTAGGTAAGCCCGGAAGATTCAATACCGATGGCGCGAAAACTAACAGTGTGGAGTCGTAGTCCATCGTCCGACTCTGTAAGTAGCGGGCACCCACTTGTCTCTGTGGCCATATTCCTTTGCTCGTAAGATCTTCGGCGACCTTTATCATGGCCTCCGACGCAGAAATGATCGAGGAGGGCTGGATAAACTTGGACAATTCTGATGCCGTCGCGACCTTGGCAATGGCCGATCGGATTCCGTTGTCATTTGAGAGGTTTACAACGATTTCTGAACCAAAGATGGGGATTCCTGTGTATGACTGTCCGATGCGCAACACCTTTCCTTCTTTGCGGATCTGGTCGCGATTCAGGCGGTTCGCGATGCCTGGTCCCCATATGCCAAAGGCTGGGCCAAACTGGTTCATGAAAGCATTGGCGACTTCTGCGGAGTCGGCATTCTTGTTGACACTCACGGGTATATGAGTGCCCTTCTTGCAGCCAACGTACTCGAAAAAATCTTTGGACCTTCCTGTCCGAACATCGCGGGGATTATGGCTGGATATGGACTGCAACATCCGTTGCTTCGCTTCTTTAACAACCTTCTCATCGTGTGTCGTTGGAAAGCAATAAGCGGTACACGCCAAGAACAGCGAACAAGACAGAAAGCACAACACGGAGATACTTGTGAGAAGAGTATTATTCATACCTACATCTCCTCTTCAACTTCCTGCCGCAGTCTTGGTCTGCATACGCATATTTGCGATCTTACTTTCCGAATCCGACACTTCTAGCTGGCAGGAACCAACTGTATGATGACGCTCCCATCGCTGGCCACTGAGAGTCCAGAGCCGCTATCGCTGGACAAATTGACGGAATTCCCTGAAATATCCACATTGGCGTCATTGTCGATATTGACGGTTGCGTCAGCGTCACTGGACAATGCAATGGTCTTTCCAGTGACATTGATAGAGCCATTCTCATTGATGTCTAGAGACGCGCATTTATTTGCGAGTGTGACTTTACCTGAATCATCGACGCGCTCGATTCTAACATATGCACTCGATGACCACTCGTATTCACCTTCACCTTCGCCTTCGCCCACAGACAACAAATTCCCGACTGCAAGCATCGCAATCACTTCATATTCACCTTCACCTTCACCTTCACCTTCACCTTCACCTTCACCTTCACCTTCACCTTCGCCTTCGCCTTCGCCTTCGCCTTCGCCTTCACCTTCACCTTCGCCTGTCCCGCCCGCGCTGGAATTGGACTTCTCCGAAGGCAAGAATGTGTAGACAGCCAATGAGGAGGAGTCATGGAGAAGCAACGGAAGCATTTCACGG
>Ga0209506_1000130_pt1 | contig 108329 bp, 92 predicted proteins | sample AD_JPNHG2_MetaG_FD_184409 | JGI IMG/M metagenome (GOLD analysis project Ga0209506, IMG submission 184409) | Active sludge microbial communities of municipal wastewater-treating anaerobic digesters from Japan - AD_JPNHG2_MetaG (SPAdes) (version 2) | ecosystem: Engineered > Bioreactor > Anaerobic...
CCGACATCCGCTGCGTCACGGTCCCCGTCATCCCCACCCTCACCCCGTCCCGCGCCCCCACCGATACCGTCACCTGCCGCCCAGCCACCCCCACCACGCTCTGCCCCCACACCACCCCGGCCGATAGCACGACCACGGCGAGAAGCAGACGCACCGACACACCCACAGCCTGTGCTCGCATACCGAACCCCCAGTTCGCACGGCGATCACCCATCAGCCGGGATTATGGACGAAACCCGGGCCGCGCGCCCACCGCTGCGTGGCTGCGCGCTCGGCAGCGCCACCTTCACGCTGGTGCGCGCGCACCTCCGCGCCGCCCCGGGCGGTCGGTCGGGGCCAGGCGGGGTGGCGGTGCGGGGGTGGTTACGGGTGGGGGGTGCGGGGGAAGGCTCTCGACTCTCAACTCTCAACCGGGCGGGCGGGCGGCGGGGTCACTCCCTCCAGGTGGCGAACCCCTGGCGGGCGAGCGCGCGGCGCCAGGGCCACTCGCGCTCCTCCATGACCCCGCCCGAGGCGAAGTACGAGGAAAGCACGCGCAGCCAGTCGCCGCTGCGGGTGATGGCCGCCATCGCCGCCACGTCCTCGGCGATGCGGGGTTCCGAGTAGTTGCCGTAGCGGTCGGTGTGGACCATCGACTCGAGCGCCAGCCGCGGCCGCACCGGGGGCTGTTCGGCCGGCCACCCGAGGCACAGCCCGAACAACGGCACCACGCCCGGAGGCAGCGCCAGCAGCTCGATCAGGTCCTCGACGCCGTCGAGGATCCCGCCGATGCAGCAGGTGCCGAGCCCTGCCGCCTCGGCGGCGTCGACCAGCCGCTGCGCCACGAGCGAGGCGTCCACGGTGGCGAAGAGGAGGCCGACCCCCGGGAACTGGCCCGGAACGAGGCCGGAGGCGGTCAGGATCGTGTGCAGTCGGTGGATGTCGGCGCACACGACGAAGAACTCGGCGGCCTCGCACACGTGCTCCTGCTCGCCGGCGAGCGCGGCGACGCGCCTCCGCAGCTCGGGGTCCTGGACGCGGATGAGCGTCGCCATCTGGGCGGTGGCGTCGGTGGGAGCGTGCTGGGCTGTCGCCAGCAGGCGTTCGAGAAGGGCCTCGCCGACCGGCTCCGGACGGTAGGAGCGGATGGAGCGATGCACTGGCAGGATCGGATCGTCGTCCACGTTCATCGCGTGCAGTCCTCGTGTCGGTTCGCGCCCGCGCAGGCCGGCAGCCCCGCCCGCGCCGCCGGCACGAGGGCCGGGCCGCGATGGCGGCCGGTTGCGGACGCCGGCGGCGCCTCGGTCTGGCGTCCTGTGTCCACAGCGGGTGTATTGTACGCCGTTCGCGCCGCCAGGTTGTGGCCTGGATCACCACCGACGCCGGGCCAGGGTCGCCGCGGCCGCGGCGCACAGGCACAGCCCGCCCAGCACGAGCCCCATCCGCACGGCACCCAGCACCGGCAAACCGAACAACCCGAGCAGCGCCGCGCCGAGCGCCGCCCCCAGCTCGTCCGCGGCGAACCCGCGCGGCGCCCCGAGCGGTTCGCCCCGCCGGTCGCGCAGCGCCGCAGCGCCGGGGAACGCGGCGCCCGCGGCGCCGCCCGCCAGCAGCAGCAGCGGCGGCACGGCCCACGCTTCTCCGCCCCACACCCACCACGCGACCATCGCCGCCGAGACGGCCGCCCCCGACGCCAGCACTCCTGGCAGCCGGCGCTCGGCGAGGTGCGGCCGCCGGCCAAGGCCGAGCGCGGCGGCGCCCAGCCCGGCCATCAGGACGGCGTTGAGCGCCCCGACCTCGGCGTACACGGCGCCCCGCGTCGCCTGCCACGCCGCCAGCATGAGCAGCCACCAGCCGATCGAGCAGAGTCCCACCGTCGCCAGCAGCCCCGCCCGGCTCACGCGCCGCCGTAGCCCACCCAGCACCAGCCACCCTCCCCACGCGGCGAGGCCGGCCGGCAGCGCCCACCCGGCCGGACGCTCCAGGCGCGCCAGCGCCCGCCCCAGCCGGCCCTCGGCCCGTCCCTCGGCGAGCGCTGCCGCCAGCAGCACGGCGCGCGGCCAAGCGGCGGTGGTCGGCGGCGAGGCTGCCTGCCGCAGGAACGCCTCAAGCGTTTCCGCCCGCGCCCGGTCCAGCAGCACCGGCAGCACGCCCGGGTGAAACAGTGGGTCGTCGAGGCCCCGCTCGTGCCAGCGGTCCGCCAGCGTCTCGGCCGACAGCCCCAGCTCGTCCCGGCTGGCGACCAGCCAGATCTCCTCCCCAGGGATCGCTGCCAGGACCGGGAGTTCGGCCCGCACCGTGGCGGCCAGCGTGGCGAGAAGGGCGCCTCCGGCGCCGCCCAGGTATGTGTCGCCGGTTCCGACGCGTACCGCCAGCACGCCGCCCGCCGCCATCGCGCCGCGGCACGCAGCCACGAACTCGCGGCTCCGCGTGCGGTGCGCGCGCAGCGTGGCGGGGTCGGCATCGGCCAGGATCACGAGGTCCCACGGCCCCCCTCGCCTCACGATCCGCAACGGGTCGCCGGCGGTTGCGTACCGCCGGGCCGCCTGCTCCGGCGGGAGCGCCGGGGCGAGGTGCGTCTCCTCCACGAGCCTTGCCAAACCGGGGTCCTCGACCGCCACGTCGAGGCGCTCGACCGGGTGGCGCAGCAGGTACGGCTCCAGCTCGCCCGGCACGGCGCCGACCACGAGCACGCGCGCCGGCCGCGGGTGCAGCAACGCGAGCAGGTGCGCCCGCAGGGCGGCCCGGTACGGGTCCGGCAGCTCGGCTGCGAGCCGGCTGTCGGCGTACAGCGCTGCCGGCGTGCCGGTGGACACCTCCAGACGCTGCTGGCGGGTGTGGCGCGCCACGGCGAGAGTGCCGGGGCGGCCCGACCACCTCCACGCGCGCTCGGCGAGCCACCGCTCGGTCGGGCTGGCCGCCAACAGCAGCGCCGCCGCCCAGCCCACCGCCAGCCAAACTCGGCCCCGGCCCGCAAGCGCCGCGAGACCCACCGCCGCGGCTGCCGCCAGGAGGGTGGCCGCCGAGCCCAGCGGCGCGAGCGCGAAGGTGAACGCCAGCCCTCCCGCCACGCTGCCGAGACTCTCCCAGGCATACGCGGCTGCCCCCCCGGCACCGGCGGCCAGCCGCGAGAACGCCCACCCGCCGACGCCGGATGCGGGCAGCACCGCCGCAGCCCAGGCCCACACGGCGCGCGCCAGCGACAGCACCTCGCCCGGCGCCCTCGCAGCCACGGCCGGCGCTGCCCGCAGCAGGACCACACCGACAAGGGCGAGGCCCAGCGCCAGCACCGGGCCGGCCGGACCGCCCGCCCCCCCCCGACTGCCAGCGCGGGCCCCGGCCGCCATGCCACCCAGCCACGCCGCGAGCACCACCCCCCACGCCAGCTCCGACCCCCCGAGCGCGGCCATCGCCTCGCGCAGCAGCACCGCCTGGCCGATGCCCGCCGCGAAGCCGAGCGAGAGGAGGTCGGCGACCGCGACGGAGCGAGGAGGCAGCGGAAGCATGCCCCATTATCGACCCGTGCCTCCGCCCGCCCCCCGCCCGGTCGAGGGTCGAAGCTCGAAATTCGGGAGCGTCCCGGGTCTCCCACCTGGCACGGTCCCGCTCGCCGGTCGCCGCCTCACGCTGTGGAAAAGGTCGAATGCTTCGTCGGCTCTCTCCACCTCCCGGGAACGTTCGGCCTCGCCGTGCTCCACCTCCGGCCCGACCCCAGCCGGCGGACGGCCCTGACCACGCCCCCTCGACCGGACGGGCCGGCTGCGGCTAGAATCGCTCACCGCTGCGGCGGGCGACAGGGGGATCCAGCATGGCGGACATGCAGCACGACGTGGTGATCATCGGCTCCGGGCCGGGCGGCTATGTGGCGGCGATCCGTGCCGGCCAGCTCGGCCTCAACGCGTGCGTGGTGGAAAAGGACCCGTTTCTGGGCGGCACCTGCCTGCATCGCGGGTGCATTCCGACCAAGGCGCTCCTGCACACCGCCGACCTGCTCCAACACGCTCGCGACGGTGCCCGGTTCGGGGTCGCGTGCGGCGAGGTCAGGCTCGACCTGGCGGCCGCCCACGCCCACAAGAAGAAGGTCGTCACCAAGAACGCGAAGGGAATCGAGTTCCTCTTCCGCAAGAACAAGGTGACGTGGGTGCAGGGCACGGGTCGCGTGCTCCGGGCCGGGCTCGTCGAGGTCGCGAAGGCGGACGGTTCGCGGGTCACGATGGAGTGCAAGCACATCGTGCTCGCCACCGGCTCGCGCTGCGGGAACCTCCCCCACATCGCCGCCGACGGCGACCGCATCCTCAACTCCGACCACATCCTCGAGCTCGCCGAGGTGCCGCCGCGCCTGGCCGTGCTGGGCGCCGGGGCGGTGGGAATGGAATTCGCCTCGATCTTCGCGCGCTACGGCTCGAAGGTGACGGTCATCGAGCTCCTCGACCGCGTGCTGCCGCTCGAGGACGCCGAGGTCTCGGCGGAAGTCGAAAAGGCGTTCCGCAAGCAAGGGATCACGGTCCACACCGGAACGCGGGTCGAGCGGGCGGCGGTGGAGGGGCAGGTCGTGCGCTGCACGGGCGTCGACGCCAGGGGCCAGGCGATCGAGGTCGAGGCGGACCGGCTGCTCGTGGCGGTGGGGCGCGTCGCCGTGCTCGACGGCATCGGCCTCGAGAACACGAAGGTCCAGGTCGAGCGCGGCCGCGTCGTGGTCGACGAGTTCGGCCGCACCCACGAGCGGGGGATTTACGCCATCGGCGACCTCACCGCGACGCCGTGGCTCGCTCACGTGGCGTCGATGGAGGGCATCGTCGCCATCGAGCATCTGGCCGGCCGCAGCCCCCGTCCGATCAACCCGCAGCGCATCCCCTCGTGCACGTACTGCTACCCCGAGGTGGGCTCGATCGGCCTCACCGAGGCGCAGGCCAGGGAAAAGGGCTACGAGGTCAAGGTGGGCACCTTCCCGTTTTCCGCCATCGGCAAGGCGGCAATCCTCGGCGAGTCGGCCGGCTTCGTGAAGATCGTGGCCGAGGCGCGCTACGACGAGATTCTGGGCGTGCACATCGTCGGCCCGCACGCCACCGAGCTGCTGGCCGAGGCCGAGGCGACGCTGGCCGGCGAGCTCACGGCCGAGGAGCTGGCGCACGTCATCCACGCCCACCCCACGCTGCACGAGGCGCTGCACGAGGCGGCGGAGGCCGTGCACGGCCTCGCCATCCACATCTGAGATGGCGTCGAAGGTCGAGAGTCGATCGCTTCTGCCCGGCCGCCCGGCCCGGCAGGAGGTTGCCTTTCGGCCCTCGACCCGGGACCGGGTGGCGGGGGCGCTGGGGAATGACCGGCCGGGAGCCGGGATTGACCACACTGGCGGTGCGAGGAGGGCCTAGCGATGCCGAGCAACGTGCTGATGCCGCAAATGGGCGAGTCGATCGCCGAGGGGACGATCGTCCGCTGGTTCAAGAACGTCGGTGATACGGTCGTCAAGGACGAACCGCTGCTCGAGATTTCCACCGACAAGGTGGATGCGGAGGTTCCGGCCCCCGCGTCGGGTGTGCTGGCCCAGATCCTGCACGGGCCCGGCGCGACGGTGGCGGTGGAAACCGTCATTGCGGTCATCGCCCAGCCGGACGAGGAGGCCGCCACCGCCCCGACTCCTGCACCCGCGCCCGTCGCGGCGGCACCTCCCGCCCCGGCGGCCCAGCCTGTCGCGGCCCCGCTGCCGCCGGCTGCGCCGACCGCTCCGCCTGCTGTCTCCGAGCCGCCTGCCCCGGCCGCCGAGGAGGCCGAGCTCCTGCGCCAGCGCTCCTCGCCGCTCGTGCGCAGGATCGCTCGCGAGCACGGGATCGACATCGCGTCGGTCCCGGGCACCGGCATCCACGGCCGCGTGACCAAGGACGACATCATGGCGTTCGTCGAGCGCGGCGCGACGACGCCGGCGCCGGTGGCGCCCCCCGCACCGGTCGCACCGCCCGTGGCGGCCGCTGCACCTGTGCCGACCCCGCCACCCACCCCCGCCATGCCAGCCGGCGCCGACAGCTACCGCGAGCCGATGTCGATCATGCGGCAGCGCATCGCCGAGCACATGGTCATGTCGCGCCGCACCTCGCCGCACGTGCACACCGTGTTCGAGGTCGATGTGACGAAGATCGTGGCCATTCGGGAGCGCGAGGGCAAGGCGTTCGAGGCGCGGCACGGCCTCAAGCTCACCTACACCCCGTTTTTCCTTGCCGCCGTGGTCGAGGGGCTCAAGGCGTTCCCGGTCGTCAACGCCTCGATCGAGGGGAACGACGTGGTATACCACCGGCACGTCAACCTCGGCGTCGCCGTGGCGCTTCCCAACGGCCTCATCGTCCCGGTCATCAAGCACGCCGAAGAGCTCTCGCTCATCGGCTTGCAGCGGGCCCTCACCGACCTCGCCAGCCGGGCTCGCAACAAGCAGCTCAAGCCCGAGGACGTGCAGGGCTCCACATTTTCGGTCACCAACCCGGGTCCGTACGGCGGGCTGTACGGGCTGCCGATCATCAACCAGCCCAACGTGGCGATCCTCTCCACCGGCGGCATCCACAAGCGCCCGGTGGTCGTCACCGACGCCGACGGCAACGACGCCATCGCCGTGCGCAGCATGATGTTCATCGCGCTCTCTTTCGACCACCGCCTGGTGGACGGCGCCACCGCCGACCAGTTCATGGCCAGGGTCAAGCAGGTGCTGGAGACCGCCGAGTTCAACCTCGCCTGAACCCGACATCGCGCCGTTGCCCGTTTGACGGGGCAGGGTGGAGGTGCGGGCTGGCGATTGCCAGAGTCGGCCCCTCGCCTGGCGTGCCTTTCAGCCGCGGGCGAGGATGACGCCGCGCTCGGAGGCGCGGATGAACTGCAGTACGCGCACGGCGTCCGGCGCGCCAGCGAGTTCGGCTTCGATGCGGGTCAGCGCCTCGCTGGTCGTCAACTTGGCGTTGTGCAGCAGCCTCCATGCGCTCTTGATCGCCTCCCGGCGCTCGGCGGAGAACCCCTTGCGTTCGAGACCGATGCTGTTGGGACCGAAGCAGCGGGCCGGACGGCTGCCGACGGTCTTCATGAAAGGCAGGCAGTCCTTGGTGGCGATCGTGCCGCCGCCGATGAACGCGTACTCGCCCACGAAGCAAAACTGGTGCACGGCCGACAGCGCCCCGATCGTCGCGTGGTCGCCCACGTGCACGTGCCCGGCGAGGGTGCCGTTGTTGGCGAAGATGACGTAATCGCCGACCTGGCAGTCGTGCGCGATGTGGGCGCCCACCATGAACAGGCCGTGGCTGCCGATGCGTGTCACGCCGCCGCCGCCGGGGGTGCCGCGATGGAGCGTCACGAACTCGCGGAAGAAGTTGTTGTCGCCGATCACGAGGCGCGTGGGGTCGCCCTTGAACTTGAGGTCCTGCGGCTGCACGCCAACCGAGCAGTGGGACATGAAGCGGTTGCCCGTGCCGATCGTGGTCGGCCCCTGCAGCCGGCAGTAAGGGCCGATGTGCGTGCCGGCGCCGACCGTCACCCCGGCTTCGACGATCGAGTAGGGCCCGACCTCGACGTACTCCCCCAGCTCGGCCGCGGGGTCGACGATCGCCGTGGGGTGGATGCGGGTCGACATCACGCTTGCCCTTTGGGCCTGTCGACCATCGCGGACGACAGCTCGGCCTCGGCGGCGATCTCGTCGCCGACGCGTGCCACACCCTGCATCACGGCGTACCTGGCTCGACGCCGCAGCAGCCGCACCTCGAGCAGGAGCTGGTCGCCCGGCACGACGGGGCGGCGGAACCGGCACTTGTCGATGCCGGTGAAGTAAACGAGCTTGTTCTGCCGGTCCGGCACCTCGGAAAGCATCATCACGGCGCCGGCCTGGGCCATCGCCTCGACGATGAGCACCCCGGGCATCACCGGCGCGCCCGGGAAGTGGCCGGTGAAGTGCGGCTCGTTGAACGTGACGTTCTTGAGGCCCAGCACGCGCTCGCCGTCCATCTCGAGGATGCGGTCGACAAGCAGGAACGGGTAGCGATGCGGGAGGACCTCCATGATGCCAAGAATGTCGATCATTTCGTGCTCCTTGCCATGAGCGCCTTCTCCAGCTCCGCGATCCGGCGCCTGAGGTCGTCGATCTGGTACAGGTGGGCCATCGCCTTCAGCCACTCGCGGTGCGGCCGCGAGGGAAAGCCCGAGACCGTGCTCCCCGGCTCCGTGTCCTCGGTGACACCGGTCTTGGCGGTCACGACCGTGCGCTCGGCGAGGCGAATGTGCCCGACGGCGCCGCTCTGTCCGGCCATCACCACATGGCGCCCGAGCTCGGTGGAACCCGAGATCCCCGACTGCGAGACCAGCAGGCACCCCTCCCCCACCCGCACGTTATGGGCAATCTGGACGAGGTTGTCCACCTTGCTGCCGCGCCCGATCCGGGTCTCGCCGAGCGTGGCGCGGTCCACGCAGACGTTGGCGCCCAGCTCCACGTCGTCCTCGATCACGACGATGCCGGTCTGCGGCACCTTGCGATGCTCGCCCTCGACCGTGGCGAAGCCGAAGCCGTCCGAGCCGACCACGACGCCGGCGTGCAGAATGCACCGGGCGCCGACCCGGCATTGGGGCTCGATGACCACGTGCGGGTGCAGCCACGTCTCGGCCCCCACCACCGCGTCGTCGCCGACGTAGCACCCCGCGCCCACAACCGCCCCCTCGCCGATCGCGGCCCGCTCGCCCACCACGGCGTGCGGGCCGATGGCGGCGCTCGGGGCCACCTCGGCCGAGTCGGCCACCACCGCCGTCGGGTGGACCCCGGCCGGCGGCCGCTCGAGCGGGTGGAAGAACTCCAGCACGTCCGCGAGCGCCGCATAGGGCTGCTTGACGACCAGCAAGTTGCGGCCCGCGAACCCTTCCGCCGAGGCCACCAGCAAGGCGCCCGCCCGCGATTGGCGGGCGGCATGGAGGTAGCGTCGGTTGTGGTAGAAGGACAGGTGCTCAGGGCCGGCGTCGCCGAGCGGGCGCACGCCCGTCACCACGAGCCCGGCGTCGCCCACCACCGCGCCGTCGAGCCTGCGGGCCAGCTCGCCGAGAGTGACCGAGGGCATGTCCTCACCCCTTTCCGACCGCCGGGGTGGGCACCCCGGCACCGCTCACTTCGCGGGGGAGCTGGTGGTCACCTTGGTGTTGAAGCGGCGCAGCACCTGGTCGGTGATGTCCACCGCGTCGTCGGCGTACACCAGCCCCGACTGGAACTTGTTGAAGATGAGCAAGAGCTTCTGCTCGCGCCCCAGCTCCTGGATGATCGGCATGATTTGCTTCTCGAGCCCGCCGAGCTCGTTGGCCTTGGCCTTCTCGAGCTCCTGCGTCGCGTCGTCGTCGTAGCGTCGGATGGCGATTTCCTTGTCCTCGAGCTGCTTGCGGAGCTCGGCCACCTTCGCTTCGGTGAGCGTCGCCGCCTGCGTCGCGAGCTGCTTCTGCAGCGCCTCGTACTCGTCGGTGAGCTTCTTGCGGCCCGCCACCTTCTCGTTTTGCAGCTTGGCCAGCCGGCCCCCGGCCTCCTTGCCCGCCGCCGACTCCTGCACCAGCACCTGGACGTCGATGACCGCCACCTTCGGCGCCTCTTGCGCGAACGCCTGCAGGCCGGAAAGCGCGATCACCGCCACCACCGTCAACGCTGCGTAACGCTTCATTGCACGCTCCCTCTCGAACCGGCCTCGCGGCCGGAGCGCGCATTGTACCAGGGTCGCGCCCACCCACCCGCTGCTCAGGCTGCGTCCACGAACCACGTTCAGGACCACGCCGGGCGATCGGCGCGAGCCGGCGCACGCTCGAGGGTTGCAGGGGCGGGGCAGGTAGGCCAGAATCCCGCCCTGTTCTGGAGGCTGCATGTCCCGTTTCGATGCCCGCGACCAGACCGGCGTGACCGCCCTGCGGATCCTCGCCATCGACCAGGTGGAGCAGGCCCGCTCCGGACACCCCGGCTTGCCGCTCGGTGCGGCACCGATGGCGTATGCCCTGTGGCGCCGGCACCTGCGCTTCGACCCGTCGAGCCCGACCTGGGCGGACCGCGACCGCTTCGTGCTTTCGGCCGGGCACGGGTCGGCGCTGCTGTACGCGCTGCTGCACCTGTTCGGCTTCGACCTCCCGCTCGACGAGCTGCGGCGCTTCCGCCAGCTCGGCTCGCGCACGCCGGGGCACCCCGAGTACGGTCTCACCCCCGGCGTCGAGACCACGACCGGACCGCTCGGCCAGGGGCTCGCCGCCGCCGTCGGCATGGCACTTGCCGAAAGGCACCTCGCCAGCCGCTTCAACCGGCCGGGGTTCGAGGTCGTCAACCACCGCACCTGGGTCATCGCCTCCGACGGCGACCTCATGGAGGGGATTTCCCACGAGGCCGCCTCCCTGGCCGGCCACCTGCGGCTCGGCCGGCTCGTCGTGCTCTACGACGACAACCGCATCACGATCGAGGGCTCCACCGAACTCGCGTTTTCGGAGGACGTGGAGGCACGCTTCGCGGCCTCCGGTTGGCGCACCCTGCACGTCGAGGACGGCAACGATCTGGAGGCGATCTCGTCGGCGCTCGACGAGGCGGCGGGCGGCGAGGACCGGCCGGTGCTGATCCGCGTGCGCACCCACATTGGCTACGGCAGCCCCAAGCAGGACTCGGCCGCGGTGCACGGCTCGCCGCTCGGCCCCGAGGCGTGGCGGGCCACGCGGGCCGCCTTCGGCTGGACGCACGAGCCGTTCGTGATCCCCGAGGAGGTTCGCGCGACGTTCCGCGCCGCCGGGGCGGCAGGCGCCGCGGCCAGGCAGGCATGGATGGAGTCGCTGTCCCGCTACCGCGAGACGTATCCCGACCTCGCGGCCGAGCTCGAGCGGCGCCTGCGCAGCGAGCTACCGGCGGGATGGGACGCGGCCCTTCCGGCGTTCGACAACGCCACGCCGCTCGCCACGCGCGAGGCCTCGGGCAAGGTGCTCAACGCCTTCGCTCCGCGGGTGCCCGAACTCGTGGGCGGCTCGGCCGACCTGGCGCCGTCCAACAACACCTTGCTGGCCGGCGAGAGCGACCTCGCCGCCGGGGCGTGGGGCGGCCGCAACATGCACTTCGGCATCCGCGAGCACGCCATGGCCGCCATCGCCAACGGAATGGCGCTGCACGGCGGCGTGCGGCCGTACGTGGCCACGTTCCTCACCTTCGCCGACTACCTGCGCCCGTCGCTGCGCCTGGCCGCGCTCATGAAGCTCCCGGTCACCTATGTGTTCACGCACGACTCGGTGTTGCTAGGCGAGGACGGTCCCACCCACCAGCCGGTCGAGCACACCGTGTCGTTGCGCATCGTCCCGAACCTCGTGACGCTGCGGCCCGCCGATGCCCGCGAGACGGCCGAGGCGTGGCGAGTCGCGCTCGCACGCCGGGACGGCCCCACGGCGCTGCTGCTCAGCCGGCAGAAGCTGCCGGTCCTGCCTCCGCCGGCTCCCGGCGCCGTGGCCCGGGGAGCGTTCGTGCGCGCCGAGGCGTCGGGCGGCGAGCCCGAGGCGGTGCTGATCGCCACCGGCTCGGAGGTGAGCACCTGTCTGGAAGCCCGCGAGCGGCTGGAGGGTGTCGGCGTGCCGACACGCGTCGTCTCGGCGCCGTCGCTGGAGCTGCTGGCCCGCCAGGACGAGGCGTATCGGCGCACGGTGCTCGGACCCGCCTCGGCGCTGCGCGTCGCGGTGGAGCTCGGACGTGGACAGGGGTGGCACCGCTGGGTCGGCGACGGCGAGACGGTCGTGCTCTCGCGCTTCGGCGAGTCCGGCAAGCCGGAGGATCTGGCACGACACTTCGCCTTCACGTCCGAGGCGATCGCCGAGCGTGTGTTGCAGGCTCTGCGAGCGCGCCGCGCTGCGCCGATCGAGCTCGCCCTCCCGCCCGCTTCGGCGGCGGCCGCGTCCGCGGCCAGGCAGCGCCTGGTCGACGGCGCCGTCATCGAGCGCCTCGTGGCGCGCGACGGCGCGCTGTTCGGCGACCGCCACGCCGGCAACGTGGGCAAGCGGCTGGGGTGGCTCGACCTGCCGGCTCGCAGTGGCGCCGTGCTGCCGGCGCTGCGCCGGCTCGTCAACGGTCTCGCCGGTGATGGCGTGGACACGCTGTACCTGCTCGGCATGGGCGGCTCCTCGCTCGGCCCCGAGGTGCTGCGTGCGATTGCAGGCTCGCCCTCGGGGCGGCGGCTCGTGGTCGCCGACACCACCGACGCCGATCGCGCCGCAGCCATGCTCGACGGCTTCGAGCCGGCGCGGTCGGCGGTGCTGGCCGTGTCCAAGTCCGGCACCACCGCCGAGACCGCTGCGCTGCTGGCGATCCTGGCCGCTCGCTTGCGCGAGGCGCTGGGCGGCGGCGCCAGCCGGCGGCTGGTGGCTCTCACCGAACCGAACACCGCGCTGGCGCACACGGCCCGCTCACAGGGCTGGCGCGCGGTCGTTCCCCACCCCGTCGACGTCGGTGGGCGCTTCTCGATCCTCTGCGCCGTCGGGCTGCTGCCCGCGCTCTGGCTCGGGATCGACGCCGACGCCTTCCTGGCCGAGGGCGCGTACGCCCTGTCCGGGCTCGACGTCGACCACCCCGGCGTCCGGCTCGGCTGCCAGATGGCCGCGGCGTGCGGCGAAGGGTGGGGCAAGCTCGCCTGGTGCGCCTCGCCGGCACTGCGGCCGTTCGGGATGTGGGCCGAGCAGCTCGTGGCCGAGTCGACCGGGAAGGAGAAACACGGGATTCTCCCGGTGATCGTGGCCGATCCCTCGGCGATGCCGGCCTGGCCGCACACGCTCGTGCTCTCGCCGCGCTTCGCCGACGAGGACGTGGCGGCACTCGATGCCGCCCTCGATCGGCTGGTCAGCCGAGGCGTGCCGGTCGTGCGCTGGAAGCTCGGGCGCCATCAGCTCGCCCAGCTCTTCGTGGGTCTGGAGATCGCCACGGCGGTCGCCGGCTGGCTGCTCGGCGTCAACCCGTTCGACGAGCCCGACGTGGTGCGCGCCAAGGATCGGGCGCGCGCCGCGCTGGCGGCAGGACACCACGAGTACCCGGCGGCGACACCGGAACCTGCCGCAGCGCTCGCCGCGTTCCTGGAGGGCATCGGCGCCGATGACGCCATCGTCCTGCTGGGGTGGCTGCCGGAAAGCGCGGAGAGCGCCGCCGCCCTGGAGCGCCTTGCCGAGCGGCTGGCCGCCCGCCACGGCGTGCCGGTCACGACCGGGTTCGGCCCGCGTTACCTGCACTCCACGGGCCAGCTCCACAAGGGCGCTCCCGACCGCCTGCGCGTCGTGCTGCTGTCGGGCGAACCCTCGCGTGACGTGCCGATCCCCGGCCAGACGCACACCATCGGTCAGCTCCGCTGGGCGCAAGCGCTCGGCGACCTCGCCGCGCTGCGCGACGTCGCCCGCCCCGTCGTGCACCTCCACCTGGGCCAGGGCGCCGTGGAGGCACTCGCGTCGCTGGGATCGTGACCGGTCCCCGGCAGCGGGCCGGGCAGACCCAGATCTCGCATTTACCCTGCCGGCGCGGAGACCACGTCAATCTCGACGCGGGTCTCGCCAGTCGCACGGTGGCGGAGGCGATAGCGCCGCCCTTGCCCGTCGACGACGACCCAGACGGTTTCGAGAGGAGCGCCGGCCTCCAGGGGACCCTCCACCCAGTGCCTCTCCTCCTCGACCTCGCGGCGCTCGTTCCCCACGAGCACTGCCAGCGGGCGCTCGACGGCCTTGCACTCGCTGCGCCACTCGATCCGCGCGATGAGACCGACCCAGCACCTCGCCACCAGCCAAGCCTACACTTCAGCTGGCCCGGGCGGCCTGATACAGTTCCGCCGGCCGCTCTGGCGGCGGCCGGGAGGGCACGATGATCGGGGCCAAGATCGAGCAAGCGGTGGGTATTCTCAACGAGCTGGACATCGACGCCTGGATGCTGTTCGCCCGCGAATCGGCGACGGTGCACGACCCCTCGTTCGACCTCGTGGTGGGCGGCAACTGCACCTGGCAGTCGGCGTTCATCCTCACCCGCGACGGCGAGCGCATCGCCGTGCTCGGCTCGCTCGACGTGGCCGCCCACAAGGCCCTCGGCCACTACACGGAAATCGTGCCGTACGTGCAGGGCGTCTCCGAGCCGCTGCGCGAGGTGCTGCGCCGGATCGACCCTCGGCGCATTGCCGTCAACTACTCGCTCAACGACGAGATGGCGGACGGCATGACACACGGGATGTATCTGCTGCTGCAGGACATCCTCAAGGACACCCCGTACGCCGCGCGGCTCGAAAGCTCGGAGGGGATCGTCGGGCGGCTGCGCGCCCGCAAGCTCGCGCCCGAACTCGAGCGCATCGCCCGCGCCTGCGCCGAGACCGTGGATCTTTTCGCCCAGCTCCACCGCCGGCTGCGCATCGGCCTTACCGAAAAGCAGATCGCCGCCATCATGGTGGAGATCATGGAGGCCAAGGGGCTCGAGCGCGCCTGGGACGCGGACCACTGCCCGGCCGTCTTCACCGGCCCCGAGTCCGCCGGCGCGCACGCCGGGCCGACCGACCGCGTCATGGAGGCCGGGCACCTCATGAACGTGGATTTCGGGATGCGTGTGGAGGGGTTCTGCTCGGATCTCCAGCGCACCTGGTACTGCCTGCGCCCCGGCGAGACCGGCCCGCCCGCGATCGTCACGAAAGCGTTCGAGGCTGTCCGCGACGGCATCCACCAGGCCGCGGCGTTCCTGCGGCCGGGCGTGAAGGGCCACGAGGTCGACGCGGTGGCCCGCGGGCACATCGTGGCGCAGGGGTTCGACGAGTACCCGCACGCGCTCGGCCACCAGATCGGCCGCCAGGCCCACGACGGCGCCGGCCTGCTCTGCCCGATCTGGGAGCGCTACGGCGCCAAGCCGTACGCGGTGGTGGAGCAAGGCCAGTGCTACACCCTCGAGCCGCGCGCCGTCGTGCCCGGGTACGGCGTGGCGACGATCGAGGAAATCGTCGTGGTCACCGCCGACGGCTGCCGGTTCCTGTCCGACCCGCAAATGGAGATCATGCTGGTCGCCTCGTAGCGGCCATGCCCTGCGCCCGGCCGCCGCGGTCCCGCTGGCCCGCAGGGCGAGTGGTGCAAGGCGAACGGCAATTTCGGACCACACGCCACGCCTCGATCCGGGAAGACCTCGTCGTCACCTGCTGTTGCCGTTCGTGTGGGAGGTGCGAGGTCATGAAGCGCAACGTGGGCGGAGTCGATCGGGTCGCGCGGGTGCTCGTCGGCGTGGCGATCATCGGGGCCGGTTTCTACTTCAAGAGCTGGTGGGGCGTCGTCGGAGTGGTGCCGCTGCTCACGGCCGCAATTGGCTGGTGCCCGGCGTACCTGCCGTTCGGGCTTTCGAGCTGTCGGGTCAAGCGGTAACAGCCTCCTCTCTGGCCGGAGGCGCCGTCCACCGAACAGGCCGCGGGCTCCGGGCGTGGTCGAACCCGCCCGGCCCGCGAGCTACATCGACTACCTGCCCATTCGCACGACGTTGTCGTCGTAGATCCAGCCCAGGGTTCCGTCGGGGGTGCGCACGAGGTAGAAGTCGCCCTCCTTGTCGAACGCCACGAGCTCGGTCCCTGAAGGCGCCACCACCTTGACGGTTCCGTACTCGGTAGGATCCGATTTGATCTCCGCCTCGCCCACGTCGACGAACAGGTGCTCGGGCTCGTCGTCGCGCACGGCACGCTTGAAGACGAAACCCGTCTTGCCGTCCTGCAGCCGGACGCGGTAGAAGTCCTTGACCTTGTCCAGGCGGGTCATCCTGGTCCCCGCCGCCAGCTCGGCCACGACCTCGCTCAGCGGCGAGGGCCCGGCGTGCACGGTGGCGCTCATGGAGCGCACGTACAGCGCCCCGGGCGGGTCGTCGTCGAGGACATCCTCGTGGATCCAACCGGTGCGCCCTCCTTCGAGTTCGATGCGGTACCAGTCGTCACGCTTGCCGATAGGGCGCACCTCCGTGCCGACCTCGAGGGTGGCCACGACCGGCGAGTACGCCCCCGGAGAGCGGTGGACCTCGGCGACGCCTTCTTCCACCCACAACCGCCCCACATCCTTGGACGACACGAGTTCGTCGTAAACGAACCCTTGGGTGCCGTCCGCCAGCCGCACGCGGTACCAGTCGTCGACGTGCTCGAGCGCCTCGATGCGGGTGCCGAAGGCGAGCGTGCCCACGACCTCGCTCTTGACCGTGGGGGCGCTGCGGAGCCGCGCCGTGTTGACATTCACGAACAGGCCCTTGGGCTGGTCGCCGGCCGGCAGGACCGCGCCCATCAGCAGGAGGGCGGCCCCCAGCCCGGCAGCCAGCAGCGATCGATCATGGATCCTCGGACGAGTCATGACAGCCTCCTTCTCGTCAGTGCATGGACGTCACCATTCCCTCGGACAGCGGGCGAGCGCACCGCTCCTTTCGCCGCGAGGTGCCGGCCTGCCGGTGCTCAGTCCCACTCCTTGCCGTGGCATGCAAAGCAGCCGCGCACCTTCCCCGCGCCTCGGAGATCGCTCCCGTGGCACGCGTCGCACACGCCGATCGGCCGCTTGTAGCCGGGGCGATGGAGGGCACCGTGCTTGTCCCTGGTGTGATCGGCCGGCACCGCCACCTCGACGACCACCGCCGGCGGCGGCGGGGGCGCCGGCACGATCACGGCGGGCGCACACGCCGCGACCGCCACGGCTGCCCCGGCCAGCATCGCCCTGCACCTGCGGAGCGTGCAAAGCCCTGTTCTCATGTGACATCCTTTCCCGCCGCGGCGCCGCGGGCCGCTCATCGTCCGGAGACCTCCGTGGACCAGATCCTGGCCTCGATGAAGACCCGCACGAGGTCGGGGTCGAGCATGCCCTGGCGCGCCTCGTCCTCGATGATCGCCAGCGCCCGCTCGGGCGGTACGGCCTTCTTGTAGGGCCGGTCCCCGGCCGCCAGGGCGTCGTAAATGTCCGAGACGGTCATCATCCGGACCTCGGGCGGGATGCGCTCGCCCGGGAGCCGATTCGGATACCCCGAACCGTCGAGCTTCTCGTGGTGCCCGTAGGCGATCTCGGGTATGCGCCCGTACCGCTTCGGCCACGGGATCGTGAGCAGGAAGTCGTACGAGTGCACCACGTGCGATTCGATTTCCCGGCGCTCCTGCTCGTTGAGCGAGCCTTTCGGCACCGACAGCACCGCCAGCTCCTCCGGCAGCAGCAGCGGCAGCTCCTCGCCGTCGAGGCCCGAAAACCGCGCCTGCTCGACCTCCACGAGGAGGTGGCGCGTCTGCTGATTGAGCACCGCCGGCTCGTTGGCGCGCAGAATCGCGCCGAGATACGAGTCCATCTCGTGCCGTGACCGCTCGATCGCCTCCACGACCCTTTCCATGTCCCGTGCGTTCGGGGGGCGTCCGTCCCGGCACAGCTCGTCGAGCAGTCGCCGGAGGATCGCCACCTCGTGAGCACGCCGGGCATGCCGGAAGCGCTCGTGGACCAGCTCGAGCCTCTCGGGGAAAAGCTTCTTGCCCTTGGTGAGCACGGCCTCGCGCACCCCGACCTTGCCGAAGTCGTGCAGCAAGCCGGCGTAGCGAAGCTGGGTGATCTCGTCCGGTGAGAAGCGCAACCCGCGATAGGCGGGTGGCGGCGCCTGCTCGATCGCCCGGGCCAGCCCCACCGTGTAGTGGGCCACGCGGAGCGAGTGGCCGGAGGTCGAGGGGTCGCGCTGCTCGATGGCCGTCACCGAGGCTCGCACGAAGCCCTCGAAGAGACTCTCGATTTCCTTGACCAGCCTCGTGTTCTCGATGGCCACGGCGGCCTGGGCGGCGAGCGCGCGGAGGACCGCCACGTCGTCGTGCCCGAACGGCACCACGGCCGCGTCGGCCGCTGCCGCCGAGGTGATTCTGGCGCCGGGGTCGGCCTTGCGGTTGAGGAGCTGCAGCACGCCGATCACCTCGCCGGCCCGTGTGGCCATCGGCACGGTGAGCAACGACCGGGTGTGGTAGCCGGTGGCGACGTCGAACTGGGGGTTGAAGCTGTATGGCACGTCGGGCGGCAGGTGGCGGACGTCCTCGACCCCGACCGGCTCGCCCGAGAGCGCCACGTACCCGGCAAACGACGTCCGGTCCACCGGCACGGTGAACGACGACAGACTGGTCGGCACCGAGTCGTTTTGCGACAGCACGAAGCGGAGGGCGCGGATCCCCTCCCTCGACTCGATGAGGTAGAGCGAGCCGGCGTCGGCCGCTACCAGCTCGCGCGCCGTGGACAGGATGAGCGACAGCAGCGTGTCGAGGTCGCGCTCCGCAGTCAGCGCAATGCCCACCCGCGCGAGATCGAGCTTGCGGTCGCGGGCGAGCTTCAGCTCGCGCTCGGTGTCCTCGAGCCTGGATCGCAGCCGCACCGCCTGCATCGCGGCGTCGAGGGCCGAGTCCAGGACCTCGGGCGGGACGACGGGGGGAAGGCGCAGGAACGGCCGCACGTGCGCGGGGAGCACCCCGTCGCCAAGCACGACCCACACCCCGGCCGACAGCGCGCTCGTGGGCTGGGCGACCGCGGCGCCGGCGCTCGCCAGCACGACGGCATCGGCGGGAACCGGGAGCCCCGGCTGCAGCAGCCGCTCGCGTCGGCCGCTGCGGCCCGCCAGGTCCGGCGACACCAGCAACGGGATGTCCATCGCTTCGAGTATACCCGCCAGGCACGGCACGACCGCCACGCCAGGCGGCAACCCGGCAGCGTCCCGTCACCGCGCGGGGTAGTAGCCGGCCAGGGTGCGGGCCACGAGTCCGTCGCCCTTGACCTCGACCGTCACCGAACGGAACTGGTCCCGGCTCTTGCTCGACGGCGACCGGTACGTCAGCAGGTACTGGCTGCGGAGTTGGGCATCGATGCGCGCGTACACCGACTCGAGGTCGCCGGATTTCGGCGCCTGGAAGTACTCGCCGCCGGTGGCCTCCGCCAGTTCGCGCAGGCGCCGCTTGACGAAGACGTCGAGCGCGGAGAGCTGGAAGCCGATCGGGAACACCGGCGTGCGGACAGTCTTGACGAAGCGCAACGCGACATCCCAGGCCGTGCGGGAGGTCGTGTCGTCGCCGTCGGTGAGGACCACGAGCGCCGACCGTCCGCGCCGGGTGCGGAACTGCTCGAGGCCGCGGACGATCGCGTCGTGCAGGGAGGTGCCTCCTTCCGGCACGAGCCGTTCCAGCGCCGGCGCGATCGCGCGCTTGTCGCCGCTCCAGCTCACCTTCACTTGTGGCTCGAACGAGAACGTCATCAGGAAGTAAGAGTCTTGCGGGCGCAGCAGGCGCTCGGCGAAGCCGGCCACGGCCCGGCGCACGGCCGGGAACGGTTCGACCATCGAGCCCGAGGTGTCCACGACGATGCCCACGTTCAGCGGCAGGTCCGCGGTCGTCCCGAACGCCTCGATCGCCACGTCCTGCCCGTCCTCGAGGACCCGGAACGCCTCGCGCCCGAGGTGGCCGACCGGAGCCCCGGTGCGGTCGAAGACGTTGACGGGCAGCTCCACGACCTCCACCTCGACCTCGGCCTGGAACCCCTCCAGGCCCGCCACCCGCACCGCCTCGCCGCGCCTGCCGCCGGGGCCCTCCACCTCGGCCGAGAGGACCTTTGCCGCGGCAACCTCGGCGCTCGGCAGCCGGACCACGCACGGGCAGGACCGCCAGCGCGCGGCCGGGCGGTCGTCGAGCTTGAGCGTGACGCTCTCGGTGTCCTCGCCCCGGCCTACCGCCACCGTGATCGGGGTCGTGCCGGCGTCCATCGGGCCCACGAGCAGCTCCACCGCGATCTGCTGCGGCGGAGCGTTGAGCACGATGGCATCCTCGCCCAGGAGCTGCCCGTCGGCAGCGTACGCCTGGGCCGTGATGACCGTGCGACGGGCGACCGCGCCGAGGTTGACCGAGACCGTCCAGGGGGCCCGCCGTCTTTCGCCGAGCGGCTCGCCGTCGCGGGCGAACGCGACGCGGGCCGTCTGGGGACCTGCCTCGACCTCGAGCTGGAGCGCCCCGAGGCCGCCGCTGCGGGGCGGCGGCAGGAACCGCACCGCCCCCTCCGCGGGCGGCAGGGCGGCCAGTGCCACGGCTTCGGCGGGGGCGTCGGGCGCCGGCTCGAACGGCGTTTCGAGGAGCGCAATGCTCACCGGCCCGCTCCAGCGCCCAGAGGCGCCGCCCTCGAGCGCCTCGAGGAGCACCCGCACCTCGCCGTCGCCGGCCGGCCACTCGCGGTACACCATGGCGCTGCCATCACCGTCCATGCTCACCACAGAGGGCCGGGAATCCACGGTTTCTCCGGCACGCACGAGCGCGACCGAAAGCTTCACGCGTTCGCCGACGCGGGCGCGGTCCTCGGGCGCGACCTGCACGGCAACCCCGACGATCATGGCCTGGGGTCCCTTGCCGAGGCTTTCGACCTCGACCCGGAGGGCGACGGGCTGGGTGGCGGCGACGAGCAGGACGGCAGCGAGAGTCATCATGTGCGAACGATAGCGCGGTTTCCAGCCTGGGCATCGGGTACGAGGCGGGTCGGTGACATGCGTCGTATTGACTAAGATTTTGAACTCTAGTGATCCGAACCCTTGACATCGTGGCACTCATGTCCTATATTGCCCATCGAAAGCCGCACCGAGGCGGCGGAGGAAAGGAGAGCAGATCATGACTGGCATCATCCGTTGGGACCCCTTCCGTGAGATGGTCGGGTTGCAGGAGCGCATGAGCCGTCTCTTCGAGGAGGCCACCGGCCGCCGTCGCACGTCCGACGACTTCATCACCGGTTCCTGGATTCCCTCGGTCGACGTGCGCGAGACCAAGGACGCGCTCGAGATCTCGGTCGAGGTGCCGGGCATCGAGCCCAAGGACGTCGAGGTCTCGGTCGAGAACGGCGTGCTCACGCTCAAGGGCAGCCGCAACTTCGAGAAGGCCGGCGAGGGCGAGACCTACCACCGCGTCGAGCGGTCGTACGGCGCCTTCGAGCGCTCGTTCACGCTGCCGACCAACGTCGACCCGGACCGTGTGAGCGCCGTGTACCGCCACGGCGTCCTGCATCTGACGCTCCCCAAGCGCGAGGAGGCCAAGCCCAAGTCGATCAGCATCAAGGTCGAGGACAAGTGATCCCCCTCTTTCCGCGTCCTCGCGACTCGCGCCGGCTCGTCCGGCGCTTTTTTTTCGCGCCCGCTCGTGTACCCTCCGTCCATGCCCAGCATTCGTCTGCTGCCCGACGCGCTCATCAACCAGATCGCCGCCGGCGAGGTGGTCGAGCGGCCCGCTTCCGTGGTCAAGGAACTGGTCGAGAACGCTCTCGATGCCGGCGCCGGCCGGGTCGTGGTCCGCCTCGCCGCCGGCGGGCGCGATCTCGTGGAGGTCGAGGACGACGGCACCGGCATGCAGCCCGACGACGCTCTCCTCGCCCTCGAGCGCCACGCCACCTCCAAGATCACACGCCCCGCGGATCTCGAGGCAATCCGGACGTTCGGGTTCCGCGGCGAGGCGCTGCCCTCGATCGCCGCCGCCTCGCGCCTGACCCTCGAGACGGCGGCCGAGGACGGCGCCGGCACGCGCGTGCGGGTCGAGTTCGGCCGCGTCCTCGCCAGCGAGCCGTGCGCGCGCCCGCGCGGCACCCGTGTCAGCGTCCGCGACCTCTTCGCCCAGCTTCCGGCCCGCCGCAAGTTCCTGCGCAGCGAAGCCACGGAGCTGCGCCACTCGCTCCTCGCCCTCTCGGCACTCGCCTTCGCCCACCCGGCCGTGACGTTCCGCCTCGATCACGGCAGCCGCACCCTGCTCGAGCTGCCAGCGGCCCGCGACGCCGCACGGCGGCTGCCGGACCTCGTGGGCGCCGAGCGCGCCCGCGCCGCCCGGCCGGTCCGGCATCAGGCCGGCGCTCTCGCCGTGGAAGGGTTTCTCGTGCCCTCGCGCACGGCCCGTGACATCGTCGTCGCGATCAACGGCCGCATCGTGCGCGATCGCCTCCTGACCGCCGCCATCAATCGTGCCTTGCGCGGCCCTTCCGGGGCGCTCGAGGCCGAGGCGTACCTCGACCTGCGCGTGCCGCCGGAGCAGGTGGACGTCAACGTACACCCCACCAAGGCCGAGGTTCGGTTCGCCGACCCCGGCGCCGTGCTCGCGGCGCTCGCCCAGGCGCTGGCCGCCCCGCGCCACCGCCTGCACGAGCCGGCGCCGGTGCAGCGCATCGTCACGCTCGGCGCAGGATCCGAACGCCAGGCCCCTCTCCCCCTCTCGGACCAGCCCCACGCCCCCCAGCCGCCCCCCCGCATCGCGGAAGCTGCACCCGAGTGGCCCGCCGCGGCCGCTTCCCCTGCGGGGCTCGGGCGCTACATCGGCCAGTACCGCGAAACGTACCTGCTCGTCGAGGGCGACGAGGGGCTGCTCCTCGTCGACCAGCACGTGGCCCACGAGCGCGTCCTCTTCGAGGAGCTGCTCGCCAGCCAGGCGGCGCCTGTCGCGCAACGCCTGCTCTTGCCGGAGGTGGTGGACCTGCCCCCGCAGCTCGCGGCGCTCGCCGAGGAGGCCGCGCCGGAGCTAGCGCTCTTCGGCCTCGAGGTCGATGTGCTCTCCGGCTCCTCCCTCCGCGTGCTCGCCGTGCCGGCCAGCCTGCCCGCCACCGCTGCGGGTCCCCTGGTCGCCGCGCTGCTCGCCGACCTCGCCGAGCCCGCGGCCGCCGGGCCGCCGCTGCGCGAGCGCGCCGCCGCCTCGCTGGCCTGCCATGCTGCAATCAAGAAGAACCGGCCGCTCCCGCGTCCGGAAGCCGAGCACCTGCTGGCCCGGCTCGCGGCGCTCGCGGACCCCAACCGCTGCCCGCACGGCCGCCCGATCATGCTGCGCCTGCCGCTCGCCGAGATCGAGCGCCGGATCGGGAGGCGGTGAGCGTCCTGCCCGGCGAGGAGGGACACGCCTGTCTGTGCCCGTCCGCTCGCCGCGGATTCGGCCAGGGCTACCGCGCGTACGAGGTCGGGTCGGGGACACCGGCCTCGGCGAAGCCGGCGCGGCGGAGTCGACAGGCGTCGCACGCGCCGCAGTGGACGGCGGGCGCCGGCGGGTCGTAGCACGAGAGCGTGGCGGCGTAGTCCACGCCGAGGGCGGTCCCCAGCCGGACGATGCCTGCCTTCGAGAGGTGCAGCAGCGGCGCGTGGATCTCGAACCGCCCCCCGGCTGCGCCGAACCGCGTGCCGAGCCGGGCGACCTCGGCGAAGGCGTGCAGGAACTCGGGCCGGCAGTCGGGGTAGCCCGAGTAGTCCTGGGCGTTGACGCCGAGCACGAGGTCGCGCGCCCCGACGACCTCGGCGAGGCCGGCCAGCAACGCCAGGAACACCGTATTGCGCGCCGGCACGTAGGTGACCGGCACGTCGGCGCCGATTTCCGGGCGGTCTTTCGGCACCTCGAGGTCGGCGGTGAGGGCGGAACCGCCGATCGCTCTCAGGTCCACCCGGAGGACGCGGTGATCGCGAACCCCGAGGCTGGCCGCAACGCGACGCGCTGCCTGCAGCTCCGCCGCCTGCCGCTGGCCGTAGTCGACCGACAGCGCCGTCACCTCGAAACCGGCCCCGCGCGCCCACGCCGCCGCGGTGGCTGAGTCGAGCCCGCCCGACAGCAACACGGCCGCGCGCCTCACGCACCCACCCCCGCCAGCTCCCGCGCCCTCGCAGCCCGCGCCAGGACCTCGCCCCATTCGACGGCCGGCGCCCCGCCCCGCCCGTACGCCGCCAGCCGCCGCCCGGCCGCCCGCAGGGCCGCGGCCAGCTCCGGATCGTCGTCGGCCCGGCCGCGCACCGCCTCGACCACCGCTCGCCGCATCGCCAGGGCGTTGCAAACCAGCACCTGGTGGCACCCCGCACCGAGCGCCGCGGCCGCACGCTCCGGCAGCGAGCCGAAGCGGCCGAGCGCTCCCATTTCGAGGTCATCCGCGATCACCGGGCCGCACGGACACCCGGCCAGGCGCCCCACGAGCGTCCGGGACAGGGAAGCCGGGGCGTACGCCTCGCCGAGCGACGGCGCCATCGCGTGCGCCACCATCACCGCCCGTCCCGGCGCAGTCAGCCGCTGGAACACCCCCTCATCGGCCGCGGCCGTCTCGCCGAGTTCCGGCAGCGCGTGGTGCGAGTCGACCGGACCGGAGCCGAGCCCCGGGTAGTGCTTGAGGCACGTCGCGACGCCGAACCGCTCGATCCCCGCCAGGTACCGGCTCGCCGCCTGCACCACCGCCGCGGGGGAAGTCCCCAGGCACCGGCCTTCGCCTCCCACGTAACCGCCCCGGTCGACGTCCACGACCGGCGCGAAGTCGACATCGATCGCGAAGTGCGCGCAGGCGGCCCCGAGCGCGTCGCCGAGCGCCGCCACCGCCTCGGCGCCGGCGGCGGCCGCCCGGGCCGGCGCCGGCAGCTCCCCGATGAGACATCTGAGCCTGTTGACGCGCCCACCCTCGAGGTCGATCGCCACATACGGCCGTCCGGGCAGCTCGTGCAGCGCCGCCACCAGCTCGGCGAGCTGCTCGCGGTCGCGGACGTTGCGGGCGAAGAGCACGATCCCGCCCGGCGCCAGTTCCGCGAGCTCCCGCCGCTCGTCGGCGTCGAGCTCGTGCCCGCGCACGCCGCATGCGAGCCACCCGCTCATGGCCTTCCTCCCTGCCAGGCGGGAGCCCCCTCCCCTGTCTTCACTCTTCCAGCTCCCGCTTCAGCTCGGCCAGCACGTTGAGCGCCTCGAGCGGCGTCAGCGACTCCACCTGCAGCTTGCGCAGGCGCTGCGCCACCAGCTCCTCCCCGGCCGGGAACAGCGGGAGCTGGCGCGGCGCGCGCGACGGGGCGGTCGCCTCGACCACCTTCAGCTCCTGCCGTTCGAGCTGTTTGAGAATCGCCTGTGCTCGCTTGCAGGTTGCCTCCGGCACTCCGGCCAGGCGGGCAACGTGGATGCCGTAGGAGCGGTCGGACGGCCCCGGCACGACGCGGTGCAGGAACAGCACGTGCCCCTGCCACTCCTTGACCGCCACGGAGGCGTTGACCACGCGTTCGAGGCGCTGCGCGAGGTCAGTGAGCTCGTGATAGTGCGTTGCGAAAATGACGAGCGGCCCGCCCTGGCTCATCGGCGGGTCGTGCAGGGTCTCGACCACGGCCCAGGCCAGCGAGAGGCCGTCGAACGTCGCGGTTCCCCGCCCCACCTCGTCCAGCACGACCAGCGAGCGCGGTGTGGCGTGGCGCAGGATGCGGGCCACCTCGGTCATCTCGACCATGAACGTCGACTCGCCCCGCGCCAGGTCGTCGGCCGCGCCGACGCGCGTGAACACCCGGTCGATCTCGCCGATCTCCGCCGCCTCGGCCGCCACGAACGAGCCGGCGCGCGCCATGATCACGGCCAGCGCCACCTGCCGCAGGTATGTCGACTTGCCGCCCATGTTGGGGCCCGTGAGCAGCACGATCTGCCGCCCGGTGGCGTCGAGCTCGACATCGTTGGAAACGAACGGCTGGCCGGAGACCTCCTCCACCACCGGGTGGCGCGACGCCTGCAGCTTGATGCGCGGCCCCACCACCAGCACCGGCCGGCAGTACCGCCAGCGGCGCGCCCGATCCGCAAACGCGGCCAGCACGTCCACGGCGGCCAGCGCCCGCGCCGTCGCCGCCAGCCGTCCCGCCTCCTCGGCGCCCCGCGCCAGCAGCTCGGCATACAGCGCCTTTTCGCGCTCCTCGGCCTCGGCCTCGGCGCCGACGATGCGACGCTCCAGCTCCACCAGCTCCGCGGTCACGAACCGCTCGCCGCCGGCGAGCGTCTGCTTGCGGGTCCACCCCTCGGGCACGCGGTCGAGGTTCGCGCGCGACACCTCGAAGCCGTAGCCGAACACCCGGTTGTACCGGATGCGCAGGCTGGCGATGCCCGTGGCCGCCCGCTCGCGCGCCTCCAGCTCCCCCAGCACCTCCTTGGCGGAGCGCGACAGCCGGCGCGCCTCGTCGAGCGCCGGGTCGTGGCCGGCCCGAATCGTGCCCGGCCCCAGCACCGCCGGCGGCTCGTCGGCCAGGCAGCGCTCGAGGTCTTCGCGCCAGGCCTCCATCGGGTCGACCTGTTCGCCGAGCGTCGCCACGAGCTGGCACGGGGAGGCGGCCAGCTCGGCCCGCAGCGTCGGGAGCTTGCCGAGCGCCGCTCGCAGCGCCGCCAGCTCCCCCGGCCTGAGCTGCTGCAGCCCGAGCCTCGCCGCACTGCGCTCGAGGTCGCCGAGGCCGGTGAGCTGTTCCCGCAACGACGCGAGCACCGCCGTCTCGTCGTGCAGCCACGCCACCGCTTCGTGGCGCAGGGAGGCGAACGCCGAGTCGGCCAGCGGGCGCAGCAACCACTCCCGCAGCAGTCGCGAGCCCATCGGCGTGACGGTATGGTCGAGCACGCGAGAAAGGCTGGCCCGGCGCTCGCCTGTGGCGTCCCGCAGCAGTTCGAGGTTGCGCACCGTGGCGGCGTCGAGCAACAGCTCCGACGCCCGGTGGCGGCGTTCGAAGTTCCCCAGGTGCCGCGCCGCCTGCCCTTGCGTTTCCCGCAAGTACTCCACGAGCGCCCCTGCCGCCCCGATTAGCGCCTCTCCCGGTTCCAGCTCGAACGCCCGCAGGGAGCCGACGCCGAGCGCGCTCCGGAGCAGCTCCTCGCCGCGAGCCGGTGCGAACCAGCCGGCGGGCCGCCGCGTCTCGACCGGCCTTTCGAGTTCCCGCGGCCACGCGGCGTCGAGGTCGAGCCCTTCCGCCGCCAGCACCTCCCGCGGCTGCAGCTGCGCCAGCACGTCCCGCAGCTCGTCGGGTCCGCCGCACAGCGCGCCCCCCAGGGAGCCCGAGGCGGCCTCCAGCCAGGCGACCGCCGTGGCGGAGCCGTCCGGCACCAGCGCGACCACCCACCGGCGCTCTCCCTCCGCCAGCAGCTCCGGCTCGGTGACGGTGCCCGGTGTGAGAATCCGCACCACCTCGCGCCGGACCAGCCCGCCGGCCTGAGCCGGATCCTCCACCTGCTCGGCGATCGCCACCTTGAAACCGGCCTCGAGCAGCTTCGCCACGTAGGACGCCTTCGCGTGATGAGGAATCCCGCACATCGGCGAGGTCACCTCGTCGTTGTGGCGCCGCCGGGTCAGGACCAGGCCGAGAATCGGCGCGGCGGTCTGCGCGTCCTCGAAGAACAGCTCGTAGAAGTCCCCGAGCCGGTACAGCAGCATGGCATCCGGGTGCCGCGCCTTCAGTTCGAGGTACTGCTGCAGCATCGGGGTCTGCTTCATGCCGCGTGCATTGTAGCCCGGGGCCGCGCCAGCCTTGACGCGCCGCGGCGCGACGACGAAACTTGGCCGATGGCAGCGATCCTCGCCATTGTGGGGTGCGGGCCGCGACTGGAGTCCGCGCTGCAGGCCCCGGGGATGGCGGCGCCCGGCGTGGTGGCCCTGGCCGGCCCTGTCCCCCGTTCGGAGCTCGTGATGTCGGCCGTGGATCTCCTGCTGCGGGCTGCTGGCCTCGAGCGCGCCAGCCTCGGGCTCGTCCTCGCCACCCGCGGACCGGGCTCGTTCACCGGCGTCCGCGTGGCGCTGGCGACTGCCGGGGGTCTGGCCGCGGCGCTCGGGATCCCGGCCGTCGGTGTCCCTTCCCTGCTCGCTCAAGCGGCGCGGTGCGCGGGCGAACGGTGCCTGGCCGTCCAGCCGGCACGGCGCGGCCAGGTCTACGCCCAGACGTTCCGGCGCCTGGCCGATGGCTGGCAGGCCGAGGACGAGCCGTGCGTGCTCCCGCTGAGCGAACTCGCCGCGGCCCGCGATCCCGTCGTGGCACCGGCCGGTCTCGAGCTTCCCCCGGGTGCTCGTGCAGCCGCTGCCTGCACGACCACGGCCGAGGCGCTGCTCGCGCTCGCTCCGCTCGTGCCCACCGTTGGCCTCGACACCCTGGCGCCGCTTTATCTCGAGCCGCCCCCCGCCGTGCCCCCTACCAGGACTGCCAAGCCATGGCCGCCGTCCCCGCCGGCTACCTGAGCCGCCCCGCCACCGTCGCCGACGTCCCGGCCGTCGCCAGGCTCGAGGCCGAGGTCTTCGTGGACCCGTGGCCGAGCCACCTCTACCTGCAGGAAGTCGAGCAGCCTCTGCGCTTCCAGCGCGTCGTGGTCAGTCCCGACGGCTCCCTTGTCGGCTACCTGTTCGCCTGCTGGCAGGTGGACGAGCTGCACGTCCTCAAGGTCGCGACCCACCCGCTGTTCGAGGGCCGCGGCATCGCCTCGGCGCTCATGGCCGAGGCGCGCGAGGAAGCGGTCCGGGGCCGGGCCCGCGGCCTCTTCCTCGAGGTCCGCCCCTCCAACCGGCGCGCCGTCAAGCTCTACCTGCATATCGGCTACCGCATCATCGGCCGCCGCCCCGGCTACTACACCAACGGCGAGGACGCCCTCGTCATGTTTTTCGACCTCGGCGCGCCGACCGCGCCCGACAACGTCTGACGCCGCCCTCTCTCCCGCCACCACCGGCGTGGGCGCGATCTCCGTCGGCGCGCGGGTGGGTCGTCCGGAACCCGGGAGGCCCGAACGGCTACCTCGGGGGACGCTCGTCCCTGGCGCCGCGGGCTTGCAGGTACTCGGCTACCGGCGGGAGCGGCTTCCGCTCGCCAGCGGGCGGCCGCTGCTCCTCCCACCGCTCCAGGAGGATGCCCAGGACGCTGTAGCCGTCGTTGTCCCTGGCATTGAGGTCAGCCCCGCGCTCGACGAGCAGCTTGATGAGGTCGAAAAGCCCTGCCGCGGCAGCGCCGTGCAGCGGGGTAGCGCCCCGCCCGTCCACGGCGTCGATCGGCGCCCCCGCAGCGAGCAGCGCCCGGGCACACTCGAGTGCGCGCCGGAGCATGACCGGGTCAGATTCCTCGCCCGGCTCCGGCCGGGCCGCCATCACGAGCCAGTGCAGCGCGGTCCGCCCGTACTGCCTGTCGCGGATGTCGGGTCGGGCGCCGTGCGCGAGCAGGAACTGCAGCGGCGTGACGCGCGCGAACACAGCGTAGTGGATGAGGAGCGGCTCGCCGTCGAGGTCGACGTCGTCGACGTCGGCCCCTTTCGAGATGAGGATCTCGGCGAGCCGGCGCGCCTTCTTCGCGGCCTCGCCTCCGAGGCTGATGCCGTCCACGGCGTGCAGCAGCAACGGTCCCCAGCCGTCGCGGGCGGTCACGAGCCCCGGGCTCGCCTCCAGGATGGCCAGGGTCTCCGCCTCCATCTCGGCCAGCGACGAGCTCCCGGTCACCAGAGCTTCGATCCTCGCGAAATCGCTCTGCTGGGCGGCGTGGCCGGCCCCCGAAAGCCCCGCAAGCACGCCAAGGACAACGAGTGTTCGCCCCATCGCCTCCTCCTCCAGCGACCCGCGCCAGATTGTAAGGCTGCCGCCGCAGAAGCGGGCACGCCCGAGCAGCCGCCGCGCAGAGGGTATACTCGCGCTGGAGAACGGACGTGCCACGCATCGGAGAAATCCTCATTGCCAAGGGAGCGTTGACGCCCGACCAGCTCCGCTCCGGCCTGGACGCTGCCCGCCGCAACGGCGGGCGGCTTGGAACGTGGCTGGTGCGGCTCGGGTACATCAACGAGTCCACGCTGCTGGAGGGCCTCGGGCAGCAGTTCGGGTGCCCGACCGCCAAGGCGATCGATCTCGCGACCGCCCCTCTCGCCGTGCGCAACCTGCTGCCGGCCGCGTTCTGCAAGCGCCACATGCTGCTGCCGTTCAACCGCAGCGGACGGCAGCTCGACGTCGCGATGGTAGACCCGGCCGATCTCGTCGTCATCGACGAGATGACGCGCTCCACGGGCCTCATCATCCGCCCCTACATCGCCACGGAGGCTGCGCTCACCGCGGCGCTCGCCCTCACGCCCGCGCCGGCTCCCACCGCGGCGTCGGCAGCGGCGCCCGGACCACCAAGAGCCGCTGCACGCGAGTGGCGCCAGTTCTGGAAGATGGAGGCGCCGACGCTCGAGGTGATGAAGGCCATGGCGGCGCCCGCCGTCGTGCCGGTGGCGCATCTCGCGGCGTCGTTCCCGTACCTCGCCGCGCTCGGCAGCGGTACACCGGCGCCGGCGGTCGTCGAGCCAGGCGACCTCGCCGAGTCGCTCTCGGCCGCCACGCACCGCGATCAGGTCGCGAGCCTCATCCTCGGCGCGCTCGCTGCGCCGGCCCGCCGGGTCGCGCTCTTTTCGCTCCAGCAGCACAAGGTGATGGGGTGGGCGGCAACCGGGCTGGGCGTCGACGAGGACGTGTTCCACACGCTCATTGTCACGATCGACCACCCCTCGGTGTTCCACAGCCTCAGCAAGGGCACCGAGACGCACACCGGCCCCCTGCCGCCCGGCGAGGTGACGAGGCTCGCCGCCGAGGCGCTGGGCCCTCCCTCGCCGAGGGAGGCCGTGGTCACCACGATCAAGGTCCGCGGCAAGCTGGCCGGGTTTCTGTGGGTGGACTGCGGAGAGGACGGTGTGGCAGCGATCTCGGTCCGGGAGGTCGAGGAGGTCGCCCGGCTCGCCGGCCTGGCGCTGGAGATCCTCGTCTTGCGACAGAAGATCAAGGTAGGCGCCCGCTTGACAGAGGGCGTGGCGACGGATTAGCTTTTCCCGTCCTGTTCGGGAGGGACCGATGATCAAGGCGGATCTCGTCAAGAGGGTCATGGCTGCGGTCGAACTGCCTCAAGGCAAGGCAAGTGACGCTGTCAACGCGATTTTCGATGCCATGCGCGAAGCGCTGACACGCGGCGACCGCATCGAGCTGCGTGGCTTCGGCGTGTTCGTCGTCAAGAGCCGCAAGCGCGGCATCGGCCGCAACCCCAAGACCGGCGTCGAGGTCGCGATCCCCCCTGGAAAGACCATCCGCTTCAAGCCGGGCAAGGCCCTGCGCATCCTCGACTAAGTGACGAGCCCTCCGTTCCAGATCGAGATCATCGGCCCCGACGGTTTCCCCGTCGGGGTCATTCGTCCCGCCCCGCCACCCCCGCGCCGCGTCTGGCTGCACGTGCTGCTGTTCGCCGCCACGCTCGCCGCCACCACCCTGGTCGGCGGGCTGAGCTTCACTCCGGCCGCCGATGTGACCGGCGCCACAAACTTGCCGGAGCTGCTCGCCCACCCCGCCGTGCTCCGCAACGGGCTCGGGTTTTCGCTGCCGCTCATGCTGATCCTGCTGGCCCACGAGACGGGCCACTACCTGGCCTGCCGCCGTCACCGGCTGGACGCGACGCTGCCGTACTTCATCCCGGTGCCGTTCGGCATCGGCACCCTGGGCGCCTTCATCCGCATCCGGTCGCCGTTGCTTGCCAAGCGAGAGCTGCTCGACGTCGGAGCCTCCGGCCCGCTGGCTGGCTTCGTCGCGGCGATTCCAGTGCTGCTGCTCGGAATCGGGCACTCCACGCCGGTGGCCGAGATCCCCGACCACGGGTACATGTTGCTGGGCGAGCCGCTCCTGTTCCGTCTCGTGAAGGCTTGGCTCCACCCCTCCCTCGCCCACGGCGGCGACCTCGTCCTGCACCCGACAGGGATGGCCGCCTGGTTCGGCCTTTTCGTCACGGCGATGAACCTGCTGCCGTTCGGCCAGCTCGACGGAGGACACGTGCTCTACGCCCTCATCGGCCGCTGGCATCGCCGGGTCGTGTGGCCGGCGCTTCTTGTCCTGGTTGCCCTGGGGTTCAAGTGGCCGGGGTGGTGGGTGTGGGCCGTCATTGCGCTGGCGATGCGGGTGCGCCATCCCGCCATTCCAGGCGAGGACGAGCCGCTCGATCCGCGCCGCCTTCGCCTCGCGTGGCTCTGCATCGTGGTCTTCCTGCTCTGCTTCACCCCACAACCGTTCGCGCTCGCGGACTGACGGCATTCTGCCTGCTTGCATCGCTCACATGAATGTGGGTAAATTGTTCTCAGGGTCGGTGGGGAGCTCAGGTGTCGACGCCGGAACACAACATCGAAGCGTACCGGATGCTGGGCGACATCCTGACGACGCTGCGCGCGGCGCTGCGCGCGGGGTTGGAGGGGGAGTTCGGTCCGAAGTGGTTCGCCGAGGGGCTTCCTGGTCCGCTCTTCGCCCGCCTCGTCCAGCGCAAGGAAAAGGAGAAGGCGGTCAGCGTCCTCGACGGCTCGTATTTCTCGATCCTCGAGTACGCCGACTTTTCGGACATCAAGGAGATCTGCCTGGCCCAGCCCAGAATCGCCACGTTCCTCAAGGCGTTCGGCGGCAACTCGCAAATCTGCCAGGCGCGCTTTCTGGAGCTGCAAGGCCTGCACGACAAGCTCGCCGGCCTGCGGAGCGTCAGCGAGTCGGAGCTGTCGTTCCTCCAGCACCTCCTGCGGCGGCTCCACCAGGTCGTGGACCCTTCGGCTTTCCCGGAGCCGGACCGGACGACGTGGACCGAGCGCCCGAACGGTGGCAACGGCCAGCCGGTTCCCCGGCCGAGCCCGGCAGCCGAAGCACCGCTTCCGGCGAGCGCTGCGGCCCCGCCCCCGGCCGCCCCGGCTCCCGCGCCGCAACCCCAGGCCGTCCCCGCCGCGCCGGCGCCTCTCCCGAGCCAGGCCCCGCCCCCGCCGGCCGCGACACCCGCCGCGGAGGGCGGCGGCAGCACCCTCGGGGGCCTTGCAAAGGCGTTGCAGGAAGGCGATGACAAGGCGATCCTCGCCGCCCTTCTCGGCGAGGTCCGGCACCTTTCGGAGCACATGACGGACAGCCAGGGACCGGCCACGCCGCCGGTCTGGGAAAGGGTGTCCGAGAGCGCCTGGTACGCGCGCCGCTACGCCTCGCTCGGCATGCGGCCGGTGTCCGACTTCTACAACCTCTACCTCGCGTTGCGCGAACGCATCGGCGAGGGGGCCGGCGACCAAGAGCTGCAGAACTTCCTGCAGGCCCACGCCTACCAGCAGGTGATCATGGCAGTGGGGGTGTTCTTCCAGCAAAACAAGGTGGCCTGAGCCGCCGCCCGGGACAGGCGGCGCAAAGGCGGCAGAGGGGCCGATAAGCCGGATTCTGTACCCGACAGGCGGGTGGCGCCCATTCATCTGGGCCGGGCGTTGCCGACCGGCTCGAGCAGCCTACCCGGGAGCAGTTCGCTGGCGCGAAACCGGGGGTGGCACCCGTCAGCTCCCCTATTTGGCCTTGCTCCGCACGGGGTTTGCCGTGCCCCGACCGTCACCGGCCGGGCGGTGGGCTCTTACCCCACCGTTTCACCCTTTCCCGGCGGCGGCCGCCGGGTGGTTTGCTTTCTGTTGCACTTTCCCTCGCGTTGCCGCGGCTGGGCGTTACCCAGCGTGCTGCCACCTGGAGTCCGGACTTTCCTCGGCGCGGCAAGCCGCGTCGCGGGCGCCTGGCCCCTCTGCCGCCATCGCCATTCTACCAGCGCCGCCTGGCGCGCGGCGAGCGCCGTACCCGCACGGCGACATCCGGCAAGCGAACCGGCGCCGCCGTCTCCGCCCCCCCGGCGATCCGCGGCCGATCGGGCTGCGGCGCGCTCGCCTGCGCTCGCTCGACCTTGGCCCAAAAGGCGCCGGCGCTCACCACACTCGCGCCCATGTCGCGGGCGTGCACGCCGAGCGAGCGGTCGTCGGAAGCCAGCCGCCAGCCGCGGCCTCCTCGCCGCAGCAGGTCGAGAATGGCGGTATCGGCGTGCGGGGCGTACCGGACCTCGACGGGACCCAGGCGCTCCACCGCCGGGCTCCCGGCCGGGGGCGCCCCGTCGAAGACCACGACGATCCTCACCTTCTCCACCCTTGCCAGCGCCAGCGCCGCCTGGCGCACGAGCTGCCGGTTCTGGCCGGGCGCCACGTTGTTGCCGTCCACGATCCAGGGCATGGCAGCCTCGGCCGGCGCTCAGCAGCTGGCGCCGGAGGCGGGCGAGCAGGAGCTGCGGGTTCCAGGTCCAGCGGTCACCAGTCGCGGTCCCAATCTAGAAAAAACGCTTCCTGGGCTGGGCCTCGATGAGGGCGTTGAGGGCTACCCGGGCGTCCTTGTTGGCCGGATCGTAGGAAAGGATCTTTTCCAGGCATTGCTTCTGCCGATCGGGCTGGCCACGCATCCCCCAGTAGTTGGCGAGCTCCATCCACCCTTTGGTGAACCTGGGGTTGAGCGAGACGGCGTGGCGCAGCCGGTCGAGGGCGCGCTGCACCCACATCGGGTTGCGGAACTCCACCTGGGCCAGCAGCAGCAGGGTCTCGGGGTCCGGCATGAGGCGCACGGCCTGATCGAGCAGTTCGGCGGCGGGGCCGAAGTCGTTCTGACTCATCAATCGTCTGGCCTGGGCGATGTTGGTCCGCACCAGGTTGCGGCGGACCTCCTCTTCCTGCGCCTCGTTGGACAGGTAACCTCGGGACGACTGAGAAACGCCGAGCAGCGCCTGGTCGTAGCGTTTGCGCGACTCGGCGACCGACAGCGTCTCGTACGCCTCCTGCAGCGCGCGGTAAATCGTCCCGAGCTCGCCCTGCAGCGAGCGGAGGTGGCGCTCGCGCGCCCGGTCGGGGTGGTAGGTCCTCACCAGCTCGCGATAGCGGGTGCCGATCTGTTCCGGCCCCGCCGATCGCTGCAGGCCGAGCCGCGCGTAGAAGTCCTGCTGCCCGATCACCGAGGCCAGGCGCAGCACCTCCTCGTGCTCCTTGCGTTCGAGCGCCGAAAAGGCCAGCTCCTCGGGCGCCGGCTTCGGGGCGGCAGGCGCCGGCCTCGCCCGCTCGGCCAGCTCGGACGCCGGCTTCGGTCGCGCCACGGGCGCGTCCCTCAGCTCGACGAGGCCGGCCGCGACCAGCGCCAGCAGGCTGCGCACGAACTGCTCCCTCGGCAGCGGGACGATTCTCTGCAGGGTCGCCACCGACCCCGCGCCGTCGACCCGCGACAGGAGATACCCCTCGCCGGGGCTGAGCTGCACGTGCTGGAGCTGCAGGAGGGCGTCCTCCGTGCTGGCCGGGTAGCGGTCCGCCGGCACCAGGGCGTTCATCGCCTGCACCTCGGGGGTGGCGCGCACTGCCGCGACCAGCAAGCTGGCAGTCGTCATCTCGATGGTCGCTGCATCTCTGGGAAGGCTGTCCGAGCGGTCGAGCCGGAACTCGCCGGCGGCGAAGAGCAGGCGGGCGACGATGGCAACCGCCTGCGCCTCGAGCTCCTTTTCCAGCCGCTCGGCCTCCAGCACCCCCTCCATGACCAGAAACGACCCGTAGCGCACCCCCTCCGGCTGTCGGAGCAGCATGATGGCCATTTGCTCCGGGTTCAGGACCCCGCGAGCCACCAGCCAGCTCCCGAGCTTTTCCTGCTCCACGTCGGAGACCACGGCCCGAACCTGGCCGGCCTCGAGCCAGAGCCGGGCCGGCCCGGCCGCGGTGTCGACATCCAAGCGGCCGTCCGCGGCGGAGCGCACGAACCCCCTCAGCACGGCTGGAAAGCCGCCGCTTTCGAAGCGCCCCCGATCCTCCGCAAGACTCACCACGCCCACCTCATGGCGAGTGCTGCCCGGCGTTCACCGGATGTACGACGAACGCCCTGGCCACCAGCGACGAAGGCGCCCGCACCGCTGCCGCCTGTGCCTCCTCCCGCGTCGCGAAGCCGCCCCAGACGAGGTTGAAGCACTGCTCGGAGCCCTCCCCGTATGGCACCACGCGCAGGTTCGCCCTGTCCTGTTCCTGCTTGCGATACAGCCGCTCGAGCTCGGCCGGCTGGCAGCCGCCGTCGATGGCGAGCCCCCACGGCCCGCTCCGCACCGCCGCCGGCGCCTCGCGGCTCGGCAACGCCAGCAGCAGCGCCGCCACCGCGCCGATCAGGATCGCGGCGGCAAGCACCCACGGCCACCACCGGCGCCTGCGCCGTACGGGCGGCGCCTGTGCCGCCAGCGGCGCCGCGAACGTCACCTCCGCGACCCTGGGCGCAGCCTCCGCGATCCCTCCTCCCACCGCTGCCGCCAAGAGCCGCAACGCCATGTCCCGGCCGTGCGGGGAGGGATCCGCGATTTCCCGGGCGGTGCGGTGGTCGTTGATCTTGGCCAGCACCGCCATGCCCTCCTCGGTGAGCCCGAGGGCGCCCACCCGGCGCGCGAAGTCCGGCAGCCGGCGCAGGACGAGGTCCGCGCTCGGCAGGAACAGCTCCTCGAGGGCCTCTCCCCCGGGCCCGAGCACCATCTCCATCACCAGGTGGGGGAACGACACCGTGAGCCCCTGTGGCTCCGGCTGGACCTCGGCGTCGAACGAGACCTCGGCGTCGGGCGCCAGGAAAAACTCGTGCAGGCGCTCGGCGAGCGTGAGCTTCACGACCGCGTTGGCCTCGCCTTGCGTCACGAGGCCGCCGGACACCGCCGAGCGCGCTTCCGCGAACCATTCGCCACCGCTCGTCAGCCCGAAGGCAGCCGAAAGCTTTTCACGGTCGTCGCCTTCCACGGCGACGACCTGCAGCCCCGTGATGTGCAGTCGCAGCTCGCCCTGGCCCCAGCGCAGCCGGGCCACGCCGCGTCCCTTTCGACCCACCCACAAAGCCAGTGTGCTGGCCGCAGACAGCGCTCGCATGCTCAGAGGCTATCGCGAACCGGCGAGAACGTCAAAGGCCGAGCAGCCAGGACAGTGGCACAGCAGGCGAGGCAGGCCGCGAGACGCGAGCCGGCAGCCCGTACTCGTGCGCACCGGAGAGACCCGGTCAGTGCAGCGCCGCCCACAGCGCAGCGGCGGCGCGCTCGCCCACCACCGCGGCCAGCTCGCTGCGAGTGGCGGCCCGCACACCGTCGACGGAGCCGAATCTGACGAGGAGCTCGCGGGCGCGAACCGGGCCGATTCCGGGCACGGCCAGGAGCTGGGTGGCGAGACGGCGGGACTTGCGGCGCCGCCGATGCCGGGTGACGGCAACGCGGTGCGCCTCGTCGCGCACACGCTGGAGAAGCAGACGCACCGGGTGCCCGGAACCGAGCTGGAGGGGCCGATCCCGGCCCGGCAGGTACAGTTCCTCGAGCTTCTTCGCCAGCGCCGCGACCGGTAGCTCGACCCCGAGGCCCTCCAGCGCCTCTCGCGCCGCCGCGAGCTGCGCCGGGCCGCCGTCGACGAGGACGAGATCGGGCAGCGGCCGGCCCTCACCGGCGCGCCGCCGGTAGCGCCTCCCGACCGCCTCGGCGATGGCGGCCGGGTCGTCGGCGTTGCGGCCCGCCCGGACGTTGAACGAGCGCGCCTCCCCCTTGGCCATCCGCCCGCGCTCCCAGACCACGACCGACACCACCTGGTCCTCGCCGTGCAGGTGCGAGACGTCGAAGCACTCGATGCGCCGGACCGGCGCCGGCAGGCCGAGCGCGTGCGCCACCGCCTCCGCGATCCGGTCGGCGTCGCGGCGCGGATGGCGAAAACGCAGCCGGAACGCCTCGCGGGCGTTCTCGGCGGCGAGCGCGGCCACTCTCGCCCTCGGCCCCCGCCGCGGCGCCACGATCGCCACCTTGCCCCCGTGCAGCCCCTGGAGGTACGCCGCCACCGCCTCGGCTGCCTCGGGCAGCATCGGCACCTCGACGCGTTCCGGCACGGCCGGGTTGGCGTCGTAGTACTGGGTCAGGAACCCCGCCACCAGCTCGGCGTCGGGGAGCTGATCGATCCCTTCCCAGTGGTACTCGCGCTTGTCGACCAGCCGGCCCTCGCGGTACACCAGCACCACGGCGGTGAGGTCCCGCCCGTCGCCCTCGATCCCGAGCACGTCGACCGAGCCGGTGCCGGCCATCTCGACGTGCTGCCCCTCGCGCAACCCCTCGAGTGCCCGCACCAGGTCGCGGTAGCGGGCGGCGCGCTCGAACTCGGCAGCCTCCGAGGCTCGCCACATTTGCGCCTCGAGGCGTGGACGCAGTTCCGCGTGGCGGCCCTCCAGCAGCCATACCACCTCCTCCACCGCCTCGGCGTATGCCTCGGAGGTGGTCATCCCGGCAACACACGGTGCCAGGCAGGCGCCCATGGCGTGGTACAGGCACGGGCGCGGCGCCGAGCCGTCGATCTCGAGGTTGCAGGTGCGGACCTGGGTACGAGTGCGGATGAGGTCCATGATCCGCGCCGCCATGCTGCGCCCCATGAACGGGCCGAAGTAGCGGTGGCCGTCGTCCTGAACCCGCCGCGTCAGGTACGCCCGCGGCCACGCCTCGCCGGTCGTGAGCTTGACGTACGGATACGTCTTGTCATCCCGCAGGAGCACGTTGTAGCGCGGCCGGTGCTGCTTGATGAGCCGGTTCTCGAGGATCAGCGCCTCGACCTCGGTGGCGGTGACCACGAACTCGAGCCCGCGCGCCCTGGCCACCATGATCGCGATGCGAGGAGGCAGCTCCTTGCCGAAGTACGACAGCACCCGCCGCCGCAGGTGCCTGGCCTTGCCGACGTACAGCACCTTCCCACGCCCATCGAGAAACTGGTAAACACCGGGCTGTTCGGGGGCTTGCAGCGCCCGTTCGCGAAGCGGGTGGTCGGTCATGCTTCTGCCCGGCCGGCGGGTCGAGACTCGAGCGTCGAGGACCCGCCCCCACCCCTCCTTGCGGCCTCGCCTCGACGTGGTCCGTGAGGGACCATCGGCACCGTCCCGCTATCGCAAGCCCAGGGATCTTCTCGCGGTGTGACCGCCCGGCTCGCCGCACTGCGCGCGATAGCGCATGGTGAGCGGGTTCGACCACACCGAGCTTCCGCACGCGACGTTGGCGCGCACTCGCATGAAGATCACGGTGTCCGTCGTGTCGTCGTTCTGCAGCGACAGGCTCGTGCCCCCGGTCTCGAAGTACGACGAGTCCTCGAAATCGCCAGAGGAGGCCACCTCCAGGGTGTAGCTCATGGCGCCGGCGACGGCAGGCCAGGCGACCGTGAAGCTCTGGAGCTTGCATACCGTGCCGGGGTGGACCGAAAGCGAAGCCGGCGCCTGGGGCACCTCGCAGGGCTGGCCCAGCCGCTGCAGCGCTGCCGGGGCGTTGGCGAGCGGCCTGACGATGCCGTTGCGGCCGTCGCTGATCGGCTCGCCAGTGCTCGCGATCGCATGGCGGATCGCCCGCGCGCTGGCTGCCGGGTCGGCCTGCGCGAGCAGCGCCGCGATGCCGGCGACGTACGGCGCCGCCGCCGACGTACCCCCGAAGGCGTACGTCATGGTCCCCGGCTGGCCACCCGCCGGCTGGAGCGTGGGGGTCGTGGTGTTGTGCGAGGGCGCCCACACCGCCAGCTTGTCGCCCGAGTTCGAGTAGCAGGTGATCTGCTTCGCGTCGGAAGGGAAGTCGGTGCACTCCCCACCTCCGCAGGTCAAACCGGAAAACGTGCGCCCGCTGCTGCGGCTGGTGTTGTACACCGCCCCCACGGCCACGGCGTTGCTCACGCAGGCCGGGATGGCGACCCCGGTGCTGCAGCCGTCGTTGCCCGCCGCCGCCACCACCACCACGCCCAGGTTGGTGAGGGTGTCGAACGCCTGCCGGTAGGACGGCACGAGGTCGTCGCACACCCCCGGGTTCGGCGGCCAGTACTGCGAGTGCAGCCCCCCCAGCGAGAGGTTCACGGCGCGGATGTTGTGGGGGTTGCCGGCAACCACGCTCTCGATGACCTTGTCGAGCCCCTTCGTGATCGACGAGCCCTGGCTGTTCCCCTGCGCGTTCATGACCCGCACCGCGACGATGCGCGCTCCGGGCGCCACCCCGTCCGCAGCCCCCGCGATGATGCCAGCCACCGAGGTGCCGTGGCCGTTCTCGTCCATGGGGTCGTCGTCGTTGCCGATCGAGTCCCAGAGCTTGACGGTCTTGGCCGAGGCGTCGGTGCCGCCGGGCGCCAGCTCGGGATGCCGGTAGTCAACCCCCGAATCGAGCACGGCCACGCTCACGCCGGTGCCGTCCAGGCCCAGCGCTGCGAGCGCCGGCACCTCCAGCATCGCTTTGCCGTTCTGCCGCATCGTGTGGAAGACCCGGACCGGCTCGACGCTGGCCACCCGCGCGTCGGTGGCCAGCGCCTCCAGCATCGCCACCGGCACCCGTGCATGGACCATCGGCAGGTACGAGAAACGCTCCACGACCCGCACCCCGAACGGCCCGTACTCGCGCTCAAGGTCCTCACCGGTCTCGCGGATCCAGCGCTGCCGCCGCCAGCTGCCCACCTCGGCCCGCGCTGCCGGCGCCGCTTCTTCGGGCTGGAAGCACACCACGACCTCGATCTCGCCCTGGGCCCGACCCACGACCTCGCGGAGATCGGGGGTGAGCTTGGCCGGCCACGCCAGCTCGGGCGCCGGCGCCACCCCGGGGCGGGCCAGCGCCGTTGCCGCAGCCAGGCACAGCCCGGCGGCCAGCATCCCTGCGCCACGAGCTCGACCACGACCTCGTTTCTGCATGTTGGCTCCGATCAGCGGTTCTCCCGCCTGCATCCGCACGGGAAGGTATTGCATGCCCGCGGTCAGGGTCAAGCGGGCCGGGCGCTGCGGCCCAGGACCGGCGGAACGTACCCTCCTCGCGGCGGGCCTGCTAAGCTCTGGACTCGCGCGCACCAGGCGTCGCAAGGAGTGCCAGATGGCCCGATCCCGCTCCTCCGCCCTTTTCCTCCCGCTGGTTCTGATCGCCGTGGGCGGCGTCTTGTTGACCGCCCGCTGGGTCCGCATCGACCTCGCGCCGGCGCTGCTGCTCGGTGTGGGACTGGCATTTGCCGTCCTCGCCACTCTCCAGCGCAGTGCCGGGGCGCTCGTCGCCGGCCTCTTGCTGCTCGGCGCCGGGGCCGGCATCGCCCTCGGGCGCAAGGCGCTGCTCGGGATCCCGGCCTCGAACTGGCTGTTTCTTTGTCTCGGGGCCGCCTTCATCGCCGTGTACCTGCTCGGGCTGCTGCTGCGCGTCGCCAGGCACTGGTGGCCGCTCGTGCCGGGCGTGGCGCTGCTGCTGCTCGGCGGGGCTCAGTACGTGAGCCGGGTCGACCTCGTCCCGCCCGGCGCCCAGGCGTTCCTCCAAACCTGGTGGCCGGCTGCGCTCGTGCTGCTCGGGGCCGTGCTCCTGATCCGGGCGATCCGGGCCTGAGCCGCTCTCAGCGCGCCACCACCAGCACGTCGCCCGGCTTGATGAGCGAGGTGCCGAGGTTGTTGAGGCGCTTGAGTTCCGCGACCGTGGTACCGTGCCGGCGGGCGATGTCGTACAGCGTGTCGCCGGGTTTCACCACGTAGCGGCCGGCAGCCGGACCGGCCGAGGGCGGAGTGGGCTTCTTTGCCCCGCGCGGCCCGCCGCTCTCGTTCGCACGGGCGGCCGGCCGCTGCGGTGACGCGACGCCGCCAGGTGCGCGAGGAACCACCAGGGTTTGCCCCACCCGCAGCGCGCGCGGGTTGCGCAGGCGGTTGGCGGCCACGATCGCTTCCACCGTCGAGCCGTAGCGGCGGGCAATGGCCGACGGCGTGTCGCCCTTGCGCACCACGTGCAGGAACTGCCGAACCCGCTCGCCCGGCGGGATCGCCGCCACCGCCGCGGCGTACGCCTCCTCCTGCCCGCACGGCACCGCGAGCTGGTAGCGTCCCTCGGCGGGAGTGAGGCGGTGGGTGAGCGCCGGGTTCAGCTCGGCGAGCTGCTCGACCCCAACGCCGACCCGCTCGGCCAGGACCTCGAGGTCCAGCGCTCCCTCGACCGGCACGCGCCCGAGGCACTCCGGCCGCTCCTCGAAGCGGGGAAAGCCGTACGCCTCGGGGTTCTTGGCGACCACCAGGGCGGCCCACATCGCCGGCACGTAGTTGCGGGTCTCGCGCGGCAGGTGGCGGCGAAGCGACCAGAAGTCCGTGCTTCCCTTGCCCCGCTTGAGCGCCCGCGTTACCCGGCCCGCCCCGGAGTTGTACGCCGCGAGGGCGAGTTCCCAGTCCCCGAACATCGCGTGGAGGTCGCCGAGGTGCCGCACCGCTGCGGTGGTGGCGAGGTACGGGTCGTTGCGCTCGTCGACGAGACCGTTGACTTTCAGATCGTAGAGCTTGCCGGTGCCGGCCATGAACTGCCACAGCCCCTGGGCGCGGGCCCGGGAGCGGGCCTTCGGATTGAAGGCGCTTTCGACCATCGGCAAGTAGGCGAGATCGAGCGGCATGCCGGCTCGCCGCAGCTCCTCGCGAATGAACGGCAGGTACCTGGCCGCCCGCTCGAGAGCGAGCGTGAAGCGCTCGCGGTAGGTCCCGGTGTAGAACCCGATGAGCGAGGTGACTTCCGGATTGATCACCACCGGCAGGTCGAATTGCTCGCCTCTGGCGCGATCCAGGGCGGCGGCCACCGCCTCGGGCGGCACCGGGCCGGGCTCGGGAATCTCGACCTCGCCCGGCGAGCCTTCACCGTTGTCCCAGTACGCCTCCAGCTCCTCGAGCAGGTCGGCCAGCATGTCCTCGATCTCGTCGCCGTCCCCTGCCTCTCGCCGGGCGCGGAGCAGCCGCTCGATCGCGGCCGTGTGGCAGTCCTCCGCCTCGGTGAGATCGCCCCGCTCCTGGGCCTCCCGAGCCGCCAGCAGCAAGCCGTCGATTTCGTCCCGCAATTCGGCGGTGCGGTCGGGCTCCGCCACCACGACCGGCCCGGGGGGCGGGGGCACGACTCGGGGCGGCTGCGCCGACCTGCAGGCGGCCAGGCACAGCACGAGCGCCGCCGGCAGGGCGACCGCTCGCAGCATCGCTCAGTCGCCCTGGAGGTTGACGACCAGGGTCATGGAGAGCTGGCGGATGCGCTCGCTGCGTTTGAGCTCGACCTCGATCGGGCTCACCTCGCGCAGCGGCTTGCCGTGGGCGTCGACGAGCTGGATGCTCACGAGGCACCGACTCGCCCGGCCGAGCGCCCCGCCGACCCGCTCCTCGATCTTGCGCTTCACTTCCTGGCGCGAGTCGACGGACGCCTGCAGGAGGCTGTCGAGGTCGAAGGAAGGGGCCGGCGTGGAGGCCGGCGGCCGCGATTCGGCCCGCAAGGTGCTGGACTTGCGCAGGGTTTCCAGCTCGGCGAGGATGTCGAGCGAGGAAGACACCTTGACGTGGCGCATCTCGGCCGGGGCCACGGCCGGCGCCGAGTCGGCCGTGGTGGCGAACTCCACCGCGGCCTCCTCGGGTTCCTCGGCGGCCTCGACCTCCTCCGCCGCCTCGGTGCGGGCCTCGGCAGCCGCCGGCACGACTTCTTCCGCTGGCGGGAGCACCTCCTCCGCCGGCGGGATGGGCTGTTCGAGGACCTCCACTTCGGGGGCCGCCGGCTCCGCAGCTGCCGCCGGAACCTCGAGGACTTCCGGCTCGGCGCGCACGGGTGCCGGCCTCGGCGCCTCCACGACCTTCTCCGCCACCGTGCGGGCGGGCATCGCCGCGGGCGCGGGGGCCTCCGCCTTCTTCTCGCTCGCTGCCCGCACAGCCTGCGCGCGCGCTGCCGCCTCCGCGGCGGCGGCCAGCCCCTCGGCCGCAGCGGAGCGAAGTGCAGCCGGGTCGAAACTGACGGCCGGTGGAACCGCCGGCACTGGCTGCGGCTGCGGCCGCACCACCGGCGGCGCGGCGGCGACGCCCCCGGCCTCCTGGGTCGCCATGCGCTTGCGCAGCGACTTGAGGGTCGACTTGGTGATCGCCTTGAGCGTCTCGAAGACACCCTGGCCCTCGACCGCGACGGCCTCGAAGGTCTCCCAGCGCCCCTCGGGGTTGAGCAGCGCGTTAAGTTCCTCGACCGACAGTATGTTCTTGAGATCCCGCTTGTTGTACTGGAGAACGAGCGGGAGACTGTCGAGCGTCAGCCCCATTTCCCGCAGGTTCTCCTCGAGGTTCTTGAAGCTCTCCGCATTGGCGTCGGCCATCGGGCGCTGCGAGTCGGCCACGAAGACCAGCCCGTCGACGCCCTTGAGCACCAGCTTCCTGGTGGTGTTGTAGAACACCTGGCCGGGAACGGTGTAAAGCTGGAGGCGGGTCCGGAACCCTCCCACCTTGCCGACCTCGATCGGCAGGAGGTCGAAGAACAGCGTGCGGTCGGTCTCGGTCTCGAGCGAGACCATTTCCCCCCGGGAGCCGGGGGCGGTCTTGGCGTAGATGTACGAGAGGTTGGTGGTCTTGCCGCACAGGCCCGGACCGTAGTAGACGATCTTCGCCGCCATCTGCATTGTGGCCCAGTTGAAGAAGACCATCCTTACCCTTCCTCGCCCAACCTCACGAGCAGGACGCTACCACACCGCACCGGGTTGGTCAACGCTCCATCAAGTGCCGACGCTGTTTCCGGGGTGATCCTCCCGTCGCGTCGGAGACCCTCGACCGCCACCCGCGCGGCGCTCGCGTAAGCCTCGGCGAGGCAGTCAGGCAAGGCCTCGAGGTGGGTACGGACCGTCGCCGCGTCCCCCCTCGTCAGCGGCCCCGTCAGGCGCGACAGATCGCCGGTTTCCAGGACGTTGCGCACTGCCTGCAAGACCAGGGGTGCCAGCGCCCGCCGCTCCCAGCCCGGCCTCGGCCCGAGCCCCGCCAGTTCCCTGGCCGCGGCGGCCACGAGCGCCGGCGCGAGGTTGGCGGCCAGGGCGGCAAGCGCGTGGTAGAGCGGCTTGTGCCGCGCCGGAAGGCTCACCGGGGCCAGCCCCAGGCGGCGCGCCAGGGCGCGCACGTGCCTCACCCCCCGCGGATCGCCCTCGACCGCGGCCGCCACTCCGGCGAGCGGCACCAGCGGCCCGTCGCCGCGGCCGAACGCCATGAGCGGGTGCAGCGCCGCGAGCGAACGTCCCGGCGCCCGCAGCGGCTCGAGCACCGCCGCCGGCAGTACCCCCGAGGTGTGCGCCGCCAAGCGCAGCTCGCGACCCACGCGGGCGGCGAGGCCGGCCGCGCACGCCGCGATGGCGGAGTCGGGGACGGCCAGGAGCCCGCCCCACGCCGACGGGAGCCGTTCGCCGGGGGCGAGGACCGCAACCCCCGGGAGACAGCGCCTCGCCCTGGCGCGGGCCCCGGGATCCGCATCCACCACGGCGCTCAGAGGCACGCCGGCCGCCGCCATCGAGCGGGCGAGCTGCAACCCGCACCGCCCCGCGCCCACGACCAGCCAGGCCCCAGGCTCGCGGCCTCTGGCCGATCCGACGCCTTCCCCGCCATGCGGCTCGACCACGCAAACATGCTACAGTAAGCCGGGAGCCGGGTCCGATTCGGGGAGCTGTCGGGTTGATCCAGGAGAACCTCACTGAGCGCCAGCGCGAGATCCTCTGCGAGGTCGTGGAGCTCTACGTCGCACAGGGCGAGCCCGTCGCCTCCACGGCCGTGGCCAGGGTCTCCCAGACCGGGCTGTCTTCGGCCTCGATCCGCAACGAGATGGCGCACCTCGAGTCCGCCGGTCTTCTCGTCCAGCCCCACACTTCGGCGGGGCGCGTGCCATCGGATCTCGGCTACCGCGTCTACATCGACAGGCTGCTCAGGAACCACTCGCTCCCGTCCCGGGACGCCCGGCGCCTGCGGGCCATGCTGCCGCCGGCCGCCTCGCTCGAGGAGTCGCTGGCGCAGGTGAGCCGCGTACTGGCCGAGGTGACACGCGAGGTGGGCATGGCGGCGGTGCCGGCGACCCACGAGGCGACCGTCAGCTCGATCCACTTCGTTAAGGTCGCCACACGCCGCATCCTCGGCATCGTGGTCACTGCCGGCGGACTCGTCGACTCCCGGTTGCTGGCCGTCGAGCGCGACTACTCGGGGAGCGAGCTCGAGCGGATCTCGAACTACTGCTCCGATCAGTTCGCCGGCCTGACGCTCGAGCAGATCCGCGCCCGCCTCCTCGCCCTCATGGCCGAGGAGCGGAGCCGTTGCGACGAGCTGCTCTCCGGCGTGCTGGCGCTCGCCCAGCGGACCGTCGTCCCGCCGGCGATGGGCGGCGAGGTGTACGTGGACGGCGCGACCCACTTGCTGGAACGCGCCAGCCCCTCGCAGATCGAGGCCCTGCGCAGCCTGTTCGCGGCCTTTGCCGACAAGGCGTTGTTGCTCTCGCTCCTCAACGAGTACCTGGCGGCCTCGGGCCCCAGCGTCGCGGTCGGCTCGGAGATGCCGATCGCCAGCGACGGCGACCTCGGCCTCATCGTGACGTCGTTCCGGTGTCCGAGCGGCGAGCGCGGCGTGGTCGGCGTGATCGGCCTCAAGCGCATGGAGTACTCACGCATCATCCCGGTTGTCGAGTTCATCGGCAGCTACCTGAGCGAAGTTGGAGGAAGCCCGGGAGGGCAGGCATGAGCAAGGACGAGCAGGTCGTCGACCTGACAGACATCGGCGGGGAGGACGCCGCTCCCGCGAACCAGTGCGATGTCTTCGAGACGCCTCCCCAGCCAGCCGCACAGGATGATGCCCTGCGCGCGGAGATCGACGAGCTGCAGCACGAGATCGACCGTGTGAAGGAGCTCTATCTTCGCAAGCTGGCGGACTTCGACAACTACCGCAAGAGGCAGGAACGCGAGATGGCGGAGTACCGCCGGCTGGCCAACGCCAACCTCATTCGCGACCTCCTCCAGGTGGTCGACAACCTCGAGCGAGCGGTCGGCGTGCAGGGCGGCGCCGACGACAGCCTCCGAGTGGGCGTCGAGCTGGTCCTCAAGCAGTTCAAGGACACCCTCCGCAGGCACGGCGTGATCGAAGTCAACCCCGAGGGCGAGCCGTTCGACCCGACGGTCCACGAGGCCATCCAGCGCGTCGACAGCCAGGAGGTGGACGACAACATCGTCGTCCAGGTGATGCAGAAAGGCTACCTGCTGAGCGAGCGGCTGCTCCGCCCGGCACTCGTGGTGGTCGCTGTCCCGGTGCGGCCGCAGCAGCTTCCCGAACCCTTCGAGGACGACCATGGCGAAGATCATCGGAATTGACCTCGGCACCACCAACTCGTGCGCCGCGGTGGTGGAGGGCGCCCGCCCTCTCGTCATTCCCAACCGCGAGGGCGCCCGCACCACCCCGTCGGTGGTGGCCCGGGCCGCAGACGGCGAGCTGCTCGTCGGCCAGATCGCGCGCCGCCAGGCCCTGACCAACCCGCGCAACACGGTCTACGCGGTCAAGCGCCTCATCGGCCGCAAGTACAACACCTCGGAGGTGGCCAAGGCGAGGAGCCTGGTGCCGTTCTCGATCATCGAGGCGCCGAACGGCGACGCTCACGTGCAGATGGGCGACCGGGGCTACTCGCCGGAGGAGGTCTCGTCGTTCATCCTCCGTGAAATCAAGGAGTTTTGCGAGGCGGCGCTGGGCGAGGAGATCGACCAGGCGATCATCACCGTGCCGGCCTACTTCGACGACTTGCAGCGCCAGGCCACCAAGGACGCCGGGACGCTGGCGGGGCTCGAGGTGTTGCGGATCATCAACGAGCCCACGGCGGCGTCGCTCGCCTACGGCTTCGGCCGCGACGGCAACGAGACCATTGCGGTGTACGACCTCGGCGGCGGCACCTTCGATATCTCGATCCTCGAGATCGGCGACGGCGTCTACGAGGTGAAGTCCACCTCCGGCGACACCTTCCTGGGCGGCGAGGACTTCGACGCCCGGATCATCGACTTCCTGCTCGAGCAGTTCTACAAGGAGACGCGCGTCGACCTGAGGTCCGACTGCATGGCGATGCAGCGCCTCAAGGAGGCGGCCGAGACCGCCAAGTGCGAGCTGTCCTCGGCGCAAACGACCTCGATTTCCCTGCCGTTCATCGCCACCGACGGCGCCCAGGCGCTCCACCTCAACGTCACCCTCACTCGCGAGCAGCTCGAACAGCTCGTGGGCGACCTCGTGCAGTCCACGCTGGGGCCATGCCAAAACGCCCTCGAGGCAGCCGGTCTGCGGCCCTCGGACGTCCACCAGGTGATCCTGGTCGGGGGCCAGACCCGGATGCCGCTCGTCGGCCGTACCGTGGCCGAGTTCTTCGGGCGGCAGCCCTCGCGCGAGATCAACCCCGACGAGGTCGTGGCAGTCGGCGCCGCGATCCAGGCCGGGATCGTCCAGGGCGAGATCAAGGACCTCGTGCTGCTCGACGTCACGCCGCTATCGCTCGGCATCGAGACCCGGGGCGGTCTGTTCACCAAGCTCATCGAGCGCAACTCGACGATCCCCACCCGCAAGTCCCAGATCTTCACCACCGTGGCCGACAACCAGCGCTCGGTCGAGATTCACGTCCTGCAAGGCGAGCGTGAGCTTTCGAGCGAGAACAAGTCGCTCGGCAAGTTCGAGCTCGTCGGCATCCCGCCGGCACCGCGCGGCGTGCCGCAGATCGAGGTCACCTTCGCCATCGATTCGAACGGCATCGTGCAGGTCACCGCCCGTGACCTCGCCACGAACCGCGAGCAGTCGATCCAGGTGAACCCGGCGGGAGGGCTCTCGAAAGAGGAAATCGACCGCATGGTTCAGGAGGCGGACCGCTTCCGCAAGGAGGACATGCGGCGCAAGGAGCTGCGCCTCATGAAGAACCGCCTGGAAGGCCTGCTCTACACCAACGAGCGGGTGTTCAAGGAATTCGGCAGCCTGCTCGAGGCCAGCATCAAGGACAAGGTGAAGGAGGCGCTCGAGAGCGGCCGCCGCCTGCTCGACTCGGACGACAAGTCAGCGATCGAGGTGGCGATCCTGTCGATCCAGGAAGCAGCCCGGTACCTCACGCAAGTCATGCTCATGGATCCGACCAGCTTCCTCAAGGGCACGGGCGGCGACGGGGTGGTCGAGGGAGACGGCAAGTCGTGAATTCGAAGCGAGACTACTACGAGGTGCTCGGCGTCGCTCGCAGCGCCAGCCCGGCCGAGATCAAGGCCGCATACCGCAAGGCGGCGGTCAAGTATCACCCCGACCGGAACCCCGGCGACAAGGAGGCCGAGGAGCGCTTCAAGGAAGCAGCAGAGGCCTACGCCGTGCTTTCCGACCCCGACAAGCGGGCGCAGTACGACCGCTTCGGCCACTCCGGCGTGGGTGAGCAGCCGTTCACCGGCTTCGACGCGTCGATCTTCGGCGATTTCGCTGACATCCTCGGCAACATCTTCGGTTTCGAGGGCTTCTTCGGGGGCAGCCGGCGACGCTCCGGCGGCCCGGAGCGGGGCGCCGACCTGCGCGTCACGACCACGCTGTCGTTCGAGGACATGGCGCGGGGCGTGGAGCGCACCCTCACGGTCGTGCGCGAGGAGAGCTGCGAGACGTGCCGCGGCGCCGGCACCACCTCCGCGAGCGGCCGGGAGACCTGCCGGGCGTGCGGCGGCCGCGGCCAGGTCCGGCTGAGCCAGGGGTTCTTCACCATGGTGCAGACCTGCCCGCAGTGCGGAGGAGCCGGACAGGTCATCAGGGATCCGTGCCAGACCTGCCGCGGGTCGGGGCGAGTCGAGGCCCGGCGGGAGGTGAAGGTCAGCATCCCGCCGGGCCTGGAGGACGGCACGCGCGTGCGGGTCGTCGGGCAAGGCGAGGGCGGCGTGCGCGGCGGTCCTCCCGGTGACCTTTACGTGGTCGTGAGGGTGCAGCCCCACGAGTTCTTCGTCCGCGACGGTGCCGACCTCCACCTGGAGGTCGAGGTCTCCGCGTTCCTCGCCGCGCTCGGCACCGAGGTCGAGGTGCCGACCCTGGACGGCAGCGAGAAGGTCCCGGTGCCGTCGGGCACCCAGCCCGGCGACACCGTGACCCTGCGCGGCATGGGGCTGCCGCGTCTGCGTCGCGGTGGCAGGGGCGATCTGGTCGTGCACTTCAAGGTCGCGGTTCCGCGGCGTCTTTCCGCCAAGCAGAAGGAGCTCCTGCAGGCGATCCTGCGGGAGGACGAGAAGCCGAGCGTCTTCAAAAAGGTCCGCGATCTCTTCGAGGGCAACGCATAGTGCGCTCGTTCCTCGTCCTGACGTGCCGGCTCCCGGCCGCCTGCGAGGATCGCCTCACCCAGCTTCTCGAGGCCGTCCCGGTACTGGGATGCCAGGTCGAGGACGAGGCACCCGACATCATTGTTTCCATCTTTCTCGAGGGCGAGCACGAGGACGCCCTCGCGGCGCTCGGTGCGGAGCTGCTGCTGCTCGGTGCCCGCGACATGGTGAGCGGGCCGTTCGCCGAGCGGGACTGGCTCGAGGAGTACCGCCGGGACGCCAGGCCCACCGCCGTCGGCGACCGGCTCTGGCTCGACCCCAATCCGGCCTCGCCCACCCCGCCGCCGGGGGACCGGCTGCACCTGCTGATCGAGCCTCGCCGGGCGTTCGGGACCGGGTCCCACGAGTCGACTCGGCTCGTGCTCGAAGTGCTCGAGACGCTCGACCTCGCAGGCGTGCGCGTCCTGGACGTCGGGTGCGGCTCGGGGATCCTCGCCCTCGCCGCCTGCGGCCTCGGGGCCGCCGCCGCGATCGGCTTCGACATCGACACCGATGCCGTGTTCGTGGCGCGGCAGACCGTGGCGATCCAGCCCCGCCCTCTCCCCGTTCGGATCTTCGCCGGCACGATCGGGGCGATTGCCGCTCGCGCCAGGTTCGACCTCATCCTCGCCAACCTCCTCCCGGCCGAGTTCACCCCGTTTCTGGGCGAGCTCGCGGCGCTCCTGGCGGAGCGCGGCACCCTCGTGCTCTCGGGCCTCATGGCCGACCAGCGTCGGGTCGTCGAGGGCGATCTCGGCGCGTGCGGACTGCGAGTCGCGAAGGTGTTCGAGCTCGAGGAGTGGGTGGCGCTGCAGTGCGTGCCGGCATGACCGTGACGCGGCTGGTGTGGCGAGGTTCCGCCCTCGCAGCCGGCGACCACCTCTTGCCGGCCGCCGTCTCGCACCACGCCCGGGTGGCGAGGGTGGGCCCGGGCGAACCGGTGGAGGTCCTCGATCTCGACGGCACGGTCGGCGAAGGGGTGCTGCTCGGCTGGGAGGGCAGACGGGCCCGTCTCCGCATCGACCACCTTTGTCGCGAGCGCGGCGAGCCGCCGGGAGCCCTGGTCGTGGGCCTGGGAGTGCTGCACACCCAGGCGTTCGACTGGGCGGTCGAGAAGCTGACCGAGCTGGGGGCGACGCGCATCGTGCCGCTGCTGTGCGAGCGCGTGCAGGGACGCCGCCACGAACTGCGCATCGAGCGGTGGCGGCGCCTTTCGGATGCCGCGGTCGCCCAGTGCGGCCGTAGCCGCCCGGCCGCCATCGACCGGGTGACGGCTCTGGAGGAGTTTCTCGGCGGCGCCCCCGGAGTCCGCCTCGTGGCCGATTTCGGCGCCGGCCCGCTTCCAACCGCGCCGGTCCCGGTGCCGGGGGTCTCGATCCTGGTCGGCCCTGAAGGCGGGTTCACGCCGTCCGAGCTGGCGGCGGCGGCCGCTGCCGGCTTCCTCCCCCTCGGTCTCGGCCCGCGGACCCTCCGCGCCGAGACCGCTGCGGTCGGCGCCGTGGCGGTCGCCTGCGCCTGGGCCGGATGGCTGTAGCCTACCTGCCGGAGGCCAGAAAAGGTTCGGGACCGCTCCCCCCCCTGAGAGCGGCCCCGAGGGCCGGGCACGATGCCCGGTGGGTTTCCCCGCTCCGGCAAACCACACCTCGCCGGGACGTATTCCCGCCCCGACGAGCCTCCCCCGCCTCGCCCGCCTCGACGCGACGCCTCCCGGCAGTTGACAAACGCGAGCCGATGTGTCACCGTACCCGAGTGAGGTTTGGTGGTTGCCTTGAGTTTCAGTCAGTGATCAGCTCATGACGCCGCAAGGACTCGCGACCTTGCGGCTTTTTTGGTGGGCCGGGCCGCACCCGGCAGGAGCAACGGCGGTCACGGAAGACCGCCCGCGGTAAGGAGAAGCAGCAGCATGGCGCAGGGAACTGTAAAGTGGTTCAACGACACCAAGGGCTTCGGGTTCATCACGCAGGAGGGCGGCGAGGACGTCTTCGTGCACTACACCGCCGTCGCCGGCGAGGGTTTCCGGACGCTCAAGGAAGGCGCTCGCGTCGAGTTCGACATCGTGCGCGGACCGAAGGGGCTGCAGGCCGCCAACGTTCGCACGATCTGACGTTCGTCACGCGCAACAGGCAAGAGGGCGACCCCGCGGGGTCGCCCTCTTCGCTTGGTGCGCCCGACTCTCGCGGCTCACTCGACGAGGATGCGCGGCACCAGCGGCGAGAGGCGGGCGAGCAGCTCGTAGTTGATCGTCCCGGCGAGTTCCGCGAGCTCCTCCACCGTGACGCGCTCCTCGCCGTCCCGCCCGATCAGCGTCGCCACGTCTCCGACCCGCACGCCGTCGACGTCGGTGACGTCGACCATGATGATGTCCATGCACACCCGCCCGACGACCGGCGCCGGGCGCCCGTGCAGCAGCACGCGGGCACGGCTCGACAGGGCCCGCGGGTAGCCGTCGGCGTACCCTACCGGAATCACCGCGATGCGGGTCGAGCGCGTCGGCCGGTACGAAAGCCCGTATCCGATCGGCTCGCCCGCCTCGACGTGCTTGAGCTGGCCGACCCGGGCCCGCCAGCGCAGCGCCGGCGCCAGCTTGACACCGTCGCGCCCGTGCGCGAGCAGCCATGACAGGTGCGTCTCCTTCGAGGGCCAGTGGCCGTACAGCGAGATACCGATCCGGACCATATCGAAGTCAGCCTCCCGGAACAGCAGTGCCGCCGCCGAGCAGGCGGCATGGGCGACCACGCGGGGCCCCGCCACTGCACGAACCATCTCCACGGCCTCGCAGAAGCGCGCCAGCTGGCGGTACGCGAAGCTGTGGTCGGTGGTGTCCTCGATGTTGGCGAAGTGGGTCGCCACTCCGACGACCCGCAAGCCCCGCTCCATCGCCGCGCGCGCGAGGAGCGTCACTTCCGACGGCCGCACCCCCTGCCGGTTCGTCCCGGTGTCCACCTTGAGATGGATGCCCAGCGGCTCCCCGAAAGCGCGAGCGCGCTCCCCCAGGGCGTCCAGCACCTCGACGGCCGAGACCAACACCTCGACCGACGGGTCGACCACGGCCGCCACCTGCCCGGGGGTCAGATACCCCATGAGGAGGACAGGCAGCCGGATACCAGCCCGGCGCAGCGCCGCGACCTCGTCGGCGCCGTGCACGCCGAGCATGTCGGCACCCGCCTCCTGGCAGACGCCCGCCACCGGCTCGAGACCGTGGCCGTACGCGTTCGCCTTCACCACCGCCAGGAGGCGGGTGGAGGCGCCGACCACCTCCCGGAAGAGCTGCAGGTTGTGGCGAAGCGCCGGGCGGGAGATTTCGATCCAGGTCGTCAGGCCGTCGAAAGGAGTGCCCATGTCGGGGCAGGAGTGTACGCCGGTCGAGGCATCCTGCAAGGGTAGAATGCCACCCCGTGAGAGGCGAGCGTCCCCTCGGAAGACGGCTGCGGGTCACCCGGAGGCTGGTCGGCAGGCGTGTCGAGCAGCTCCACGGCCGCTACGCCCGCCTGTTCTGGGCGGTCCACTCGGTGTGGGCGCTCGTCACCGGCGTGGCCGTGCTGGTCCTGGCTCACAACCGCTACGGGTTTGTGAAGTGGGTCGTGCTCTTCCTCGGCCTGACCTGGCTCTCCACGCTCTTCTTCTCCCGCTTTGCCCGCCTTTCCGAGTCACGGGCGTTCCGCTTCGCCCAGGGGTTCGTCTCGTACCTGACGCGGGTCATGTACCAGGAGACCCTCTTCTTCTTGATCCCCTTCTACTTCTACTCGAGCACGTTTCCGTCGTGGAACAGCGCCTACGTGATGCTGCTGGCCGCGCTCGCGGTGCTTTCCTGTTTCGACATGCTCTTCGACCGGCTCATGCGAGAGATGCCGTGGTTCGCGCTCGCCTTCTTCCTCGTGGTGACGTTTTCGGCGCTGCAGTTCTTCATTCCGCTCCTGCTCTCCATCCACATTACCCACGGAGCGCTCATCGCCGCCGCGGTGTCGCTTCTCGCCGCCGTTCCACTCGCCTTCACCTGGAGTCGCCTCAGGCAGCCGAAGGTGCTGCTCCGACTGGGCCTGGCCGTCGTTCTCGTGCTCGCGGGCGTCAAGGCGCTGCGCTTCGCGATCCCACCCGTGCCGCTGCGGCTCACGCGGGTCCGCTTCTCGGCCCGGATCGACCCCGCGACGCTGCGGGTTCCTGCCGAGCTCGAGCGGACCGTGACCGCGAGCCAGCTCCCCGAGGGCAAGCTCTACGCGACCGCGACGATCTTCGCACCGTCCCGCCTGCCGGCCAGGCTCAGGCTGCGTTTCCTGCGCGACAGCAGCACGGTTCGCTGGTCGCGCACCGTCTCGCTCGTCGCCCACGACAAGGGCTTCCGGATCTGGGACGTCTACAAGGGACGCAACGGCCGCATCGAGCCCGGGCGGTACACGGTGGAGATCTGGACCTCCGACAGCCAGCTCGTCGGCCGCAGCGACATCACCGTGACGCCTTGACGACGCAAGACGCGTGTCAGCGAGTTTCAGCGCAGGCTGCGCACCGCGGCCAGTGCGGCGTCGTAGTCCGGCTCGTGCGAGATCTCGCCGACGAGCTGCTGGTAGCGAAGCACACCCTCGCGGTCGACGACGAGCACCGCGCGCGCATCGAGGCGGAGCTCCTTGACGAGCAGCCCGTACGCCTGTCCGAAAGCCGCCTCGCGATGATCGGACACCGCCTCGAGGTTGGCGATGCCCTCGGTGGCGCAGAAGCGCTTCTGCGCGAACGGGAGGTCCATCGACACCACGACAACCTTCACGTCGGGCCCGAGTCCCGCCGCTTCCTGGTTGAACCGCCGCGCCTGCGCGGCGCAGACCGGGGTGTCGAGCGACGGCACCGAGTTGATGACCACGATCTTGCCCCCCTCGCCGGACAGCGAGAACGGGGAAAGGTCAGCGCGCAGCGCCGTGAAATCGGGAGCCTTCTGGCCCACCGCGACGGGCTCGCCAGTCAGCGTGAGCGGGTTGCCGAGAAACGTCACAGCACCGGGACGATCAGCCATCTGCAGCCTCCACGGGGCGCACCGGCGCCCGAGCGTACAAGTGCGGGCGGTGCGCGGGCATTCCCTAGGAAACCAGCTCAAGCAAGCGCTGGGCTGCCGAGGTCGCCGGTAGTCGGCCATCCATGACTGCCGCCTCGAGTTCCGGCAGCGTTCGCGCCACTTTGGGATTGGCGCGGAAGCGCTCCAGGAGCTGCTGCTCGATGAGGGCGTGCAGCCAGTCGCGCTCCTGCTCCCTGCGCCGGCGGTCAAACGCCCCGGACGCCTCGGCGGTGGAGCGAAACTCCTCGATCATCTGCCAGATCTCGGGAATCCCCTCGCCGGTGAGCGAGGAGGCGCACACCGCCCGGCTCTGCCAGCCCGGCGTGGCAGGCTGGAGGTAGTGAAGCGCCCGCTCGTACTCGCCGCGCGCCACCTCCGCCGCCACCTTGTTGTCCCCGTCTGCCTTGTTGACGAGGATGGCGTCGGCCAGCTCGACCACGCCTTTCTTGATGCCCTGGAGCTCGTCCCCCGCCCCGGCCACCAGCACGAGCAGGAAGAAGTCGACCATCGAGCGAACCGTGACCTCGCTCTGCCCCACTCCGACCGTCTCGACCAGGATGACGTCGTAGCCTGCCGCCTCGAAGAGCAGGATCGTCTCCCGCGTCTTACGGGCGACGCCGCCGAGCACGCCGCCGGACGGAGACGGGCGAATGAACGCCCGGGGGTCGGCCGACAGCCGCTCCATCCGGGTCTTGTCGCCGAGGATCGAACCGCCGGTGCGGCTCGAGGTCGGGTCCACGGCGGTCACCGCGACACGGTGCCCCTGACTCGTGAGGTATGACCCCAGCGCCTCGATGAACGTGCTCTTGCCCGCCCCTGGCACACCGGTGATGCCAACGCGCACGGACCGCCCCGTGTGCGGCAGGAGCCTGCGCAGCACCTCCTGGGCCTGAGCGAGGTGAGCGGCAGCGTTGGACTCGACGAGCGTGATCGCCCTGCCGAGGCGGGTCCTGTCACCCGAGAGCACACCTTCGACGTACTCCTCGGTCGAGAGCTGGCGGCGGGTGGGGACGCGACGCGGTGCCCCGCGGTCCCGGCCTGGCAGCCCGTCGTGGCCGCCCTCGACTCCGGGAACCACTCGCAACGCCGACCGGCCGTCGCCTGAATCGTGGCTCACCTCGCCTCCCCTCACCCCAGCTTACAGCAGGCCCGCCCGGCCCGGCGGCGCGGGCTGCGCCTCACCGCTCCTGGGGCCTCACAGCTCGATGTGGAGGCGCTGCGCCAGCTCGCCCAGCAGCAGCTTCGCCGCGTGCGGAATCACCGTGCCGGGCCCGAAGATCGCCGCCGCACCGTGGCTGCGCAGGTACTCGTAGTCCTGCGCCGGGATGACCCCGCCGCAGATCACCATGATGTCCTCGCGCCCGAGCCTGGCGAGTTCGGCGACGAGCTGCGGCAGCAACGTCTTGTGCCCGGCCGCCAGTGACGACATACCGACGATGTGGACGTCGTTTTCGACCGCCATGCGGGCGGTCTCCTCGGGGGTCTGGAACAGCGGCCCCACGTCGACGTCGAACCCCAGGTCGGCGAACGCCGTGGCCACCACCTTGGCGCCGCGGTCGTGCCCGTCCTGCCCCATCTTGGCCACCAGGATACGGGGCCGCCGCCCCTCGTGTCGCTCGAACGCAGCGACGAGCCGGCGCACCTCGCCCACCTCGTCGGCCTCTCCGAACTCGGCCGAATAGACTCCCGAAATCGTACGCACCTCCGCCTTGTGGCGCCCCCACACCTGCTCGATCGCCAGCGAGATCTCGCCGAGCGTGGCGCGGACTTTCGCCGCCTCGACGGCGAGCTCCAGCAGGTTCCCCTCGCCCGAGGCCGCCGCGCGCGTGATCGCATCGAGGGCGCGCTGTACGGCTCCACCGTCGCGGGTGCGCCGGAGCTCGGCCAGGCGCTCGATTTGCTGGCGGCGAACCACCGTGTTGTCGACCTCGAGGATCTCGATCGGCTCCTCGGTGAGCGGCCTGTACTTGTTGACCCCGACGATCGCCTCCTTGCCGGAGTCGATGCGCGCCTGGCGGCGGGCCGCAGCCTCCTCGATCCGCAGCTTGGGCAGCCCCGACTCGATCGCCTTCGCCATGCCGCCCAGCGCCTCGACCTCCTGGATGTGCCCCCACGCCTTGCGCATGAGTCGGTCGGTGAGCCACTCGAGGTAGTACGAGCCGCCCCACGGGTCGATGATCTGGCAGATCTTCGTCTCTTCCTGGAGGTAAAGCTGGGTGTTGCGGGCGATGCGGGCCGAGAAGTCGGTGGGCAGCGCGATAGCCTCGTCGAGGGCGTTGGTGTGCAAGGACTGGGTGTGCCCGAGCGCTGCCGCCATCGCCTCGATGCAGGTGCGCACCACGTTGTTGTAGGGATCCTGCTCGGCGAGGCTCCAGCCCGAGGTCTGGGAGTGGGTGCGCAGCGCCATGGACTTCGGGTCGGACGGCTCGAACTGCCGGATGAGCTTGGCCCACAGCAGGCGGCCGGCGCGCAGCTTGGCCACCTCCATGAAGTAGTTCATCCCCTCGGCCCAGAAGAACGACAGCCGCGGCGCGAACTCGTCGATCGCGAGCCCCGCCGCCAGCCCGGTCCGCACGTACTCGAGCCCGTCGGCCAGCGTGTACGCCAGCTCCAGGTCGGCGGTCGCCCCCGCCTCCTGCATGTGGTAGCCGGAAATCGAGATGGAGTTGAACTTCGGCATGTTGCGGGCGGTGTAGCTGAAGATGTCGGCGATGATCCGCATGCTCCCCTTGGGAGGGTAGATGTAGGTGTTGCGGACCATGAACTCCTTGAGGATGTCGTTTTGAATCGTGCCGGAAAGCCTGGCGAGGGGCACCCCCTGCTCGAGCGCGGCCACGATGTAAAACGCCATCACCGGCAGGACCGCCCCGTTCATCGTCATCGACACCGACATGACGCCGAGCGGGATGCCGTCAAACAGGATCTTCATGTCCTCCACCGAGTCGATGGCCACACCGGCCTTGCCGACATCGCCCACGACCCGCGGATGGTCGGAGTCGTAGCCGCGATGCGTCGCCAGGTCGAACGCCACCGACAGCCCCTTCTGGCCGGCCGCCAGGTTGCGCCGGTAGAAGGCGTTGGACTCCTCCGCGGTCGAGAAGCCGGCGTACTGGCGCACGGTCCACGGCCGGATCACGTACATGCTGGCATACGGCCCGCGCAGGAACGGCGGGATGCCGGCAGTGTACGAGAGGTGCTCGAGCCCCTCGAGATCCTCGGCGGCGTACAGCGGCCGCACCGGAATCTGCTCGTTGGTCATCCAGTGGAGGGTGTCCGGATCGATCCCCTTCTCGGCCCGCACCCGGGCCTTCCATTCGGCCAGGGAGCGCCGGGTGCCGGCCAGGCGCAGGGGTACGTTGGCGAAGGATGGGATCGTGCTCATAGCTGCACCCCGATCTTGGCGGCGAGCGCCGCGAGCGTCCCGTACACGTCGCTGCGGATGTGGATGAACTCGTCGATGCCGGCCTGTCTGAACGCCTCGATGTGGTCCTTGGGATAGCCGGCCAGGACGAGCAGCACGCCGGGCCGGGCTGCCTTCAGCGCCGGCGCCAGCGCCGGCACCAGCTCCGGATAGCGCTCATCGGTCGACAGCACCACCACGATCGGAGCGGCAGACCCGGCCGCCGCGGCCCGCGCCGCCTCTTCCGAAGCGAACGTCTCGGAAGCCTCCACTCTCAGCCCTCCCACCTGGAAGAAACCGCGGGTGAAGTCGAGCCGCGGCATGAGTTCGGCGAGGGAACCGACCGCGGCCACGAAGACCTGCGGCCCCTCCCCCTGGCGCTCCCGCCACGCCTCGACCTTCTCCCGCAGCGCCTCGAACGGCTCGGCGGCCCTGTGGATGCGGACCGGGGTCACGCGAGGCCCCGGGGTGTCGCCGGTCCGCAGCGTCTTGGCGAACTCGCCGATCGTGGCGCCGCGCGCCGCGGCGTTCACGAGCGACTCGAACAGCTCCTCGGGCCGGCTCTCCAGGATGTGCTGGAGCGACTCGAGGACGCGCACGTTCTCGGCGTGCTCCTGGCTGCACCTCAGCTCCTGCAGCCGGGCCGAGCGGGCGGCGTGGAGCGCCGCATGGTCGGGGTGCCGGCGGACAGGGCGCGGCTCGGTGGGGTTCGGATAGACGTTCACCCCGAGGATCGACTCCCTCCGCCCGGCCACCGCCCGTGCCCGCTCCGCCGCGACCTCGCTCACCAGGCGCTGCGGGATCCCCTTCTCGAGCGCCGCCAGCATCCCGCCCTCGGCCTCGATCTGCTGGAAAAGCGCCCAGGCCCTTTCTGCGACCTCCGCCGTGAGCGCCTCGACGGCCCACGAGCCGCCCGCCGGGTCCACCAGAGCGTCGAGATGGACCTCCTCACGAAGGATCGTCTGGGTGTTGCGGGCGATGCGGCGTCCGAGCTCGGACGGCAGCCCCAGCGCCGCGTCGAACGGCGCCACGTGCAGGCTGTCGCACCCCCCCAGCACGGCAGCGAACGCCTCCGTGGTGGCGCGCAGGATGTTCGTGTATGGATCGTAGACCGTCTTGTTCCACGAGGAAGAGCGGGCGTGCAGCGTCATTTTCGCCGCGGTTTCGCTCCCGCCGCTGGCCTGCACGACCTGCGCCCACAGCATGCGGGCGGCGCGCAGCTTGGCCACCTCCATGAAGAAATGGGCGCCCACCGACAGCCCGAAGAGCATCTTGCGCGCCGAGGTCTCGACCTCCACGCCGCGCCGGGCGAGCTGGCGCAGGTGCTCGACCGCCGTGGCCAGCGTGAAGGCGAGTTCCTGGACCGCGCTCGCACCGCTGTCGTGGTACGGGAACCCGTACGCCGCCAGCGTCGCGACCGCCGGTGCGGCCTCGGAGCCCCACCGCGTCAGGGTGGCCAGCTCGTCGTAGGCGCGCCCGAGCGAGACCGGCAGCTCGCCGAACGTCACGAGCCCGCACAGGGGATCCATCCCCAGCGAGCCTCTCAGCTTCGACACGTCCTTGCCGTGCCGGCGAAGGTACGCCACCAGCAGCGCCGCGAAAGGAAGCGCCGCCGAGCCGGGCTGGACCAGGATCGGAACCTGCTCGAGGTCGACCCCGTCGAGAGCCCGCGAGAGGCCGATGAGCGAGGCGATCGAGGTTCCGTCGGCACCGACCTCGTCCGCCCTCGCCATGTCCGGGTCGAGCCCCGCCTGGGTGGCACGGTCCAGCAGCAGGTTCACGGCCGTCTGCCCGCGCTCCAAGTCGAAGCGCAACGCCGCGTTGAGCTCCTCGTACGTCGGGTACGGCAGCTCCTGTGCGACGAGCCACGGTCCCTCGCGGAAGCCCAGGAGCTTCGTGCCGCGCGGGAACGGTGCGTCGCCCGGCATCACGCCCTCGAACTCGAGCCCGGCCATGTCTTCGGAGGTGTACAGCGGCCTGAGGGTGATGCCTTCGACCGTCGAGGTCAGCATCTTCTTCTCGAACGGTGCGCCCTTGAGGAGCTTGACCACTTCCTGCCGCCACTCCTCCGGGGAGGGCGCGGGAAACTCGACCAGCAACCGTTCGGGCGGAGCCGGCGCGCCGCTGCAGTCCTGAGGCTTATCCATGGTGTCCACCCATCGTCGTGATTTGCGGTTTGCAGCGCCCCGAGAGCGCCGCGCGGCCGGTAGTATACCCCGTCGACCTCCGGAGCCGGCACCGCGAGCATGTCCTGCGACGCCCGGACCCACCACGTCCACGACCACGACGACTTCCACGTCCAGATCGAGGACGGGCCGGGGCAGACGGGCGGCGGAGGAGGAGCGGGGGCCGTAGCGTGTGGGGGTGCGGGCGAAGAACCAACCACCACCCACCGGGCGGGTGGGTGGGCGGCCAGCCTTGATTTCCGCCACGAGCAGCCGCTACGCTCCCGGCGCAGTCGCGAGGAGGCCCGCATGGAGACATCGCGCCGCACCCTGCCCGAAAACGCCTACCGCACGCTCAAGCCTGGCGAGGTTTACACCCCGCTCGTGAAGCCCGGCGAGGTCGTGCCCGAGTGGACCACGCGCTCCGTCACGATGGGGATCGTGATGGCCGCCCTCTTCTCCGCGGCGGCCGCCTTCCTGGGGTTCAAGGTCGGGCAGGTCTTCGAGGCCGCGATTCCGATCGCGATCCTGGCCGTGGGGATCGGAGTCACCTTCAAGCGCCGTTCGACCCTGCTCGAAAACGTCATCGTCCAGTCGATCGGCGCCGCTTCGGGGCTGATCGTGGCCGGGTCGATCTTCACGATTCCGGGGCTGTTCATCCTCGGCTTGCCAGTCGATCTCTTCAAGCTCTTCCTCGTCGCGCTCTTCGGCGGGATCCTCGGCATCCTGCTGCTCATTCCGCTGCGCCGCTACTTCGTGAAAGAGATGCACGGCGAGCTGCCGTTCCCCGAGGCCACGGCAACGACGGAAATCCTGGTGGCCGGCGAGTCAGGAGGCAAGCAGGCCAAGGTCCTCGCGGTCGCCGCGGCGGTCGGAGGAATCTTCGACTTCCTCGTGATCCACTTCTCTGCGTTTTCCGAGCTGGTCACGAGCCGGGCCATCCCGTTCCTGCGCACGCTCGGCGAGAAGGCGAGGCTCGAGCTGAGGATCGACGTGCTCTCCTCGGTCATGGGGCTCGGCTACATCATCGGCTTGCGCTACTCCGCCATCATCTGCGCCGGGTCGTTCCTGTCGTGGTTCGTGCTCGTACCGCTCATCGGCTACTTCGGCGACTCCCTCACGATCGCGGTCGGGTCCCAGGCCGGGGGCCGGCTCATTTCGGCCATGGACGCGAACCAGATCTTCCGCGCGTACGTGCGGATGATCGGAATCGGCGGCATTGCCTGCGCCGGAATGCTGGGGATCATCCGGAGCTGGCGCATCATCGCCTCGGCGTTCGGGCTCGGGTTCAAGGAGCTGTTCGGCAAGAAGGAGCAGGCCGGCACATCGGCAGACCGCACCGACCGCGACCTGCCGATGAAGGGCGTGCTGCTCGGGCTCGGCGGGCTGGCCGTGGTGATCCTCCTGTTCCTGCTCTTCGGCGTGCTCAGGCAGGAGTCCAACGCATTCGGCCTCACACTCATCGCGCTCGCGGTCGTTCTTGTCATTTCCTTCCTGTTCACGACCGTGGCCGCCCAGGCCACGGCCACGGTGGGCTCGAACCCGGTCTCGGGCATGACGCTCATGACCCTCATCCTGGCGTGCGCGATCCTCGCCAGCGTCGGGCTTTCCGGCAACGCCGGGATGCTGGCGGCGTTGCTCATCGGCGGGATCGTGTGCACGGCGCTGTCGACCGTGGGCGGGTTCGTCACCGACCTCAAGATCGGCTACTGGACGGGGGCGACGCCGGCCGTACAGCAGCGCTCCAAGCTCCTCGGCTCGCTCGTGGCGGCGCTCACCGTGGGTTCGGTGATCATGCTGCTCGGCAAGGTCTACGGCTTCGTCGAAACCCCCGAGACCCCGAACCCTCTGCCGGCCCCGCAGGCCAACGCCATGGCCACCGTCGTCAAGCTCATGATGTCGAACGAGCCGGCCCCCTGGATCCTGTACGGCGTCGGGGCGCTCTTGATCATGCTCCTGCAAATGGTCAAGGTGCCGGCGCTGCCGTTCGCCCTCGGCATGTACCTGCCGCAGGAACTCAACGTACCGCTGCTGGTCGGCGGGCTCGTCGCCCACTTCGTCGGCAAGTCGGCGCGGGGCGACGACGCGCTCCGGCAGGCGCGAAGCAACCGTGGCACGCTCATCGCCTCGGGCTTCATCGCCGGCGGGGCGGTGATGGGGGTGCTGGCCGCGCTGCTGCGCTGGGTGTCGCAGGAGCTCGAGCTGGCTGGCAAGCTCGGTGTCAACCTCTTCAACAACGCCGAGGGGTACCGGGCAGAGCTCCTGGCACTCGTCTTCTACGCTGGCCTGGTCGCCTACATGTACTGGGACTCGCGGCGGGCGCATCGCGAGGAGTGACCGCGGCCGCCGGACCGCAATCGAAAGGCCCGGGGCTTTCCCCGGGCCTTCGTGCTCGTGCGCGGACCCGGAACTTGGCTACCTGGATGCCGGCGGCGCGGTGGGCGGCGCCGTGAGAGGCAGCTGCGCATTGGGGTTGCCACCGGCCTGGTTGACCGAGGGGATCATGTTGGGCGGAGCCTGCACGCGAGTCACCCGCGGGGTCGCGGACGCCGCTGGTGACGACGCTGCCCCTGCCGGCGCCGCGCCGCCCTCGGCGCCCGGAGTCGGGGGAGGCGGCACCGGCTTGATGGACTGGTAGCTGACGTCGAAGCGGAAGCTCGCCACCCCGTCGAGGGCGGCCATCCTGATCGAGAGGCTCGCCTGCTTGCCGGGCTCCAGCTTTCCCTGCACGCTGCCGCTGCCGCTTCCGAGCGTGTTTCCGGAGACGTCGGTGGCGTGGGCGGTCACGCTGACCCCGCCGGCATCGGCATCGCCGACGTTGGCGACCACGACGTCGACTTCCCACTGACCCTCGCTGACATCCCTCTTCCCGAACTGGACGACCTCGACCTTCGCCGCCCCGGCGCCCGCCGGTGCCTTTTCCTTTTCGCCGCCCGCCGCCTCCTCCTCGTCGTCGCGCCCGGCAGCGTGGGCGACATCGGCGTCGGTCACGACGAGGGTCGCCTCTCCCGGCTCGGCCTTGGCGGCGGCAAACGGGCTTCGCGGGCCCGAGGGCCTGGCGGCGGGCTGAGCGGACGGCGCCGGGTTGGCCTCGCTCGTGGCTGCCGTGTCGACGGCGGCCATCGGGTAGGACTGCATCCGCCCGTCGGGCAGCGTCACCACCATGACGTTCCCCTGCTGGACGAAGCTCTTGACTTCCAGACGTTTGCCACCCTTGAGCACGAGGGTCGCAGCCATGACGGAGCCAGCCACCAGGAGCAGGACCGAAGCAATGACGACCTTCTTCACACCGCACCTCCGTATCGCTGCAGCAATGATAGCGCCATTACCGTCGAGTGGCCATGCAAGCCCCTCGCCGCCCGCGCCGCAAAGAAAACGCCCCGAGGAGCGACCTCGGGGCGCCGGTTCGTCTTTCGGAAGTCCAGACTACTCGAGAACCACGATGGTGACCCGGCGGTTCTTGGCGCGGCCGGCCGCGGTCTTGTTGTCGTCGATCGGCTTGTACTCGCCGTAGGAAATGACGTTCATCGCCGCCAGCGGAATGCCGTGCTGCATGTTGAGGTAGCGCATCACGGCCTCGGCCCGCTCCTGCCCGAGCTTGAGGTTGTACTTCTCGGAGCCGAGCGAGTCGGTGTGGCCCTGGATCTCGATGTAGAGGTTCTTGGTCTTGCCGTCGTTCTTGAGGCGCGCGCCGAGGGTGTCGAGCGCAGCCTTGTACTCCTTCTCGACCTCGCTCTTGTTCAGGGCGAAGCGAACGGAGTCGTCGGACAGCGTCACCTCGTAGAGGAACTTGTTGGCCTTGCGGCCCGCCTCCTGCGCCCGTGCCAGCGCCTCCCGCGCGGTCTCCGAGAGCTTGGCGAGCTGCTCGTTCTGCGCCGCATCGGACTTCTTGAGGTTGGTGACGTCCATCTGGGTCGCCTCGACCTGCTTCTGCACCTCGCCGATCTTGGCGTCCGACGCCTTGCTGGCGGCCGCGACCTGCTCGTTCACGTAGGTCTTGGTCGCGCAACCACTTGCGATCAGCGCCACAGCGACCACGAGCACACCCAACACCGACTTTCTCATGCCCTTTCCTCCCTTTGCTCCTTCGAGGTTTTGTAACCTTCGAGCTTCTCCTTCGTATCGACGACGGGAAACATTTCACACCGCTTCGTCCAAGTTGTCAAGGCGCACGCGAGCGCCTCCCGCTACGGCAACGTGCCCGAGTACCCCAGCCGGGCCGTCACCTCGTAGCCGCCATCGACTCGGACCTCGATTTTCCGCCACTTCACGCTGCCGAGTCCGGAGGGCTGGAAGTCGATGATGTACCGCATCGACAGCTCGCGACGCAACTCCTTCGCGAAGTCCGGCAGTTTCGCTGCCTGGTCGACCCGCAGGTAACGCCCACCAGAGGCAGCGGCAAATCGCATCAGGAGCTGCTCGTAGCCGTCTTCCGGACCCTCCTCTGCCGGGGGCGGCTCGATGCCGAGCACGTACAGCGGGTCCGAGAGCCCCTCCAGGACCTTCAGCGCGTCCTCCGGCTTCATGTCCGAGGCCGTATCGACGCCGTCCGTGAACAGAATGATGGCCCGCCGCACATTCTTGGCGCCGTCCATGGCCTGGGGGGCGATCGTGAGCAGATCGTACAGGGCCGTGGTTCCGAACCCCCGGAGCGAGTCGAGCAGCGGCCGGAGCTGGCCCGGATCGCTGCCGAACGGCAGGCGCCGCTTCACCTCGGCGGCGCCGAAGGTGATGAGGCACACCTCGTCGTGAGGCCTGAGCTGCCCGACCATCTCGAGGATGGCCTCGGCCGCCTTGCCGAGCCGCCGCCGTCCCATCGAGCCCGAAGTGTCGAGAAGGAAGGTGTACGAGATCGGCAGCCCTCCTTCGCGCCAGAACGACTTGATGGGGAACTCGATGCCGTCCACGAAGAGGCGGAACTTCTTCTGGTCGAGGTTCGACACCAGCCGGCCCTTGCCATCGCGCACGGTCACCGGCACAAGCACCGAGGAGACGCTGGCGCTGGCCTCGTAGGTCCTGGCCGGGTCGGGCGGCTCCGCAGCAAGCCCCCGTGCGCCAAGCAGGCACACTCCGCTCACGACCAGGGTCGGAACACGGAGCCTCATGGTCACGGAACCCTCATCGCCTCCCGTCGGCAGGGGCGGCGGGTCGCCCCGCCGCCGGCATGCTATCAGCCCTGGTACTGCGTAAAGCGCAATCGCTGTGACAGCGGTCACCCGCGGATCGAGGTGTCGTCCGTTCGGGCCGGGGCTCGAACCGCCAGTCCCGCGCCCCTAGAACACGAAGGTGAGCCCGAGCCCGACCTCCTTGAAGTACAGCCACTCGTCGTCCCCGCGGTGGTGGCAATCTTCCCACCAGTCGCAGTCGCGCTCGGAGCGCCCGGTGTTGACGCCGTGGCCGCGCCAGTCGAAGCGCAGCGCGACCTGCGGGCTGAAGAAGAGCTTGAACCCGGTGCCGAAGCTGCCCACGAAGCGGGTGTCGGCGCTCATGCTGGAGAGGTTGGGCTCCATGCGCTGGGCGCCGATGGCGCCGGCCAAGAACGGCACCAGCCGGCTGCGACCGAACCCCACCTCGAAGCCGAGGGTGCCGGTCGTGAGATCGATGTCGCCGATCTTGTTCCGGCCGCCGAACAGCTCCTCGCGGCCGGTGACGAGGTCGTGCCGCCCGCGGCTGAGAAAGCCTTCCAGCGCCCAGTTGTCGGTGAAACGGTAGGCGACGCGCAGTCCGTACTGCGGAGCGTCGTCGATCGTCACGTCGAAGTCGAACGCGGTCGTGGTCCCGCGCGCCATGACGTCGCCGAACCAGTACCCCACCGTTGGCGTGAGTTCCACGGTGCCGGGGGTCCCCTGGGCGAACGCCCCCGCGCTCGCCAGGACGCAAACCGTGATCAGGATCGCCTTGCGCATGTCACTTGCCTCCTTGCGTACCTGCCGCCAGCAGCGCCTCGGCCCGGCGGCGGATGTCGTCCACGATCTCCGGCGAGTAGCCGGGGTAGATCTGGACCACCCTGGACTCCCGATCCAGCAGGATCGAGAAGGGAATGCGGTCGATACCGAGGGCCCGCTGCGAGCGGGCGTCCATGAGCAGCGCCGGCATGGTGAGCCCGAGCCTGTCCATGAACGGTCGAACCTTGGCGACCGGCGTGTCGACCGCGACGGCAAGGACGACGAAGCCCCTGCCTCCCAGCTCGCCGTAGAGCTTCTGCAGCTCGGGCAGCTCGATGCGGCAGGGGCCGCACCAGGTCGCCCAGAAGTTGAGGAGTACCACGGCGCCCTGGTAGTTCTTGATGTCGACGACCCGGCCATCCAGGTCCGTGAGCGTGACGCTCGGGAAGACCGGACGGCTGTTTTCGCCGGAGACGAGAGTTCCCATCAAGAGGACCAGGGAAGCAGCAAGCAGGGTGCGCGTCTTCATCGTCGTTATCCTAGCACGACCGTTCCCCACGGCGAGACCGCCTTTCACGAATCGTGCCAAGTGACCGGCCGTCAGGAAGCGGGAGCGACGCCGTTCCGGCGATCGGCAGGCAGTCGCCCGAGATTCAACACGATCGCCTCGTGAACGCCCTCCGCAACCCGCACGGCCTTGTCGGAGAGGTGTTCGAGATCCTCGGTGAGACCACGAGGGTCGATGTCGCCGATCTTGTCGCCGGCCACGACCGGCACGCCGTCGCGCAGCAACCCGCGAATGACGCCGCCAATGCGCGCGACGACCGGGTACTCGCAGTCGACCGGCACCCCGCGGTAGAGGTCGGCCCGTTCGAAAAGCAGCACGAGCACGCCGATCTTCTCGCCCTGCTCGACGCGATCGCCGATGCGGTGGGCGGTGCGGAACACCCCCGCCCTCTGCGCCTTGATGACGCGCTCCTGGCTGTACCCCATGATCTCGGCCGGTGGCGCCGCGGCCAGCGAGTGCCCTCCCGAGAGGACGCGCCCCAGGCGCGGCCCGCGCGTGGTCTCGACCACGGCGTGACAGTCCTTGCCGGCCTGGAACCCCGGCCCGAGGGCGATGACGATCGGAGCCAGCTCCCTGGACAGGCCCCAGTTGCTGCGCAGCATCGCCGCCTCGACGTAGACGTCCGGCGGCCAGGCCGCGAGCACCTCGGGGAGAGCCTGGGTGGTGATGGCCAGGTCCCCCATTTCGTGCATGCGATCGATCTCGGAGAGCAGCATCACGAAGCGGGCCGTGACCCCTTCCACGGTCTTGGCGTGCTCGAACACGGCCTCCGAAAAGCAGACGTTGCGGCGGACGGCCTTGGGGAACGGCCCTTCGACGAGGAGGATCCGCCCCGCCCCTTGGCGGGCGAGGTGGGCGGCGACCGCGCTCCCCAGCTCGCCGCCGCCGCGAATGAGGATCCGGACGTCGCTCAGCTCGGCCATCAGCGGACCACGATGGCTTCCACCTCAACCTGTGCGCCCCTGGGCAGTGCCGAAACCTGCACCACGGCCCTCGCCGGCCGGTGCCCGCCGAAGCAGCGGCTGTAGATCTCGTTGAACTCCCCGAACCTCGCGAGGTCGGTGAGATAGACGTTGACCTTGGCAACCTGGTCGAGCTGGCAGCCGGCCGCCGCCACCACTGCCGCGAGGTTGGCCAGCGCCCGCTCCGCCTGCGCCCCGAAGTCGGCGCCCACGAGTTCCCCGGTCGCCGGGTCGAGCGGTATCTGGCCAGAGACGAAGACCAGCGAGCCCGACGCCACACCCTGGCTGTAAGGCCCGATCGCCTTCGGCGCCGCCGGAGTTGTGACCACGGTCAGCTTCTCGCTCATGCTCCCTCCTGGTCCGGGGCGTACTCCCAAATGTCGGGAAGGTTACGGAACTGCTCGGCAAAGTCAAGGCCGAAGCCGACCACGAAGCGATCCTCGATCTCGAGCCCCACGAAGTCGAGCGGGACGTCCACCTTGCGGCGCGACGGCTTGGAGAGGAGAGCCACGACCTGCACCGAGCGCGGGTGGCGGGCCTTGAGCAGCGCCACCACGTCGGCGAGGGTGAGCCCGGTGTCCACGATGTCCTCGACGAGGTAGACATCCTTGCCGGCGATGTCGACTGTGATGTCCTTGACGAGGATGACGGTGCCCGAGGACTCGGTCGTGGCTCCGTACGAGGAGACCTGGATGAAGTCGATGACCACCGAGCGCGAGAGCCGCTGCGTGAGCGCCGTGAAGAAGAAGATGGCCCCCTTGAGGATGCAGATGAAGACGGGATCCCTCCCCTCGAGGTCGGCGCTCAGCTCGGCCGCCAGGGTCGACACCACCTCCGAGACACGCGTGCTCGTGACCACCTTTTCCTTCAGCATCCCCGCCTCCCGTTGACCTGCCCGCGAACCACTGGTGTAAACTCCGTTCCGGACGCGTCGCCATGGCTCCGAACGACCTGCATGCCCTCAACCAGCGCTATGTCCGCCTCACGGATCGCTGCCGGTCGCAGTGGACCTTCTACCAGCTTCTCCAGGGTCTGTTCAAGCACCTCCGCAACGAGGCCTGCCCGGTCGAGCTCGACTTCCCTGCTCTCTTCAACGAGCTGCGCGAGCTGGCGGCCAGCATCGGACTCCCGGAGGCGGCCCGCACCGAGAAGGCGATCCAGCAGCTCTCGGCCAAGCTCGACAGCCACGGCAGGAAGCTGCGCGAAGTCGACGACGGGATCCCCCCTTCCGCGTTGCGGCGCTTTTTCGACCGGCTGCGGACGCAAGACGAGAAGGTGCTGCTGGCCATCGCCAAGTTTTACCTCGACGGCGACACCTCAGAGCCCGACACGCTCGACAAGCTCGACATCCTGTTCACCAGGCTGGCCGAGATCCCCCGGCCGAGCGGCGGCGTGCTGCCGCGGGAAAGGCACGAGATCGAGCGGATCGTGCAGCCGCTTCTCGCCGGACGGCCGGCGGGCCAGGCCGACGACACCGAGGTGGCGATCCTGCTCGGTGCGCTCAACGACCTGCGGGCCGAGGTGCTGGCCTGCCGCAGCTTCACCGAGCTGGCGGCTGGTGGGGCGCTCGACCGTTTCCGCACGCTCAAGCGCCGGCTCGGGGAGGGGCTCCTCAACCCCCGCCTCCTCCCCGCCATCATGCAGACGACGGTCGCCATCAAGTCGAGGTTCCACGATCTCTGGGAGGAGGAGCGAGCCCGGCTCGCCGACGACTCCAGCCGCGTCAAGGACCTCGAACGGCAGCTCCAGACCCACCCCGAGATGGTCGACGAGCAGCTCCGGCAGGCGCTCGATCTGTACGCGTCGGCCCAGGAGCGGTTCGACCGGGGCCTGCAGGAGGAGAGCGTCAGGCGGGAAGACGCGCTCGAGCTCAGGCAGTCGCTCGATCGCATCCTCGAGCGCTTCGAGTCTGCAGCCCCGGCGGCGGCCGCCCTGCAGCACCAGCCTGCCGGCGCCGCCGCCCTGGACGGCGAGGCCGAGGAAATCGCGGAGGCCCCGCTCGAGGAGGTGTCCGAGCCGGCGATCGTGGAGCTTTCGGCCGACCCTCTCATCCAGGAGTACCTTTCGAAGATCGTCTTCGCGCTCGAGCTGGTGGGGCGCGACCGCTCGCCGGCCGAGGCGGTCCAGGCCAAGGAGCTGGCGGCGTTGCGGCTCGAGCCGGCCGAAGTGGCGGCCTGTCAGGCGCTGCAGGCCCGCCGTTCCGAGGCCGGAACCTTGGCGGACGAGCGCGACCGCCTGCTCGTGCTGGCGGCCGCCCTGCGCATCCGCATGGACGAGGAAGCGCGGGAAATCGACCGGCTGCAAAGGCTCGGCTCCGAGCATCTCGCAGACCTGCTCGAGCGCGCGACCCAGTCCCTGCAGCGCGCCGCGGAGCTCGAGCGGCGGTTCGGGTGGTTCATCGACGATGCTCTCTACCGGGGGGACACGGCGCACCTCGAGCCGCTCTACCGCTGCCGCTTCCGCCTGATCAACGCCTACTCGGCTCTCTGGCTCATCCACAACGAGCGTGGCGGCGTCTCCCCCTTCTGAACCGCGGCCCCTGCGGTTGCGGGCCGGCGACCAGGTCTATGCGCTCGACGCCGGGAGGCTGACAGTGGGCCGCAGCCGCTCTTGCGACCTCCGCCTGCGCAACGACAGCGTGTCGCGCCTGCACGCGGTCCTGTACTGGCGAGCCGACGGCGAGCTGGTCGTCGAGGACACCGGCTCCTCCAACGGCACCTTCGTCAACCGCGAGCGCGTCACCGCGCCGCGCACCCTGGCGGCCGGCGACATCCTCGCCCTCGGCACGCTGCGGCTGGCCGTCGAGCCGGCCTGTTCGGCGATACCGGATCCCGAGCGCGACCCGTTGCGGCAGACCGAGGACGACTACACGGTGGGACTGCTGGCGCCCCGGCCGGCCGGGTTCGGGTGGCGCCTGCTGGCGTGGCTGCTCGACCTCCTGCTGTTCACCGCCGGCTCGCTGGTGCCGTTCGCGCCGGTCCTCGCCATTGCCGGCGCGGAACGCTACCTGCTTTCCCCCGACGCTCTCCCGCCCAGCCTCCAGACCAGGGCGTGGCTGGCTGGGGCGAGCGCGGTGCTGTGGGTGCTGTTCGCGCTTTACTACGTGCTCCACGGGTGGGCGCGACGGGGCGGGACGCCGGGGCTGCGCCTGCTCGGCCTGCGGCTGGTCGACTGGCAGCAAAGGGTGCCGATCGGCTATCCGCGGGCGCTGCTGCGAGCCGTGGCCCTGCTCGTGAGCCTGGCAACGCTGGGGATCGGTTTTCTGCTGCCGCTCTTCCGCCGCGACCGGCGGGCGCTGCACGACGTGCTGGCCGGCACGCACGTGATCCACCGCCGAGCTGTTGGTGCGGGCGGCGGGGCCGCGTACAATCCCCCCCGTGACTGAGCTCTTCCACGCCTTCGGGTCCGTCGGTGCGGTCGGCAAGGGCGTCCTCGCCGTGCTGGCGGTATTCTCCCTCGTTTCCTGGACCCTCATGTTCCTCAAGATCCGCCAGCTCCGGCACGCCGAGCGGAGCAACCAGGTGTTCATGGCGGATTTCCGCCGGGCCACCAGGCTCGCCGAGGTACAGGCCGCGGCGAGCAAGGTCCCGGAGGCCCCGCTCGCTGGAATGTTCCGCGCCGGCTTCCTGGAACTCGAGGCGCAGGCCCGGGTCGTGCAGCGCTCGGGGCAGGCGGGGGGGCAAATCAAGAGCCTGGCCGCAGTCGAGCGGGCGCTGCAGCGGGCGATCGGCATCGAGGGCGCCAGGCTCCAGCGCTTCCTGCCGTTTCTCGCCACCACGGCGTCCGCCACCCCCTTCATCGGCCTGTTCGGGACGGTGTGGGGGATCATGAACACGTTCAAGGCCATTGCCACCTCGGGCTCGACCTCCATCGTGGCGGTCGCACCGGGCATCGCCGAGGCGCTCATCAACACGGCCGCCGGGCTCGCCGCGGCGATCCCGGCCGTGATCGCCTACAACGCGTTCCTCGGCGCCCTCCGCCGGCAGCGAGGCGTCATGGAGGACTTCCTGCTGGAGTTCCTCAACCTCACCGAGCGGACCTTCACCTGAGGCAGGCATGACGTTCCGCACCGGCGACGACTTCGAGAATCTGGCCGAGATCAACATCACGCCGCTGGTGGACGTCATGATGGTGCTCTTGATCATCTTCATCGTGACGGCCCCGATGCTGGTCCAGGGGCTGCAAGTGGACCTGCCCCGCGCCACCTCGGCCCCGCTGCCCCAGAGGGGCCCCGAGCCGATCGTCCTCACGCTCACCCGGGACCGTCTCATCTTGCTCGGCGACGAACCGGTCCATCTCAAGCTGCTGTCCGGCAAGCTGGCGCCGCTGCTCGCCGGCGGCCCGCGGCCGGTGTACCTCAAGGGTGACCAACAGCTCCCTTATGGCTTCGTGATCGAGGTGCTGTCCACCCTCAACCAGCTCGGCGTCGAGGAAATCGGCATGGTGACCGTGCCACCCCGGCCATGATCGACCCGGTCTCGGCCGAGCTCGAATCGCGCGCCCGGGAGCGCCTCTCCTGGCGCTGGGCCGCCGCCAGCGCCCTGGTCGTGCACGTCGGCGCCGGCCTGGCGCTGCTGCTCGGGAGCTCGCACCGTCCGAGGGCGTTGTCGCTGCCGAGCGTCCAGGTCAGGATCGCGCCCGGGCTTCCCGCTCCCTCCGGACCGGCCGCCGCCCCGGCCCGCGCCTCGGGGCCTCCTGCAGCTCCGGAAAGGCCCCCTGCCGCAGCAGAGAAACCTGCCGCTGCGCCGCCCGCTCCGGCCCGCAGGGCGGTGGCGGTCGGCACCCCGGCCAGGCCTGCCCGCGCCACGCCGCGGCCCGCCACCCCGGCGCCCGGGCCGGCCGCCTCGCCGGGCGCTGCCGCCGGTGCCGGGGCCGGAGGCGCCGGTACGGCTTCCGGCACGCCGGGCCCCGGCGGCGGCGGGGCCAGCGGCGGAGTCGCCCTCGGCGCGGGCAGCGGCACCGAGGAGAGCTTCCCGTTCGCGTACTACCTCAACCGCGTCCTCGGCACGATCGAGAGCAACTGGTTCAAGCCTCCGGTCCCGCCCGACACCCGCTCCCGGGTGCGGTGCCGGATCGACCGCTCAGGGAGGGTCGTCGAGGCCGGCATCGAGGAGGCGAGCGGCATTCCGGCGTTCGACCGGGCCGCGCTGCGCGCCGTCTACGCCTCGGCGCCGTTCCCTCCCCTCCCGCTCGGCTTCGCCGGCGCGAGCCTCACCCTTCACCTGGAGTTCGGCCCATGACAAAACCCTGCGCGCTTGCCCTCCTCCTCGTCCTGGCCTCCGGCGTCGCCGCCGCCCAGGAGGAGGTCTACCTCAAGGTCACGAGCCCCGGCCTGCAGCGGGTCGTCATCGGCCTTGCACCGTTCGCGTCGCGCCCCGGAGCGGACCCGGTCGCCACCTCGCAGTTTCTCAACACGCTGCGAGTCGATCTCGACCAGACCGTGGTGATGGGCGTGCTCCCCGAAGAGAATGCCCGGCTCGTCGAGCCAGCGCCCGGCAACCCCACGCTCACCCGGCAGCGGTGGCGGGCGGTCGGGGCGCAGCTCCTGCTCGAGGGCAGCTTCTCGGGCGCCGGCAACCAGCTGGTGGTCGAGGTGCAGCTATGGGAGCTGACCTCGGGCGAGATCGCCTATTCCCGACGCTTCCAGAGCAGCACGACCCTGGCGGCCACCATGGCCCACACCCTCGCCAACGAGCTGGTCAAGCTGCTCACCGGCCGGACCGGGCCGTTCCTCTCCCGGATCGCCTTCATCTCCGACCGCAGCGGCGCCAAGGAGCTGTGGCTCATGCGCTGGGACGGCAGCGACCCCCAACAGCTCACCACTCACCGCTCGATCGCCCTGTCGCCGGCGTGGTCCCCCGACGGGCAGCTCCTCGCCTTCACCAGCTTCCTGCGCGGGCAACCGCAGCTGTTCATCCTTCGCCCCACGCAGGGAACCTTCAAGCCGATCTCCACCCTGCCCGGCGTCAACACCTCGGCGACCTTCTCCCCCGATGGGCGCCAGGTCGCGTTCGCCGCCGGTGACGGGGGCAACACACACATCTGGATCGTGAGCATCGACGGCGGCACACCGGTGCAGCTCACCACGGCGCGGGGGATCAACACCCAGCCGGCGTGGTCGCCCAACGGCCGGCAAATCGTCTTCACCTCGACGATGGGCGGGTCGCCCCAGCTCTACGCCATCGACGCCGAGGGAACCAACCTCAGGCGGCTGACGTTCGAGGACAGGTTCGCGGACGAGGCGACGTGGGCGCCCGACGGGGTGCGGCTCGCCTACACGACCCAGGTCGACGGGCGGTTCCAGATTGCGGTGCTCGACTTGCGGACCAACCAGCGGACCGTCATCGACGGCCCCGGCAACAACGAGTCGCCGTGCTGGTCGCCGGACGGCACCATGCTCGCGTTCGTGTCGACCCGCACGGGGCGCAAGCAGATCTTCATCACCGACCCCCTCGGCCGCCCTCGCCAGATCACGACGGAAGGCAACAACACGCAGCCCTCCTGGGTCGCGCAGGTCCAGTAGCGGGGGGTGGCGCACCGCCCCTCCTGCCTGCTGCCTTCTGCCTCGTGCCTATCCCGGTTGCCTGTAGTCTTTTCTTTGTGTAGGATCCCGTCCGCGAAGGGGGGTTGGAGCCATGTCGCGACTGAAGACTCCGTTGGTCCTTCTGGCCCTGGTGGCGGTTGTGCTGGCCTCTGCCTGCTCGACGCGAAAGCCCCGCGTGACTCCGGACATCCCGCGGCCGGAGGCCGGGGTCGCAACCTCAGCCGGGGCGGCAGGGGCCGCCACCACGACCGTGGAGGCAGAGCCGGCGATCGGCACAGCCCGCAGCCCGGAGGCGGGAGTCAGCGCCAGCGATCTGCCCGCCGACCTCCAGGAGCTGAACCGGGCCGGCTACCTCAAGGACGTGTTCTTCGACACCAACAAGGCCGATCTCCGCGACGACGCGCGGGAGATCCTCGCCGCCAACGCGGCGTGGCTCAAGCGACACCCGACCGTCAAGGTCCAGCTCGAGGGCCACTGCGACGAGCGCAACACCGAGGAGTACAACCTGGCACTGGGCTGGCGGCGGGTTTTCGCGGTCAAGGACTACCTCGTCACCCTCGGGGTCGATGCCGCCCGCCTCGGCGCCATCTCGTACGGCGAGGAGCGGCCGTTCGCGCTCGGCCACGACGAGGCCGCGTGGTCGCAGAACCGCCGCGTGCACTTCGTGATCACCGGGCGATAGGGAGGCGGACGATGAAGCAATGGCCGGTTCTGCTCGTGGCGGTGGGGCTGAGCGCGTGTGTCTCGAGCGGCGACATCGAGTTGCTTCACCGGGAGATCACCGACGTCTCCCGCCAGGTGGAGAGCCTGGGCCGGCAGTCCAGCGGCAAGGACGACCTGGAACAGATGAGCCGGCGCCTCGCCGAGCAGTCGAGCCAGGTGCTGAAGTCGAACGCCGATATCCAGGTCGAACTCAGGAGGCTGCGGGACGAGATCCAGTCGCTGCAGGCCGAGCTGGAGTCCACCAGCCAGCGCCTGGCGTCTCTCTCCAACGAGCTGGCCGCCGCGCGCGAGGGCGGTTCTCTCGCCCAGGCTCCGGCCGCTGCCGCCGAGGCGGGGGCGGCGCCTGCTCCGCGCGCGAACGAGCCCACCCAGCTTTACAACGCCGCCTACGAGGACTATCTGCGCGGCAACTTCGACATGGCGATCCAGGGGTTCCGCGAGTTCGCCAAGCGCTACCCCGGGACCGACCTCGCCGACAACGCGCTGTACTGGGTCGGTGAGTCGTACTACTCGAAAAAGCAGTTCAAGGAGGCGATCGACGCCTTCACGGAGCTGCTCAACACCTACAAGTCGTCCGACAAGGCGGCCGCGGCCCTGCTCAAGAAGGGCCTGGCCTACCTGGAGGCCGGAGACCGCCAGCAGGCGGTCATCAACCTCCAGTACGTGCTGTACGAGCACCCGGGCAGCAAGGAGGCCGATCTGGCCCGCGCCCGGCTGCAGGCAATGGGTGTGAAGGTCAGGTAAGCACCATCGCATCGAGGAGAGTACATGGCAAAAAGGATCAAGTCAGGTCTCAAGCGTAGGCGGCAGAACGAGGTCCGGCGGCTGCGCAACCGCGCTGTCCGCACCCGCGTCCGCACCGCCATCAAGGCCCTGCGCACCGCCATCACGGCTGGCGACGCGGCGCTCGTCAAGGAGCTGCTCCCCCGCACCGTGTCGGTGATCGACACCGGCGTGCGCAAGGGCGTGTTCCACAAGAACTCGGCAGCTCGCTTCAAGTCGCGCCTGTCGACCCAGGCCAACAGCGTGCTCCAGAAGTAGCACATGACCACGCAGCGCGGGTACGAGAAAGCGCCGGTCCCCGGCGCTCGTCTCGTCAAGAGGGGCAAGGTCAGAGACGTCTACACTGCCGGTCCCGGTCGCCTGGTGATCGTGGCCTCGGACCGCATCAGCGCCTTCGACGTGGTGCTGGAGCCTGGCATCCCCGACAAGGGGGTCGTGCTCACGCAGCTTTCCAACCACTGGTTCGCGACGCTCGCCGACGCCGTGCCCAACCATCTCCTGGCGACCCGCCACGAGGACTTGCCCGAGCCGTTCGCCTCGATGGAAGCCCTGCGGGGCCGGGCGTGCCTGGTGCGCGCGGTGCGGATCGTCCCGGTGGAGTGCATCGTGCGCGGTTATCTCGTCGGCTCGGGGTGGAAGGAGTACCAGGCCGCCGGCACCGTGTGTGGCCTCCGCCTCCCGGCCGGGCTGCGCCAGGCCGACCGGCTCCCGGAGCCGATCTTCACGCCCTCGACGAAGGCCGGGGAAGGCCATGACGAGAACATCAGCTTCGACCGCATGGCCGAGCTGGTGGGCCCGGCCGTGGCCGAAGAGCTTCGCCACGTCTCGCTCGAGCTCTACAGCCGCGCCGCCCGCCTCGCCCAGGAGCGGGGAATCATCATCGCTGACACCAAGTTCGAGTTCGGTCTCGACGAGGCCGGCGCGGTGGTGTGGGCCGACGAGGCGCTGACTCCCGATTCCTCGCGGTTCTGGGACGCCGCCACCTACGCCCCCGGCTCCAACCCTCCCTCGTTCGACAAACAGTTCGTGCGCGACTGGCTCGAGAGCACAGGATGGGACAAACAGCCACCCGCGCCTCCCCTCCCCCCCGAAATCGCCACCCGCACCCGCGAGCTGTACTTCGAGGCCTACCGCCGCATTACCGGCCGTCCCCTGGAGGTCTGACTCCCAACCACACGGTCGAAGATCGAGGGTTGAAGGGCCGAGGTTTGCCAGCGAAAAGCCGCCCGACGACCCGCCGGGTCCGGCCTTCGAGCTTCGACAGCGGACCTTCCCGGAGGCGGTGATATACTCCGCGAACGTTCCGCGATGGGAGGGAACGTTCCATGGCAGCCAAACTTTTGACAGGCGACAAGATCCGCAACATTGCAGTGGTCGGCCACTCGTCCACGGGCAAGACCTCGCTCGTCTCGGCGATCGTCTACTGCGCCAAGGAGGTGAACCGCCTCGGCAAGGTCGACAAGGGCACGGCGATCACGGACTTCGACGAGGAAGCGGTGGAGCGCAAGATCACCATCGCCACGGCGGTGGCGCATGCTCATTACCAGGGATGCAAGCTGAACCTCATCGACACCCCCGGGTACTCGATCTTCACGACCGAGGCCGTGCAGGGCATCAAGGTCGCCGAGGCGGCTCTCATGGTGGTTTCCGCCGTGGCGGGGCCTGAGGTGCAGACCGAAAAGCTCTGGAAGATCTGCGCCGGCATGGGCAGGCCGGTGGTGCTCGCGGTCAACCTCATGGACCGCGAACGCGCCTCCGCCAGTCGCACCCTGCAGCAGCTCCAGAAGAAGTTCGGGCGCGAGGTGATCCCCATCCAGGTCCCGATCGGCGAGGAGCAGAAGTTCTGCGGTGTGGTCGACCTCGTACACATGAAGGCGTATCAGTTCCCGGTCGACGAGAGCGGCCAGCCGCAGGAAATCCCGATTCCGGCCGACCTCGAGGACGAGGTGGAGACCGCCCACGGCCAGCTCGTCGAGATGGTCGCCGAGCAGGACGAGGCGCTGCTCGAGAAGTTCTTCGCCGAGGGTGCGCTGACCGAGGCCGAGCTGGCCGAGGGCCTGGCCAAGGCCACCGCGGCCCGCAAGGTCTTCCCCCTGGTCTACAGCTCCGCAGGGCGCAACCTGGCCGTGGTGCCGCTCATGGACGCCCTCGTGACCCTGGTCCCGAATCCGCTCGCCGTCAGTTTCGAGGCACGCAACCTGGCCGGCGAGGAGCTGGTGCTCCAGCCCAGGCCGGACGACACGCCGATCGCCTACGTCTTCAAGACCATCTCCGACCCCTACGCGGGGCGGATCACCCTCATGCGCGTGTTTTCGGGTTCGTTCTCGTCGGATGGCACGTACTACAACCGGCAGCGCGACACCGCCGAGCGCTTCGGTGCCGTCAACTGGATGCAGGGCAAGGACCTGTCGCCGGTCGAGAAGCTCGTGGCCGGCGACGTCGGCGCGGTTGCCAAGCTCAAGGAAACCCGCACCGGCGAGACGCTGACGAGCAAGGACGGCGCGGTCATCGTGCCGCCGGTGCCTATCCCCGAGGCGGCCATCTCCTTTGCCATCACCGCGAAGACCAAGGGTGACGAGGACAAGATCGCCCAGGGCCTGCAGCGGCTGCAGGAAGAGGACCCCACGCTCCATCTCGGGCGCGACCCCCAGACCAAGGAGCAGCTCGTCGCCGGGGCCGGCCAGCTCCACGTCGAGATCGCGGTGGCTCGCTTGCGGCGCCGTTTCAAGGTGGACGTCACGCTCCAGGCCCCGAAGGTTCCTTACCGCGAGACCATCACCAAGTCCGTCGAGATCACGAGCCGCCACAAGAAACAGACAGGCGGCCACGGCCAGTTCGCCGAGGCCAAGATCCGCCTCGAGCCGCTGCCGCGCGGCGGGGGTTACGAGTTCGTCGACAAGATCTTCGGCGGATCGATCTCGCAGAACTATCGCCCCTCCGTCGACAAGGGGATCCAGGACGCCGCGGCTCGCGGCGCGGTGTCAGGGCACCCCGTGGTGGACTTCCGGGTGGTGCTGCTGGACGGCAAGGAGCACGCCGTCGACTCCTCCGACATGGCGTTCCAGATTTGTGGGCGCAAGGCGTTCAAGGAGGCCGTCAAGCAGGCGGGACCGACCATTCTCGAGCCGATCATGCAGGTCGAGATCACTGCGCCGGACGAGTTCCTGGGCGACCTCATGGGCGACCTCAACTCCCGGCGGGGACGCGTCCAGGGCATGGACCCGGGCGACGGACAAACCGTGATCCGCGCCCAGGTGCCGCTCGCCGAGATGCTCACCTACTCCCAGACCCTGCGCTCGATCACGAGCGGCCGTGGGGACTTCCGCATGGAGTTCTCGCACTACGACGAGGTGCCGCGCAACATCCAGGAAAAGATCATCGCCGCGGCTGCCGGCCTCGCCGAGGAGGAAGAGGACGAGTAGCGGGGAGGCAGTTGTTGGTTGATGGTTGGGCGACTTGAGTGTCGCGGGTAGAGGGCCAGGCAGCCAGCGACCATCGACCGGAAACCGCGGTTTGACACGGCAGCCAGGCCGCGGATAGGCTCCCGGGCCATGAAGCTCCACACCAGGATCCTCCTCGGGCTCGTCGCGGGCGCCGCGGTGGGCGTCGCCACGAACCTCCTCGCGGGACCGGGGCCCGCCGTCCAGAAGGTCGTGTCGCTCGTCACCGAGCCGGCCGGCAAGCTCTGGCTGTCGGCGCTCATCATGGTCGTGATCCCGCTCATCCTCTCGACGCTTTCCGTCGGCGTCGCCGGGCTCGGGGACCTGCGGCGGCTGGGGCGCATCGGGCTCGTGACGATGGGCTGCTTCGTGGGGCTGACGGCGCTCTCGACGCTGCTCGGCCTGACCGTCATGAACTCGGTCGCCCCGGGCCGGTCGCTGCCGGAGGCGGTCACGGCCGAACTCATGGCGACGTACAGGGGCCAGGCCGACGAGGCGATGGGGCTCGGCGCGCGAGCCCTCAACCTCGACCTGCTCTACTCGGTGATCCCGCGCAACCCGGTGCAGGCCGCGGCCTCCGGCAACATGCTGGGCGTCATCTTCTTCGCCCTCATGCTCGGGGCGGCCATGGCGCTGCTCCCGGACGAGAAGGCCGCGCCGCTGCGGCGAGTCCTCGAGAGCCTCGGTCACGTCACAGTGGCGATCATCCAGCTCGTCATGAGAGCGGCCCCGGTGGGCGTGTTCTGTCTCATCTTTTCGGTGACCGCTCGCTTCGGCCTGCACCTGCTGGTCAGCCTGTTCGCTTTCGTCATGACGGTCGTGGGCAGTCTGGCGTTTTTTCAGGTCGCCGGCTACGCGCTGATCCTCTGGCTCGTCGCCCGCCACAGCCCGCTCGACTTCTTCCGCAAGGTCCGCCTCGTCCTGATCACCGCCTTCACCACCTCCTCCAGCAACGCCACTCTTCCCACCACGATGCGTGTGGTCGAGCAGAGGGTCGGCGTGCCGCGCGAGATCTCGGCGTTCGTGCTGCCGCTCGGGGCGACCATGAACATGAACGGCACGGCGCTGTTCGAGGGCGCGACCGTACTGTTCCTGGCGCAGGTCTTCGGCGTCCGGCTCGGGCTCGGCCAGCAGCTCGTGGTGGTGCTCATGGCGGTCATCACCGCCATCGGGGTGGCCGGCATCCCCGGCGGCTCGATCCCGCTGCTCATGATGGTGCTCGGCATGGTCGGCGTGCCCCCCGAGGGAATCGCAATCGTGCTCGGGGTGGATCGGCTGCTCGACATGTGCCGAACCGTCCTCAACGTCACCGGTGACATGGTCACCGCCACGATCGTGACGCGGGCGGAGAGACTCCCGCTGCAGCCCGACCCCCTCGCCGAGGAGTAGCGACCCGGCGCGGCTCGGGGTCACACCCTGTCGGCAAGGTGGGCGATCAGCTCGGTGACACGGAACGGCTTCTGGAAAAAGCGCACACCCTGCAAGCGCAGCGCCGAGAATCGCTGCGTCTCGGTGTACCCGCTCACCAGCACGGCCGCCAGGCGCGGCCGGATGTCGAGGAGCTGTGCGAGCAGCGCGCAGCCGTCCAGCCCGGGGAGTCCGTAGTCGACGACCACGGCATCGAAGCTCTCGGGGGCCTCGGCGAACTCGGCGAGGGCCTCCTCCGCCGACTGGCACGCCACCACCTCGGCTCCGGCCTCGCGCAGGAAGTAAGACACGCCCTCGAGGATGAGCGCCTCGTCGTCCACCAGCAGCACGCGCAGCCCGTCCAGCCCGGCATGCGTCGCCGGGGCGTACGCCCCTCTCGGCGCCTCCTCGGCTCCCACCACCGGCAAGGTGACCGTGAACGTCGTGCCCGACCCTTCCGTGTCGGACTCGACGGTGACCGTTCCGCCCGCCTCCGAGACCAGGCGGTGCACGACGGCAAGACCCAAACCGGTGCCTTCCGACCCCTTGGTCGAGAAGAACGGGTCGAAGATGCGCGGGAGGTCGGCGGGGCAGATGCCGTGGCCCGTGTCCCGGACCTCCACGACCACCCGCGGCACGCGCCCCACCGTGCTGCGGCGCGCCACGATGTGCAGCTCGCCGCCGTCCGGCATCGCATCGCGGGCGTTGGTGGCGAGGTTGAGGAAGATCGAGTGGACGGCCGTCGCGTCGAGGGCGACGACGCCGAGGCCAGGGGCGATCTCGGCCACCACGCGAATGTTGCGCGGGAGAGTGCTGCGCAGCACCTGCACGACCTCATCGAGAGCGGCACCGATCCCTGATCTGGCCTCGAGACCGGTGCGCTGGCGGGACAGCGCCAGCATGCGGCGCGCCAGGTGCCCTGCCCGATCGAGAGCGCTGTCGAGCTGGCGGATGGCCTCCGGGTCCCCCGCCCCGCTGCGGTGCAGCCGCTCGACCGCCGGCCGCATACCCATGAGGATGTTGTTGAACTCGTGGGCGACCCCGCCTGCCAGCGTCCCGAGGCTCTCGAGCCTCGCCTGCTGCGCGGCCCGCTCGGAGAGCGCCTTCTGCTCGGTCACGTCGCGCACCACGTGCAGGAACAGCCCCGTGCCTCCGGCCACGGCCTGCACGGCGCACTCCCGCCAGCGCACGCTTTCTGGGTGCTCCTCGCGCACGACCGCCCGTCCCACGCCGGCCCGGCGCGCCAGCGCCAGCGCGCACCCCTCCTCGCCACAGCGCTCGGCCAGTGTGCAGGCCGCCGCCAGCCCGAGCGCCCGGGCCGGGCTCTCGGCGCCGCGGATGCGCGCATAGGCGCGGTTGCAGCGCACGACGTACCCCTCCCCGTCGACCATGGCCACGCCGTCGGGTTGCGTGTCGAAAAGCAGCTCCAGCTCCCGCTTGGCATGCTCGACGCGAGCAAAAACCTCCCCCGCCCGGGCCAGCCTCGCCACCACGCGGGCCACCTCCTGCAACGCAGCCCGCTCCCGCGGCGACCACCGCGGGCGGAACGAGCAGGCGTCCACCACCACGAGCCGCCATCCCCCGGCCCCCGGTACCGCGGCCGCCGCCGCCAGCGCCGCCGCAACGTGAAACTGCTGCATCAGCTCCCGGCCGCGTTCGCCCAGCTCGCGAAACGGAGGCGTCAGGCGGCGCGGGCGCTCGAGCGGCAGCAGGCCGGCGAGCTGCGAGGCCAGCTCAGCGGCCTCTCCAAGGCCACCGCACGCCAGTGCGCCGGGGTGCCGGAGATCGCTGTCCTCGGCCAGGACGCGCCCCGTCCACCCGCCCTCGGCGCCGTGCGCCTCCGCGATCCAGACCCGGTCGGCCCCGAACTGCCGTCGCACGGCGGCGGCCACGCCTCGGAGCCGTTCCGTCTCGGTCAATCCGAGATCGGCCCCGGCGTCCACGACATCGAGGAGGAGTCCGCTCGGGGAGCGCGTCGGGGCCGGGCGTCCGCTCGCTGCCGGAACCGGGACCCGCCCCTTTTGCTCGGATCTGCCCCTGCCGCCAGCGCCCCGCCGCATCACCGCCGAATCATAGCCCCAACCGACGGCCCGGCGTCAATCGTGGTCCCCCAGCAGGTCAGACGCCGATGCCGGCCATCCGCTGCACCGCCACGCGCTCGGACGTCGTCTTGCCCTGGGTGAAGTTGAGCAGGTAGTCAGGACCGCCCGCCTTCGAGTCGGTGCCGGAGAGGTTGAACCCGCCGAACGGGTGCACCCCCACGAGCGCGCCCGTGCAGCCGCGATTGAGGTAGAGGTTGCCACAGTGGAACTCCTGCCTGGCGCGATCGAGCGCGGCGATGCGCTGCGAGTACACGGCACCGGTGAGGCCGTAGCGGGTGCCGTTGGCGACCGCGAGCGCTTCGTCGAAGCCATCCACCGTGATGACCGCCAGGACCGGGCCGAAGATCTCCTCCTGGCCGAGGAAGGAGTCGGGCCGGACGCCGTCGAAGACCGTGGGAGCGACGAAGTAGCCGTCCCGCTCGAGGGCGTGCCCGCCGGCCAGCAGCCGGCCCTCCTTCCTGCCCGTCTCGATCGCTCGCAGGATCGACTGGTAGGCACCGCGGTTGGCCACCGGGCCAGTGAAGATGCACGGGTGCGACCATGGATCACCGGCCGGCAAAGTTTCGGTCTTCTCGAGAACGAGGTCGAGCAGCCGGTCGTGGACCCGGCGATCGACCACGAGGCGCGAGCACGCCGAGCACTTCTGGCCCTGGAAGCCGAACGCCGAGCGCACGATCCCCGAGGATGCCGCGTCCAGGTCGGCCGAGTCGTCGACGATGATCGCGTTCTTGCCGCCCATCTCGGAGACATAGCGGGTCATCCACCGCCGGCGCGGATCCGGCCTGGCGATGAGTTCGTTGATGCGCAGCCCCACCTCGGCGGAGCCCGTGAACGCCACAAACCGCACCTCCTGGTGGGTCACGAGGTAGTCGCCGATGTCCCCGCCCGAGCCTGGCACAAAATTGAGGACGCCGTCGGGAAAGCCAGCCTCGCGCGCGAGCTCGAACAGCCGCGCGGCGATCACCGGAGTGTCCGAGGAGGGCTTGACCAGCACGGTGTTGCCGCTCACCACGGCAGCCATGGTCATGCCGCCGAGGATCGCGAGCGGGAAGTTCCACGGCGAGACGACCACGCCCACCCCGAGCGGGATGTAGAAGTAGCAGTTGTCCTCCCCGGGCAGACGGGTGAGCGGGTGGTACTGAAAGTGGGTGAGCGCGAGCCTGGCGTAGTACTCGCAAAAGTCCACCGCCTCCGCCACCTCGGCGTCGGCCTCGTACCAGTTCTTGCCGATCTCGTACCCGAGCAGGGCCACCAGCTCGAACCGCTGCCGCCGCAGCAGTTCGGCGAGCCGCAGCAGCAGCTCGGCGCGTTCCTCAGGGGTGCGCCTCGACCACGAACCAAACGCCCGGCGTGCCTCCTCCACCGCCTCGTCCACGTGGCTGCGGGAACAGCTCGCGACACGCCCGATCTCGACGTCAGGGCGGGCAGGACACAACGATGCGATGGTCCTCTCGGTGTGGACCTCGCGCCCGCCCACGACCGCCGGGTAGGTGCGGCCGAAGCGCGCCTCGAGCGCCTTCACGGCGTCGTATACGCCCTGCTCGTTTTCGGTCCGGGAGTAGTCGCAAATGGGTTCGTTGACGAAGCGCGGCAGGAACATCGCATCACCCCCATGCGACAGAACGTACCCCGACGCGACGGTATTCACAAACGCGTCGGCTATGATCCCGACGCATCCTCCGGCCGCAGGCCGGGGAGCCGGGGCACAGGGTTGAGCCGACCGTCGATCTCCGTCGTCATCGTCTGCTGGAACTGCGGCGAAGAGCTGCTTCGCTGCGCCTCTTCCCTGGCTCCGCTGGCCGCGGCGGCCGAACCGGCGCTGGAGGTCGTGGTCGTCGACAACGCGAGCACGACCTTCCCCGGCGACGAGCTGCGGCGCCTCCTGCCCGCCGTGCGGATCATGCTGAACGAGCACAACCGGGGCTTCGGCCCCGCCGCCAACCAGGGAGCTGCCGCCGCCGCAGGCGACATTCTCCTTCTCCTCAACCCCGACACCGAGGCGGTCGGCAATCCGTTCCCGGCCATCGTGCGGGCGTTCGCGTCGAGTCCTTCTCCGGCCGCCGTCGCGCCCGCCCTCGTCGGCCTCGAAGGCGACGGCGCCCGCGCTCAAGACGAGTTCCAGCTCCGCCGTTTCCCCACCCTCGCGCGGGCGGCCCGGGAGCTGCTGCTCGTCGATCGCGCCTGGCCCCGCAACCCCTGGCTGCGCCGCGAGCGGTACCTCGACGAGGATCGCACGAGGCCGTTCGAGGTCGAGCAACCCGCGGCGGCGGCTCTGGCCGTTCGGCGCGACGTGTTCTTGTCGCTCGGGGGCTTCGACGAGCGCTTCGTGCCGGCGTGGTTCGAGGACGTGGATCTGTGCCGGCGCCTGTGGCGGCACGGCCCTGTGCTGTTCTGGCCCGAGGCCCGTTTTGCCCACGTCGGGGGTGTGGCCGCGCGGAGGCTGGGCCACGACCACTTCCTGCCCATGTACTACCGCAACGCCTGCCGGTACTGGCGCCTCCACCACGGCCCCGGCTCCGCAGTGACGTTCCGGGCCTTGCTGGCGGCCGGCATGCTGCTGCGCCTGCTGCTCGTGCCGTGGCTGCCGGGGAGGTCCTCGTCGCGCCGGATCGCGGCGCGCGCCTTTGCGCGGACCCTGGCGGTGGCGCTCGGCGGCCGGGACTGAAGCACCTCTGACGCCCTCGGGCGCCGGCCGCCGCACCGAACGGTGGCCTAGCCCGGTGGCTCGATCCCCCGACAGCGAGCGTGAGCCGCGTCCACGAGCGGCCGGATCGGCTGGGGGTGGCGCGCCTGCCGGTCGTCGTACTGCTGCCTGGAGATCTCCACGAGGTGCTCGAGCCACACTCCTGGACCCGGTTCGCCAGCGTGGCGCGGGCACGGCACCGCTGACCAGGGCGAGAGGTTCGGCCCGAGGTACGGATCGCCCCGAGCGAGGAGGTCGCCGAACCGCTCGCGGGCCATCCAGAAATCGTGGGGCGGCATGCGCGCGTCACCGCCGCGCGTCGTGCCGTGGTAGTGGACCAGGCGGGCCCACGGGGTGTGGACCACGCGGTACCCCCGGCGCCACGCCCGCACGCACAACTCGACGTCGCTGAAAAGCGTCACGAAACCCTCGTCGAACCCGCCCAGCGCCTCGAACAACTCCCGGCGGACCACCTGGCACGCGCCGGTGACGGCCGTCACGTTCCGGTAAGCGAACGCCGGCCCCGCCACCGAGTCGTCGTCCTCGGCCATCCGCTCCCAGGGATGCCCGGCCACCCCCCCCAGCCCGAGCGCCACGCCGGCGTGCTGGACGCTGCCGTCCGCGCGCACGAGCAGCGTCCCGACCACGCCGACCTCGGGCCGCTGCACCCAGCGAAGCAGCTCTTCCAGCCAGTCGGGGGAGGTCACCTCCATGTCGTTGTTGAGAAACGCCAGCACCTCGCCGCTTGCCTGACGCGCCCCGAAATTGTTGATAGCAGACCAGTTGAATGGGTGAGGCCAGGGTACGACCCGAACTTGCGGCCGGCTGGCGGCCTGCGCCAGGAACGCCCGCGCCTCCGGCTCCCTGGTGTCGTTGTCGAGCAGGAGCAGCTCGAAGCGCCGCCAGGCGGTGCGCTCCAGGATCGAGTCCACGCAGCGCCGCACCACCCTCCCGTTGTCGCGGGTCGGGATGATGAGGGAGACCAGGGGCTCGCCTCTCACCGGCCAGCCCACGCGCATGTGGCCGCGCTTGTCGGCGCGGGCCTCACCGCCCAGGCCGGTTCGCTCCAGATGGGCGGTCAAGGCCGGGGCGGCCGCCGCTGCGGTGGACGGCGAGGGACGCCGCCAGCCTCGCCGCCCAGCCGCCCCCCACCCCCGCACCCTGACATGCGCCAGCACCTTCGGGACGTGCACGGGGTGGCGCGCCGCCTCGGCCAGCTGCAGCGCGACGTCCCAGTGCAGGGCGGCTCCGTCGAGCGATCCGCCGAGAGGGCGGACATGGCCGAGGAGTGACCTGCGCACCACGACGAGAGGATCGAAGAGATTGACCGACAGCAAAGCCTCGGGCGACCAACCCGGCTTGAACCACGGTTGCATCCGCCTCTCGCTGCAAATGAGGTCGGCGTCGGCGTAGACGAGGTCGGCGCCGGGGTTGTCCTGAAAAGCGCGTACAGCTTCGGCCACCGCCCACGGCGGCAGCACCGAGTCGGCGGCCAGCAACATCACGAGCTCGGCCCGCGCCGCCTCGAGGCACCGTGTCAGCCGGCTGGCGGGCGTTTCCCCCGGCACGGCGGGCAACTCGCGGAGGCGAGGATCGGCCTCCCCGCCGAACCGACCCGACTGGGACTCGAGCCCCACGAGTTCCCAGTCGGCGCAGCTCTGGCCGTTGAGGGCAGCGAGGAGAGCGGCGCACCCCACCCGCGCGCCGGCCGTGGGAACCTGTACCACGGACACCGCCGGGCACTGGCGCGCCACCTCCAGGCGGCCCTCCGCCAGGCTCGCACCGCCCGCCTCGAACCCCTCGCGCCACAGGGCGTACAGACTCGCCGGCTGCGGCCAGCCCAGGCGCCGCGCCACCGCCCACACGAGACCGCGGAAGCCGCGCCGGCGGGCTGTCTCGACCACCCGGCGGCCCCACGCGGGAAGCCACCGGGGCGTCGCGGCCCGGGCGCGATTCCTGCTCATTGCCGGCGCCGCAGGGCGAGCAGCACCGCCTCGGGTTCCTCTCGCCAGTCGGGCCCGAAGATCGCCCCGGCCAGCTCCGGGTCCTCCTCCAGGCCGGCGTCGGCCAGCTGCCGCCGCCACCACTGGAGGTCGCCGCCGCACAGCTGGAACGGATCCTCCCGCTCCCAGACATCCGTCGGCGGCACCGCCACCACCCAGACGGGGGCGAGCGGCGCGAGGTCGTGCAGGAGGCGAGGCAGGACGTCTTCCGGCACCCGCTCGAGCACGCGCATGGCCACGAGGACGTCGAACGGGCCGCGCGCCGCCGCCGCAGCCTGGGTTCCCGGCGTCGAGATGTCCCCGGGGATGAGACGCTCCGCCACTCCTGCAGCGGCCACAGCCACCGCCGAGGCCGACCGCTCCACCCCCCACGCCTCGATACCGCAAGCTTCGAGCGCCGCCACCAGCTGGCCCGTCCCGCAGCCCACGTCCAGCACCCGCGCGCACCCGGTCGCCGCCCGCAGCCGCTTCGCGAACGCCCGGCACGCCTCGGCGCTGCGCGCGCCCTCGTCGCCCTCGCTCGCATACGCCCGGCACCCGGCCAGGGTGTGCAGCCGCGCCGGGGGCTCTTCGCGCAGCGGCTGCCGCGGCAAACCCGGGAAGCGCGGAGGGCTCAGCAACCCCGACGGCTCCAGTAGGTTGGGGTTGAAAAAGGGGTCGCCAGCGAGGAGCGCTTGCCGGTTGCGGGCAAAGAACTCCGACGCCAGCGCGATCTCGCGCTCCATCATGTCGGCTACCAGCTTCTTCGAGAAGCTGCCGTAATGCACGATCACGGCGTGCGGCGTGTACACGAAGTGTCCGCCGCCGGCGGCGACGCGCAGCGCCCAGTCCACGTCCTGGTACGAGAACGCGAACGTCTCCTCCTCGAACCCGCCGTGGGCCAGAAACTCCTGCTTGCGAACCAGCATGGCGCCGCCGCTCACGGCCCTGACCTCCGCCGCGACCTCGGACGAGAAACCGTGCAGGAACGTCACCCCGAACATGTCGAACGGGTCGAAGAAGTACGGCACGCCGTCGCGCCGGATGCCCATCACGACGCGGGTGAGCTGGACCCGCCCGTCGCGGTGGACGAGCTTCGGACCCACCGCCGCGACGCCTTCCTGCTGGCCCCAGCCGAGCAGCTCCTCCAGCCAGTCGGGGGTCACGATCTCGGTGTCGTCGTTGAGGAAGAGCAGGTACTCGCCGGCGGCCTGCCGCGCGGCGGCGTTGTTCATACGCGAGAAGAACCCGTTTTCCACCTCGACGAGGCCGAACCCCCGCGCCTCGCACACCCGCCGCAAGTCGGCGTTCCCCACGGCGTTCGTCGCCACCAGCACCTCGTAGCGTTCGTAACTCGTCCTGCGGAGCAACACGTCGGCGCAAGCCGAGAGCATCCGGGGGTCGCGCGAGGAGATGATGATCGACACCAGGGGCCGCTCCCGCAACGCGAAGCGAACTCGATACGGTCCTCGCTCGCTCAGCTTCTCGACCGACCCGGCCACCCCGCGCCGTGCAAGGGCGTCGGCGATCGCCCGCCGCCCCGCTTCGAAGGCGGCAGGGCGGCCGACTCCGGCGTTGGAACCGGGGTGGATGCGCCACGAGTACAGCACGCGGGGGATGTGGCGGACCCTCTCGGTCCTTTCCGCCAGCCGCAACACGAGGTCGAAGTCCTGGGCACCGTCGAACTCCGGGCGGAGTCCCCCGACGGCTTCGAGGAGCGAGCGCCGCACCGCCAGGAAGTGGATGGCAAAGTTGTGGGAAAGGATCGTGAGCGGCGACCAGTCCGGCTTGAAGTAAGGCGACACCCGGGTGCCGTCGGCCGTGACGTGGTCCCGGTCGGTGTACACGACATCCAGGTCGGGAGTCTCGTCGAGGGTCTTCACCACGTGCAGGAGCGCCAGCTCGTGCAAGACGTCGTCGTGGTCGAGGAAGCCCACCCACTCGCCTCTTGCCAGCTCGAGAGCGGCGTTGGTGGCAGCCGCGATGCCGCGGTTGGCGGGAAGGTGCACGAGCCTGATGCGCTCGTCGCTGGCAGCCAGCCGATCCAGCTCCACGGCTACGGCCTCCGTCGAGCCGTCATCGGCGATGCACAGCTCCCAGCGCTCCCAGACCTGCCGCTGCACCGACGCCACTGCCTCGCGCAGGAACGGCAGCGGCGGGTTGTAGACCGGCATCACGATGCTGACCAGCGGGCCGTGTTGCAGCGTGGCCGCCAGCTCGGCGAAGCGCCGCCTGGCGCGGGGCGTGACGGCTTGCCCTGCAAGCCAGCGCGCGTACTGCGCGGCCGCGTCCTCCCTCGCCCGAGGCGCGGCACGCCGGCCGAGTACGAGCTGCCACCCGCCGCGCAGCAGGCGATGCCGGGCGCTGCCGTCGGGCGCGACGGCCCGCCGCAGGCGCTGCAACCACAGCACGATCCTGTAAGCGCCGCTATCCGAGACGAGCGCGAGAGTGGCTCTCGCCTTCTCCAGCGCCTGCTCGCGCTCGCCGAGACGCGCTTCCAGTTCGGCCACCCGCCGCCGCAGGGCGTCGATCTCCGCTGCGCTGACCGGCGAGGGTTCCCGGTGCTCCGTCGGAGCGGTCGGCACGCCTTCCCGGGGCACTACCGACCCGCCCCGCGTCTTTTGCCTGGCCAGGAGCGCGCGTTGGAACCTGTCCTCGTCACGGGCGCCATTCTAACCTGAGCCTGCCGCTCTCCGCCGGGAACACCCTCTGGCTCAGCACGTAGCACGACGCAATTGTCTGCCACCTCGCAAAGGGAGGAGTCAGCGCCGCCGGGCCAGCGCCGCGAGCCGCCGCAGCCAGGCGGTGGCTTTCCACGACCACGAGCCCTGCACCAGCTCCAGCGTGTGTGCCAGCTCGGCCCTGGCCGCGCGCTCGCGAGCGAGCTCCGCTTCGACAGCCTCCAGCCGCCGCATTTGCGCCGCGCACTCGGCGAGGATCGCCTCCAGCTCCGAGCCCGACCACAGCGCCTTCCACTTCGCCAGAATCCGCTCGCGTCCGGCGCGCATGACGGCCGGGTCTCCGGCCAGCCCCGCCCCGGAGCTCCCGCCGGCGCGATAGGCGGCAGTGACCCGGTCGAGGCGGACGAAGTCCCCGTGCCGCACGAGTTGCAGCCACAGGTCCCAGTCCTCGTAGACGTCGAGGGTCTCGTCGAGACGGCACCCCCGGTCGAGGGCGCCACGCCGGAAGAGGGCGGCGTGTATCGGGATGTAGTTGCCGAGCGCGAGCCAGGTGCGGGAGAACGGGCGGCTAAGCCAGGCCGAGAGCGCCTCGTCGCCCTCGCAGCGGACGCGGGCGTATGCGGCGACCGCCTCCGGGTGGTCGAGCAGCAGCCCCACCAGGCCCGCCACGTGGTCCGCGTCGACGAGGTCGTCCTCATCGAGAAAGCCGATGAAGTCGCCAGCGGCCGCCTCGAGACCGGCGTTGCCGGCGGCGCTGCGAGCGAGCGGCCGGCCCCGCCGCACCGCCCGGAGGGGGAACCGCCCGCATCGGGCCGGTAGCTCGACGGGCGGCGTCCCGCGGGCGTCCACCACCACGGCCTCGATCCGCTCCCAGCTCTGAGCCGCCAGCGAGGCCAGCGCCTCGAACAGTTCCGGGCGTCCCATGGTACGCACAATGATCGAGACGAGAGGCACGCCCGGCCGCTCCCCCGCCGCCTCGAGCTGGACGTCCTGGCCGGTCATCGCCCGAACGATGGCGCGGCCGCCCGGCCTTGTCAAGGTAGAATGCCCGCTCGGAGGGCGCATGACCAACCACCCGCAGGGGCAGCTCAAGATCGTGCTTTCGGACCAGCAGGCGCTGGGGACCTACTCCAACTTCGTGTCGATCGTCCACAACTTCGCCGAGTTCGTGCTCGACTACGGGCGCATCGTGCCTGGCCGCGAGGACGTGCAGGTCGTCGCGCGGGTCGTCATGACACCGCTGCACGTCAAGCAGCTCCTGCGCGCGCTGACCGAGAACGTGGCGATCTACGAGCGCAACTTCGGGGTCATCCCGGACGGGCCGGCACCGCCGGTCGAGCCTCCGCGACCGATGTAGCCTCACCTGGCGGTGGCTGCCCCGGCTTCCGGCTACGGTTCGATCCAGCCGCCGCCCAGCACGCGGTCGCCCTCGTAAAAGACGGCTGCCTGGCCCGGCGCGGGAGCCGTCACGGGCTCGTCCAGCTCCACCAACGCCGACCTCCCCGGTCCGGGCGTCACAACCCCGGCCACGGGCCGCCCCCTCGACCGCACCTGCACGGCGCAGCGGACCTCGGTCGACGGCGCCCGCTCCCCCCCGAGCCAGCTCACCTCGGCGAGGCAGAGTTGCCACTTCTTCACCTGGTGCTCGTCCCCGACCACGACGCGGTTGCGGGCGCGGTCGAGGCCGACGACGTACAGCCGGTGCCCGGCAGCGACGCTGAGCCCCTGGCGCTGACCCACCGTGTACCGGTGCAGGCCGCGGTGCCGGCCGAGCACCCGGCCGGCGGTGTCGACGATGTCCCCTTCCGGCGGGAGACGGTCGGCAGCGAGCGCCGCCAGCACGTCGGCGTACGAGCCGCCCGGCGGCACGAAGCAGATTTCCTGGCTGTCGGGCTGCGCCGCGCTCGCGAGGCCGAGCGCTGCCGCCTCGGCCCTCACGTCGCGCTTGCACGCCTCGCCGAGCGGCAGCACGAGCCGCGCCAGTTGCCGGTGCTCCAGTTCGAACAGGAAGTACGACTGGTCCCTCTCGAGGTCTTTGGCGCGCCACAGTGCCGGGGCGCCGTCGCTCGCCGGTGCGACGCGCGCGTAGTGCCCGGTGGCCACGGCCGCGGCTCCCACCTCGCCCGCCAGCGCGCCGAGAGCCGCCAGCTTCACGCGCGAGTTGCAGCGCACGCACGGCGACGGCGTCCTCGCCGCGAGGTAGGCCGCCACGAACGGGTCCAGAACCTCGCGGCGGAACGTCTCCCCCGCTTCCACGACGTGGTGCAGAATGCCGAGCTGCCAGCAGACGCGCGCCGCCCTTTCGAGGTCGCCAGGGCTGCAGCAGCGCGACGCGCCGAGGCCACACGCGGACAGGTCGCCCAGCCGCAACGTGGCGCCGATGACCTCGTGACCCTGCGCCACGAGGCGCGCGGCGGCCACCGCCGAGTCCACCCCCCCCGACAGTGCGACGAGGACCCTCATGAGGCCCTCGACGAGGGCTGCCCGGCCGAATCCCTGCTTGTACCCATTGCTTGGTGTCCGCGGCTAGGCGGGGGAACCAACCTCACGTCAACAGCCACACGTCACTGACCACCGGTCGCCCCCTCGCCGCTACACCCCGCTCGGATCCGCCGTCTCGGTGACGATGAACATGAGGGTCGTGGTGCCGAGGCTGAACTCCTGGTGGCTGGCGAGCGGTGCCCTCTGGATACGGGTGCCTTCCATGAACGTGCCGTTGGTCGAACCGAGGTCGACGAGCATCGCGTCGTCGCCGCGCACCTCGAGCATCGCGTGGCGCCGCGACACCTCGCTGTCCTGGAGCTGGACGTCGCACCCTTGACCGCGTCCCATGACCACGCGCGGCTTGGTGATCGGGTAGATGTGCCCGGCGTTGGCGCCCAGAATCACCGCCAGCGAGTAGCGCCGGTTCGACGGCAGTGGAGCGAGCACCGGGAGGGAGGCTTCCTCCTCCGGGGTGCCGAGGGCGCCGATGTCGAACTGCTTGGTGGTCTCGTCGGGCTTCTTCCCGACCACGAACGTCGACTGACCCGCCTCCACCGCCCCTTCCGACGGCCGCGCGACCTCGAACACGTTGCCGCACTTGGAGCACTTCAGGCGCTTGGTCGCGGCGTCCCCGAACCGGGACTCGTCGTACTGATACTTGGCCTGGCAGCTCGGGCAACTGACGATCACGACGCACCCCCTCGAAGCTCTCCCGCGTTGCTCACCCGCACTCCCTCCGTGCCGGCCTGGCACCGCCACGTTGCATCAGGACAAGTGTACGCCCTCGACCGCCCCGGTGCGCCTCGGGCGCCCTGATTTGACCGTGGATGATACCTCACCCGACTCGTGCCCGGTGCCTCCTGCCCGGGCGGCCGGAGCGGCGTGCTAGCATTCGCGAATGGCCGAGCGCGCTCGCGGAGGAGGCCCCGCTCGCAGCGGCGGGGCGGTTCGGCAAGACGCCGAGGTGGCACCTGCTCCCGGCGTGCTCCGCATCCCGGCCTCGGCTGCCGCCGAGCGCGCCGTCCTGGGCGCCGTGCTGGCCGATGGAAACTGCTTCTACCGCGTCACCAACCTCATCAGCACCGATGACTTCTACCACGACGCGCACCGCGCGATCTTCGACGCCTTCACGGCGCTCGCCGGCCAGAACCGCAACATCGACATCCTGACCACCGTCGACCAGCTCCAGCACGACGGGACGCTCGTCCAGGCGGGCGGCCTCTCGTACCTCACGAGCCTCGCCGAGGCGCTTCCCGACGCCGCCAACGTCGAGCACTACGCCGAGATCGTCCGCGACCGCGCGGTCAAGCGCCAGCTCCTCAAGATCTCGCAGGAGCTGCTCGCCTCCGCCACGACGGAGGAAGGCGAGGCGATGCAGGCGCTCATCGCCGCCGAGACGCAGATCCTCGGGGTGGCCGAAAAGGCGATGCGCGGGGGGTTGCAGCACATCGCCGAGCTGGTCGGCGCCGAGGTGTCCTACATCGAGCGGATTTCGCGCTCCTCGGCGCCGTTCACGGGCCTCGAGACCGGCTTCTATCGCCTCGACGAGCTGACCTCGGGGCTGCAGAAGCAGGATCTCATCATCCTCGCCGCCCGCCCCGGCGTCGGCAAGACGGCGCTGGCGCTCAACATCGCTGCCAACTGCGCCGTCCGGCACGGGGCGCGAGTGGCCATCTTCTCGCTCGAGATGTCGGCGCCGGCCCTCATTCGCCGGCTGCTCGCGGCCGAGGCCCGCATCAACATGCGCCGGCTCGCCAAGGGGCTGCTCAAGCGCACCGCCGACCCGCGCGATCACCGTGGCGGAGGCAGCGACTGGCAGCGGCTCGCGGAAGCCGCCGACCGGCTCGCCGACTCGCCGCTGTGGATCGACGACACCGCCGCCCTCTCGGTGCTCGAGCTGCGCGGCAAGTGCCGCCGCCACGCCATGGAGCACGGGCTCGACCTGGTGGTGGTGGACTACCTGCAGCTCATGTCGGCCGGGGTGCGGGCCGAAAACCGCACGCAGGAAGTCTCGGCCATCTCCCGCGGCCTGAAGGCGGTGGCCAAGCAGCTCGACGTTCCGATGCTCGTGCTGTCACAGTTGTCTCGTAACCCCGAGCGCCGCGGAGACCAGCGACCGCAGCTATCCGATCTTCGCGAGAGCGGGTCGATCGAGCAGGATGCGGACGTGGTGCTCTTCATCAACCGCAAGCACCGCGGGCAGGCCCCGCCCCAGACACCGGAGGAGGAGGAGGAGCTGCGTCTCGCCGAGATCATCGTCGCCAAGCAGAGGAACGGACCCACCGACCTCTTCCGGCTCGTCTACTTCGACGAGTTCACGCGGTTCGAGAACCCGGAGCTGTCCGGTGAAGCCCCCTGACGCAGCCCCTGGCCGCCTCCACCGCTGGCTCGAGCGCGTTGGCGCCGCCGTCATCGCGGCCGGCGAGGAGGTGGGGCGCTTCTTCTTCATCCTTTACAGCACCCTGTTCTGGACGTTCCGGCGGCCGTTCGACTACAAGGAGTGGGTGCGGCAAATGGTGAGGGTGGGCGTCGACTCGCTGCCCGTCGTCGGCCTGACCGCGATGTTCACCGGCATGGTGCTGGCGCTGCAGACGTTCCGCGGCTTCGAGCGCTTTCACGCCGGGGGGTTCGTGGCCTCCGTCGTGTCGCTGTCGCTGACCCGCGAGCTGGCGCCGGTGCTTTCGGCGCTCATGATGGCGGGGCGCATCGGCTCGGCGCTGGCGGCCGAGCTCGGCACGATGCGAGTGACGGAGCAAATCGACGCCCTCTACGCGATGGCCACGGAGCCGATCCACTACCTCGTCGTGCCGCGAGTCGGGGCCTGCACGCTCATGCTGCCGCCGCTCGTCATGTGCGCCAACGGGCTCGGGATCCTCGGCGGGTGGCTGGTGGCCGTGGAGCTGCTCGGCGCCAACCCGGTCGTGTACTGGCAGCGCACGTTCCAGTACCTCGAACTCAACGACGTGATGTCCGGCCTGATCAAGGCGGCCGTGTTCGGGCTCATCCTCTCGGTGACCGGGTGCGCCAAGGGCTACTTCACCTCCGGGGGCGCCGAGGGCGTGGGGCGCTCCACCACCGCGGCCGTGGTGATGGGCTCCCTCGTCATCCTGCTGTCCGACTTTTTCCTGACCAAGATCCTCTTCTGACCGCCATGCCGAGCCCGCCCCAGAACCCCGAGCCCGCCTCCGGCGCCCTCACCACCCCCCCGAAGATCGCCGTGATCGACCTGTGGAAGGCGTTCCGGGGCAAGGAAGTCTTGCGCGGCGTCGACCTCGAGATCGTGGCCGGCGAGTCGTTCGTGATCCTGGGTGGCTCCGGGGCCGGCAAGAGCGTGCTCCTCAAGCACCTCATCGGGCTCATCCACCCCGACCGCGGCCACGTCGTGGTGGACGGCGAGGACATCGCCTGCGCCGACCCGGCAGTGTGCCTGCGAATCCGCCGCAAGTTCGGGATGTCGTTCCAGGAAGGGGCGCTGTTCGACTCCATGAACGTGTTCGAGAACATCGCGTTTCCGCTCCGGCGCCACACTGCGATGACGGACAGCGAAATCGCCCGCCGGGTCCACGAGTGCCTGGAACTCGTGAACCTCGACGGCGTGGGTCGCAAGGCCACCAGCGAGCTGTCGGGGGGGATGCGGCGGCGGGTCGGATTCGCCCGGGCGATCGCCCTGCAGCCGGAAATCCTTCTCTTCGACGAGCCCAACACCGGCCTCGACCCGCTCACCTCCGCGGTCATCGACCGGGTCATCGTGCACATGCGCGAGAGCCTGCCGGTGACCATGGTGACGATCACCCACGACATGCGCTCGGCGTTCCGCATCGCCGACCGCATCGCCATGCTGCGCGACGGCAGGATCCTCGCCGTGGCGACACCGGACGAGTTCCGCCGGCTCCCCGACCCGTACATCCAGAGCTTCTTGGCTGGCGAGCCGCTGGAGGAGGAAGTGGCATGAGCCCCACCGCCCGCATCGGGCTGTTCATGATCGTGGCCCTGGCCGTGCTCGGCCTGTTCATCGTCAAGATCGAGGAGATCCCGCTCGGCGCAAAGGCGGGCCGGCAGCGCGTGCAGGCGGTGTTCCCCTCCGTGGCGGGACTGGACGAGAAGAGCCCCGTCCGCATCGCCGGCGTGCGGGTGGGGATCGTGGAGTCGATTGCGCTGCAGGGGGACCGGGCACTGGTCACACTGGCTCTCGATCCCGGCGTGAGGCTCCACCGGGGTGCCAGCGCCGAGGTCACGAGCCTCGGGATGCTGGGCGACAAGTACGTCGAGCTGTACCCCGGCGACCTCGCCGCCCCCGACCTCGAGCCCGGCGCGGTTCTGGGGGGCACCAGCCCGATCGGCTTCGACCAGCTCCTGCGCACGGCCGACGACATCGGCGCCGACATCAAGGCCGTCACCGCCTCGCTGCGCGGCTCGCTGGGCGGCCCCGAGGGAAGCCAGCGCCTCGACGAGATCGTCGAGAACATCCGCCAGCTCACCGCCGACGTCAAGGCGATGGTGGCCGCCAACCGCGGCAACGTCGACCAGACGATGGAGAACTTCAGGGCGTTTTCCGCCACGCTCAGGGAGGAGCTGCCGAAGATCGCCGACAAGCTCAACGCCCTCGCCGACCGCGTCGACGGCGTGGTGGCGGAAAACCGCGAGAACCTGCGCGGCTCGATCGACAACATCAAGGACCTCTCGGGACGGCTCCGCACCACGGCCGACAACCTCAACGCCATCACCAGCAAGATCGCCAGCGGCGAGGGCACGATCGGCAAACTCGTCAACGACGAGGAGACGGTCAACAACCTCAACTCCACCCTCAAGTCGGTGGAAGGCGGGGTGGAGAGCCTCAGGAACACGCTCGGCAGGGCCGAGCGCTGGAGGCTCGACCTCAACCTGCGTGCCGAGGCACTCCCCGGAGTGGACGACTCCCGGACCGCCTTCGGCCTCGACCTGCACACGACCGACCGGCGCTTCTTCCGGCTCGAACTCGTGGACTCGCCGTGGGGCAAGGTGCGCACGACCACCGAGACCGTGACCGCGGTGTACCCCGACGGGCGCCGCGAGGTGGTCACCTACGAGCGCACGAAGACGACCGACACCTACACCGTCAACGCCCAGGTGGGCTACCACCTGCGGGACCTCACCGTGCGTGCGGGGTTGTTCGAGTCCACCGGCGGCGTCGGCCTCGATGCCGCGCTGCTCCGCCAGCGCCTGCGCCTCTCGCTCGAGGCTTACGACTGGGGCCGCGAGATCAGGCCGCCGCACCTTCGCCTCGAAAGCCGGTACTTCTTCAGCCACAACCTCTTCGCCTATGCCGGGTGGGACGACCCGGCGCGGAAGGACCGGCGGTCGGTGCTGTTCGGCGGCGGCATCACCTGGCGCGACGAGGACCTCAAGTACCTGCTCGGCACGGCCGCGGCGTTCGGCAACTGATGGGCCGCGACACTCTCTTCGAGTGCACCGCCTGCGGGCAGCAGAGCAGCAAGTGGCTGGGCAAGTGCCCAACCTGCGGAGGCTGGAACACCTTCGAGCAGGTCCCCGACCGGCCGCGAGCCGGGCGCCGCGAGGTTTCCCGTGCCGCGGCGCCGGTTTCCCTCAGCGATGCCGAGCTGCGAGATGTGGAGAGGATTTCCACCGGGCTGCCCGGCCTGGACCGCGTGCTGGGGGGCGGGCTCGTGCCCGGCTCCGCGGTGCTGCTCGCCGGCGAGCCGGGCATCGGCAAGTCGACACTGCTGCTCCAGACCGCCGCGCGCCTCGCGGCCGCCGGCCCGGTGCTGTACGTCACCGCCGAGGAGTCGCCGCGCCAGGTGGCGCTGCGCGCCCACCGCCTGGGGTGCGTCCACCCGCAGGTGCTGCTGCACGCCGAGCCGGTCGTCGAGGAGGCGATCGGCGCCGCCCAGCGCCTGCGCCCTCGCCTCGTCGTGGCGGACTCGGTGCAGACGATGCTGTCGGAGCGCGTGCCCGCCGTGGCCGGGAGCGTGACCCAGGTGCGGGAGGTGGCCAGCCAGCTCGTGGAGCTCGCCAAGCGCGACGGCCCTCCGGTCGTCATGGTCGGGCACGTCACCAAGGAAGGGATGGTTGCCGGCCCCAAGGCACTCGAGCACATGGTGGACGCGGTGCTGGAGTTCGGCGGCGTGAGCGGCCAGCCGCAGCGGGTGCTGCGCGCCGCCAAGAACCGCTTCGGGCCGACCCAGGAGCTGGCGCTGCTCACGATGGGAGACCACGGCCTCGACGAGGTCCCGAACGCTTCCGCGGCGCTTCTGGCCGATCGCCGCACCGGAGCCTCGGGCTCGGCCGTGGCGGTGGCGATGGAAGGCGCCACGCCGCTCCTGGTGGAGGTCCAGGCACTGGTGGCGCGCTCGCCGCTCGTCGCGCCCCGCCGCGTCGCCCAGGGGATGGACGCGGGCCGTCTCGCCGTGCTGCTCGCGGTGCTCGAAAAGCGCGCAAACCTGCGGGTCGGCGACCGCGACGTCTTCGTCAATCTGGCCGGCGGCGTCACGGTCGATGAGCCGGCGCTCGACGCGGCGGTGGCGGCGGCAGTGATCTCTGCCGCTGCCGACATTCCCGTTCCGCCGGACCTGGCGTTCTTCGGTGAGGTGGGGCTTTTGGGCGAGATCCGCACCGTCTCGCACGCGGCCGAGCGGTTGCGCGAGGCCGAGTCGCTCGGCTTTGGCCGGTGCGCGGTCCCGGCCGGGACGCCGGCCCCCCGCGTGGGGCTGGCCACCGTCCCCCTGGAGGGCGTCGGGAGCATCGTCGACCTCGTGCGATGCTAGACTCAGCCACAGGGGCACGGCAACAGTGAACGACGCGGCGATTTTGAGAGCGCTGAACGACGTCGAGACCTTGCGCCGGTCGCTGCGCCTGTACCCCGAGACCCACCCGGCTCTGCAGCCGGCGCGCGAGCGCATCAAGGCCTCCGTGACGGCGCTGGCCAGCGAGGAATCGCAGGCCACGATCGGCATCGGACCGGACCGTTTCTTCTGGAACATGGAAGAGGTCCCGGCTCCCCCCTCGGCACCGTGCCTGCAGCTCGTCAAGCTGCTCTTCACCCTGGGCGTCGGGGCGGTGCGTCTCGACCTCGGGCGGGCCGCCGAGGGGCTGCCGGCGCTCGCCGCCCGCCTCTCGGAACTCAGGGAACCGCCCACGGCCGAGGAACGGGCCTCGCTGTTCGAGCCGGGCGAGCCGTTCCCGGGGATCGAGCTGGTGCCGATCGACCTCTCCGGCGTCCAGGTGGTGGATGCCGGGGACGAGGACGTGGCCAAGGGAGGGTCCCGCAACGTGCTCCGGGAGCTGGCCGAGCGTCTCGGGCGGGATGGGGCGTTCGCTCTCGCCGGCCAGATCAACGAGGGGGAGCTGACGGCCGGGATGCTGGCCGAGATGCTGGAGGAAAGCCGCGACCCCGAGACTCTGCTCGAGCACCTGTTCCAGCAGCTCGGCGAGGTGGTGCGGGTGCGCGACGAGTCGAGGCGGCGCGCCCTGCTGGCTGAGGTCCGGGAGTTCCTGGGCGAGCTCGTGCGTCTGCTCGACCCCGAGCGCAGCCGCATGGCGATCGTCACCGCTCTCCGTCACCTGCCCGTGGCAGGCGATCCAGAGCGGGGCATCGAGCCGCTCGTCGCGGCGGACATCCTGCTCGATGCGGTCGAGCTGCTGCTCGTCCAGGGAACGCCGGTCCCCGAGACCGTGATCCGCGTGCTGTACCGGATGGCGGCGCCACCCTCCGAACGTCCCGCCGAGGTGAGCGACGAGACTTCGGCGCGGGCCCGGCGGCTTTTGGCACAGATCCCGTTCGAGACTGCGGCCCGGCACGCCGAGCCCGAGGAGTGGTACGGGCTGGTCATGCACCCGCGCAGCATCGAGGCGCTGCAGGAGCTGGGCGGCTCGCTCGCGCCGTCGGCGGTGCGCACTCACCTCACGGCCGTGCTGCTCGAGGCCGCGACGATCTGGCCCACCCAGCCGTGCGGCACGGCGGCCTCGCGGCGCCTGGGCGAGGAGCTGGTGGTCGCCATCGACGAGGGCGACCTCGACGCGGCGGCCCGCCTCGCCCCGATCGTCGCCAGCCTGCGCGATCCCGAAGTGCGGGCCACCGCCTGCGCCGCAGCGGCCGGGGCGGCGGTCCAGGCGCTCCGGACCCTCGACAAGGAGAGCCACAACGTTCTCTCCTCGCTCCTCCTCGCCCTCGGCGAGAAGGCGCTCCCGACGATCCTCGAGGCGCTGGCCGAGGAGGAGAACATGGGCACGCGCAAGCGCCTCCTCGAGGTCATCGGCCGCCACGGACCCACCGCGCTCCCGTACATCCGACCGCTGCTGTCCGATCCCCGGTGGTACGTCGTGCGCAACGCGGTCTTCCTGCTGCGCCGCCTGGGCGACCGGGAGGCCGCGCCCACCCTCCGCCTCATGCTGGGACGCGCCAGGCCGCAGGTCGTCGAGGAGATCCTCAAGGCGCTCGTGGCGTTTCAGGACCCGCAGTGGCTGACGGCTCTCCTCCGGGTCCTGGACTCCGACGATCCCGACCGGCAGACGGTCGCGGTGCGCGTCGCCAGCCGCATCCAGCACCCTCAGGTCGTGCGGGCGCTCGTCGAGCGGCTGCGCGCCCGCCGCGGCAGCAAGCTGCGGGAGCCGGTCACCGTCGAGCTCATCCGGGCGGCGGGGCGGCTGCGGGATCCGGCGTTCCTGCCGGTGCTCGCGTCGATCCTGGGGCTTTCCCAGTGGCGCCATGCCTTTGCCCTGGGGCCGCTCAAGCGCGAGGCGGCTGCCGCCGTGGCGACGCTCGAGGGAGAGGAGGCCGCCCGGCTCGCCCACACGCTCGCGACCGGCAAGGACCGCGAGCTGGCGGGCGCCGTGCGGGCCGCCATGCAAGCGCCGCGCAAGGCGGCGGAGGAGGCCGAGTGAGCGCCTCTCGCGACTCCCTCATCAACTCGGCCATCACCGAGCTGGCCGCCGGGATGACCACGGCGGGGCTGTACGGCATCGACCACCCGCGCGCCGAGCAGATCATCGAGAGACTGGCCGGCCACCTCGACGACCTGCTCCGGAGCGAGTCCGAGCTGACGTTCGTCCTGCTCGGCGAGGAACTCTTCGTCCAGGGCACGCCGGTCACGAGGTCGTGCCGCCAGGCGCCCTCGGTCATTCGCAGGATGCGCCGCCGGGGCATCGAGCACGTCGGCTTCCGCCTCGGCGTGACCCCGACGGAGCTGCGGGCGTTCCTCGAGGAGCTGTCGAGCCCGGAAGACGTCGGCGTCCAGAGCCGGCCGCACATCCAGGTCGGGAAGATCGAGGTTTCCGAGATCGAGCTGGGCGGACCCGACGACAAGACCGGCGGCAAGAAGCGCCGAAAGCTGGCCTCGGTGCGGGACCGGATCGCCGTCGTCGACGACTGCCTGAGCGGCCTGGCCGGCGGCGCCGGCCTCGCGGTGGGGGACCTCGAGCGTGTCGTCAAGGCGATCCTCGAGAGCCTCGCCGAGGATCCCGACCCCATTCACCACCTCGCCCCCTGGGAGGGAGAGGCCCGCTGGCCGGCGGTGCGGGCCTACAACACGTGCGTTCTCACCGTGGGGCTGGCCCATCTCGCCGGAGTGGACCCCGCTGCCGGCCGCGACCTGGGCCTCGCCGCGCTGCTCGCCGACGCGGGCAAGCTGTTCCTGCCGGCCGATTTGCAAGCGCGGGAGCTGGAGCTGGCGGGAGACGAGCTGGAACTGATCGTCGATCACCCCCGCATCGGCCTCGAAGTCCTGCTCGGCTGCGGCAACGTGCCTCCCCTCGCGCTCATCGCGGTGTACGAGCATCACCTCGCGTACAACGGCAGCGGCTATCCTCGCCTCCCCCGCCCCCGGCGCCCTCACCCCGCCGCCCGCCTCATCAGCGCCGCCGTGGCGTTTGTGATCCTGCACACGCTGCGCGGCGGCCGCGGTCATGGCACCCGGGAGTCGGCAGCCGCCTTGATGGCCGAGCATTCCGGCTCCCTCCTCGATCCCGGCTGGGTCTCGGCGATCTCCGAGCTGCTCGAGGCCGAGCCGATATAAACGCCGCCCGGCGGGCCGCGACCCCCGGCCTCGCCGCACCGCGCCGCTGGTGTACATTTCCCACATGGCGAAGACGATCCTGACCCTGAACGCACACCCGGACGATGCCGAGACCATGGCCGGCGGGACCCTCCTGAAGTGGGCGAGAGAGGGCCACCGCATCGTCATCGGGCTCATCACCGACGGCGACAAGGGTACGAGCGACCCGCGGGACACGCCGGCGCAGGTCGTGGCCCGGCGAGCCGAGGAGCAGGCGCGCGCCGCGGCGCGCCTGGGCGCCGAGGTGATTCGTCTGGGCTACGAGGACGGCGTCCTCCTGCCGACGCTCGAGCTGCGCAAGGACCTCGTGCGCGTCCTGCGGCAAGTGCGTCCCGACATCGTGGTGTCCACCGATCCCACGGTGTGGTTCAGGCACGGCCTGTACATCAACCATCCCGACCACCGCGCCGCCGGCCAGGCCGTGGTCGAGGCGGTCTACCCGGCGGTGAAGAAGCACAGCATTTTCCCCGACCTCGCGGCGCAGGGTCTCGCGCCGCACGTTGTCGAGGAGATCTGGCTCGGGCCCACCGACGAGCCGGACGTGTGGGTGGACATCTCGGACGTGCTGGAGGAGAAGATCGCCCTCATTTGTGAGCATGCCTCGCAGTTCGACCCGGTCTACACGCGCGAGGCGTTCACTCGCATCGCGGCCCGGGTCGGCGCGCCCAGGGGGCTCGCCGCTGCCGAGGCGTTCCGCACGCTTCGCCTCGCCCGCAGTACCGTGCAGGCGCTCGCCCGCTCGAGCGCTCCGGCCAACTTCGACTGACCCACCTCGACGCCTTCGCGGGCCTCGGCGGCGGCGAGAGCCTGACGGCACCCCGAGGGGGACCGGCCGTCAGGGCTCCCCTTTTCCCTCCTCCGCCTCGCCGCTGCCCCAGTCGGCGGCCTGCAGCGCACGAGGAGCGATCTCGACTCGGGGCAGCACGGGCAGCGCGTCGGGCTCGGTGCCGGCGCCGAGTTCGGGAAAGCGGCGCGCCGTGACCAGCACGCGGGTCTCGAGCGAGCCCACCGCCTGGTTGTAGGCCTCGGTGGCGCGGCCGAGGCTCCTGCCCAGCCGGTCGAAGTGCCCGGCCAGGACGCACAGCCTGTCGTACAGTTCCTGCCCGAGCGCCGAGACCTTGCGGGCGCTGGCGGCGATCGTCTCCTGCCGCCAGCCGTACGCCACGGCGCGCAGCAACGCCACCAGCGTCAGCGGCGAAGCCGGCAGCACCCGCTGCGCGACGCCCTCCTCCATGAGTCCCGGATCGTGTTCGAGGGCGCCGGCGAAGAACGTCTCACCCGGCAGGAACATGACCACGAACTCCGGCGAGTCCGGGAACTGCTCCCAGTACGCCTTGGCCGAGAGCCTGGCCATGTGGTCCCGCACCAGCCTGGCGTGGTCCTTCATGTGCTGTCGCCGCTCTTCCTCGCTCGTGGCTTCGAAGGCGTCCAGGTAAGCCTTGAGCGGCGCCTTGGCGTCCACGACCACGACCTTGCCGCTCGGCAGCCGCACCACGAGGTCGGGTCGGAGCCGCCCCTCGCCGGTGCCCACGCTTTCCTGCTCCACGAAGTCGCAGTACGGGAGCATGCCTGCCATCTCGACGACACGGCGCAGCTGGATCTCGCCCCACCGCCCCCGCACCGTGGGAGCGCGCAGCGCCTTCACGAGGCTCGCCGTTTCGCGCTGCAGCTTTTCCTGTCCCGCCGACAGCGCCCTCACCTGCTCCCCGAGCGCGCCGTACGCGTGCTGGCGGGCCTGCTCCATGGCCTGGATCTGCTCGTCGACCTTGCCAAGCGACTCGCGGATCGGCGCGACCAGCGCCTCGATCGCCTGCTGGCGGCTTTCGAGTTCGCCCCTGGCCTCGGCCTGGAAAACCCCCAGAGCCGTGCGCGCCAGGTCCAGGAACTGCTGGTTGTTGGCCTGCAACGCCTCGGCCGAGAGCGCTTTGAAGGCGTCGGCGAGCTGGCTTCTCGCTTCCTCGAGCAGCGCCCGCTGCTCGGCGGCGGCAGCGCGTTCGGTCTCGCTCCGCGCCGCCAGCTCGGCGAGCTGCGCCTGCAACATGGAGTTGGCCTCTTGTAGCGCCGCGAGTTCCGATTCGAGGCCGACGAGCCGCTGCGCACGCTCCTCCGCGGCGGCGCGCCGCTCCGACTCGCTCGCCGCCGACTGGCGCAGCGTCGCCAGCTCACGCTCCGTCGCCTCGAGCCGGCCGCGCACGCTCTCGAGTTCGCGGCCGCGGGCGGCCACCCGCTCCTCGAGAGCCGCCACCACTGCTGCTGACCGGGCCGTCTCTTCGCCGCGCGCCCTTTCGACCCGCGCCCGCAGCACGAGCCACGCCCCCAGCGCTCCGAGGGCAACCGCCCCCAGCGCTGCCGCCATCTCAAAGCCTGTCACTGGGCCGCTCCACCATGGCCCGGGATTCTAGCCCTCGATTCGGCTCGCGGCCACCGAGCGCGGCGCGGGCGGGGGTGCTACTCTGCCCTCCCGCCGCAGCGGGGGAGGAGCAACGACATGGAGCTTCGAGGCTCTCAGAGAAAACACCTGCGGGGGCTGGCGCACGAGCTGCGGCCGGCCGTGCAGGTGGGCAAGGAGGGGCTGTCGGGGGCGGTCCTGGCGGCCGTCGAGGACGCCTTCGCCCAGCTCGAGCTGATCAAGGTGAAGCTGGCCGGGGACCGCCGCGAGCGGGCCTCGATGGCGACGACGATCGAGGAGAGCCTGGGCTGCGCCTGCGTCGGCCTGATCGGCTCGATCGGCATCTTCTACCGGCGCCACCCCGACCCGGAGAAGCGGCGCATCGATCTGTGAAGCTGTTGCTGGTCGTTCGTGGTCGGATGCTGGTTCCCCCGCCCTTCCGCCGCCCGGGAAAAGAGCAACCACGAACCAACAACCATCAACCAGGAACCGTCTCATCCGGGGGGCGGAAGCGCACCACCAGCAACGTGACGTCGTCCGAGGCCTCGCGGCCGGCGCGATGCCGGGCCGCGGCATCGAGCAGCGCCTGGCCGACCTTCATGGGCGAGCGGTCCTCCTGCTTCCCGAGGACCGCCTGAACTCCCTCGACGCCGAACTCCTCGCCGCCCGGCGAGAACGACTCGGTCAGCCCGTCGCTGATCATCACCACGACATCCCCGGGCTGCAGGCGGACCTCCTCCCACTCCCAGCTCACCCCGTCGAGAAGGCCGAGCATCGGCCCGTGGGGGTTGACGGTCTCGATTGCACCGTCGCCGCGCAAGATCGAGACGGGAGCGTGGCCGGCGTTGGTCACCTGCAGCCTGCCGTCGGCATGGAGCACGCCGGCCGCCAGGGTGACGTAGCGGTTGCCGACGCTGTAGCGGCTGAGGTTGCGGTTGATGACGCCGGGCAGCTCCCCGACCGCCAGACCGACCTCGTGCAGGACGCCGAGGAAGCCCTGCACCATGGCCATGATCAGCGCGGCGGAGATGCCTTTCCCGGAGACGTCCCCCACCGCCAGCGCCAGCCCGCCGTCGCTGCGCACCATGGTGTGGATGAGGTCCCCCCCGACGGCCCGCGCCGACTGGGAAAAGGCGTACGTCTCGGCGAAGGTTACAACCTCCGGCTTGCGGAGCAGTGCCGCCTGGATGCTGCGCGCCAGGCCCATCTCGTGGTCGATCTTGGCCTTCTCGCGCGCCTCCCGGTACAAGCGGGCGCTGTCGATGGCGCTCGCGGTGTCGGACGCCACGCTTTCCAGCACCGCGAGGTCGTTGCGCGAGAAGGGGTGACCCCGAGTGAGCCTCTCGACGAGGACACCGCCGATGACCTCGAGCCCGGCCACGAACGAGGCGTCCTCGGGCGCCCCCAGGGGCCGCCGCGCGACCATGAGAGGGGTGGCCACGGCCATGGCCGCGCCGCGCAGGATCATTGACTGGGAGGGAGACATGTCCTCCCCCGTGCAGACCGTCCGCCGCTCGCGCACCGCCCTTTCGAGGAGCGAGCTGTGTTCGGCCCAGCTCCCGTCCGGGATGTCGTGGGGAAAGACGGCCGCGGCGCGCAGCTTGCCGAGGCTGTCGAAGAGCACCACCGAGCCGCGATCGGCCTTCATGATCCGCACGGCAGCCTGGAGGACGATTTCCTGCACCTCGTCGAGCACCGTTGCGGCGTTGAGGGCGCGGGCGACATCCAGCAGCACCTGGAGGTGCTTGACCTCCTCCTCGCCGGTCTCGCGCTTCGCCGCCAGCGCGAGCGGCGTGCTGGCCGTGCCCACGCCGACCGAGTACTCGATGCTCGGCCCGAGGCGCAGCACGTCGCCGGGCGCCAGTCGCTCGCGCTGGACTCGCGTGCCGTTCACGAACGTCCCGCCGGAAGACCCGAGGTCCTCGACCGTGAGCTGCTTGCCGTCCCACTCGAGCCTGGCGTGCCGGCGCGACACGGTGGGATGGCTGATCACGATGTCCGAGGCCGGGTCGCGCCCCAGCAGCAGCACGGGCCTGTCGACCCGCAGCCGCCGCCCCGCCAGGGACGGGTCCCGAGGCAGCAGGGAGGGCTGGGTGGGCCACGCGGTCTCGGCGTCCTTGCGGACCATCGCCACCAGTGTAGCGCGGCCGCTGCGGCTCGCGGCGGGAGCGCAGGGGCGGCTGGCGGCCGTGCTACACTCGTCGCGGGGGGAGCGCAGTCGGCCGCCGCAGATGCGCGCAGTCAGCTACATCACGCACAGCCGCCAGTTCCGCCGGGCCCTGCCGGCGTTCGGGCACGCCTGGCTCGACCGCGTGCAGTGGTCCGACTGGGTGGAGCTGCCCACGGTGCGGCGCATCGGCCTGTTCCATCCCGAACTCCCGGCGGCGTTCGACGGGTTGCGGATCGCCCAGATTTCCGACCTGCACGCCGGCGCGTTCATGCCTCCGAGCCGCATCGCCCGCGTGAGGACCCTGGTCGAAGGGATGTCCCCCGATCTCGTGGTCTTCACGGGGGACCAGCTGGACCGGCGCGAGTTCGACGCCGACCACTTCGTCCAGGGGATGGCCGGGCTCGATGCCCCGCTTGGGGTCTTCGGCGTCCTCGGCAACCACGACCACCTCGCCGGCCCGGAGCTGTCGGTCCAGGCGATGGAGGCGGTGGGGATCGCCCCTCTCGTCAACCGCGCTGCGATCCTGACGCGAAAGAACGCCAGGCTGGAACTGGTAGGGGTCGATGACCTCGAGCCTTCGGCCGGCTGGGGCGCCGACTTCTCGATCCTCGAGGGGCTGCCGGGGTTTCGCCTGCTGCTGTGCCATCAGCCAGGCGGATGGCGGGCGGCCCGCAAGTACGGCGCGCACATCACGCTCTCCGGGCACACGCACGGCGGCCAGATCACTGTCCCGACGCGCGGCCTCAACGTCGCCCGCCTCGGCACCCGCTACGTCGCCGGCCCCTACCGCAAGCAGGGCAAGCTGCTGTACGTCTCACGGGGTGTCGGCGTCGGTGCCGTCCCGATCCGTGTCGGCTCGCTCCCCGAGGTCGACCTCATCACCCTCTGGCGCGGCCCCCTCGGCGCCATCTGAGGCTCCACCGCGCGCCCACCCACCCACCTGGTCAAAGGTCGAGGGTCGAAGGTCGAAGGCGGGGGAGCCTGCGAGCCGAGAGCTGAAAGCCAAGGGCGAGTGGGGGGACCAGCCACCAGCCACTGACCACCCGCCGCCGCCTTCCCCCGCTGCTCCCACACAGCACTGCCGCGCACTCATCCGCCTCCGCCCACACCTGACGGATGGTGCCGGTGGCAGGCCACACACACGCAGACAGCTTTCAGCTCTCGGCTCTTGGCCTTCAGTCGGGTGGGCGGCCGGGGGAGCCTTCGACCTTCGACCGGGCGGGCGGCGGGCGGCTCACCACCAGTTCGTGGGGTCGCCGGTGACGTTGTCCACCATCGACACGTACGCCCAGCTCCGACCCTGGATGCC